>Ga0209491_10002629_pt1 | contig 31560 bp, 25 predicted proteins | sample BON02_FD_187213 | JGI IMG/M metagenome (GOLD analysis project Ga0209491, IMG submission 187213) | Freshwater microbial communities from Lake Bonney liftoff mats and glacier meltwater in Antarctica - BON-02 (SPAdes) (version 2) | ecosystem: Environmental > Aquatic > Freshwater > Ice > Glacier...
TAGATAATATACATCAGTATGTCAATAATATTACATGCCTACACTTTGGCGCTCGAAAAACTCCTCATCTCATTGATTTGTAAGGCTTGGGCGCTCAAAAACGAGCAATCGGAACGGGGAACTTCAGTTTAGCCCTGCAGAGAAAACAGGCGACAACCATGGATGTTTCACGTGAAACCCAGCCGCCGTGTTTAGGGCCGCCCGGGATAGTTCCACGTGAAACAACCAGCCTGTTATTTACCGATGCAGAAGGTCGAAAAAATCTCACCCAGCAAGTCGTCCGGGGTGTATTCCCCAGTAATGGCACACAACGCCTCGTGCGCCAGCCGCAGCTCTTCTGCGTAGAGTTCCAGGCGATCCGTCAATCCTGCCGCCAAGGCCAGATGGTGTTGTGCCGCCTGCAAAGCCTCAACATGCCGCACCCGCGCGGTAAACACCCCTTCGCCGGATGGATGCCAGCCCGCATGCTCCCAGATGGCCTGCTTCAACAAAGGCAGCCCTTCTCCGGTTTTTGCCGAAACCCATACACACGCCCCGGCATCTGTCTGTTCCCGCTTGCCCGCGCCATTGGCCAAGTCGATTTTATTAATTACATGTATGCGCGAAAGTCCAGCGGGCAAGCGATCAATAATGGCGGCGTTGGCGCTCTCGTCTGTACTGCTGGCATCCGACACCAAAAGTGCCAGATCCGCCTTTTCAATCATAGCCCAGGTCCGGTTGATGCCTATGCGCTCCACCGTATCCTCCGTTTCGCGCAAGCCAGCAGTATCGATGATATGCACCGGCAAGCCATCGATCTCGATTTGTTCGCGTACAGAATCCCGGGTCGTCCCCGGCACCTCCGTAACAATGGCAACCTCATCACCAGCAAATTGGTTGAGCAAGCTGGACTTGCCGACATTGGGCGCGCCAATCAGCACCACCTGTATACCGTCGCGCAACAAGCTGCCCTGCCGAGTCGCTGCCAGAGTTGCAGCAAGCTGCTCACGGACGGCAGACAATTGTTCTCCGGCTCGACCGGCGGTCAGGAAGGTCACCTCTTCTTCGGGAAAATCCAAAGTTGCTTCCAGCAGCGTGCGCAGAGCGACGGTTTTATCAATAAGTTGTTGTATTAATTGAGAAAACTCGCCACTCAAGGAATGCAGCGCCGCACGCGCAGCCAATGCCGTTGAAGCTTCGATCAAATCAGCCACACCTTCAGCCTGCGCCAGATCCATGCGGCCGTTCAGGTATGCCCGTTCGGTGAATTCTCCTGGACGCGCGAGACGCGCGCCGAGTTCCAGGCAGCGCTGCAACAACTGGCGCATGACCACGGGTCCGCCGTGCCCTTGCAGCTCGAGTACGTCTTCACCGGTATAAGAATGTGGAGCCGCAAAAAAAAGCGCCAGACCTTCATCCAGCGGATTGCCTGACGCGTCGAGAAAAGGGCTGAGCACGGCGCGCCGAGGCTGCAGCGTACGCGGCGTCAATCCCAGAGCAAACGTCTTGAGTGCAGGCCCCGAGATCCGAATGACGCCGATGCCACCACGTCCCGGCGCAGTCGCAATCGCCGCTATGATGTCGCGATGATTCATGCGCGGCGAGTATAGCGCCGCGCGGTTATGCCTTGCGGGGTGCCTGTTTGGCGGCGCGTTCCAGCGATTTATTGATGTACTGCTGCTGGGCAATGGATAGCACGTTATTGACCAACCAGTAGAGCACCAGGCCCGCCGGGAAGAAGAAGAAGAAAATGCTGAACGCTATCGGCATGATCTTCATGATCTTGGCCTGCACCGGATCCGGCGGCTCGGGGTTGAGCCGGGTCTGGATAATCATGGTCGCGCCCATCAGTATGGGCAGAATGTAGAACGGATCCGGCGTTGATAAATCCGTGATCCACAGCGCGAACGGTGCCTGGCGCATCTCAACGCTGCCGAGCAACGCCCAGTACAACGCAATGAACACGGGGATCTGCACCACGATTGGCAAACAGCCGCCCAGAGGATTGATCTTCTCCGTTTTGTAGAGCTCCATCATCGCCTGCTGCATGCGCTGCCGGTCGTTGCCGTATTGATCTTTCAGGCGCTGCATTTTCGGCGCCACGACACGCATCTTGGCCATCGAACGATAGCTGGCCTGGGATAACGGGTAAAAAATCAGTTTGATCATAATCGTCAGAATGATGATCGCGACACCCCAGTTGCCCGTCCAGCCATGTATCCATTGCAGCACCCAGAACAGCGGCGCCGCAATGACGGTCAGCCAGCCATAATCCACCGCCAGATTCAGGCCCGGCGCCAAAGCGGCCAGTTTTTCCTGTTCCTGGGGTCCGGCATACAGGGGCATGGTGACCGCCGCACTGGCGCCGGGGTTCACTATCCCCGCAGGAACAATTACGCCTGCGGCATACAATCCCTGCTGTACCTCGCGGGTATAAAACTCACGCGGGGAATCGATCTTCGGCAACCATGCCCCAAGAAAATAGTGCTGCAGTATGCCTATCCAGCCATCGTTGCCATTCTTCGGATAAGGCGTTTTGCCTTTCTCGATATCGCCAAATGCGACTTTCTGAAATTTTTCCTTGTCCGTATACACCGCTGCGCCCGTGTAAGTGGGCACCATTTTTGAAGTGCCTTCCGGTGCCTTGTCATCGCGCACCAGCTGGAAATAGGCAAAGGCATCCACCGGCGTGGCACCGGTATTGGTGAACTCGTGTATTACATCAATTACATAGGTGTTACGCCGGAAGCGATAAATTTTCGCCGCTTTCACTGCGCCTGAAGACTCGAGCCGGACTTCTAGTTCTGCGGCACCATCAGCAAGCCGGTATTCCGTTGCCTGCGCCGTATAGCTGCTCTGGTGATTCGGCAGGTTGCTGCCGATCAGCCCCGACTGAGCAATATAGACATGGTCCTTGGAGCGCGTGAACAGTACAAAATTCTTTTTGGGGTCCAGCGTGCCGCCGTGTTTAAGCAACTGCAGACTGACCAGATCGCCCCCATGGGTGCTGATCTCGGCACGGTAAATATCGGTCTCTACCTTGATGATCTGGCCCGCCCCCGGTGCAACCGCAACAGGGGGAGCGGCCGGACTCTGGGTCAATCCGGCACTCGGTGCAGGCGGCGCATCCACGCTTGCCTTGCCGGGCGCTGCATTGGGTATGTTCACCGCCGGTACCGCCGATGTGGCGATAGCAGTTGCCGCAGGCTGCTGATCACGTTGCCAGGCCTCAAACAGCAGGAACACCGACATCGTAAATACAAAAAAAAGTATCAGCCGTTGAGAATCCATAAGCTTCTATGCCAAGTGCTGCGCTTTATTTACTGCCGGGTATTAGCAGTCCACGCAACAACTCCTGCAACTCCTTGAACAATGCTGCATTATCGCGACTGCGGGGACTGTCTCTGAGCTGCACGACGACATCCAGCGCCTCGAGCTCAACTGCCAGCTGGCGGTGCGCAATTCTCACCAGGCGTTTCACCCGGTTGCGGTCAACCGCCCGGGGAGCCGCTTTTTTGCCTACTATCAGCCCCAGGCGCGGACCTTCTCCGGCGTTGGGCATGGCACGGATAAGGAAACACCGGCTCCCGATTCTGCGTCCACCTGCAAGTAAAGCCTCAAACTGCGCCGGCTTGGTCAGGCGACCTGGCCGTTTACCGACGCTATGTTGCGCGCCGGCTGATTCACTACATGCTTCGGTTCCCGTCAAACGCTGAGACGAGCACGGCCTTTCGCGCGGCGCGCACGAATAATGGCGCGTCCGCCGCGTGTTTTCATACGCACCCGGAATCCATGCGTACGCTGGCGCCGTGTTTTTGACGGTTGATAGGTGCGCTTCATGATTAATCCTGATTTGGTCTGCTGAGAAACCCGTAATTAGACATCGATAGCCCTCTCTATGTCAATGTTTAGCTATCAAACTCGGTTGCCATCAAGTCCAAGACCGGCAATGGCTCTGCCTTTGTTGCGCGCAGCAATAAAGGGTAAAATCGGGAGTCAAATTTCCCGCATTATCCACACCAACCACGCCCGCCGCTGCACCCCATAGGGACGAATGAACGATTTCTGGCAACATTGTCTGGCATTCTTCGCCAAAGAGCTCGGGCAACAGCAATTTGTAACCTGGATTCAACCGCTGCAATGCTCCATCTCGGGGTCCACGGTCACGGTAACTGCGCCGAATCGTTTCGTGCAGCGCTGGGCCAGAGACCGCTTCCAGGCAAGAATTCTCGACCTCGCCCGCGAACGCCTGGGCGAAAACGCCACCGTCGAACTGGTTTTGGCGGAACGCCCGACTGCCCCGGCCGCAATTCCTGCCGCCCCTCTCCCGGTCGCAGCACGACCCGCCCCACCGGTGCGCGACATTTCCAGGCTGAATCCGGGTTTCACTTTCGATACCTTCGTCACCGGCAAAGCCAATGATCTGGCCCGGGCAGCGGCCCGTCAGGTCGCCGAAAAACCAGGCTCCGCTTACAACCCTTTATTTGTATACGGCGGCGTCGGACTCGGCAAGACGCACATGATCCATGCCATAGGCAATCATTTGCGCTCCCATGCGCCGGAAAGCAAGATCCGCTACATACACGCAGAACAGTATGTCTCCGACGTAGTCCGCGCCTATCAGCACAAGGCCTTCGACGATTTCAAGCGTTATTACCACTCTCTTGATCTGCTGTTGATTGATGACATTCAGTTTTTCAGCGGAAAAAATCGCACCCAGGAAGAATTCTTTTACGCTTTTAATGCCCTGGTTGAAACCCACAAGCAGGTCATCATTACTTGCGACACTTTTCCCCGGGAAATTTCCGGCATGGAAAGCCGGTTGATCTCCAGATTCGGCTGGGGGCTGACAGTCGCTGTAGAGCCGCCCGAACTGGAAATGCGGGTGGCCATTCTTCTCAAGAAAGCGGAGGCCGACGACTTGGCTCTTGATGAAAATGTCGCTTTCTTTATCGCCAAGCACATACAGTCCAACATTCGCGAACTTGAAGGCGCGCTTAAACGAGTACTCGCCTATGCTCGATTCACCGCACAACCGATTACTGTAGACCTCGCACGCGAAGCCCTGCGCGACGTGCTGGCATCCCAAAGCCGTCAGGTCAGCATCGAAAACATACAGCGCACCGTTGCGGATTATTACAAAATCAAAGTATCGGAAATGTATTCAAAGAAGCGCACGCGCAACGTGGCCAGACCCCGCCAGGTTGCCATGGCGCTTGCAAAAGAGTTAACCCAAATGAGCCTGCCTGATATTGGAGAAGCGTTTGGCGGGCGGGACCACACAACGGTGCTACACGCTTGTCGAAAAATTGCCCAGCTTAAAACCACCAGCAACGAAATGACCGTTGATATCTCCTCGCTATTGAAGGTTCTGCGCAGTTGATTACTGGTGCATACATTGTGCATAACCTGCGAAACAGCAACTGGCATCGTTTTTTATCCTTTTCTGTCCACAGCCCATCCCCAGAATTTACAGAGTTTAAGAAATGCAATTAGCTTTTAGATTTCAAGCCCCAAACAGAGATATCAACAAAAAACTACCCTCTCTATTAGTTATTACTATTCTTTTTAAGAAATAATTAAACATATGAAACTCGTGCAATTGCCCCGTGATGCCCTGTTAAAACCGTTGCAAGCGGTAACCGGTATCGTAGAGCGGCGTCATACGTTGCCGATACTTTCCAATGTATTGATAGAACGAACTGCCGATTCCCTGCGTTTTGTTGCAACGGACTTGGAACTGCAAATTGCCACTTCCTGCAGTCTCGACAAAAAATCCGGAGACCCACTGGCGGTCACTGTTTCAGCACGTAAACTGGTAGATATTCTTCGTGCTTTACCGGATGCCAGCGAGGTCTCGCTGGAAATTGTCAATAACCGGCTTCAGGTCAAGGCAGGAAAAAGTCGTTTTAATCTGCAGACACTGCCGGCAGCAGATTTTCCCGCGCTGGCGGATCCCGGCACGCCGCAAAGCAGCTTCCAGATTTCTCAAGGCGCCGCCCGTAATCTTCTGGCCCTCGTGCAGTTCGCAATGGCCCAGCAGGACATCCGTTACTACCTCAACGGATTGCTGCTCGTTACCGAAGGCAAAGAAATCCGGGTGGTTGCAACCGACGGTCATCGCCTCAGTTATGCCGTAACGGAACTGCCGGGCGAGCAGGAGAAGACCGAGGTCATACTCCCACGCAAAGCTATCCTGGAACTGGCGCGACAGCTGGTAGATGGTGATGAACCGCTCAATGTTGATATTTTTGCCAACCAGGTACGGTTTCGATTTGGTGATGTGGATCTGACCACCAAAGTGATAGACGGCAAATTTCCGGACTATCAGCGGGTTATTCCAACCAACTACGATAAAAAAATTGATCTCGACCGAGATGAATTGCTGCGCGCATTACAGCGGGCGGCAATTTTGTCCAATGAGAAATTTCGCGGCGTACGCTGGATGCTGACCAAAGACAGCTTGCGAATTTCCTGCAGCAATAACGAACAGGAAGAGGCGCAGGAAGAACTGGAAGTGAATTTCAGCGGGGATCCCCTCGATGTGGGATTCAATGTGACCTACCTGCTGGACGTGCTCAACAATGTCTCGGCAGGCAAGGTTGAATGTTCTTTCGGCGATGCTAACAGCAGCATGCTGATCACACTACCGGGTCGCGAAGATTTTCGTTATGTCGTGATGCCGATGCGGATTTAGGAAAAGGATTAGAAGAAACAAATGAGCGAAAAAGAACAGCGCACCGAAAACGATTACGACGCAAACAGCATCAAGGTACTCAAAGGCCTTGAGGCGGTGCGCAAGCGCCCCGGCATGTACATCGGGGACACTAGCGACGGCACTGGTCTGCATCACATGGTTTTTGAAGTAGTGGACAACGCAGTTGATGAAGCGCTGGCTGGGCATTGCGATGAAATAACCATCATTATCCATCCCGATAATTCCATTAGCGTTGCCGACAACGGCCGTGGAATTCCGACCGACATTCATCCGGATGACGAGGAAAAGCGCTCAACAGCCGAAGTGGTGATGACCGAGTTGCACGCTGGCGGCAAGTTCGACAGCAACTCCTACAAGATTTCAGGCGGTTTGCATGGGGTAGGCGTGTCGGTTGTCAACGCCCTGTCGGAGTGGTTGCGACTCTCGATCAAGCGCGACGGCAAGGCGCACAGCATGGAATTTCGCATGGGCGAAGCTGTTGCCCCGCTGAAGGCAGTAGGCAAGTCCGAACGCAGGGGCACGGAGGTGCATTTTCTGGCCAGCAGCGAAATTTTCGGTACGGTCGATTTTCACTTCGAAATACTTGCCAAGCGCTTGCGCGAACTGTCGTTCCTGAACCATGGCGTGAAAATCACGCTGACTGACCAACGCAGCGGCAAAGAAGAAAAATTCGCTTTCACTGGCGGTATCAAGGGTTTTGTTGAATACATGAACCGCGCGAAGTCCGTGTTGCATCCCAACGTATTTCATATTCAGGGCAGCAAGGAAGGTATTACCGTTGAACTCGCGATGCAATGGAATGACTCCTATCAGGAGTCCATGCAGTGCTTTACCAACAACATTCCGCAGCGCGACGGCGGCACCCACTTGACGGGTCTTCGCGCAGCCATGACGCGCACGCTGAACAATTACATCGTGTCCAATGACCTGGCCAAGAAAGCGAAGGTTGATACCAGCGGCGAAGACATGAAGGAAGGACTTACGGCGGTACTGTCGGTAAAGGTTCCTGAACCGAAGTTCTCATCGCAGACCAAAGACAAACTGGTTTCGTCTGAAGTGCGCCCGGTCGTTGAAGAGGTGGTCGCGCAGAAGTTGATGGAATTTCTGCTGGAAAAACCCAATGACGCGAAAATTATCTGCAGCAAGATCGTTGATGCTGCCCGCGCAAGGGAGGCTGCCCGCAAGGCCCGCGAGCTGACCCGGCGCAAAGGTGTCCTGGATTCCTTTGGTCTTTCCGGCAAACTGGCTGACTGTCAGGAACGCGATCCATCGCAGTGTGAACTGTATCTGGTGGAGGGAGATTCGGCGGGCGGCTCTGCGAAGCAGGGACGGGATCGCAAGAACCAGGCGATATTGCCGTTGCGTGGAAAAATCCTGAACGTCGAGAAAGCACGTTTTGACAAACTGATTTCATCCACGGAGATTGCGACGCTGATCAGTGTGCTGGGCACCGGGATCGGCAAGGATGAATACAACCCGGACAAGTTGCGTTATCACCGCATCATCATCATGACCGATGCGGACGTCGACGGTTCGCACATACGTACGCTGTTGCTGACGTTTTTCTTCCGGCAGATGCCGGAACTGGTCGAGCGCGGCCATATCTACATAGCCCAGCCCCCGCTGTACAAGGTCAAACACGGGAAGCAGGAACGTTATTTGAAGGACGAACACGAACTCAAGCAATATCTGCTTAAACAGGCGCTGGCTGAAGCTGAGCTGTATACCAGCGCTGGCGCTAAACCGCTGTCGAAGGAAGCGCTGGAGGATCTTGCCAAGCACTATCTGCTGTCCGAAGCGGTCATTGAACGCGAAAGCCGGTTGATTGACAGTGAGGTATTACATGCACTGCTTAACAATGCGGTTACGCTGGAACTCAGCGACCAGGCGACCGCACAACAAAGTGCAAAAGAGCTGGGCAAACTGTTTGATGAAAACAAAAACATCAAGTTTGAAGCTGTGTTCGACGAGAAAAATGAATGCCAGACGGTGCGTATCTCGCGTATTCAGCATGGTGTGGTCCGCCACAGTAAGATTGCCCCGGATTTTCTGCATAGTGGTGACTATGCCCAGATCAAGCGTACTGCGCAGATGCTGCATGGCCTGCTTGGAGAGGGCGCATACATCAAGCGCGGCGAACAGCTGCGCCCGGTAAGTGAATTCCGTGAAGCGATCGACTGGGTCTTGGCAGAAGTTCAGCGCGGTGTCGGCATCCAGCGCTACAAGGGGCTGGGCGAAATGAATCCCGAGCAGCTGTGGGATACGACGATGAACCCGAAAACGCGTCGTTTGCTGCGGACACAGATTGAAGACGCGATAGGGGCCGATGAAATATTCATCACGTTGATGGGGGATGCGGTCGAACCCCGCCGTAAATTCATCGAAACCAACGCCCTGGGTGCGCGCAACTTGGACGTGTAAAAAGCGGCCGCCGCGGGCGTCACCGCGGCGGTTACCAGTTATTTCTTTTTGGCCGGCGTTTTGCGGCGGGCAGTTTTCGGTTTTTCGCCGGTTGCGGCGTTGGTCTTGCCGGCAGCTTTGCCGGTATCAGCCTTTACGGCGCGCGGCGCAAATTCGAAACCGACTTTGCCGTCCGGCTGTTTGACCAGGAAGGCCTTGAAACGCCGCCCATTGCGGTTCGAAAAGAAACTGTCGAGCAGATCCGTTCGTCCGTCCGAGAGCAACTTCTGCATCTGTTCGCGCTGGATTTCCTGGCGTAGAATGATTTTTCCGGAGCGGAAATCACATTTCTTGGGCGGGGTGTTCTCACACAGATAGTTCATGCCGTGTTCGTAGACCTTGCCCTTGCATTTCGGGCAGGGCCCCAGAGCCTGCTGCCCGGTGAAATCAACTTCCTCGCCCTCATCGTCGGCATTGCCCTGGCCAAAATCGAACTCGAGCTTGAAATTGTTGTTTTCCTTGTCAGGCGCGATACGCAAGATGGCCGCAAACGGCCGCCCCATTTTTGAGCGAAAACCCTGCAACGGACCGATGGTACGCTCACGCAACAGCATTTCAACTTCATCAATCTCGAATTGCCGGCCACCGGGAATCTTGGTGATGGAAAACTCGCAGGATTCGCAGGCAAACCGGCGGTAATTTTCTTTGATGGTTTTGCCGCAGTGGGGGCAGGGTGTTTTCAGAGTTGCATAATCACCCGGTATGGTTTCGTTATCGTATTCCTTGGCACGTTTGACGATACGCTCGGTGATAACGGCAATTTCTTTCATGAAGGATGCACGTTTGAGCTTGCCGCGCTCCATCTGCAGCAGTTTGTATTCCCATTCGCCGGTGAGTTCGGGCTGCCTCAATTCGTTGATGCCCAGGCCGTTCAGCAGGGTCATCAACTGGAAGGCCTTCGCAGTGGGAATCAGTTCCCGGCCTTCGCGCACCAGGTATTTTTCGGCAATCAAACGCTCGATGATCGCGGCACGGGTCGCCGGAGTGCCCAGGCCTTTCTGCGCCATGGCTTCGCGCAACTCGTCATCCTCGATCAGCTTGCCGGCACCTTCCATTGCGCTGAGGAGCGTTGCTTCCGAATAACGCGCCGGGGGCCGAGTGGCCAGGTCGATGACGTCGACTGCGTTCGCGAGGGGCTGTTCGTTCTTGGCGACCGCCGGCAGATTTGCGTTTTCCTGCTGCTCATCCTTGCCGTAAATCGCGAGCCAGCTCGGCTTCACCAGAATCTTGCCTTCGGTCTTGAACTTGTGTGGCGCTATTTCCGTGATGCGTGTGGTGACCAGGTATTCCGCCGGCGGGTAGAACACTGCCATGAACCGGCGCACGATCAAATCGTAAATCTTCTGCTGGACTTCGTTCAGCGCCTTGGGCGGTTGCGGTGTTGGAATGATCGCAAAGTGATCCGACACTTTGGCATTGTCGAATATGCGCTTGTTCGCCTTCACCCATTTGTTTTTGACGATTTCTTTCGCAAACGGCGCTATTTCCGGAACATCAGCAAGCGCGCGCAGCGTTGTTTTGACGGACTCCACGTAATCTTCAGGCAAATGGCGCGAGTCAGTACGCGGATAAGTCAGTGCTTTGTGTCTCTCGTACAGTTCCTGGGCAATTGACAGCGTGGCCTTGGCCGAGAGCCCGAAGCGGCTGTTGGCTTCGCGCTGTAAGGAAGTCAGATCGAACAGCGTGGGCGACATTTGCGATGACGGCTTGGATTCTTCGGTAACCGTGCCGGCCTTGCCGCGACAGGCTTCGGCGATTTTTTCTGCCGCAGCTTTTCCCCACAGCCGGGTATCGCGTTTTTCCGCGTCGTCGTCATCGCGCTTGAACGCGGGGTCGAACCAGCGGCCCTCATAATTGCCGGCCTTGGCACCAAAAGTAGCGCGCACTTCCCAATAGTCGCGCGGTACAAACTTGCGGATTTTGAGTTCCCGATCCGCGACGATCATCAACGTCGGAGTTTGCACGCGCCCGACCGTAGTCAGGTAAAAACCGCCGCCCTTGCTGTTGAACGCAGTCATCGCACGCGTGCCGTTGATGCCGATCAGCCAGTCTGCCTCGCTGCGGCTGCGTGCGGCATCAGCCAAGGGCTGCATATCCTCATCCGAGCGCAGCTGCGTAAAACTCTCGCGTATCGCTGCCGGCGTCATTGACTGCAGCCACAGGCGCGATAGGGGCTTGGTCGTTTTCGCTGCCTGCGCGATGTAGCGGAAAATCAACTCGCCTTCACGCCCCGCGTCGCAGGCATTGATCAACTGGGTGACGTCCTTGCGCTTCAGCAGTTTCGCCAGTACTTTCAGCCGTGCCTCACTACGGGCGATCGGGTTCAGATCGAAGTGCGGCGGGATTACCGGCAGATTTGCAAATGACCACTTGCCGCGTTTGACCTCATACTCTTCCGGTGCCGCGATTTCGAGCAGATGGCCGACAGCGGAAGACAAAACGTAATCATCGCTCTCGAAGTAGTCCCCGTGACGCGTAAAGCCGCCCAGCGCGCGAGCGATATCGCTGGCAACTGAAGGTTTTTCCGCGATGATTAGCGTTTTTGCCATACTAAGTCGTTGAATTCGCAGCCATAACGCCGCCAGAAAGTTGGCGCATGCCTGCCGCGCCATGGAAAAGAGCGCCCGATGATAAGAACAATCCCTGACCAGCGCAAGCCGGGATCAGTGTAGTCGCTGCCAGCGTCCTCCGGGTAGACGCTCGATCTGACCGGCTAATTCCAGATTGGTCAGTGCCGAGTTGATGGCTGCGGTATCGAGTTCGCAGCGCTGTTGCAGCGTGTCCATATCCACCGGATCAAAGCCGATATGCACCAGCAGCGGATGATCTGCGGCAACAACCGGAACGTCCACTGGCGGCACTGACGGCACAATATGACCCAGTTCTTCCAGTACATCCTGGGCTGATTCCACCAGCTTGGCGCCCTGTTTGATCAACGCATGACAGCCTTTGGCCAGCGGGGAATGGATGGAGCCGGGAATCGCAAAAACCTCGCGCCCCTGGTCGGTAGCCAATCGCGCGGTGATCAATGAGCCGCTGGATACGGCGGCCTCGACGACCAGGCAGCCTTTGGCCAAACCGGAGATCAACCGGTTGCGACGCGGGAAATTGGCAGCGAGCGCTGGTGTCTCCAAGGCAAATTCCGAGATCAGGGTGCCGTGCTCAGCAATATGATGCGCCAATTCACGATTGCGGGCCGGATAAACAATATCCAGTCCGGTGCCGACCACGGCGATGGTGGAGCTTGATCCGTTCAGTCCGCCGCGATGTGCTGCAGCATCAACACCCAGCGCCAGACCGCTGATGATGGTCAGTCCCGCGTTGCTGAGTGTGGTTGCAAAGGCCTCGGCGTTCCCCAGGCCCTGCGCAGTAGCGTTGCGGCTACCGACAATGGCGAAGCCGTGCTGATTGAGCAAATCCAGCCGGCCTTTTACATATAACAGTGGAGGTGGATCCGGGGTTTCAAGCAGGGCCTGGGGATAATCGCGGTCAGCCAGCGTGATGACATGATTCGCCGGATCAGCCAGCCATTGTTCAACATGGGCAACAGCGGGTGAATCTGCGCCGCCATTGCGGATGGCGAGGGCGACTTTTTCAGAGACTACAGCGCAGAGCTCGCGCTGGCCGGCGGCCAATATGGCAGCCGGCGTACCCAGAGCGACCAGCAGCTTGCGCAAAGATTGATGACCCAACCCTTGCAGCAGGCTCAGGCGCAACCAAGCCTCCAGATCCGCGTCCAGCGACATGGGTAGGGGTGGTCAGGCGGGGTTCAGTGCCCCGACATAAGGTCAGGGATTGGTGACGTAGTCGGAAACTGCCACCGGACGGCTGGCTTCCATGATCAGCGCAAATGATGCGCGATCGAAAGTGCGGAAAACCATCAACAAGCCATAACGCTCATCGGGAAGTTGCGCAATTCCGTCGCGGGAGATTGCTTCGCCGCGTTTCAGCAAGGTTTCGCGAGGCGGAATGGTTTCTGCATAGTACACACGCGGGCTATCGCTGCCGCTGGGGCCGGAGCGGCCAAAAAGCGGTTCCGTACGCTGGCTGTAGCGAGCGGTGGTTTGGCTGCGTGAAATAGCGAGTACATTGCCGACTTGCACGCCGTCCCTGCTACCCTTGGACAAAGCCACGATCGACAGCGGGCCGGTTTCCTGCAGGCTGCCGTATGCGGTAATGATGCGACCCTTGATCGGCACCAGGGGCGAATGCGGCACATACGCAAAGACTGGAGTTTGCTTGCCTAGCGGCACCAGGCGATCGTCCTGATAGATTTCCTGCACGGACTGGGTGATGTCGATAGTGGCGATTTCACCATGCTGCCGCACCCGGGCTTCGCCCAGATAGGTGGCTTCATAACCCAGGAGTTCATTGTTCTCGGGATCAATCAGCGGATCACCGCGGCGGAAAATCTGCCACTGGTTTCCTTTGTCCTTGGTGATGCCCCGAACATAGGCGCGATCACCGGCACCCAAGGTGACACGGCTTTCCGCGGTAGCGACGATGCGTGCGGCATTGTCGAGTTCATTGGCGCTGACCACCAGCGGCTTGGACAGGAACGGCTCAATGGCTGAGGGAGAGATGCTGGGAATGGCGCCCCGGGCGCTGGGTTCCGAGCGTATTTTCGGGCTGAGACGGGTGGTATCAAGCTTGATCAGGCGCAACTGTGCGCCACCGCCGCTACGATCCACCACAATGACATCGCCGGGGTAAATCAAGTGCGGGTTTTTGACCTGCTCCTGATTCATTTTCCACAGTTCAGGCCAGCGCCAGGGTTCCTTGAGGTAATTGCCGGAGATGCCCCACAAGGTGTCCCCCTTCTGCACGATGTAGCGATCGGGCGCCGCATCCTTCATTGCGGGCTCGGCCGCGAGCACGGCCCAGACCGGAGTTATCAACAAAATCAGGGATATAATTGCTTTTCGCATGTGCAGTCCTACCTTTAATGTGAGCGTCGCTAGCGTATGTTTGGAATCTGCAGCGGACGTAAGACTTTGGTTTAAATTCTGCATCTAGTTGATTAAATTGGCAAGTTTTTCATGGCTTTACTTCCGATACTGCACTACCCAGACCCGCGGCTGCACAAGGTAGCCGCGCCCGTGAAGCGGGTAGACGACAAAATACGCAATTTAATCAACGATATGGCAGAAACCATGTATGCCGCACCGGGCATTGGTTTGGCTGCAACACAAGTGGACGTACACCAGCGCGTACTGGTCATCGACATTTCCGAAACCCAAAATCAGCTGCAGGTTTTCATTAATCCAGAAATAATCAGCGCTGAGGGTGAAGCCGAGTGTGAAGAAGGCTGCCTGTCAGTGCCTGGAATATTTGAAAAAGTCACGCGCGCGGCCAAAATCACGGTAACCGCGCTGGATGAACACGGAAAACAACGCACGCTGGAAGCCGATGGTTTACTTGCAGTTTGCATACAGCATGAAATGGACCATCTGGTGGGCCGGGTATTTGTCGAGAAACTGTCGCGACTGAAACAACAGCGCATCACCGCCAAGCTGACTAAGCTGACCAAGCAGCAGCGGCAGGCCATGTAGCATTCGCAGCCCGGCCCCGTCATTGAAAATCATATACGCAGGTACGCCGGCATTTGCCGCGGTGGCGCTTGACGCGCTGCTCGGCGCTGGGCACGAAGTGGTGCATGTGCTGACGCAGCCTGATCGGCCGGCTGGCCGTGGACTGAAACTGCAGGCGTCTGCGGTAAAGCAGTGTGCGCAGGCGTGCCAGCTTCCGATTTCACAGCCGGCCACTCTCAAAGATCCCGCAATTACCGCGCAGCTGGCGGCACTCGACGCCGATGTCATGGTCGTTGCGGCTTATGGGCTGATGATCCCCGCAGCCTTGCTCCAGTTGCCGCCACGCGGCTGTCTTAATATCCACGCTTCGTTGTTGCCGCGCTGGCGCGGCGCGGCACCCATCCAGCGCGCGTTACTGGCCGGGGACCATGAAACCGGTGTGACCATCATGCAGATGGATGCGGGCCTGGATACCGGGGCAATGTTGCTGGCCGAAGCCCTGACAATAGCCTCTATCGATACCGCACAGACTCTGCACGACAAGCTTGCCGCCATCGGGGCACGCCTCATCGTGCGCGCCCTGAGCAGTCATTCGGAGCTGGTGCCGCAGGACAATACAAAGGCCACCTACGCGGCAAAAATCAGCAGGACCGAGGCGAGAATAGACTGGACCAAACCGGCCGCAGACATAGATCGCCTGATCCGCGCCTTTAATCCAGTGCCCGGTGCGCATACGCAATGGCAGGGTCAGACGCTGAAAATCTGGCGCGCTGAGCCGGTCGCTGAGGCCGGAGAGCCCGGCACCGTGATAAGGGCCGGCAATGACGGCGTCATTGTTGCGGCAGGCGTCGGCGCCATTCGCCTGCTGGAGTTGCAGCGCGCCGGGGGTAAACGTCTTGTGCCGCTGCAGTTTCTGGCGGGAACACCCATTGCGGCAGGTACGCGTTTTGACGCCTGAGCAGGTGGCAGCTCAACCGGGCATGGATTATGTGCAATGTCTGGCGACAGGCATCGTGTCCCGGGTGCTGTCGGGACGCAGTCTCGATGCCGAACTTGCCGCGACGTGGAGCAGCGAGGCCCTGCTCAGCCCTCAGCAGCGTGGCGCCGTACAGGATCTGGCGTATGGCGTGCTGCGTCATCTCGGTTATCTGGACGGCGCGTTGAACCAGTTGTTGCAGCAGCCGCTGACGGATGCTCCGGTGCGTTATCTGCTGCTGGTGGCGTTGTACCAGTTGCGGCATACCAAAGCGCCGCCGTATACCATCGTTGACCGCGCGGTGCCGGCCTGCGCCAGATTGGGTTTTCCGCGTGCCCAGGGGCTGGTCAATGCCGTGTTGCGCAATTTCCAGCGTCGCCGCAGCGAAATAGAGGCCGCGGTTCTGGCGACGGATGAAGGGCGTTATTCCCATCCCGGATGGTGGATTAAAAAACTCGCCACCCAGTATCCTGATGAATACCAGAACGTGCTGGAAACCGGTAACGCCAGGCCACCGCTGACGTTGCGAGTCAACTGCCGACGTATCGCACGCACGGATTATCTGGAAATGCTGACGCGGGAGTCGATTGCGGCGCGCCCGGTCGGCCGGCATGGCGTGATTGTCGACAAACCGCGTCCGGTGGCACAAATCCCCGGTTTTTCCGCAGGGTTGGTTTCAGTGCAGGACGCTGGCGCACAACTAGCCGCTGAATTGCTCGATGTGCACGATGGCATGCGAGTGCTCGATGCCTGTGCTGCGCCTGGCGGCAAGACGGCCCATTTGCTGGAATTGGCTGATCTTGAACTCACCGCGGTTGATATCGATGCCGAACGTTTGCGCCGCGTGGCGGACAACCTGTCCCGGCTGTCGTTGAACGCCAGATTGCTGCAGGCGGACGTAGCTCAGCCTGCGCAATGGCGCGATGCGGGGCCGTATGATCGGGTGCTTGCCGACGTGCCGTGCACCGCATCCGGCGTGGTGCGGCGGCATCCGGATATTAAATGGCTGCGTCAGCCGCGGGACATTCCGGCACTGGTGATCAGGCAGGCGCACATACTTGACGCGCTTTGGCAGTTGCTGGGCAGAGGTGGTAAATTGCTGTATGCGACGTGCTCTGTTTTTAGCGAAGAAAACAACGGACAGGTCGAACAATTCATCGTCCGTCATCCTGATGCGCGGCAACTATCGTTACCGCTGCTTGCTGACGGCATAAAACAAATCGACGGCCAACTTCTCCCCGACGTCGCTCATGATGGTTTTTTCTACGCCCTTCTGGAAAAAATTTAACCTGCTGGTGTTGCTGTTCGCGCTTGCGCAGGCGGCGACGTCGGTCTTTGCAGCACAGCTGCATGGGATCGAAGTGCGGCGAGCGATGTTTGTCGTGGAAGACGATCATTACGTGCTCGAAGCCGACATCGACACCATACTCTCTGCGCCGCTGGAAGATGCGCTGAACAAAGGCATCCCGCTTTATTTCCAACTCGAATTCGAGCTGGTTCGTTCGCGCTGGTACTGGTTCAACGACAAAGTCATTTCCAGGCAACAGCAGTACCGGTTGTCATTCAACGCGCTGACGCGCCAATATCGCATCGGCATCGGTGCGTTCTACCAAAATTTCCCAACTTTGGCTGAAGCGCTGCAGGTCATGAGCAAGGTGCGGCGGCGGGAGGACATAGAACCAGGCATGCTCAGTAAGGAGACGGGGTACACTGCAGGCCTGCGGTTGCGGTTGGATACATCGCAATTGCCCAAGCCGTTCAATCTCAATGCACTGGGATCCCGTGAGTGGAGTCTGGGTTCGGAATGGTACCGCTGGACGGTGATGCCATGATGACCGCCACTGCCCGCAGACAACCTCACGCGGGCGCTGTGATGCGTTATCTGCTGCTGGGGTGTGTCGGACTTGGCGTTGTCGCCGTTTTCCTGTTGGCGTCGGTCAGCACCAACACGGCACTGTTCTCGGAGTATTACCCGCTACTGCTGGGCGTCAATCTGTTGATAGCGCTGCTGCTGGCCGGCATGGTTGCGTACCAGCTGGTCAATTTGCGCGGACGACTCAAGGCGGGAATGTTTGGCGCCAGGCTGACGCTGCGCCTGGTGACCTTGTTTGCGCTGATGGCGGTTTTGCCTGGCGCGCTGATTTACGGCGTGTCCGTGCAATTTGTATCGCAAAGCATCGAGTCGTGGTTTGAGGTGCGCCTGGACAGCGCATTGGAGAGCGGGCTTAACCTCGGTCGCGGAACATTGGATGGTCGGCTGAAGGAACTGGCAGCAAAAGCGGAAACCATGGCATTGACCTTGTCAACGCGGCGGGAATCCGAACACGTCACCGTGTTGCATACGCTGCGCGTACAGGCTGGCGTGGAAGAAGCCACCTTGTTCACTGCGCGGGGCAAGGTGCTGGTGTTCTCCGGCAATGAAAAAAGCGGCATCGTTCCCGAAGCGCCCGGCGTTGTTGCCATGCGCCAGATTCGCCTGCAAAAGACCTACAGCGTCATCGAGGCCATACCCGACCGGGGCCTGTATCTGCGGGCGCTGGCCCCGGTCAACGTAATTTCTTTGGCTGAAGAAACCCGTGTGCTGCAATTATTGCAGGCCGTGCCCAAACAGCTGGCACAGGATGCCGAAATTGTGCAGGCCGGTTACCGGGAGTATCAGGAATTGCAATTGTCACGACGCGGCCTGAAGCGTCTTTACGCGATCACGTTGACACTGACCCTGTTGCTGTCATTGTTGTCGGCATTGGGTCTGGCGTTTGTATTGTCCAACCGCCTGTCAGCGCCGCTGAGTGCGCTGGTAGAAGGCACGCGCGCCGTGGCGCAGGGTGATTTCAGCCGTCGCGCGGCGGTTGCCAGCAGTGACGAGCTCGGCCAGTTGACGCAATCCTTCAACAGCATGACGCTGCAACTGGCGGAAGCGCAGGCGCGCGTCGAACGCAACCAGGCACAGGTGGCGCACGCCAAATCTTATCTGGAGAGCGTGTTGGCCCATTTGTCAGCCGGGGTGCTGACGTTTGACGCCAGCCTGAGTCTGCGCTCGGCGAATCCCAGCGCAGCCCAGATACTCGGTTTGGAATTTGTCCCGCTGCTTGGCACCAGTGTGCAGGCCTGGGCTGATATCGACGCTACGCTGGCGCCGCTGACGCAAGCCGTGACGCAAGCCGTCAATCGTTCCGAAGGCGGTGAATGGCAGCGTCAGATTGAACGCGAAATGAAAGACGGAACCCAGGTGCTGTTGCTGCACGGCACGCGGTTTGGTGAATCCGACGATACCGGGTGGATCGTGGTGTTTGACGATGTAACCCAGCTGTTGCAGGCTCAACGGGCCGCTGCCTGGTCAGAAGTTGCCCGCCGTCTGGCCCATGAGATCAAGAATCCGTTGACACCGATCCAGTTGTCGGCGGAGCGCATCCAGCTCAAACTTGCGCCCAAACTGTCAGAGGCAGACGCGGAAATTCTGGTCCGGTCCACGCAAACCATCGTCAGCCAGGTTGCCGCCTTGAAACGCATGGTGGATGCATTCAGTCAGTATGCACGGACACCGGAGCCCGCGATGCGTGCGCTGGATCTGAATGGTTTGATTCGCGAAGTGCTGATGTTGTACGAGTCTCTGGGTTCGAGCATGAAATTGGAGCTTGCGGCGGATCTGCCGACAGTGCATGGTGATGCCACGCAGATCAGGCAGGTCATCCATAATCTGCTGCAGAACGCGCAGGATGCGCTGGCAGGCAGCGCAGCGCCTTACATAGAAATTGCGACGGCGAACCGTGATGGCCGCGCCGAATTTTCAGTGACAGATAATGGTACCGGCTTTCCGGAGCATTTGATGAAACGCGCGTTTGAGCCCTATGTAACGACCAAGCCGCGCGGCACCGGTCTCGGCTTGTCCATTGTGCGAAAAATCATCGACGAACATCAAGGCGAAGTGATGATCACCAATATCTCACCACACGGCGCGCGCGTGGCCATCGTGCTGCCCGCAATAACTGCGGCCGCACCGGTGAATGCATTGCTGCGTGAACAACAGGCCTGACACTCATGCGACAAATTCTTGTAGTAGATGACGAAATCGGCATTCGCGAGCTGCTCTCGGAAATACTTTCCGACGAAGGTTACGAGGTGCGGCTGGCGGAAAATGCCAGCGCAGCACGCACCTTTCGCAGCCAGGCCCGGCCGGATCTGGTGCTGCTCGATATCTGGATGCCGGATACCGACGGCATTACGCTGCTCAAGGAGTGGGCGAGCAGCGGTCAGCTGACCATGCCGGTGGTGATGATGTCGGGTCACGGCACCATCGATACGGCGGTTGAAGCGACCCGCATCGGCGCCTACGATTTTCTGGAGAAGCCGATTGCGTTGCAGAAGTTGCTGGCCACCGTGGGACGCGCCATCACCCGTGGCGAGCAACAGCCGCATGCGGCGGCGGCGCTGGGCGCCCTCGGCCGGGCGCCGGTCATGCAGGAAATCAAGCAGCGTCTGGGACGGATCGCGGCAAGTCGGGCGCCGGTACTGATTCAGGGGGCGCCGGGTTGCGCATTCGAAGCCTGCGCCCGCGCGCTGCACATACCCAGCAATCCGTGGAACGTCGTTGATCACGGCGCACAAACAGTCGATGCCCCGCTGGATCTGCTGCAAGCGGCGCGTGGCGGCACATTATTCGTGCGCGATGTGGCCGAGTTCAGCAAGCTGGAGCAGCGCGGCCTGTTCGTGCTGCTGTCGCAGGCGGAACGCTACAACGTGCGTGTGGTCTGCGGCGCGACGCGCCCGCTGTCTGGACTGATGGCGGCGGGGAGTTTCGATGATCGTGTCTTTCAGCTGCTCGGCTCGACCATGCTGCAATTGCCGTTGCTGTGCGAGCAGCGAGACGATATTCCGGATCTCGCTGGCGTCATGCTTAATGATCTGGTCGAACAAAAACTGGTAACACCCCGGCATTTCAGTACGGCGGCGCTCAATGCGCTGCGCAACCATGATTGGCCGGGCAACATGTCCGAATTGCGCAGCGTCGTGCAGACGTTGGCCAATACCGCGATGGGGGAGCAGATATCACTCGAAGAAACCCAGCGTGTGCTGCCGCAAGCGGCAACGAACAATGTCGCGGCGGCACTGCAGCTGGATACGCCGCTGCGCGATGCCCGCGATGCCTTTGAGCGCATCTATTTCGAATATCATCTGGCCCGGGAGGGCGGCAACATCAGCCGCGTCGCTGACGCGGCCGGGCTGGAGCGCACGCATTTGTATCGCAAGCTCAAGCAATTGGGCGTCAAGACCGCGCGAAAAATCGAAGACTGAGCCAGTTGGCGGCACCGGCCTCTCGCCGTGCCGGGGGTGCTGCCGCTATAATTACGGCTTTTCCGCGCCACCATTTCATCAGGATTGCCCGTCATGAGTGCCCGACCCGAGTTGGCGAACGCGCTGCGCGCGTTGGCTATGGACGCAGTGCAGCAGGCCAACTCCGGCCACCCCGGCATGCCGATGGGCATGGCCGAAATCGCAGAGGCGCTGTGGCATCGGCATCTGCGCCACAATCCGGCCAATCCGCAGTGGGCCAATCGCGACCGCTTTGTGTTGTCCAACGGCCATGGTTCGATGCTGCTGTACGCCTTGCTGCATCTCACCGGTTATGACCTGCCGATTGATGAGCTGAAACGCTTCCGCCAGTTGCACTCGAAAACCCCGGGACACCCGGAGTACGGCATGGCACCCGGCATTGAAACCACCACCGGTCCCTTGGGCCAGGGGCTGGCGAATGCGGTCGGCATGGCGCTGGCTGAACATGTGCTGGCCGACAGCTTCAACCGTGACGGCCATGCCATCGTCGATCATCATACTTATGTGTTTCTCGGCGACGGTTGCCTGATGGAAGGCGTGTCGCACGAAGCCTGCTCGCTGGCTGGTACCCTGGGACTGCACAAGCTGGTGGCGTTGTATGACGACAACGGCATTTCCATAGACTCGGAAAAAGCAAAGTTAAAACAATGGTTTACTGATGACACCCCACAGCGGTTCGCAGCTTACGGGTGGAATGTCATTTACGGCGTTGATGGTCATGACGCCGACGCGGTGGAACTAGCCATTGCCGAAGCGCAGCGTGAAAGCAGCCGGCCGACGCTGATCTGCTGCAAGACGGTGATCGGCAAAGGCGCACCCAAGAAACAGAATACCGGCAGCGCTCACGGTGCGGCGCTGGGCGCCGAAGAGATTGCGGCCACGCGCGCGGCCATCGGCTGGCCGCATCCGCCGTTCGAGATTCCGGAAGCCGTGCGCGCCGAATGGAGTGCACGCGAGCGCGGTACCGCGCAGGAAACCGCATGGAACGAGCAGTTCGCCGCATATGCCGCAGCGCATCCTGATCTGGCTGCCGAATTCAAGCGCCGTATGGCGGGTGATTTGCCCGCTGACTGGGCCGCACGTCGCGACGGCTATCTTGCGCAGACTGTGCAGAAGGCCGAAACCATAGCCACGCGCAAAGCGTCACAGAACGCGATCGAAGGTTTTGCGCCGACCTTGCCCGAGCTGATCGGTGGTTCGGCGGATCTGGCCGGCTCCAATCTGACCTTGTGGTCGGGATCAAAAGGCGTGAGCGCGGCTAGCGGCGGCAATTACATTTATTTCGGTGTGCGCGAGTTCGGCATGACCGCGATCTGCAACGGCATTGCGCTGCATGGCGGCCTGATCCCGTATTGCGCGACCTTCCTGGTATTTTCCGACTATGCGCGCAATGCACTGCGCATGGCGGCATTAATGAAGCAGCGCCTGATCTGCGTGTTTACCCATGATTCGATCGGACTAGGGGAGGATGGTCCAACTCACCAGCCGGTGGAGCATGCTGCGACACTGCGGCTGCTGCCCAACATGAACGTATGGCGGCCTTGCGACACTGTGGAAACGGCAGTGGCCTGGGCACATGCACTGGAGCGGCGCGACGGCCCGACCAGCCTGTTGCTGTCACGGCAGAACCTGCCGTTCCAGCCGCGCAGCGACGAGCAACTCGCAGCGGTTGCGCGCGGTGGTTATGTGCTGTCGGAAGCCACGGCAGGCGCTGCCCGTGCGGTCATTATCGCCACCGGCTCGGAGGTTGCGGTGGCACTGGCGGCCCAGCAGGCGTTGGCGGCGGAGGGCATTGCGGTACGCGTGGTATCCATGCCCTGCACCGATATTTTTGATCAGCAGGATGCCGCCTGGCGCGACAGCGTGCTGCCGCGCGGGATCCCGCGGGTAGCCGTGGAAGCAGGCGTAACCGATGGCTGGCGCAAGTATGTCGGGCTGGAAGGTGCGGTGATTGGCATCGACCGCTTTGGGGAATCGGCACCGGCAGGCGAGTTGTTCAAGTTTTTCGGCATCACCGGTGACAACGTTGCAGCCGCGGTGCGCAGCATACTGTAAGTAGTTGATTTAAATACTATTTTTAGGAGCGTCATGGCAATCAAGATCGGCATCAACGGATTCGGCCGCATCGGTCGCATGGTATTCCGCGCGGCGGTGCAGGATTTTCCTGACATAGAAGTCGTCGGCATCAACGACCTGCTGGAGCCGGACTATCTGGCGTACCTGCTGCGCCACGACTCGGTGCACGGCCGCTTCAAGGGTGACATTGCCGTTTCGGGCAACACGCTGGTGGTCAATGGCAAAAAAATCCGCCTGACCGCGGTCAAGGACCCGGCCGAACTGAAGTGGAACGAAGTGGGCGCGGACATCGTCATCGAATCCACCGGACTGTTTCTCGACAAGGCGTCCGCGCAGAAGCATCTGACCGCAGGCGCGAAAAAAGTCATCATGTCGGCGCCGTCCAAGGACGACACGCCGATGTTTGTGTTCGGCGTCAACGACAAGACCTACGCCGGACAGGCCATCATCTCCAACGCTTCCTGCACGACCAACTGTCTGGCGCCGGTGGCCAAGGTGCTGAACGATAACTGGGGCATCAAGCGCGGCCTGATGACCACGGTACACGCGGCCACCGCGACCCAGAAAACCGTAGATGGCCCGTCCAACAAGGACTGGCGCGGCGGTCGCGGCATACTTGAAAACATCATTCCTTCATCCACGGGTGCGGCCAAGGCCGTGGGCGTGGTGATCCCGGAACTGAACAAGAAACTCACCGGCATGGCGTTCCGCGTGCCGACTTCCGACGTTTCGGTGATCGACCTGACCGTCGAACTGATCAAACCCGCGACTTACGCCGAAATCTGCGCCGCGATGAAAGCGGCGTCTCTGGGTGCGATGAAAGGCGTGATGGGATACACCGAGGAAAAAGTGGTGTCCACGGATTTTCGCGACGAAACCTGCACCTCGGTGTTCGACGCCGAGGCAGGCATTGCGCTCGACAGCACATTCGTCAAAGTGGTTTCCTGGTACGACAATGAATGGGGTTATTCCAGCAAGGTGCTGGAAATGGCCCGGGTCATCGCGAAGTAACAAACATAAACATCAAAAGCATTGCCGCAGAGAACACAGAGATCACAGAGAAAGGCAAATCAGCCTCTACTCCGATTTTCTCTGTGATCTCTGTGATCTCTGTGGCTAAAAGGGTTTGATCTTGAAGTTTCTGCGACTTACTGACCTTCCCCTTGCCGGCAAACGCGTGTTCATCCGCGCCGATCTCAACGTGCCGCAGGATGCGGCCGGCAACATCACTGAAGACACCCGCATCCGCGCCACGCTTCCCGGCATCCGTTATGCGCTGCAGGCCGGCGCGGCGGTCATGGTGACGTCCCATCTCGGCCGTCCCACCGAAGGCGCACCCAAACCCGAAGATACGTTGGCGCCGGTTGCGCAACGTTTGTCCGAGGCGCTGGGCCAGACTGTGCGACTGGAAAAGAACTGGGTCGATGGCGGCGTTACGGTCAAGCCTGGTGAAGTGGTGCTGCTGGAAAACTGCAGGGTCAACAAGGGCGAAAAAAAGAACGATGAAGCGCTGGCCCGCAAAATGGCCGCGCTGTGTGATGTTTATGTCAACGATGCCTTCGGTACCGCACATCGTGCCGAAGCCACGACGCACGGCATTGCAAAATTTGCGCCCGTAGCCTGCGCCGGACCGCTGATGGCGGCAGAACTGGACGCACTGGGCAAGGCACTGGAGAAACCGGCGCGGCCGCTGCTCGCCATAGTCGCGGGCGCCAAGGTGTCGACCAAACTGACCATATTGAAATCGCTGGCAAACAAGGTGGATCAACTGATCGTTGGCGGTGGCATAGCCAACACCTTCATGCTGGCGTCCGGCATGTGCATCGGTAAATCACTCGCCGAACCTGATCTCGTCGGGGAAGCACAGACCATCATTAACAACATGAAAGCGCGCGGCGCGCAGGTGCCGCTGCCGGTTGATGTAGTCGTCGCCGACGAATTGTCGGCGCTGGCCCGCGCCAATCCGGTGGCTGCCGATGCGGTGCGCCCTGACGATCTGATACTCGATGTCGGCGTCAGGACCGCACGTATCTTTGCTGACCTGATTGCCAAAGCCGGCACCATCGTTTGGAACGGGCCGGTGGGCGTGTTTGAATACGACCAGTTCGCCGGCGGGACCCGGGTGGTCGCCGAAGCGATTGCGGCGTCGAAAGCCTTTTCGATTGCCGGCGGCGGCGATACGCTGGCGGCTGTGGCCAAATACGGCATTGCCGACAGGGTGTCTTATATTTCCACCGGTGGCGGCGCCTTTCTCGAGTTTCTCGAAGGCAAACAGCTGCCGGCCGTCGAAGTGCTGGTACAACGGGCAGCATGACGGACAAGCCCGGGACGGCGCAGTACCGGACGCAATACAGTTGCAAATTTTTGGGACGGGCTCCGCATGATACGTAGAACCAAGGTTGTCGCCACGCTGGGGCCTGCATCCAGCGACGCCAAAACGCTGTCTCGCATGATTGAGGCGGGGCTGGACGTTGTGCGCATCAATTTTTCCCACGGCACTCCTGAAGAACACCGCGCCCGGGTCGAACTCGTGCGCAAGCTCGCGCGCAAGGCCGGGCGCGCGGTTGGCGTGCTGGTCGATTTGCAGGGCCCGAAAATCCGTATCGGCAAATTCAAGGATGGCCGAATCACGCTGGTGGCGGGAGCGAAATTTGTGCTCGATGCCGAATGCAAACTGGGCGACCAGGACGTGGTGGGGCTGGATTACAAAAACCTGCCCAAGGACGTGCGCTCCGGGGACACGTTGCTGCTGGATGACGGTCGCATCGTGCTTGGCGTTGTTGCGGTGCGTGGTGCGCGTATCAGCACCGTAGTCGAACAGGGCGGACTGTTGTCGAACAACAAGGGCATCAACCGCAAGGGCGGCGGCCTGACTGCGCCCGCGCTGACCGAGAAGGACAAGCAGGACATCAAGCTCGCTGCGGAATTAAAAGCGGATTTCCTCGGGGTGTCTTTTCCCCGCTCCGGCGCCGACGTCAAGTGGGCGCGCGACCTGCTGACCAAGGCGGGCGGGCACGGATTGATCGTGTCCAAGATCGAGCGTGCCGAGGCCATACCGGCGCTGGAAGAAATCCTTGATGCTTCGGATGCCATCATGGTGGCGCGTGGCGACCTTGCGGTGGAAGTCGGCGATGCCGTGGTGCCGGCGCTGCAGAAGCGGATGATCCGCATGGCGCATGAAAAACAGAAGCTGACCATCACCGCGACCCAAATGATGGAGTCCATGATATCCAGTCCGATCCCCACGCGGGCCGAGGTGTCTGACGTGGCGAATGCCGTGCTCGATGGCACGGATGCTGTGATGCTGTCGGCGGAAACCGCCGCCGGCCAGTTTCCGGTCGAGACCATAGCGGCCATGGTGCGCGTGTGCATCGAAGCTGAAAAAGAAGATATGGTGTATCCGGAGCGCCGCGGTGCCCTGGGGCAGGCTGATGTCGAACAGGCCATCGCGCGTGCCACTGCGTTTACCGCGAAAGGACTGGAGGTCAAGGCTATCGCAGCGCTGACCCAGAGCGGGCGCACGGCATTGATGATGTCGCGGATGTTTACGGCCGTGCCGATTTACGCCATGAGTTCGGTGATCGAGACCCGTCGCCGGGTCACACTGTTCCGCGGCGTGCATCCGGTGCGCTTCAAGGGCGCGCGCAATCCGGAAAAGGCGCTGCAAATGGCTGAAGACGAGTTGCTCAAGCGCGGCGCGGTACAGCAAGGCGACCTGATGGTGCTGACCATAGGCGAGCCCTTTGGCCGGTCCGGCGGCACCAACACCATGAAAATCGTGAGGGTCGGCGAACACCGGAAAGTCTGATCGCCGCGTGTAAAATACCGCGCCTTTTCATAAAAATTCATTCAACAGCACAGACCAGCAGGAGCATCCATGTCAACCAATGATCTCGCCGCCATCGCCAAAGCCATGGTGGCGCCAGGCAAAGGCATATTGGCCGCCGATGAAAGCACCGGCACCATCGGCAAGCGTTTTGAAGGCATCAATGTCGAAAACAACGAAGAAAATCGTCGCGCCTACCGCGACCTGCTGTTTTCGACCCGGGGACTGAATGAACACATCAGCGGCGTGATTCTTTACGACGAAACCCTGCGCCAGAAAGCAGCCGGAGGCGCGCCGTTCGTCGAAGTCATGTCCAAAATGGGCATCCTGCCCGGGATCAAGGTCGATACCGGCGCCAAGGATCTGCCGTTGTGCGCGGGCGAAAAAATCACCGAAGGCCTGGATAATCTGCCCAAGCGCTGTGCCGAATACGTAAAGATCGGCGCCAAGTTTGCCAAATGGCGCGCCGTCATCGACATCGGCCGCGACATGCCGAGTTCAACCAGCATTGCTGCCAACGTTCACGCGCTGGCGCGTTATGCCGCAATCTGCCAGGAAGCCGGACTGGTGCCCATCGTCGAACCCGAAGTGCTGATGGATGGTGATCACAGCATTGAGCGTTGCGAAGAAGTCACCGAGTGGACATTGAATGCGCTCTACGAAGCGCTGTATCTGCATCGCGTAGTGCTAGAGCACTCGGTGCTCAAGCCCTCTATGGTCATTTCCGGCAAGAAATGCGCGCAACAGGCGCCGGTGGACGAGGTCGCCGCGCGCACCGTACGCACGCTGAAGCGCACTGTGCCGGCGGCGGTTGCCGGCATCGTGTTCCTGTCCGGCGGGCAGAGCGATGAGTTGGCTACTGCGCACCTGAATGCCATGAACGCGCAGTTCCAGGGCCAGCTGCCGTGGCCGCTGTCATTTTCGTACGGCCGCGCCTTGCAGCAGCCTGCGCTGAAAGCCTGGAAAGGGGCATCGGGCAATGTTGCTGCCGCACAGGCAGCACTGGCGCATCGCTCCAAAATGAACGGACTGGCGAGTCTGGGCAAATACGCTGCGGACCTGGAACGCCAGGCCAAATCTTCATAAAATAATAATAAAAACAACAGCTTATAAATATACTGTTAGTGCTTACTTCAACCGAACGGCTACCGATCTCCATCATCACCGGATTTTTGGGCAGCGGCAAAACCACGCTGCTCAACCGGCTGCTGCAGGATCCGGCGATGGCCGGCGCGGCGGTGATCATCAACGAGTTTGGCGAGATCGGGCTCGACCACCTGCTGATCGCCACGCCCAACGAAAACACCGTATTGCTGGCCAGCGGCTGCATTTGCTGCACCTTGCGCGGTGATCTGGTCAACACCTTGCGTGATCTGGATGCACAGCGCCGCAAAGGCGAAGTGCCGGCGTTTGACCGGGTGTTGATCGAGACGACCGGCCTGGCTGATCCGGTGCCCATTGTGCAGACCGTGGTGACCGACGAACGACTGGCGCCGTACTACGGCCTGGACAGCGTGGTGACGCTGGTTGATGCCGTCAACGGGCTCGCACAACTCGATACCCAGCCTGAATCGCGCAAGCAGGCCGCCATTGCCGACCGGCTGTTGATCACCAAGGGCGACCTAGCAACTCCCGCAGCCGTGCAATCACTGACCGCGCAACTGGTGGAACTCAATCCCGGCGCTCAGGTGCTGACCGCAACCCATGGTGATGTTGCACCCGCCCTGTTGTTTGGCGCCACCATAGCGGCGACGGCGCGCAAGGCGGAAATGGCGAACTGGTTGCGTGAAACCGAATATGTGCGCGTGGAAGCAAAACAGAGCCGGCGTCCCGGCCTGCCTGCCGGGCAGCACGATGACAGTGTCCAGTCCTATTGCATCCACCTCGACGACCCCGTCACTGCAGCCGGACTGACGTCGTGGCTGATGGCGCTGGCCTCGTTGCACGGCGCCAGCCTGTTGCGGGTCAAAGGTCTGCTCAATGTCGAAGGCGATCCGGTTGTTGTCCATGCCGTGCAAACCCTGATCCACGAACCGGTGACGCTGGAACGCTGGCCTGATGATGATCGCCGCTCGCGTCTGGTATTCATCGCCCGCGGCATGAACCGCGCCGATATCGAAGCCACGCTGGACGTGCTGCGCTGGAAGTCCACGTTGCCCGCGGGCACAGGTACGCCCAAGCCGGACCCTGAGGCCTACGCGCGTTTCCTCGCGGCAATGGAAAAAATGCACTGAAGTTTTGGCGGCTCCGGCTTGACAAGGCGGGGGTGATTTATTAGTTTGGGCCTTGCTGCAAACGCTTACATTCTGATTAAAAGGCTGTATTCACGGCCCATCGTTTCACGGAGGAATTACCCGCATGTTTGATTTCAAACCCCCGGAGCCCAAGGGGCCGGTCCGCGCACTCAAAGGCGGCATGCTGATCGACGGCAACGGCGGCAAGCCGGTCAAAGATCCGGTCATCCTGCTCGAAGGCCGCCGCATCAAGCAGGTCGGCAGCAAGGGCAAGATCAAGATTCCGGCCAAGGCCGAAGTCATTGACTGCGGCACCGCGACGCTGATGCCGGGACTGATGGACGTGCATCTGCACACCATGATGTTTAACTGTCTGACTTTCCACAATTACCGCGTCGCGCAGTGGGAAATCACCCCGGAACTGCAGCAGATGTACGGCTTGTTTCATGCGCAACTGTGTTTCGACATGGGTTTCACCACGCTGCGCGACCTCGGGCTCAATTCTAGCCGTGGACTGCTGACCAACCATCTGTGCGCAATCCGTGATTCGATCAATGCCGGGGTCATCGAAGGCCCGCGCATGCTGATCGGCGGCTTCACCACCATCACCGGCTCGCACCTCGACCTGATCCAGCCGCGCGCTGCGCAACGGTTTGGTTTCCAGACGGCGGACGGCCCGTGGGAACTGCGCAAACTGGCGCGTACCAACCTGCTGGCGGGTTGCGATATCGTCAAGACCTGTGCCACCGGCGGTGGCGGCACCGACAAGGAAGAACCGGACATCCGCAACATGACGCAGGAGGAAATGGACGCCATCGTTGACGAGGCCCATGCCTTCCACAAGATCGCCGCAGTGCATTGCTTCACGCCCGCCGGTCAGCGCATGGCGCTCGCTGCCGGCGCCGACACCATCGAACACATGGTGTTTCATGATGATGAAACCATCGACATGATCGCCGAGGCCGGTACCTGGATGACACCGACGCTGCTGCATCGTACCGACCATGCGATCGAAACCCGCAAGGATCAGGGCACGTCGCAATTCGTGCTGAACAAGATGAAGGCGCTGCAGCCGTACTGCTTCGAAACCTTCCAGAAAATGCGCAAGGCCGGCGTCAACATCGCGCTGGGCACCGACATGGGCTTTGATCCCGAGATGGGCACCAACGCCCGCGAGATGGAGGTTTACGTCAACCTCGGCATGACACCGATGGAAGCCATCCTGTCGGCGACGCGTAACGCCGCGCGCGCCATCAAGCTCGACAAGGAACTGGGCACGGTCGAGGCCGGCAAGTTTGCCGACATCATTGCGGTCAAGGGCAACCCGCTGAAAAACATCCGCGTGTTCCAGGACAAGAAAAACATCCAGATGGTGATGAAGGAAGGCCGCATTTATGCCGACCGCCGTCCTGGTCACGACAAAAACGTGGTCAGCGTGACGCCGCGTGACTGGAAAAAAATCGATTACCTGTAAGGGTGATGGGTGATTGGGTGATTAAACCCGGGAACCGTCACCGTACAATCATTGAATCACCTAATCACTAAATCACCGAGGAGGTTGAGCATGGCTGCAGCAAAAAAACGGACGATCAAAGCAGGCGCAGCAAAAACCAAGACAGCAGGCGCGATCCGTGCCGGCAACGGCAAGTATCACTTCCGCATGGACAAACTGAAAAAAGTTCCTGCGGGCACCGGCTATTCAACGTCGCACGGCGGCGTGATTGAGGGCGCGCGCATACTCGTCGGCTATATACACAAGCCGCGCGGCACCGGTTCGCGCATGCACAGGCACAACAACGAGCAGTTGAACTACGTGCTGCGCGGCACGCTGGTGGGTTCGGTCAACGGCAAGAAAGTCGTCGCCCCGCCCGGCACGCTGATCTACATACCGGCAAAGGCGCCGCACAATCTGGTGGCATCGCCCAAGGACAAGGATGTGATTTTTCTCGCGATCAAGGACCTGTCGCAGGGCATCATCGGCATGGCCGTAGACGGCACGATGACCGGCCCGCATTTTGAAAAAGGGTTTGGTCCGGCGGCCAAAGCGCGCAAAAAAACCAAGCGCAGCGCTGTTGCGCGAAAATAACCCATAAAAATAACAGCTTGAATCTCCCGGTATGCGCCTGACTGCGGAAGAGAAAAAAATGCTGCGCGGTGACCGGGGCCGCGCGGTACAGGAAGCGCTGGAATTACAACTCGAAGTCGGCAAGTTCTTTGACGCCAAACAGTTTGTGTCGGTGTCGAACGTGCACATGATGGGCGACATTGAGGTCATGGGTGACTCGGGCAAATCCTTTCTAGACTGAAGTTCCTCCAACCTTTGTGCGAGTTCATCTTGCGTTACAAGCACTTGGCTTGAGGACGGGGTTCCGGTTTCTGTCTACAACCGGATCTGCTGGATCAGTTCGAGCGCGCGTTTTTGCTTTGGG
>Ga0209491_10002630_pt1 | contig 31551 bp, 17 predicted proteins | sample BON02_FD_187213 | JGI IMG/M metagenome (GOLD analysis project Ga0209491, IMG submission 187213) | Freshwater microbial communities from Lake Bonney liftoff mats and glacier meltwater in Antarctica - BON-02 (SPAdes) (version 2) | ecosystem: Environmental > Aquatic > Freshwater > Ice > Glacier...
CCTAAACCCTAAACCCTAAACCCTAAACCCTAAACCCTAAACCCTAAACCCTAAACCCTAAACCCTAAACCCTAAACCCTAACCCCTAAACCCTAAACCCTAAACCCTAAAACCTAAAACCTAACCCTAAAGTTTACTTGGAAAAATAGGGGCAGGAGCTAGAATTTAAGGCCTTACGGCACCTCCCTGTAACTGTCGGGGGGTCCCTATATTATATTACCATGCCGAATCCAATAAATCACCGACAGATATAATATGGACACTTATCCAGAACACAAAGCGGCAAGATATCCGACGCGCCCGCCGGTCCAATGCAGAGGCAGTGACATTGCGAGCCGGCGCGCGAGCACAAGCAGGGGGGGTTGAGCGGTCCGCACATGCGCGCAACATGTCGAGGGACCAGCGAAAACTTGGTCCACGCGCACCTTCCAAAACCTCCCGGGGGGCACCGTGGTCCAAGGCCCGCCTAGGGCCACGACTGGATCAACCCCCGTGACGTCCTCGTTGGCGATCAAGTCGAGGGGGATGTGTTTCATCCCATGGATCACGTTGTCTGCGTATTCCTTGTCGCAAAACCGTGGTTGCGCCAGCGTCATGCATCCTCGTAGCTTGAACGATGTGTCTCCATCTCGCTGCAACTGGAGCAAGTCCAATAGCGACACATGTGCAAGTGCGCCACCCCCGGAATGGCCTGTGACAAACAGATCCACCGTCTTGTCACCACAGGTATCGCTGAATTTATGAATTGTCCTCAGCGCCTCGGTTTTCAGGACCTTGACGTCGTCTGGCGAACCATTCCAGGCCTCGAAAAAACCTTTTGCCACCTTCCCGCGTCCCGGGACCGGCTTTGGTACGAAGTACAAATTGCGCCACCAGTCTGGAAAAAACTCGCGCAAGCCCTCTTTGTCGTCATCTGGAAGCTCGGTCCCGCGAAACGCGAGAACAACGATAGGGCTCGCGGCGGCACTTCCCGTTGACGGCGATTTGTTTCTGTCGTTGGCCGTGGTCATCAGCAACATGACCTGGGCCCGCTTCGTTTCACTCTCCACAAGCTTCGCGGTCCATGACGCCGCTTGCTTGTCGAGCAATTGATTGGCATCGGCCTCCGTCGCGTACGACAAGGTGCTCGCCAGTGTCAGAACCTTTGCGGCCTCTAGAAATGCGGGCAGGCGGAGGTCATCGTCGCATCCGAACCTGGCATACTCGCGCAGATAATGCGGGGCGTCGTCAGACGCTAGCAGCTCCCACTGCTTGTCTGTCACGCCATGCGCCTCGGGAGCAATCGGTTTCTCGATGCCCAAAGCAAGTTTGATCGCAGTCACCACGTCGGAGCCGTAATTTAGGGCTACCGCGCAGGCACCGGACGTAGCGGAAATCGTCCCGCTGACGAGGAAAACAGCCCCCCATAGCGCGTTTGCCAGCAAATTTTCCACAAGGGACATTGTGTGGTATTCCTGAGTTAATTTCAAATTCATGGGCAAGGCTTGAGATAGCCACTATCTTTATCGAAGGACGGCTACGAGTTTATGTCAAGCCTTGCAGGGTAGTCGTAGCTGGTCCAAGAGAATGCGATGGTGCGCGTTTGAGAAATAAATATAGTGAGAGGAGACAGAGTGAGTCGACGTAGACGCGCAGCGACTAATAACCCCAAAATACGCGAAATCGTCCCCTGTCATATATTTTCACTTGGCTAATTAATCAACCTGAAGTGCAATCTCATCGTTCGCACGAATCACGAATCGTCTTCCATCCACGCGGACGCGCCGGGCCGCCCCATCCAGACCCTGTCTACGTCGTTCGCGTCGTCAGCCAGCGTCGTCCGCCAGCGTCCCCAGCGAACCGGAAATTTTGTTTGCCGTGAACACGCCGGGGAGGTCGACCCGGCGCTTGATGGCGTCGTATTTGGCATTTTCCACGTGGCACAGCTGTCATGCCTTGGCCATATTTTTTTTGCTGGGCCGAGCGTAGGAACCCGCAAGTTATTTTTCGATCCCCCCGCATTCGCCGCGCGAGCTAGCTTCAGAGTGGAAGAGATGAGGGGGTTGCTGTCATGGGAGAAGGGAGAGAGCGCCCGGTGGCTACGGACCTCCCCCCCGCGCCCCCTCACACAAACTCCCGCCGCCACAGCAATACACTCTTCTCTACCCCAGAAGTAGGTCATCGCTAGATGGCAGTCTCACATGCACAACGATTGTGCGATAATTAATCTTTGATCGGGCAGTCTAGGGCGCGATGCGATCCAAATCCTTACGCTTGGCCCTTTTCGGATGACAAGAGGTGAGCACCTACAATAGGTAAGCACATTTGGCCGCGCTCTCAATAGTCGTGAGGATAAGGCTGATCAACCTCCCAGAAAACAACCAATACGCCACTTGGATCAGCACGCGCACGGGCAACTTGTGCCAAGCTTTTAGCCCCGCACTCGACAGCAGCGCGTCCTTCACGTTGGCCATGCGCCTCTTGACCTTCTTGCGGAGGTCCGCGCTTTTCAATTCGACCGTTGGCCATGCTGGGACCTTTGTATAATCTTCGCGCGCGAGTTTTCCTAACAGAGGGACCACGGGCAGGTACTGCTGATCCACAAGGTACTTATTCTGCATCTCTGGTGGCCACTTGACAAACAATTCGTCGTCTTTGTCCAGGACCAGGTGCTTGCGCAAAAACTGTTGGCAATTCCGGCGGCCCAGCAAGTAGTCGTGATGGCGGCATTCTTTGAACAGAAAACCTCCAAATGCGCGCAGAAATCCTGTCGCAAGTACAAGCGACCCTGAATTCTCTCTCCTCGGCAAGATCGCCCAGAGACTTGTGTCGTTGTTGTTGCTGGCACGACATAACTCTTGCGGTTTGAATCGCGACTGCGCGATGTAGCTGATCAGCAGGCTCTGTAAGACATGCACGATTTGCAGGGAATTTGTTGCGGCCTCCGCCTCGGGGAATGGGTCGATGAGCACCACTGCAGAATGTTTCTCGATCTCGCCTCGTTTTTCAAGCTCCTTTCTGCACAATTCGAACGGCTCGTTGTTGAAGGTGCCTCCATCCACGCAGCTGAAGTCATAATCTGTTGCACAATCCTTCGGTTTCAGTGGACGGGGGGGAGGAGGAGGTTTAATGCCTGCCCCCCCAGTCGCTCCCCAGTTCAAATCCAGGTACTCGTAATCTGAAAAAGGCCGCTTGAGCATGACCGCAGGTAGAGCCAAAGGAAACGCCCCGCTAGCCTGTGCCGCAAGACCCAGCTGATCCCACGCCGCTCGATCGTTATTCAAAGGAACGAACCCCAGACGAGTTGTTTTGGTGTTGATGATGAATGCCATAAAATCGGCGTGCATGCGCATCCGGTGGCCGGCCCCGTCCATCGTCGGGGTATCCTCTTGGGGTCCTGGCCCATTCATCGGCAGCAAGTAATCGACGCCTCGCATATTGGCCAAGCACAAGTACACCGGCAAGTCCGCGCCAAAGTAGGCCCGAGGGTGGTCATTGCGGATGCTGTAGTTGCTAATGATCTCATGTATGGTCTGCTGCACGACCGTAGCGTCAAGTAAGGACTTGACCTCGGTGTTGCCATTCTGTAGGTCGTTGTCCCCTAAGAGCTGATCGATGTACTCTGCGTATGTGTTCTTGCTCTTTTGGTGTCCGATGACCCAGGCGTCGTAAAACGGGTTTCCAGTCTTATCCGACGGTACTTTCGTCAAATTGTCACGCAGCTTGGGATATACCTGCGTTACTGTGGTGTTTGCCACACACGCCGCAGTCGCCGTGACCATTGCCCCCGCCGACGTCCCGGACATTGCGCCAATCTGTACGTTGTGGCCAGGGTCAAAAATTTCAAAACATCCGTCGGGGTCCTCGTAATCATTCGTTGTAGGATGGCTGCGGCGTTTGGCGGCCTCCAGGGCATCCAACGCCTCGAACAAAAAGTCGACCACCCCGGCCGTATAGCTGCCCGCAGATACCGCACCGGCCATGCTGAGGCCCAGTGCGAACTTGGGGCGCAGTGCGTCAGGTGAAACGGCAGCAGAAGCAGCCACATCAGAAGCATCGCTCCGGGCGGTAGGTGAACCCGCTGGCCCGCGAGAGGCGACTGTGGCCACGCGACTCAAGGGCGACGGCAGCATGGTGCGCAGGACAAAGTGAGAGAAAGTCAGAGATAAAGACAGAGATACCTGCTTCTTCGTAGCCGCCGCTGGGCTCCGGGCCCGGATAGGAAGAAAAACAATTTGCCAACACGCGGACGCCTCGTTCGATGCAGGCCGTCGGAACCAGATGTAAGATCGTCTCTCGTCACGCAGGCTCGGGGCTCATGGACTCATGGGCTAAGAGACGTTTACAGGGCTAATCTTGTGTATAACCACTATTCCCTGTCTAAGTCCTCCCTCTTGAGGAAATCCGGAGGAGATGAGAAATCCCTAATTCTCGGATACGAACCTCGGATAAATACCCCAAACCAAGATACTTCCGTTCAATCGGGTGTTTATCCTTTGGGCCTCGCTAAATCAGGAATGTGGTCTATTGCGAGTCCCTGGGAACTTGCAGGGGGTATGATGGAAGTTTTTGTGCGTGCCAGCACAGGTCGAGCGGAGGCATTGAAAAATTTTCCGAATTTTCCGGGAATCGAAATACAAGAGTAATTCACTAAATCGATTCAAACATGAGAAATGGGAGAAGCCGACCATTCAGCTCAAGGGTGGGTCTGGTAGACATTAAGCATTACGATCCTCCAGAGATCGTGACGCTGATCTGATCCTCCAAAAATAAAAAAAAATCCAATTTACAACTCTAGTACGACCTCTGGCCGCGGTGATTGAATCTGATCAACGCACGACCGTCGGTTTTATCGCTGCGATACGGGGGCTCCGACATTGATGGTGATGTTGACGCTCGACGCTCGAACCCGCACTCAGGAAACCGCCTGGTCTTGATTGTTGGTGAGGTTCGTTATTTAGAATGCCTGGGCACACCCCCAAAAAAGAAGAACTAAAACGGCGGCAGCTGCTCCAGCACCAGCCCGGCCATCGCGCGGCCGAAAGCTTCGCCAAACTCGTGGGCGGTCCGAATGGATGCCGGCCCACTGCGCTTGGCCGCTGTTGTCCAAGTTGTCAAAGTCATCCTTGAACTCCGCGAAATGGCCCTTGCCCGACAGCACCTCGATCGCGGCGCCACCGACGGCGCTGTGGCCCGAGGGATAGGTTGGGTGGCGAGGCGTCCCGGGGAAGCCGTCGGCATTCTGCTCCGGCATGCCGTCGCCAGTGCCTCCCGGCAGCACCGCAATTGCGTAAAGCTCGGAGATCGGGGAGTCGACCTCGGCGGGCCGGGGCTTTTTGCGGGTGGCCACCTCGACCCACTTGTAGTGCCAGGCTGCCAGCAGCGCGGCGTAGGCAGCCATGTTGAGCGCCGCCCAAATATGCGCCTGCCGGGGGGGTGAGTAGCGCGGGGTCGTGGCGAACAAAAAATTGAATAGCGTGCGCGTGCGCAAGTCCAGGCGTCTCGGTCTCAAACCAGCGGGCCAGCTCGCGCCCCGTCTGCACCGTGGGCACTCCGGGATCCCGAACCTTGTTGTAGACCGCGCCCTGAGGCCGCGGACGCAGCTGCAGGAATCGAGAGTTCGGCAGCCGGCGTCGTTCCTCGTTGGGCTGCTCCAGCGCCGCAGGATCGTCGCGCAGCGCGGCCAGCTCCGGCAGTTCCTGGACGTCCGCGCAAAGGTCGGATACTTGAGCACTAGCGGGTCGCCGACCGCTTGGATGTCCTCCAGCGTCGGCAGCTCGAGCTTATAAACGGGCATCTTTGTTTGGAGCCAACCGCTCGCGTCCGGATGGACCTGCACGCCTTTCAAGTCGTATGCGTTGTAGTCGAAGCACTAGCTGCTGCGGCGGCGAATGCTGCCACCATGCTGGCGCACCGCGTTGCCCTGAGAGGCCTGATTATACTGCGCGACGACAACATTTGTGATACAGAATTGGGAACAAATGACCTAAAATGTTTGAACACGTGCGTGATTGATATTGTCTTTGGTACCTGGGCTTTCGTAATCGGAATTGCACTTTAGTTTTTTGGCAGGGGGGGGAGGGGCGGGCACAAATCTTGCCGCATGCCTATCCAGCAGTTATTATGGCAAGGCGAGAAGGAGACGTTATCAAGACAAGGGGTGGGAGGGGGGAGATCAAACAACCGACACACTAACAAAAAAAAACTCAAGGCGGCAACGACGGCGCCAGCGCTCGGTGAACCCCCCCCCACCCCAAACGCGTGCACTCTTGCCGCACGCGCTCGCTCACGAAAAACCGCAGCTCAACCAGGCGAAGACGGGCAGCGGCGCCCTGGTTGTTGCCACCGTCACCGCCAGCCTCGACGACCATGTCGGTCAGCGCTGTCGACGCCCACTCGTCCTTGGTCGGCGCCTCGACGATCAGCAGCGACCCGTGCCGGAGGCCGATGGGGCGGCTGTCGCCGCCGACCCGCAGGCAAAAGCGGCCGGCCGAGCGTGCTGCGGCCTGGCGGCGCAAGAGGCGGCCGCGCCGGCCAGATGTGGTGGCCGCCGCCGCGATGATCGCCGGGTCGAGCCACATCACGAGAGCGGCGCAGTCGGGCGCGGCGTCGTTGGCCGCTGCGCGTGCGCAGTCGCGGCTATTGCTGCTGCTGCTGTTGTTGCTGCCGCTGCCGCTGCCGCTGCCGCTGCCGCTGCCGCCGCCGCTGCCGCTGCCGCTGCCGCTGCCGCTGCCGCTGCCGCTGCCGCTGCCGCTGCCGCTGCCGCTGCCGCCGCCGCCGCCGCCGCCGCCGCCGCCGCCGCCGCTTTCTCCGCTGCGGCTGGCTCCACCATCGGCCTGGCCGTCACACTCACCATCACCCTCACCATCGCCATCGACGCGCACGATCCGCAACGCCGAGGTAAAGGTCATTCCCAGGCCGAGCGCCGCCAAGCCCGCGTGGCGGCTAAAGGTTGCCTCGTTGGCGCTGTCATCGCTGAACAGGCGAAGCATCCGGCCGCTCGCGCAAAAGGAGCGCGCGACGGCCGGAGACGACAGCGCCACTGCTTCAAGGCGGGAGCAGACATGCCCGTCCAAAGCAGCGACGTCGACGACGCGCGCGCCAAACTCGCCTGTGCCGCGCGCAAGCACGAGGGGGGCTGCGATTGCCTCGAGTGCCGACAAATCGGCACCCGTGGCCGCTCGCGACAGAAATCCCGCGGTGCACTGACCGTTCGCACAGTCGGCGCTCGGCGAGAGGGAGGCGGTCGCGAAAGTGGCGTCGGCGTCGGCGACGTTGCCGTTGTCGTTGGCATCGGGGGCGGGGGCGGGGGCAGAGGCGGGAGAAGGGGCGGGAGCGGGGCTGGCGCGGGGGGAGCGCGGGGTCGCCGCCGCCGCCTCGTTGCGGGCGCCAGCGGCGGCGGGAGGGCCTGGAACATCCGGCAGCTCATCCGTGCCCAAGCGCACGTCATTGATCCTGTGGTTTGAGTTTTTGTTTTTGTGTTGTTGGGCGATGTGCGTTTGGGGGGGAGGGAGGGGGTGGGCGAGACGCTAAGAAGATTGCCAAAATCGCTAGTACAAAAAAAAGAAAGCGGTGCGCGTGCTCAACAAGCCCCTTAACAATCAAACAAAAACTCACCACTCGTCCGTGTTGACCTCCATGTCGACAGCTTGGTCGATTGACCTGCTGGTCACGCCGTTGCGGGCATGGGCCCCGCTCAACAGCAGCTGCAGCGGCGGCAGGTCTAGAGGCGACAAAGGCAGCGGCGGGGGCAGCGGCGGCAGCATGCCCAAAGAAGGGGCGCGAGAGGGCGGTAGGGGAGACGCCGCGGCCGAGGAGGCACGAATGGCGTTGTGCGCGTCGACTGACGGCGGTGGCGGCGGCGGCGGCCCAGTGACCTGGGGCGCGTCGTCCAAGCGAGCAGCAGCAGCAGCGCGAGCAGTCGCCGGCGGCGGCGGCGGCGGCAGCTGCACTTCAGCCGCGGTGCGGGGCGCCTCCTGGGTCTCCCCGGCGCCTTGCTGCTGCTCATGCCGCCCCTCTCCGTCCTTGTTGGAAGCAGACGAGGGCGAGGACGAGCGTATCTCTTCGTAGTCGTCGCTGTTGCTGCTGCTGCTGCGCCCGTCGTCGCCATTGCTCGCGTCCGCGGCCGGCGGCGGTGCTGCCGCCGCCGTTGCCGTTGCTGCCGCCGCTGCCGTTGTTGCCGCCGCTGTTGCCGCCGCCGCCTGTCCGAGAAGCGCCAGCCTGCGTTGCTGACGCTTGAGGCGCCGCAGCGCGCCCTTCTCGCGCGCCGCGTCGACGGCGCCCGCGATGTTGAAGTTGTCGTCTCGGATGATGCGCGCGGCGGGCGGAAGCAGGCTGCCGTGGTCCCCCAAGAACGCCACGCTGATTTTGGCCCTGAAGATCTCTTTGACGTCCGTCAGCATGAAGACCCCGTCGAGAAGCTCCTGCTCCACGTTCTCGCGGACGGCCATCAGACGCGGCCAGCCAAACGAAAACGCGATGAGTTGCGAGCCGGTGACCTCGGCGCCTTTGGTCGTGCGCGTGGCCAGCAGAGCAGACAGCTCCGCCCAAGCCTCCACCCGCGCCGTGGCTGAGAGTACGACCTGGGCACACAGCTCGCCCTGCGCGACGTCCAGGCGCACACGCTCGGCCAGGCGCGCGCGCGAGGCCGCCGCTGCCGCGCGCTTGCCGGACTCGGCGGCGCGCTCGAGGCGGGCAAGCGCGTGGAACGTTTCGAGCCTTGCTTCCGACGTACACGCCTCGGCGCCTGCGAGGAGCGCCTCCACACGACGCGCCCAGTAGGCGTTGTCGTCGGCATCGGCTTGAATGTTTTGTTGGTGCGGTGACGGGGAGAGGGGAGGAGGCGGCGTTTGGCGGGGGTCTTGTGCGGCCATAGGGAAGAGGTAGGAGGGAAAACGCGGGAGGCCCGAGCGAGCAATAAACGAGGGGGGAAAATAAAAAAAGGCCGAGGGGAGGGGGAAAAAGGCAGGGTTTGCCAAAAATGGTGGCAAAGAGGAGCACGCGGGGGAGGGCAGCGGGAGGAGGAGGGGGTATAAAGGAGCAGGGTATGGAGGGTATTGCGACGTCGTTGGGGGACTTTTTTCTTTTCAGATTTCTTTTGGGCGAGGGAGGAAGGGACGGCAGAGGGCGGAAAAACCACCGAAGAACGACCGTGTCGCGCGGTTTTTCCGCGCGCTCGTTTAGACGCTAAATTCTAGTCACCCCAAGGCATGACTAGAACGCGACAAACCAGGATCTAACGAAACACTCGGACGGGGTATGCTAAGCTTGAGGAAGATGGGGGCGGGCGGGGAGACGCGGGGGGGGCGTTTTTGCGGCGGGGAGAGGGGGGAGGGAAGGTGAGAAAAGTTGAAGGATCGCGCGATCCTTCAACTTGGGGCACACGCGCGGACGCGATGACAAAAAGCACACGGGGGTGGTACCAGCGGGAGTCGGGGCACACACAGTAATGTATTAGAACGAGGGGGGCGGGGCGCGGCTGTTGCATGCGCGTGTCCAGAGGAAACGTGACCATTCAAGGGTGTCTTCCGTGAGAAGTTACAAGCTGCTTAGACGTGCTTGCGGGCTCAAGAAATTGGGTGAAGAGATTACATGAGATATAAAAGGGGAGATCTTTGTTGTGTATGGGACACGTCTGTTCGTTGGGAGCTTGGCGGAAGGGAATGATCGAACGAATGGGATCTCCGACACGCGAGGGCTCTCGTGTAGTTCTCGAGGCGCGCGCCATCTCTTCGCTGGCACCTTTCCGCTCCCCGGTCGCCGGAGACAGAGGGTCTAACTCAGAGCCCTGGTTACGGGACGGGCCGCAGACGGCGGCGGGAGGAGGGGGGGGGGACGGGAGCTGCGCGAATAGCGCGGCGCGAGGGCCGTGTGCGCGCGCGACGGGGCGAGCGAGAGACGGCGCCGTCCGACGGGCGCCAACAAGTTTGCCAAGACAACCATGCGTCTACATTGCCTGCCCCCACCCCTAAACTACCCGCCTGCATCTCTCAAACAAGGGGGGGGGAAAAGGGGGGGAAGGTAGAGCTTGAGCCCATGAAAGCGCCCGTCTTTCGACGCACGAAGCACAACGACGCACGAAACAAACCGAGCGCCCGCGTCGGCGTTGGCGTGGTGCCCTGCATTTTAGACAATACACGCGGCCCCTCCTACAAGGCTCGCACATCACGAGCCCAATCACCATCACGAGCCCAATCACCATCACCAGCTTTGCCTCGTGCTTGTCTCTCTCGTCCATGCACCTCCCTCTCGGCAAAAAAACAGAACAAATTTCTGCATCAGCAACAAAAGTTTTGTTACAAAACGCCTGACCATGCTTCAGGGCTTGCGCGCCAAGGTCACCAAGGTCACGGGCGCCCTGCATGCAGCCCTGGGCGACGGCGACGGCGATGGGTCGGTGCCGGGCGGCGGCGGTGGCGGGCACCATCTGCAGCACCCCTTCGATCCCCGTCTCGCGCGCGCCCAGGCCCTTGTCGCGCGCGCCACGTCGGCCCAGCTGCCCCCGGACACGCCCGACTGGGGCGCGACTCTGGAGCTCGTCGACATGATCAACGCGGACCCGCCGTGAGTCGGCTCGCCTTGCGGATTCCAACGCAAACAAGAAGTCACGACTCTTTCGCCCGCTCTCACGCGCATGCTCGCCCCTGCCTTTCCCACCACAATCAACGATCATCAACAAGACAGCGGCGCCACCCCCTTTGTCCTGGTCCCCCTGCATCGCGTCATGGCGACGCCGCCGGCGCCAAGCGACGCCGCCGGCGCCGCCGCCGACGCCTCTTCGGCCGCGAGCGCCAGCGTCGCCCCCCCCCGGGACCACCGCCAGCTGCTCGCGCTCGCCACGCTTGAGGCGCTCGTCAAGAACTGCCGCCCGCAGCTGCACACGGCCCTGGTCAACTCGCCCCTCTGGCGCCCGACCGCGGCCGAGGGCGGCACGGGCGTCCTGGCCGCCGCGTCGGCCGGCGCGCCCGCCGCCGCCGCCTCTGCTGCCGCGAGGCGCCTGTTCCCCGGCGCCGACGTGCGCGACCGCGCGCTCGCGCTGGTCGAGGACCTGGCGCGCGGCCTGACGCACGAGCCGCGCTTCGCGCGCGACTACGAGGCGCTCGTGGACGGCGGCGTCGACTTTCCCGTGCGCCCCGTCGGCGACGGCCAGGGCGAGGGCTCGAGCGCGGCGGCGCCCTACTACACGGCGCCGCCAGAGAATGTGGGGGCGGCAGCAGGGGCAGCAGCAGCAGGGACGGCAGCAGCAGCTGCCGCTGCGGCCGACCTGACCGAGGCGGACCGGGCGGCGATCGCGGCGGCGCAGGCTGACCTGGAGCGCGAGGCGGCCCTGCGCGACGCGGCCGCGCTCGGCGGCGCCGCGTCCGAGGCGCAGCACCAGCCGGGCCGCGCGCCCGCGGCGCTCGGGCCCGCGGCCGCGTGGGGCGCGCCGATCCGCCCGCCGGGCTACGCTCCGCCCGCCGCGGCCGTCGCCCACGAGCGCGAGCTCGAGCAGCAGCACCAGCGGGAACAGCAACAGCAGCAGCAGCAGCAGCGGGGCGGCCGTCCCGCGTCGGCCACGAGCGCACACCAACAGCAGCAGCAGCAACCACACGAGCAGCCGCCGCAGGCGGTGCCGTCGAGCGAGCCCGAGCTCGCGCGCGCGACGCAGGTGGCCGCCAACAGCGCGTCCCTACTGCGCGAGATGACGGGGGCGCTGGCGGCGCAGGTGGCCGCGGGGAACGGGGCGGGGGCCGCGGCGGGCGCGCGCGAGCCCTTCCTCGCGGACCTGGCGGATCAGTGCTACCGGTACCGGTCGCTGCTGCAGGAGGCGGTCCTGCGGCAGGGCGCCGGCGGCGGCGGGCTCGGTGGGGCGGCGGCGGCGGCGGCAGGAGAGCCGGGAAGCGGCGGCGGCAGCGCGTCTGCTGCTGCTGCGGCGGCGGCGGCGGGCGTCACATCGCCCCCAGGCCCGCCCTTTTCCGAGGACGCGACCGCCGCGGCGCTGGCGGCCAACGACGAGCTTCAGCGCGCCCTCTTGGCGTACGAGGCGGCCGCCGCGGGGCGGGCGCCGCCGCCCGAGTTGAGCGGGGGCGTGGCTGAGTCGGCAGCGGCGGACGCTGCTCCTGTGGCCGTCGCCGCCGCCGCCGCCGCCGCCTCGGGCTCGGGGGTGGCCGCGGCCCCGGCCGCCTTCACCCTCGGCGACGACGGCGAGGACGAGGGCGAGGCCGGCGGCGCCGGCGGCCTCGCGTCGACTCGCGCTGCGGTCGCAGGCCTCAGCGTCGCGGACAATGCGCCGCCGCCGCCGGCTGCCGCCAAGTGAAGAGAGGCGCGGCGGTAGAGGAGGACGCGGAGCGATTATGTGCGGCGCAGTGCAAAAGGCGTCAGCACGGCCTCTCGTGGCGGTCATGTTCGCGAGCTGCTGGCGGCGGACGCGAACGCCGGGCGGGCTTGAGAAGGACGGGGCTGTCGAAAGGGGGAGGAAAGAGACGGAGAGAGAGGGGCGCGCCGGCGACGCGCCGGCCCTGCGTCGGGCGTCGGGCGTCGGGCGTCTTCCTGAAGTCGACGTCGACACTCAATAGCTTGCTGCACAGCACGGTTCTGTTCTATCCACACCAGTCCTCACAATAAACGAACTACCTGCAACGCCACGTTCCCGGCCGTGCGCTCGATCGACAAGCACACCCTGTCGTCAAGCCCAGCGCGCTTTCCGCAACTCATCGGCGCGCGCGGAGTCCTCCACCCACCATGGACAATCCGGACCTGATGGGCGGAGGTGAAGGAGGAGCTGGAGGCGGCGGAGAAGGGGGCGCCCAGGACGAGTTTGCCGCGATGCTGGACGAGGCGCTGTTTGAAGAGGAAGGGGACCAGCAGGCTGCGGACGCAGGGGCAGCGGACGCAGGGGCAGCGGAAGGAGGACCAGCAGCCCCACCACCGCAGCCAGACGAGCAGATGGACGACCCCGCGGGAGACGAGCTGCCGCAGGCGACGCCCGACGGCCCGCCGCGCAAAAAGGTGCGGCGAGCGGGTGCAGGCGGCGCCGTCGCCGTCCTTCCGGTGCCGCTGCCGCCGGATCAGCAGCAGCAAGCAAAAAAGACAGCAGCACCCCCGGGCAAGAAGAAGAAACCGGCGGCGGCCAAGGGAGGCGGCGAGGCGGCGGCGGCGGCCCCCAAGAAGAAGAAGAAGATGGGCTACGCCGACCTGCTCGCCGGCAGCGACGGCGACGACGACGATGACGACGACGACGACGTCGCCGAGGACGCGGGCGGCGAGGCAGGGGGCGGCGGCGGACCGAGCGAGGGCGGCGCGGGGGCGGCGACGACGACCGAGGACGACGAGGTGGACGACGAAGAGGACGAAGAGGGAGCGGTTGGTGGCGTAGGGCTGCCTCGACAGCAGCAGCAGCAAAAGCAAAAGCAGCAGGCCGGCGGGGCGCCGCAGCCGCTGCGCGGCGCGGCGGCACTCGCGGCGGCCGCCGCCGCCTCCGCGCGCCGCCGCCGCCGCGCCGCCGCGCCCGAGCCCGCCGAGCTCGCGCGCCGCCGCGCCATCTTCGAGGCCATGACCGAGGCCCAGCGCAACCGCTACGAGGCCTTCCGCCGCTCCTCCCTCAACAAGGGCAAGATGCGCAAGCTGGCCGCCGCCATGGCGCCCGCCGGCGCGCCGCCGCCGCTGGTCGACGAAAAGGTGGCGCTGGCCGTGTGCTCGGCCGTCAAGGGGTTCGCGGGCGAGGTGGTCGAGACGGCGCGGCGGCTCGCCTCCGCGCAGGGGCACCCGCCGAACGCGGCCCTGCTGCCGTCGCACCTGCGCGCCGCGTACGCGCAGCTGTTTTGCTCGGGCGGCCCGGCGCAGGGCGCGGCCGGGGCGGGCGCGCGCGGCGGCGGCGGCGGGAACGGCGCGGCGCGCATGGCGCCGCCGCGGCCGCTGCTGCGGCGAGGGCTTTGACATGGGGGGACTGACCGTCTCGAGGTTTTCGCTAGTCACACGCACGCTCTATTATTTTGACGCAATAAAGCCTCGATTTGTTCGATCGAGCATCGTCCAATTTTCAAACTGCTCTCCTTGCGTCGATTCAATCCACATGCGCAGTCCGGGCGGCCTCGTACACCGGCGAGTGGTTCAGGCGCACGACGTGCCGCCGCCGCCGCGGGCGGATCGGCAAGCGGAGGAGACGTCGAGCGAAAGCAGCGAGAGTGCCAGCGACGAAAAGATGGCGCCGGCGTCGGCGCAAACGCCGGAGACGAGCGAACGACCAACGCCCTCGACGGCCCGCCGGCGCGGCGCGGGCCCGTTGATGTCAAACCCCCTGGCCGTGGCTGCGCTGCTCCTCGCGCTCCTCGGGCTGGCGTCGGTCGCCCTCGTGGGCGGCCTGCAGATCGTAGCCAAGGCCCGATCGATCGCGCCCGCGGGTTTGTTGTCTCGGCCGGGCGCAGAGGCGGCGGCGGCGGCGGAAGCAATGGCGCGGGCCCGCGGCCCTCAACGGCAGCAGCAACAACAGCAGCAGCCGCAGCAACGGCAGCGCCCGACCCACGTCACGGTGGCGATCGCGGACCTGCACGGCGACTGGGCGCACGGCGTCATCGCGCTGCGGGCCTCCGGCGTTCTATCGAAGACGGGCGCCGAGGCGCTGCCGACGCCGCGCGAGGCGGAGCGCGACTGGCGCCTGCCCTCCAACCACACGCTGCCGCTGAGCTCGACCGGCGGCGGCGGCGGTGGCGGCGACGGCGGCGAGGGCGACGGCGGCGAGGGCGGCAGCGCGCTGTTTGACCTGTCCTCGCTGGGCGCGCATGGCAGGCTCCACCTCGTGCAGACGGGCGACTTGCTCGACCGGGGCAGGCACGGCCTCGCGCTCGTGCGCCTGTTTGGCGCCCTGAAGGACGCGGCGGCGAGGGAGGGGGCGGCGGGCGGGGGAAAAAGGGGGGAGGGAGGCGGGGGCGGGAGGCCTGATAGCGCCCCCCGCGCCAGCGTCGCGCTCCTGATGGGCAACCACGAGATGCTCAACCTGCAGGGCGAGGCCGAGCGGTACGCGCACGCGGCGGAGCTGAGGGCGGTGGCCGAGGCGGACGCGGCGGCCGCGGGGTCGGGCGCGCGCGCGTGGGCGCGGCTGATGGCGCCGGGCGGCGACCTGGGTGACGCCTTGCGGGGAGACCGCGCCGTCGCGCACGTCGCGGGCGAGGGTCCCTGCCGCGCGCTCTACGTGCACGCGGGCCTGACGCCCGGTCTGTTGGTGGATTTGGTCTCGAAAGCGGGAGGGGGAGCCGAAGACGCGGGCGGCGGCGGCGACGACGACGACGACGCCAGCCAGCCCCCGGCCGTGCGAGCCATCAACCGTGCAGCCGCGGCCGCGCTGCGCGAATGCAGCGGCGGCGGCGGCGGCGGCGGCTCCGAGGCCGGCTGCCCCCGCGACATCGGCGCGCGCCACCCGATCGGCCCCCTGCTGCTGGGCGGGCAGGGGCCCGTGTGGACGCGGGCGCTGGCGCCCGACGGCCGCGGCGGCTCGTACCGCAGCAACGGGCAGCTGGCGCTCGTGTGCGCGGCGGTCGATGACGTGCTGAGGCGGATCGGGGGCGACGGCGGGGGCGGCGACGGCGGTGGCGGCGGGGGCGGCGGCGGCGGCGGCGAGCGCGCCGCCGCGCCCCGCCGCATAGTCGTCGGGCACACGATCACGCGCACGGACGGCAGCCCGACGATCGCGTGCGGCGGGAGGCTCGTGTTCCTCGACGTGGGCATGTCGCGCGCCATGTGGGAGGAGGACGCGAGCGCCGCCGCGTGGGAGGGGGGCGCGGCGGCGTCCTCCGGAGACGGCGGCGGCGGCGGCAACCTCTCGTCATTTTTGTCGTCGCCGCCCTTTGGCGGGCCGGCGCCCGCGCTCGCGCTGCGCTGCGAGTACGACGGGGCCGGGCGGCCCGGCGCGGCCGAGCTCGTGTTCGCGCGCCCAAAGCGCGGGCACGAGAAGGACGACCCGCGCACGGCGCCGCTCGAGGTGCGGCGCATGCCTCTGCCGGCCCTTGGGGCCGTGCCTCGGCAAGGGGTGGCTGCTGGATGACGGAGCCGCCGGCTGTGCGCCCTTGATTCCTTCCGACGGACGCCCGCGACGAATAGACATCATAGCACCCGACTCTGCGATGATGACGGCCCCCATCCCTCATTGACCCTCAAACGGACTGACGACGGCGCTCCCAACTCGCGGAACACAAACAAGGAGCCGGCAAACGACCAATCCCTCTCTCTCCGCGCGCCCCCCTCATTCCCCGCATGCCCTTGGCGGCGAGGAGGGCATTCGCGGTCGTGGGCATTATGCGCGCCTTGCTCTCGGCGGGCGCAGCCCCGCCGTCATCGTCGGCGGCGGCGGTCGCGACGACGGCAAAGCGGAGACGGCTCGCCCTCGTCGCGCCGCCGGCCCCTTGCTTCCCCCTGGCCCGCCGCCGCGCGTTCGCGTCGGCGTCATTGGCGGCGGCAGCAACTCGGGACGCCAAGGGCGGTGGGCCGGCCGCATCCGTAGCGACGAGCGTCGGAGCACCTGGCCCGGCAACTGCAGCACCATCAGCACCAGCACCAGCAGCAGCAGCAGCAGCACCAGCAGCAGCAGCGGCGACAGGCCCCCCCACAACCGTCGCCGCCGCCGCCGCCGCCGCCGCCACCTCGCCCGCCGATGCCGCCGCCGCCGCCGCACCTGCCGCCTGGCCGCACGTGCCCGTGCTGCTGGACGAGGTGCTCGCCGCGTTCGCGCCCCCCTTCCGGCCGCGCACCTACGTCGACGGCACCCTGGGCGCGGGGGGCCACGCCTCGGCCATGCTGGCGGCCCACGCCGGCCGCGGCGGCCCTTTGTGCCTGCTCGTGGGCGTGGACGTCGACCCAGCGGCGCACGCGGTCGCCGGGCCGCGTCTCGCGGCGCGGGCGGCGCAAGAGGCGGCGCGCGCGGCAGAGGCGGGGGGCGGGGCGGCGGCGGCGAGGCCGCCGGCGACGATCCGCCTGCTCAAGGGCAACCACTCGGACATCTCGCGGCTGCTGGCCGAGGTGGAGTGGCCCGCGGAGGAGCTGGGGCCGCACCCGGGCGACGCGGGCGGTGGCGGCAGCGACGACCACGGGGGCGCAGGCGGCAACAGCAGCAAAAGCGGCAGCGGCGGCGGCGGCAAACGCAGCCTGCTGGGCGGCGTGGACGCGATGCTGCTGGACCTGGGCGTCTCTTCGATGCAGATCGACGACGCGGGGCGCGGCTTCAGCTTTGTGCGCGACGGGCCGCTCGACATGCGGATGGCCAGGGAGGAGGAGGGGGGGCAGCACGGGGGGCCGTCAGTTGGCGACGCCCCCGCTCCCACTGCCGCCGTCGCTCCGGTCGCGGGCGGCGCCAGCGGCACCGCCGCACGCGCCGCCCCGAGCGCCACCACCGCCGCCGCCACCGCTATCCCAGCCGCCGCCGCCGGCGGCCTCACCGCGGCCGACATCGTCAACACGTGGTCTGAGCAGGCCCTCGCCGAGCTCATCCGCGACTACGGCGAGGAGAAGATGTGGCGGCGCGTGGCGGCGCGCATCGTGCGTGCGCGCGAAGCATCAGGGCCGCTCGCGACGACGGGGCAGCTGGCCGCCGCCATCGGGCGCACGGCGCTCCGGTCGCCCGCCGGGTCCGGCGGGGGGCGAGGGCGCCGGGACATCCACCCGGCCACCCGCACGTTCCAGGCGCTGCGCATCGCCGTCAACGACGAGCTCGCGGGCCTGGCGCGCGCCATCCCGGCCGCCGTGGCGGCGCTGGCGCCAGGGGGGCGGCTGGCGGTCATCAGTTTCCACTCGCTCGAGGACCGCGTGGTCAAGCACGCGATGCTGCGGGCGGCGGGGAGGTCGACGCCGGAGGACGAGGCGGCGGCGGCGGCGGCGGGGGCCGGGCGCGGGGCCGAGGGCGAGGCGTGGCGGCTCGGGCGCGAGGCGGCGGCCGTCGGCCGCGTGCTGACGCGCCGCCCCGTGCCGCCGGGCGAGCAGGAGACCACGCGCAACCCGCGCGCGCGCAGCGCCAAGCTGCGCATCTTTGAGAAGTTTGGCGGCGCTGCTGTTGCGGATGCTGGTGCGGGTGGTGGGGACTCGGCGGCGGGGGAGGGCGCGGACGGACCAGCAGCAGCAGCAGCAGCAGGAGCAGCAGCAGCGGGCGGCGCCGGCGCTGCCGCCGGCGGCAAAAAGGCGACGCACCGGTCGAAAAAGTGGCGCGAGCTCGACGAGCAGCAGCAGCGGCTGCAGCAGCAGGGGCAGCAGGGGCAGGACTGAAAGCTGCCGGTCCCTTTGTTGCACGTGTAAAATGCTCTCTCTCATTACCGCCTTCTCCGACCCGGGGCTCAGTCGAGCGCCTCCATGCGCAGCGAGGGGTTGTCGCCGCCGTCGCCAAGGGCCGCTTGTCCGCTCCCGTCCGCCGCGTCCCCCTCCGTCCCTTCCTCGGCGAGAATGCCCGTCGCCTTGACGGCCTCGAGCACGCGCCGCGCGGCGGCCATGGCCGGCGCGGTCACGATCATGCCGTCGTCCGCGTCCGCCGACGACCCGGGCCGGCGCGCCGGGGGCGGGGGCAGCGCGCGCGGGTCCAGGCTCAGGCACAGCAGCAAGCGCTGCTGCTGGCCCGGCGAGCCTTGGCCGCCGCCGCCGCCGCCAAAGCCGCCGCCAAAGCCGCCGCCGCCGCCGCCTCCGCCTCCGCCGCCTCCGCCTCCAGAGGCGAGCGCCTCCACCATCCGCCGCGCCAGGAGGATGAGCAGCGGGTCGTCCCGCCGCCCGAGCAGCACGCGCGCCGAGTACACGTGCGGGTCCTCCTCCGCCTCGTCTTCCTCTTTCCCGCCGCCCCCACCCCCTCCTGCCTCCTCCTGCTCCTCCTCTTCTTCTTCTCGCCGCCGCTCCATTGCAGCGAGCCGCCGCCTCGCGAGCGCCGCCGACGACGGCGCCTGCCGCGTCGCCTCGACGACGGCGCCAAAGCCGCCGTTCTGGGACAGCATCAGCATGACGCAGTCGGCGTAGTCGCTGCGCACGAGTTCGACGGGGCCCGCGCCCGCCATGTCCGGGATGCGCGCCGCGCGCACCTCGACCGGGAAGGGGAGGCGCGGGCGGAGACTCGGGTGGGACTCTGATGCCATCATCATCATCGGTTGCAGCTGGTGCTGCGGTTGCTCCGCGCGCGCCATGTCGATCTGGCAGTATTGGTGTTGTGAGAGACGCGAAGGATCTAGGCGTACGCGGACCACGCGGGGTCGTCCTGGTGGTCCGGCGAGGCGCAGTGAGCGCGCTCCGGGGGTTGGCTGCCGACGCGGCGGCGGCGCGGGCGGCGCGGGGGCCAAGTGACGGGGCAGGGGGGGTGTCGTCATCGTTTTTTTGTTTCCTTGTTGTTTTTTACGCAGTTTCGCACGTACGCACACTAGGAAGGACAGCGAAGCGCGCGAGCGCGAGAGAGAGGAAGGGTGCCGACGAACGAGACAAAAAAGCGACGGCGGCGGCGGCGCCAGGCGAAAAGGAGAAGAGGCGGCCGGGGGAGATCCAAATGGGGGAGATTATCGTCGTGCAAAAGGGCCCTCCGCCAATCAGCCGCTCCTCTTAGAACACAGTGGCTAGGTCTCTCGTTTGCAAGCTTCGGAAGCTTAGCTTCCCTAAAAAACAGTCGGTCCGACCGTCGTCAGTCCGTCGCCCGAAACGCGACAAACGCCTTGAGCGCCGCCGCCAGCCCGCCGCCGCCGCCCCCCTTTTTCGAGCCCAGCGCCCCGAACGCAGCCTCCCATCGGTTGACCGGCGCGCCCCGGTTGGACGGCTCCCACAGGCGTGCCAGCACCTCGCCCGGCGACGACGCCCACTCCTCCACGTGCTCGACGACCTGCCCCTTGCGCGGGTCGACGACGTGGCGCGTGCTGCCCGCGGCCGCCAGCACGGGGCGCCACGGCAGCACCTTGACCACGCCGGAGAAGCGCCAGGTGGCCGTGACGCTGTTGTCCGGGTCGCGCGGGTCGGGGCCGATGGCGCCCAGGTCGACCTTGACGGCGTCGACGACCGCGCCAAAGTTGGCGACGTTCTTCTTGAAGCGCGCCGTGCCGCGGAACGAGGAGAAGGGGTCGGCGTAGAGGCAGTCGGGCGCGTAAGCGCGCATGTCGCCCTTTCCCGTCAAAAAGTAGTTGGCCTCAAAGTCCTCGCGGATCGAGGCGAGGATGTCGTCGCGGCTCATCGCGGGGGGTTGTTGGGCGGCGCTCGCGCCATTAACGGCGTTGGCGTCCTCCTTTCCGTCGCCGTCGCCGCCGCCAAACACATTGCCGAGCGCCTCTGCCGCGACCCACGCCGCTTTGAAGCCCAGGGAGCTGCTCTCGCCCGCGCCGCCGCCCTTGCCCTTGCCCTGCTCGGCGGCGCGGAGGCGCGTGGAGACCAGGCTCGGCGGGACGCCGGAAGCTCTCCTCGATTTCCCGTTTGACGCGCGGCCCGTCGACGCACGCGGGGCAGTGTGGTTGCTCGTCGAGAGCATGGTGTGATGTTGACGGTGATCGTTTGCCTGAGACTGGGGTTTGCATGGACGGCGTGTGACCGGGAAGAAGGGAGAGACACCAGCTTCCGGCATCGCGTCCGAAGAGGAGCGACGACGCCGAGGACACTTTTCACTCAGAAGGGAAAAACATTGACGTACTAGGAATGTGGGGCTAGCAGCACAACGCAGAAAGGAGGCGCAGCAATTTATTCATCGCATAAGCGTGTGCGCATATGCAGGGGTTTGGCGCGTGCGCGGCGGAAGCAGAGACAGCGAAGCACGGGGGAGGGGGCGAGCGCCAAGCGTGTTGTGTGTCTTGGCGCGCGCCGCCCGTCGTCCTCTCTCGCTCGCTCTTGTCTTCCGCCGCGCGCCTCATCCCGTCTCCACCGAAAACACACTGAAAAACAGGGACGAGAGCAAAAACGCGGGCTTCGGTGCCACAGGCCCCAAAGAATCTTGAAAGCATCATCGTATCATTCACGAGAGAGAGAAATCAAACGGGGCGCACGGCCCCGTTCCTTCCTCCTTGCCGTTCCCGTTCGTCCGTCCTCCGCCGTGTTCACCGGCGCCCGAGGCCAAACAGCCCCCCAAGCATCGACGTCTTTGCCGACCCCGTGAAGATCGAGGGCGTCAGCGTCACGGGCCTGCCCCCGACCTGCACGCCCGCCAGCTGCGCCACTTGCGCCTTGCCGCCGTGCAGCAGGTTGAGCGTGTCCAGCGTCGCCGAGATCATCGGCGTGAACTTGCTCAGCCGCTGCAGCAGCGGCGCCAGCTTGGCGAGCACGTCGAAGTCGAGCGCGTCGATCAGCGGCAGCAGCTTTGGCAGCGCGGCGCCGATCTTGGCCCACGTGGCGTCGGGGACGCCGGCGAGCGCCGGGGCGAGGCCCGCAAGCTTGGGCAGCAGGGGAAGCAGGGGCTCGAGCTCGGTGAAGTTGACGCCGCGCAGCAGCCGGGCCACCTGGCCGAGGTCGATGTCGGCCAGCAGCGCGCCGAGGTCGTCGCCCGAGGCGCCGTCTGCGGGCGCGGGCGGCAGCAGGGCGGCCAGCGGGTCGTTGGGCGGGGACGGCTCGGCGGCGCGGGCGCCTGGAGAAGGGGGGTTGTTGGTGGTGTGGTTGGGGGTGGTGTTTCGGTCGGTTGACAGAGAGGGGCGTGAGATGGGAGGAGGAGGAGCCGTGAAAAAGGAGGGGGGCAGCAGCGGGCGCCGCGCGCGCCACAGCACGCGGCTGCCGCTGTCCGCCGTTGGCCGTCCGCGCGCCCCGCCCGCCGCCGCCGACGCCAGCGGCCCCCAACCACCCCTGCGTTCCGCCACCGCCCCCAGCGCCATGCGGTCCCGACCGATGGGGCGCGCGCGGCCATTGGGAGTTTGTCCCGACCACCAAGGCAGTTGCGGGCCCCATTGGAGGCGAGGCGGGACGAGGGAGGGCGATAGAGGGCGGCGGAAGAAGAGGCGAAAAAACTCTAGCCGCTGGACAAAAAACGGAAACTGGAGGACCATCCGCGCACCCCCACTCGCGCCTGCGGCCTTCCCCCCCCCTCCCGCCCCGATCGGTCGCGTTCGATGTACTAACCGGCGATGGCGGCGATGCACAGCACCGCGATGATCGCGAAGCGGCTCATTTTGGGTGGTTGGTCGCGGGTTTCGTTCTGGTTTTTTTGTCTTCGAGCGGCTGAAAGCAGGTTTTGCGATGAAGAGCCGTGTGAGGGGGAGAGCCTGGCTTCGGTGTGAGGGCGAGGTGCTGACGGGTGTGCCGCGGATGTTGCGTTGGCTGTGAGTGTGAGAGTGTGTGTGTGCGTGTGATGTTGGACGCGGCGGGGAATAAATCATCATCTCATCGCCGCGCCCGGGCGGCTGCGAGCGGCGGCTTGGCTCCCTCGTTTCGTGCGACGGGCGGCGTTTTTCGCTGCCGCTCCATCTCTCAGAAGACAGACGCGAGCGCGCGCGCATGACGCTGCGACCATACGGAACACCAATACGCGAGGCGCGATCCGCACACTCTCACATCAACACAACCCCCGCCCCTACAGAGAGGCGCATCAGTCACCAAAAAATAGAGGACGCAACTTTTTCGACCCCTTTTCTCCGCCCCACCCCCACGAAAAGCGCCCTCTAAACGCCCCGCTTTGCCGAACGCCCGCCCTGTTTTCCACCCGGACCGCACGATATTGACCACCAAGCGCTCGATCTCTCGCCTAGGCCGCCTCCGCCCTCCGTAACGCCTCGACGCGAAGCTTTTGCCGTCCCGAACAGAAGGGTGCCGCAGAGGCCCATTTCCGTGACGCAGCGCTCCGTCTCTGTCTCCCCAGCCCGTCTCCCTCCTCCGGCTGCACAGCTGCACAATGCTGATCTCCAGCACCGGCGGCCGCGCGCGCCTCGGCGGCGGCTCGCCCCAGCAGCGCCCGCACAGTCACCAGCCCCTCGCCGCCTCGGCTGCCCGCCACCTCGGCCGCGCCCCACTCGGCCCGCGCCCGCGCCCTCCCTCGGCCAAGGGCGGCGCCGGCGCCGGCGAGCCCGCGCCCATCATCGACCCGCAGGCCGCCCAGCGCCAGCGCGACCTCGACACGGAGGATGACCTCCTCCAGCACCCCGAGCGCTGCTCGTGGTACGAGGCCCGCTTCGCCGGCGACGGCCAGCCCGACTGGCACCCGGCCTCGGTCGTCGCCAACGAGCCGGCCTGCCCCTCGGTGGGCGTGTACGGCGGCGGAGGCGGCGGCGGCGGCGGCGGCAACAGCCCGCTCACGTGGCGCCTCGTCACGCTCGCCTACGAGGCGTCGCGCGAGCGCGTGCCCCTGCGCAACGCCTACACCGAGCCGGGACAGACCGCCCGCGTGCGCGCGGGGCCGGCCATGACCGAGGAGGCGCTGCTGGCCGTGGCCAACCCGCCGCCCTACGAGGGGGAGGTGATGCTGCCGCCTGTTGCGCGGCGGCGCCCGTCGGTGGTGGCGGGCGGGGCGCGGCGTCGGATCGCGGCGCGGCGGGCGGCGCAGCAGGCGCGGCTGGCGGACCAGACGCTGGTGTCGTCCGCGGCCGAGGGCAGCTTGAGCGCGGACGACGACGGGGAGGGGGCCGCCGGCGCGCCGGGCAGCGGCACCGACACCGACAGCGACGGCGACGGCCCGTCGTCCTCGTCGTCGCTCGAGGCCGACGCGTTCGACTTTGACGCCCCCTGGCGCGAGAGCCCCTACTACGCGAGCGGCGCCCTGCCCACCCCCCGCGAGACTGACAAGCGCCTGAAGGAGGCCCTCTTCCGCGTGCGCGGCGACATCTTTGCGAACGAGGTCAAGACGGCGCGCGAGCCCGTCTCTGCGGTGGCGCCGCTGCAGCTGCTGGTGTCGCCCAAGCAGTCGCCCGAGCTGTGCGCGGCCAAGCCCGGCGACCTGGTCGCAGTAGGCCCCTTTGAGGGCACGGGGCTGGACGTGGTGCGCGCGGGCCTGCTGGCCGTGTTCCGCTACCGCACGCTGGTGCTGTTTGTCGGCGGGCCCGACGCAGGCCCGGGGGCCGTCGCCACGGCGCGCGCCATGCTGCTGAGCGGCGTGGGCGCGCACCCGACCAGCCTGCTGCCGGCCATGCGCCAGGGTGGGGTGGTCGTCTATTACTGGGCGCCCAACGGCGCGTCCGTGTGCTTCGGCCAGGAGGACTTTGACGCGTGGGGCAGCACGACGACCATGGCCTACCTCGAGGAGGAGGAGGGGCAGGCGGGGGGAGGAACGGGGGGAGAGCGGCTGCAGAGGCGCATCACGCGCCTGCGGGCCAACGTGCGCGTGGTGACGACCACCCGGGGCTTCGCGGACGCGTTCGACGGCGACGACGACCTGACGTTCGACCCGGACGAGACGGCGGCGGTGGTGCTCACGGGCGGCGACGCGGCCGCGGAGGCGGCGGCGCGGCAGGTGTGCCGCGACGCCGAGATCGGCGCGGTCGTGACGGACGGGCCCGAGGCCCCGCGGAACGCGGCGCCCGAGTACCTGTCGTCGATTCCCAAGGCGTTCTCGCGCTGGGCGGAACAGAGCCGGGACATGCGCGCGGCGGCGGAGGCGCGCGACGCGGCGGCGGCGGCGGCCAAGAAGAAGAACCGGGAGGAGGCGGCGGCGGCGGACGGCGAGCCGGCGGCCGCGGGAGGCCGCAGCAGCGCCGGCGCGTCGTCGCGCTGAGGCCGTTTTTTTCAGATTCGCCCCGCCGTACCTCCTAGAGAAATAGGTTACGTGTTAATACATCGTGCACAAGGCCCCGACCGTGCGTCGGTGTTTGATATTACAAGCAGCTGTGTTGGAGAGAAGCGAGAGCGCAAACTTCCTGCGACGAGCGAGCGCCGACGCCGACGCCGGACGCCCCCGACGGTGACGCCGAGAAGCAAAACAAACTCCATCAGTCCTCGCCGATCGCCGCCCGCGCCAATCGCGGGAGGGGGAGCGACGCCCGATGCGATCAGAGCTCAAACCCAAGCCCCTGGCCGACCGTGAAGCCCGCGAGCTCAAACAGGCCCTTGTGCGTGACCGACTCGAGCAGCAAGAGGGCGAAGAAGCCCATCATGCACGCCCGCCCGTTGATCTTCTCGGCCCAGTCGACGAAGCCGTACTTGGGCTCGGCGACGTCCGGCTGCCGGGGGGGCATGGTGACGCCGGCGGGGGCGACGGGGGCGACCAGGCGCGCCGCGGGCGCGTCCGAAGCAGCGCGAGCCTCAAACCGGGGGCGACGGGGGCTGGTCTGGGGGAGGGAGGAGGGCGCCGCGAACGAGGCCGGGCGCGGGGCCGCCGGGGCGCGCGCGAGCGAGAGGCCGGCCACGCGCGACTGCATCGCGCGGCCGCTGGTCGTGGCGCTGGCCGAGGAGGCGGCGCGAACGGACATGTTGTTTTCGGGCGACGGTGGTCAGAGACGTGGGGCTGCTGCTGCTGCCAATTGAGGGGTGCTTGAGGCGGCGATTGGGTATTGCGTTGGTGTGATGTGAAGGTCAGAACGAGCGCTACGAACAGTGGGTGGTGAGGAGGGGAGCAGGGGCGAGAGAGGGAGAGACATGAGAGCGGCGAGGTAGCCGGTCAGCGCTCTTCGTGGCGTCGGGCGAGCGGACGAGCCGGACGAGCCGCCGGGGCCGCCAGCCGCGACGACGACTTGTCGGCCAACAAGGGACCCAACTCCTCTCGCCCATTGTCTCGCGCTCGCAGAACAACTACCAGATCATCGCTGGACAACACCATCCCGCTCACACCAACACCAACGCCCGCTCACGCAGCAACCGAAAGAGCGTCTCACTCTCTTCTTGTCCTTTTCTTTTTGAAGGAGAACCCGACGACACCCGCCCGATCTGCACATCTCCCCCGCACGCGCGGCTTGAGGACACAAAGAGCAGCAGCAGCAGCAGCAGTAGCAGCAGCAGCAGCAGCGCAGATGTCCGGAGGCGCCCCCGACAACTGGGAGGAGGGAGGAGCAGGAGGCGCGCTCAACAGCGACGCGCCCACGTTCGTGCCGCGCGCGGCCGCGCTCGCCTTTGTGCCCCGATCGGCCATGATGGCCGCGCCGGCGGCTCCGGCCGCCCCGGCGCCGCCCGCTCCTTCCGTGCCCGCCGCCCCAGCAGCACCAGCACCGCCCCCGCCGCGCCCGCCGCCGGCCGCGCCGCCCGCGCTGCCCGCCCCTGCGCCGGCCCTAGCCGCCGACGGCCTCGCCCGCCAGCTCGAGACCCAGGCCAAGGTCTCCCCTCCCGCGCCGGCGCCCTCCCCCCCACCCGCGCCCGCGCCCCCAGCCCCCTCCGCCCCCTCCGCTCCCGACGACCCGTCCGCCGCCCCCGCCCTCGCCCCGGCCGTCCCCCTGACCGACGCCGAGCGCCAGGCCGTCCTCGACTGCCACGCCGCGCTGACCGCCGACGACGCGCGCGGCCACCTCAACGTCGTGTTCATCGGGCACGTGGACGCGGGCAAGTCCACCCTGGGAGGGCAGATCCTGTACCTCACGGGCGGCGTGGACAAGCGCACGATCGAGAAGTACGAGCGCGAGGCAAAGGACAAGAACCGCGAGTCGTGGTACATGGCCTACATCATGGACACGAACGAGGAGGAGAGGGCCAAGGGCATCACGGTCGAGGTCGGCAGGGCCAAGTTTGAGACGGCCACGCGCCGGTACACCATCCTGGATGCGCCGGGGCACAAGAACTACGTGCCCAACATGATCATGGGCGCGGCGCAGGCCGACGTGGCCGTGCTGCTCATCAGCTCGCGCAAGGGCGAGTTTGAGACGGGCTTTGAGAAGGGCGGTCAGACGCGCGAGCACGCGCAGCTGGCAAAGACCTTGGGGGTGAGCAAGCTCTTAGTGGCCGTCAACAAGCTGGACGACCCGTCCGTGGCGCTGGCGGACGGCGGGCAGGGCGGCGTCGGCATCGGGTGGGACCCCGCGCGCTTTGGCGAGATCGAGCGCGGCCTCACGCCCTTTCTCAAGAGCTGCGGCTACAACGCCAAGCGCGACGTGTGCTTCATCCCCATCTCGGCGCTGTCCGGCGGCAACGTGCGCGACCGGCCCTCGCGCGGCGACGGCGACCCCTGCCCCTGGTACACAGGGCCCACCCTGTTCGAGGCGCTGGACGCGGCCGACCTCCCCGCCTCGGACCCGCTCGCGCCCTTTCGGATGCCCATCGTCGACCGCTACCGCGACATGGGGACCATGGTCATGGGCAAGAGCGAGCAGGGGTTGGTCCGGCAGGGGGACTCTTTACTCTTGATGCCCAACCGGGTGCGGGTGCGGGTCGAGGCCGTGTTCCGGGACGAGGCCGAGACGCCCGCGGCGAAGGCCGGCGAGAACCTGCGCCTGCGCCTGAGCGGGTGCGAGGACACCGACTGCTCGCCCGGGTTTGTGCTCTGCGCGCCGCGGGCGCCCTGCCCTGTGGTCGTCGCATTCGAGGCGCAGGTCGTGGTGCTCGAGCTGCTCGAGCACAACCCCGTGTTCACGGTGGGCTATCGGTCGGTGCTGCACGTGCACACGGCCGTGGAGGAGTGCGAGGTGACCAAGCTCATCGGCGCCATGGACCCCAAGACGCGAGAGATGAAAAAGGCCAAGTTTGTCAAGTCGGGCGCCGTGGCCGTCGTGCGCGTGCAGCTCGAGCGCGGGCTTTGCGTGGAGGCCTTCGACGCGCTGGCCGCCATGGGGCGCTTCACGCTACGGGACGAGGGGCGGACGATCGCGATCGGCAAGATCACGCGGCTGCCCAAGGCGCAGACGGTGGCGGGGGCGGGAGGAGCGGGGGCAAGCGGCGGGGGGGCGGCGGCTTGAAGAAAGCGGCGGGGTTTCGAGGGGGAGTGTGCGTTGATCGGCGATCGGCGGCGGGGGCGGCGGCGTTGGGCGGCGCTCGCTCGCTCGCTCGCTCGGCGCCGGCTCGTCGCACGCGGCGCCGTGGATTTAATTCAATCTCCTCGTCGTCCCATACGCCTTCCATGCTCGCAACCAAGCGCAAACCGCCTCGACGCAAACGCAACACCACGAGAGAAGAAATAATCCCCCTTGGCATTCGACAATCGCTCCCTTTGCCTCTCCCTCTTCTCAACACCCCGAATGACGCGGCGGTACTGACACCCAGCGCTCTCGAGCGTGCGTGGTCGCGATCCAAGCATCCTAGGCAGCGCGTGCGCGCAGGCGGAAAGAGAGGAGGCAAAGGAGGCGGAAGAGGAGGAGGGGAAGAAGAGGAGCGCCTCCTGGCCCGCCCTCCTCTTCCAAGTCACGAGACCGCCCGCAATCGATGCCGCGGCCGGGTGGCGGTGGGGCCAACGGGGTCACGGCCTTCGCGCAGGGGGGCCAGGTGGGCGCGGCGCCGATCATCCTGGTCAGCGTGGAGGATGGAGACGGGCGAGATGAAGACGGCGTGGCGCCCGCCGCCGCCGCCGACGACGCCGCCGGCCGATGGGCCGCCGCCGCCGCCGCCGCGAGCGCCCGCGCGCGCGTCCTGCGCCGCGCGGGCGCCTCGGCCTGCGCCGCCCTCTCGCTGGGCGTCCTGGGCTCGACCGTCTTCCCCATCCCCTTCGCGGTGTCCCGGACGGGCCTCCTGTCCGCTGCCCTGACCATGCTGGTCGTCGCCGCCGCAAACGACGCCACCTGCGGCTGGCTGGTCGACGCCGCCGCTGCCACGGGCCACTCGTCCTACGAGGCGCTGGCGCTGTGGGCGGGCGGGCCGCGGCTGAGGGCCGCGACGCAGCTGTCGCTGATCGCGCTGCTGTGGGGGACGATGGTCGCGGGCCTGTGCTTGATCGCCGACACGGGCCGCATGGCGCTGTCGCACGTGTTTGCGCCGGCCGCTTCCGCCGCCGCAGACGCCGCCGCTGCCACAGCCGCCAGTGGCACCGGCGCGGCCGTCGTTGCCGCCGGCGGCGGACGCCTGGTGATGCTGTGCGTGTCGGCGTTCGTGCTGTTCCCGCTGTGCCTGCAGCGCCGGATGCGCGAGCTCGAGGCGGCGGGTGCCGCCGGCGGCGTCCTCGTGCTGGGCCTGGTCGCCCTCCTGCTCTGGCGCGCCGCCAAGGCCGGGTGGGCGGGCTTTGCCGACGTGCCCGTGTGGAGCCTGGCCGCCGGCGACCCCGCGCTGCTGCCCGAGGCGTTCGCCATCTTCGCGACGGCGTTCTACATGCAGCCGATGCTGCTGCCGCTCGTGCGCGACATGCCCGGGGTGGAGGCGGGCGCCGGCCGCGGGGGCGAGGCGGTGGCGGCGGCGGCGACAACGACGGGCGCCGTGGGGGCGGGCGAGGGGGGCGGCGGCGCGCGGGCAGCGGCGCGCGGGATCGCCGGCCAACCGTCCCCGCTCAGCGCCAAGCGACCCGTTGTCGCCTCCGCCGACGGACGCCATCCCATCACCACCACCACCACCACGCTGCTCGTCGACGCCGCCGCCGCCGCCGACGCCGGCGCCGGCGCCGGCGCTGACGCCGCCGGCGACGTCACCGCCACCCAGGGGCTGGCCGCGCTCCGCGGCGCCGTTCGCGTCACCCTCTACTTCGTCGCCGTGGGCGTGTACCTGGGCGTGGGCGCGTTCGGGGCGGGTGCGTTCGGGGCGGGGACGCACGGCAACGTGCTGACCAACGACGTGCTCGACGAGGGGTGGGGGGACGAGAAGTCCGCGGGGCCGGATCCCCCGCCCGGCGGCGATGGCGTTGCAAGAGGCGGCGGCGGCGGCGGCGGCGGGCGAGGGGCGGCGCCGCCGTTCAGAGCGGCCGTCGCGCGGCCCAAGCGCGCGGCGGCGGCGACGCTGTACGCGCTCGTGCTCCTCTACCTGGCGCTGGGCATGACGACGACGCTGTTTGCGCTGCGCGCGTCGCTCGACATCGCGATCTTTGGGGCGGCGGGCGCCGACGTGGGCGCCGACGCGCCGGTGCGCCCCCTCCTCGGCGACAGCGACGACGACGACGACGACGAGGACGAGGACGAGGAAGAGGACAACGAAGAAACAGAGGGCGGCGGCGGCCGCCGCCGCCCCAAGTCCCCGCTCCGGCGGCGGCGCCACGACGACACCGACGCCGCCGCCCGCCCCCTGCGCCCGGGCTTCACGTGGCCCCGCCACGTGCTGCTCACGGCCAGCTCCATCGCCAGCGCCGCTTGCGTCGCGTGCCTCTTGCCGCGGGCGGCGGAGAAGGTCTACGCGGTCGTCGGCGCCACGGGCGTCTGCGCGGTCAGCTACGTCATCCCCGCGGTGCTTAAAGTGCAGCTGTACCGCGAGCGGGCGGGGCTGGTGCACCGGGCGGGGGCGGGCGGGCACGGGGCACGCGGGGCGACCGAGGGGCCGGCAGCGGCGGGCGCGGCGGCGGCGCCGCGCGCGCCGCGGGTGGTGGTCGCGGCGTCCTTGGCGCGGCAGCGGCGGCCGCCGTCGGCGTCGGGCGGCGGCCCGGCCCTCCTGCTGCCGCTGCTGGACCCGTGGGCTGAACAGCAAGGGCAGATGGGCGCGCGCGCCTACATATTTGGCGCGGCGCACGTGGGCGTCCCCTCGTCGTCCTCGCTGACGGCCGCGGGCGGCGGCGGCGGCGGCTCGGGCGCGGGGGCAGGTGGGGGGGGGGCGGCCGCCGGCCTGCTGCTGGACGACGCGCTGGCGGGCCTCGTCGCGCCGAACGCGCTCCTCACGCCGCCGCCGCCCGCGCCGCCCCCGCCGCCCCCGCCGCCGCCCCCTCTGCCGCGCGTGGCCGTCCGCCGCGACCCAGCAGCGCCGGCGGCCGTCGCGCCACGTCACCGCGCCCCGCCGCGCAAGTGGCGCCTCCTGCCGTCGCTCGAGGGCGTGCCCGCGGGGCCCGCGCGCCGCGCCCGCCTGCGCGAGATGGCGCGCGAGGTGGGCCTGCCGCTGGCCGTCGCGCTCTTCGGGGTCACGTCGTCAGCGGCCGCTCTCATCGTCGCGGTGCGCCAGGCGTTCCTCGCGCCCCCGTCGGCGGCGGCGGCATCGCCCCACGGCGGCGAGAACGAGGCCACCGTCCACGCGATGGCCGCCGCGCTCGGGCGTTTCGTCGAGGCCAACATCTTGGCGTGAGATGGAGCTTGTTAATCAAGACTTGACCTGACGCGAAAAACGTCGCCGTCCGCGCGGCAGTCGTCCGCCCAAAACAAAACGTTTGATTCGCTGCTGCGACGAGTCCATCGCAACTGCTACACACCCGCGCTACTCCTCTGTCTCTTTCCACACACACCCATCGCGTGATCACCTCAATCCGTTCCTGTCCCTTCTTGTATCGAGTAGCAGCGCCGCGTTTGAAACACGAGATTTTTCCTGTCTTCTTCCGCAGGCACCAGCAGGCGATCCAACCGCATCGTTTACCTGAACGACCTCTTTTACGCTTCTCTCTCACCATGCACCGCGCGTCGCTCCTCTCCCAGCGGCGAGGAGGCGGAGCAGCACTCGCGCCGTCCTCCTCCTCCTCCTGTTCCCCGTGCTCCCCTTGCGCCCGCCTCCCGATCGTCGCCGCGCGCGCCCTGGGCGTCCGCGGACGCGTTCTGGTGTACGGCGGCAAGGTCTTCATCGATCCGGTCGAGGTGCGTGTCCTGCTTTGCTCTGCCGTCGAGAACGCGTCGTTGGTCGTCGCCGTCATTCGGTCGTCCGGTCGTCGTCGGCGTCGTCGTCTTCGCTCTCTCCCGGCGACGCCGCCGCTCAAAAAAACGCCGCCTCGTCTCACCCTCACCGACGATCCACCTTTGACCCGCA
>Ga0209491_10002632_pt1 | contig 31535 bp, 22 predicted proteins | sample BON02_FD_187213 | JGI IMG/M metagenome (GOLD analysis project Ga0209491, IMG submission 187213) | Freshwater microbial communities from Lake Bonney liftoff mats and glacier meltwater in Antarctica - BON-02 (SPAdes) (version 2) | ecosystem: Environmental > Aquatic > Freshwater > Ice > Glacier...
AACGTTGCGAAGTGGCGAGCATGGCATTTTCAGCGGCGAGTCTTCTGGTCTGTTGCTTCGATGATTCCGTCATCACGAGAAACGGATTCACGATGATTCATAGCCCGCGCATGGAGAGTGACAACATGACCAGCGGCGAAAGCGAGCTGCTGGACGAACTCCGCGGGAAGATGCTCCACATGTACTGCCAGCGGACTGGGAAGCCTGAAGCCGTCATCAGTCGATTAATGGACAACGAAGCATATTTCGACGCTGAAGCCAGTGTTGATTTTGGTCTGGTTCATCGGGTGGCCAGTGCCGCCATTGCGGCGAAAGCAATTCCATCAAGGGTCATGGCAAGGATGCGGCCGTCAACGTCGGCAAAGGCATTGTGGAAGGCATCTATTGCGGCTTGTGGCTCGGTCATGGCCGCCGATCGACAGAACCCTGGACTTCGCTTGAAGATGCTTTCGGAAGTTAATTCAAAACGATAAGTCATCACACTTTTTTTACAGCTTTTTTGGAGAATTCAAAATGGTACAACCGACATGTTTTGCAGACGAGGTTCTTGAGGAACACAAAATCGACGCCGAAAGCGCGGAAGAACTTTTGAAGGACATCACCCGCGCGAATCGAAAGCCGAACTACCCTGAGTCAGTTTTCTTTAAGCAGAAAATGGGCTGGGATGAAATTCGTGTCAGAGACCAGTTGCGCCGGATGCACGGTGTTCTGCGAAATCAGGCCATTGCTGGGACAGCTGCGGATCGACAGGCACAACGGGAAGAAGCTGAGACGGCAGCGGCGGTTTCTGAAAAGGAGCTTCCGAAGATCGACGAACAGATGGCGAAGCTGCAGGCAAAGCGCGACGCAATCGAAAAGGATGCGAGGCTCGCCACCAGACGATGCGAGGAAAGCAACGAAGCTGTTCGACAGTTAAAACTTCCTGAAGCCCTGCCGAAGAACGTCCGTGATTCTGTGGCCGTTTCCGTCAGTGAGATCGAGAATTCCATCGGGCATTCTGTTCACGAATCGGCGTCCAGAATTCACGAATTGGAATGTTGTCTGGATCCGTCCAGGTACCGGAGTGAATCCGCATATCTCGAAGCACTCAGGCGCAGCTTTCGTGCGGCGATCACGGACCACATCGAAGGCCGATCACTCAGTTATCGATTGTCACCAGAATGGCCAACGATTCGTGCGGGCCTCGTCACTGAACTGGCTGAACTGCAAAGTCGGCTGGTCGATATGCGGGCCGAACATGCAGCGGCGATCGAAGTGGCAGAACGTCCGCTGGGCTTCTACGTGATGGCTCAACCAGAATCCTGAAAGCATTGCATTGCGTGACAGAACGCTGGGTTTGAACAGTTTTCAACAGGGGCGATTTTGGACGATCGGAACTGAAATGTTCTGAGGCACTGTCATTCAGCAAAAGCCGTCCCCGCGTTACCTTTCATCGCGTGGGCGGCTTTCTTATGCGCCAAGCTGAAAAACGGACGCACAGGAACGCCGTGGCGGGCTTCCGATTGTGCTGGGCGATGGATTGTATGGGCGGAATTCGGGCATCCCGCACGCGCGAGGTGCGACATTTAATTGATGACGTCGTGTCATCAATTACCTTCCAGCATCCCGCATGCACGCGCGAGTTGAGACGACAGAAAATCAAGTGACACGATGTCACTTGATTCCCAGCATCCCGCACGCACGCGCGAGGTGCGACAAAATCGCTTGGGGCAAATTTGCCCCAAGCGCTCGGCTGGCATCCCGCATGCACGCGCGAGGTGAGGGTTCGTTATTGGTTACAATGTCACCATTTTCCACCGCCTCCGCCAGCATCCCGCACGCGCACGAGGTGAGACAGCCGCTGTGGCCAGTCGTTTGAGATCCGGTGCGACCGATGGCATACTTCGGAGATGCGGGATAGGTGCGGAAGTCATGAGCCACACTGACAAGCTGAATTTATCACTCGGTTTTCCGCTATCTCAATTCGATAGGTCACTTCTGATAAAGGTGAATGCAATGGCTCAGAAACGCGCGGACGGCGAAGGCACAATTTCTCAGCGGGCCGATGGTCGATGGATGGGACGGATCAGTGTGTCTCGTGATGTTGACGGGAAGGCGCATCGAATTTCCGTCTACGGTGCGACGCAGGCCGAAGTCGTCGAGAAGATTAAGATCCTGCGGGCCCAACGTGACTCAAACGCAAAGTCAGTTGTGAGCAAGGACACACTGGCAGGCTATCTCGACCGATGGCTGGAGAACGATGTTCTACCCAATATGGCGGACAAGACTTATCAGGAATACGAAGGGGCGGTGCGACTTTACATCAACCCCTTCATCGGTGCGGTCAAACTGGCCCGATTGGACGGTGAAGCACTGGTGGCGTGGCAGGGGAAACTGGCTCGCCAAAAATTTACCAACGATATGCGGCTGCGGGCGATTCGCGTTCTCCGAAACGCACTGAACCGGGCAGTGAAGCTGCGGTCGATTCCGTACAACCCTTGTCAAGCACTCACGAAGCCAAAAGTCGTTCGGAAGGAAGTCAGGCCGCTTGAACCGGATCAATGCCACGAACTAATCGCACAATGCCAAGCACATCGACTTGGCGACGCAGTAGTGTTGGCGGCTATGACCGGCATGAGGAGGGGCGAGATATTCGCGCTCGAGTGGTCTGCTGTCAATCTGTCTGAAGGCGTTCTGGTTGTTCGTCGGACGTTACAGGAACTGAAGGGCTTGAAGCTGAAGGAGCCGAAGACGGCAGCCGGACGGCGGGTAATCTCGCTCGATACGACAGCAATAGCCGCACTCAAAAGCCGCATGGCGAAAGCACTGGACGAAGGCTTTGACCCTGACCAGGTGCCAATCGTATTTCCAGGCATTCGCGGCGGGCATCTTCGCAGTTCAAGTTTTGCTGATCACGTCTGGTACCCGATCAGGGAAGCAGCGGGTATCTCAGAGACGTTTGTGTTCCATGACCTCCGGCACACTCAAGCTTCGCTGATGTTGGCGGCCGGCGTGGATCTGAAGGTGATTCAGAAACGACTGGGACATGCGGACTTCCAGACAACAGCAAACATCTACGCTCACCTTCTCCAGGGGGCTGAAGACGCAGCGGTTGAGAAAATGTCAGCACTGATGAAGAGCCATGCGCCCAAAAGAACCAACTGAGGAAGCTGGTTGGTGTCAAAGGTTGGTGTCAAAACTGGATTTTCCTCATGAATTCCAATGAATTCAATCAAACCACTTCCATCACCGAGATGGAAGGCTATCGGCCGCGCGTTGTAGAATGGTTGAAGAAGCGATTTCCGGAAACGCAGTTTACGTTCACGAACGCGGGCATCGCTTCGACGTGTTCTCACACAGGTGCCTTTCGGCTTGAACGCGATGTGCTGAATCACGGGCCGGTCGATTTGCTGCTGGTGGAATTCGCCGTCAACGACGATCAGGATGCTCACCATTCAGCTGACGACTGTCTGCGTGGCATGGAAGGAATCATTCGCCATGTTCGCCGGTATAACTCAAGGTCGGACATAGTCATGATTGATTTTGTGAATCCTGAGATGCTTGCGACAGCTCAGTCGGGCAACACGCCACTCAGCGTTGCTCAACATGAACGGGTCGCACGCCATTATGATATCAGCTCCATTGATCTGCCGGCGGAACTGGCCGATCGAATCGCCGCCGGCTCGATAACCTGGGAAACCTTCGGGGGAACTCATCCAGGACCGCTGGGCAATCAGATGGCCGCAGATCTTGTTGCAGAAGTGCTGTCTGCTGGCTGGAGTGTGGCCGCTGCATCTGCAGAATCTGTTGGGGCTCATTTGGAACCAGCAGAGCCCTTGATCGCGACATGCTTTGATCATGGAAAATTTGTACCGGCTGAGTCCATTCATCCGGGCGACGGCTGGCAGCATGGAATTCCCGAATGGAAGTCCATCGACGGCAGCCAGCGCGAGCGATTTGCGGGTGAAGCTATTTTTCACTGCACACAGCCCGAGTCCACGCTGTCCTTCCAGTTCTCGGGGCAGGCGGTGGGAGCCTATGTTTTGGCCGGCCCGGATTCCGGTCAGCTGGACGTGCAGATCGACGACGGTTCGTGGAACACGGTAGAACTTTATCATGCCTACAGCGGTGGCCTGCATTATCCTCGAACGGTGATGTTCGCAACCGGGCTGTCAGCCGGGAACCACGAAGTGAAGGTTCGCCTGGCAAAAACTCACCACGAAAAAAGCAAAGGGACAGCCGCGCGCATTCTGAATTTTACAGTCTCCGAATAGCGTTGCCGGTTCCTTTCAACGCATCAGATTCCGTTGAATTCTGCTGCCCGTTCGTTTGGCAGAGACACGGCAGACCCCAAAAGGGTATAGAGTATTCTAAAAATAATTCGATGGCTGGCGAAAACTTTCCATTGGGCAGACATGGCGACACGCGAAAAACTGGCGACTCATTACGACGCCGTCATCATCGGCAGCGGGCACAATGGACTGGTTGCGGCCGCTTATCTGGCGATGGCCGGCCAGTCCGTGCTGGTTCTCGAACGCAACGATTATCTGGGCGGTGCAACAGCTTCGCAGCGGGTGTTCCCCGACTATGACGCTCAGCTGTCGCGATATGCGTATCTGGTTTCCCTGCTGCCCGCGCAGATTGTCGAGGAACTGGACCTGACATTTAACACAATCCGCCGGCGGACAGCGTCGTTCACTCCTTATCGAGATTCGGCCGGTGTGGAGCGAGGCTTGGTGTTGTCCAACGTGGATGAAAGCCGGTCGCGCGATTCTATGCGACAGCTGACCGGAAGCGATGCCGCCTGGCACGACTATCAGCGACTGATGGATCTGCAGAAATCTTTCGCCGACATTGCCTGGCCGTCGTTACTCAAGCCGTTACGATCTCGGGCTGATTTCAAAGCATCGCTGACGAATGAATCTCAGCGTGAAGCCTGGACAGCGTTCGTCGAACGGCCGCTCGGTGAAGCGATCGAGCGATATGCTCAGCATGATGTCCTGCGCGGCCTGTTAATGACGGACGGGAAGATCGGAGTTTTCAGTCATCCACATGATGCGTCTCTGCTTCAGAATCGCTGCTTTCTTTATCACGTCATTGGCAACGGCACGGGCGAATGGCGAGTCCCGGCTGGCGGAATGAAAGCCCTTGTGGAAGCCCTGGTCGCTCGCTGCCAGTCATTGGGTGTTACATTTCGAACGGACTCACCGGCCGATCGAATTCAAACCGCCGAGCCCCATCATACCGTGTGTTTTCATGATCTCGATGGTGATCACGAGGTCAATGCATCTCGAGTTCTTGTCAACGCGGGGCCACGGACGTTCGCGAAGTTGCTGGGCGAATTGTGGACTCCGCTGGCTTCCGATGAAGGTTCGGTCGTTAAAATTAACATGTTGCTGCGACGATTGCCGAAAGTGAAGGCGGAAGGGGTCACATCAGAAGAAGCGTTTGCGGGCTCGCTTCATATCGATGAAAGTTATCAGCAGATGCAGGCCTCGTATGAGCAGGCGGCACGTCGCGAATTGCCAAACCCTGCGCCGGGAGAAATGTATTGTCATACGCTGACTGACGATTCCATCCTGTCGCCAGAGCTGCGAGCGGCCGGGTTTCATACGCTGACACTGTTCGGGCTTGATATGCCGTATCGGTTGTTTGAGACCGATCACGATGCGCGACGAGATCGAGTCAAACAGTTGTATCTTGAAGGCCTGAATCGCATTTGCGATGAGTCCTTCGAAGACTGCCTGGCGATCGATCGAGATGGTCGTCCCTGCATGGAGATTAAGACGCCGCAGGATCTGGAAAAGGATGTGGATCTCGATCTGGGAAACATATTTCACAACAGTCTGTCATGGTTCTTTACCGACGATCCGAGTGAAGTGGGAAAGTGGGGCGTTGAAACTCCGCATGTGCGAGTTTATCGAGCCGGATCATCGGCGCTGCGTGGCGGTGCGGTCAGCGGCATCCCGGGACGAAATGCGGCCATGTGTATTCTGGAAGAAGAACGCCGTTAATCGGGGCGACATTCCCAGCGCGGCATTCCCGGCCGGAATTCAACGGTCGGCCATGCGCGAATTGTTGAACGCCCAATGTGGATTAGCACAAGGTACGCGACCATCATACACTCCGTGAAATTCGCCGAATCTAACGGAGACAATCATGGCTGGCAAACCTTATCCTCAGAAGCCATTAACCCCGGCCGGTCCCGACACCCCGGCCAGTCCCGCCAATCCGGCATTGGCTCCGCCTCAATCCGCCGTGGCTCCAAAGCCCAATCCCACGCCACTCAGCCCGCCGCCAGCCAGTCCTTCGCCCGGCAGAACATCGCCCGGAAGTCCTTCAGCGGGTGGCGCGGAGCCTGTCGCTGCCGTTCCCTTGAACCGAAATTCACCAGCTCAGTCAACGGTCACTTCCATGGCAGATGTAAGTCGCGGCGGTCAGGATCGGCAAAAACGACTACGATCCAGATCGGCATCTGACAAACCGGCGCGGCTGGTGTCTTTGGATGCTTTCCGGGGGTTCATCATGACCATGCTGGCCGCCGGTGGATTCGGGCTGCTTGCGTTTTCTCGGGTTGATGAGAGCTCTCCCGTCTGGCAAACCCACAATCGCGAGCTGTGGCTGAGGATTGGTCAGCACTTCAATCACCCGGACTGGATAAGTTCGTTTGATATTTTTAAGGTTTCGTTTTGGGATCTGATTCAGCCGGCCTTTATGTTTATGGTCGGTGCCGCCATGCCGTTTTCCAATGCGCGACGCGAGGCCGAGGGCGACGGCATGTTTTCGAGGGGCTTTCATGCGATCACGCGGTCTGTGATGCTTGTCCTGCTGGGCGTGTTTTTGTCGTCGGTCGGGCACGAACGGACTCACTGGGTCTTCCCCAATGTGCTCTGCCAGATCGGGCTCGGCTATTTCTTTGCCTGGCTGCTGCTGCACATGCGATGGACGTTTCAGATCGTGGCATTGATGATGATCCTGTTCGGCTACTGGGGCTGGTTCGCCATGACACCGCCGCCAGCCGACTATGATTATGCAGCTGTGAAGGCGTCTGAAGAGAAGGGCGAAATCTTCAAGGACAAGTTCGCTGCCTGGTCCAAAAATGCCAATGCGGCTTACTTCGTTGACGCATGGCTGCTGCCGCGATTGAGATCCATTCCCGCGCCGGAGCCGGAGTCTGCGCCTGAGTCCGAGCCGAAACCACAGGCGGCGACTGATGGAGTGTATGAGGCCCGTTTTATTTCTCTGACGCAGCAGAATTCGGCCGACGCGAAAGCAGAACCCGAGGCACTTTCGAAAAGTGAAACGTCGGAGGAGACGAATGCGGACCCTGGTGAGAAGCCTGCCATTGACGAGCCGTCCGCGGAGAAATCCGGCGACGCTGCGCCCGAAAGCAATGCCGCCGAAGCTCTAGCGTTGGAGACTGCTGCAGTGACTGACACAACTCCCGAACCCGCGATCAAACCCGATCCGCCGGCGGACGTGGAACCAGAAGCCCCGGTAGAAGAACCGGCAGTAGAACAACCGGCGAAACCGAGTTGGATTCGGCAATGGTTCTTTTCGAGTACGGAGGCTTACGAGCCGAACTCCGGCGGTTACACCACGCTGAATTTTGTGCCATCGATTGGGACAATGTTGCTGGGAATTTTGTGCGGAAAACTGCTGATGGACAAAGACAAATCGCAATGGGCGAAGCTGGGTCTTTTGATTGTCGCTGCGACCGTTTGTCTGGGACTGGGAATCGCGGCCGACTTTACTGCGTGTCCGGTGGTGAAAAGAATCTGGACGCCCAGCTGGGTTCTGTTCAGCGGCGGCTACGTGATTGGGATGCTGGCCTTGTTCTATCTGGTGTTTGATATCGCTCCGCTTCGGCTCGTGGCGTTTCCGCTGGTCGTCGTTGGGACGAATTCGATCTTGATTTATCTCCTCAGTCAGACGCTGTCCGGCTGGATGCAGACGAGCGTTGTCAGGGTCCACCTCGCCGGAATCATTGAAAACGTCTTCGGGCCGAAAGCTCTGGACCCGCTGTGGTACGGAACCATCACCCTTCCAGCGACTGTATTCGCGCTTTACTGGCTGTTCCTGCTGTGGCTTTATCGCCAGCGAATCTTTCTCAAGCTATGATCTCCATCGACCGTAGCGGAAGCCGCCACGGCTTTCGGTCGGGATATTTTTTTTCGCCCCTTGTCGGCTTGCTGAGTGTTGATTTAATGCCGGCACGGGGCGGAAGCACAACAACAAAACCTGGCAAAGCTCGAAAGTCGGCGATTATGGAAGATCGCTCGTGCCCATCAGGAAGCGATCGACTTCGCGAGCAACCCCGCGGCCTTCGTTGATGGCCCACACGACAAGACTCTGACCACGGCGGCAGTCACCGGCAACGAAGACCTTCTCATTGCTGGTCGTGTACTTTTCATGCTCCGCATCGAACCAGCTCATTCCGCCGCGGCCTTCCTTGATCTTCACTCCCAACTGATCGGCCACTGGATGCTCGGGGCCTAAAAAGCCAAGAGCCAGGAAAATCAGATCGGCCGGATATTCCTTTTCAGTGCCTGGGATCGGCACGAACGGTGGACCACCTTCGGTCATGACCTGCCAGTCCACTTCGATTGTCTTCACGGCTTTGACGTTGCCAAACCCGTCATCCACAAACTCGGCCGTCTGAATGCTGAAAGCACGTGGATCGTCGCCAAACTTTGCCGCTGCTTCTTCATGACCGTAATCCACCCGGAAGACTCGAGGCCACTGTGGCCACGGATTGTTTGAAGATCGCTGCAGAGGCGGCTTTTCGACAATTTCAAAGTTCACGATCGACTTGCAGCCATGACGCACGGATGTTCCCAGACAGTCGTTGCCTGTGTCACCGCCGCCGATGACGACCACGTGCTTATCCTTCGCGCTGATGTAGTCGCCGTCGGCCAGCGCACTGTCCAGCAGACTGCGTGTGTTCGTGCGAAGGAAATCCATCGCATAATGCACGCCCTTCAACTGGCGGCCGGGGATCGGCAGGTCACGTGGGCGAGTCGATCCAGTGGCCAGAACAACGGCGTCGAAGTCCTCCAGCAACTGAGATGCAGGAACGTCCTTGCCGACAGCAGTGCTGGTGAAGAACGTGATGCCTTCCTGCTCCATGATCCGGACTCGGCGGTCCACAACGTCATGCTTATCCAGCTTCATGTTGGGAATTCCGTACATCATTAGCCCGCCGACCCGGTCATCGCGTTCGTAGACAGTGACCCAGTGGCCTGCTTTGTTCAACTGAGCCGCAGCGGCGAGTCCGGCGGGACCGGAACCCACAACAGCCACCTTGCGGCCTGTCCGAACCTGCGGCGGCTGAGGTGTGACCCAGCCCATTTCGAATGCGTGATCAATGATCGCACACTCAATATTCTTGATCGTAACCGCTGGTTCGATCACGCTCAGGCAGCACGAACCTTCACACGGCGCCGGACAAACACGCCCGGTGAACTCAGGAAAGTTATTCGTCCGATGCAAACGATCGAGCGCGTCGCGCCATCGCCCCTGATAAACCAGATCGTTCCATTCGGGGATTAAATTGTTGATCGGACATCCCGATGCCATATTAGCCATCAGGTCACCCGTGTGGCAAAACGGAACGCCACAGTCCATACAACGAGCACCCTGAGTCTTCAGTTCAGACTCGGGCATATGATCATGAAACTCGTTCCAGTCCAGAATGCGCAGCAGCGGCGCGCGATCCTTTGGAACCTGTCGCTTGAACTCCTTAAAGCCAGTAGGCTTACCCATGTTTCATTACTTTCGGTGCAATTTCATTCGTCAAAGATTCTGCCGCAGCCTCCATGCGCCATCAGCGGCAGTAAACACATGATAAAACTCAGATGCCGCTGCATTCGAGCCAACTGCGGTCCGGCGTCAGATTTCCCAACAATTCCCCGCCAAACGCCAAATCACTGTACATGCGAATCGTATAAATCTCCCTTGAGGAGTCGGGTTTAGCGTCGTTCGGGCTTTTGCGGGGGGTTGATAAACGCAGCGATGGATCTCGTGACTAAACCTGCACTCACCATTTTGCTGGCCGATCTGGTCTTCATCCGTGGTTTTGTTCGCAGGAGCCAAGAACGATTTTGGATGTCAGAGAAAATCGGCGACCACGCTGTCAGCAATGAGCAGGCCGCTGCGGGTGAGTTTCAGGAAGTCGCCGGAGTGTTCCATCAGGCCGGCGGTTATGTGCTCGTCCATTGCTTCGGCGGCGAGTGAACGCAGCGATACGCCAAAACGGGATTCAAAGGCAGGAATATGCAGGCCGCGCATACGACGCAGAGACAGCATAATGGCTTCGCGAGCTTTGTCTTCCTTCGACAGTTCCTCCCGATCTTCCTCACAAGGTTCGCCCGCCTTCCATGAATTCAGCCAGCGAACGACGCTGCGACAATTTGTGCTCCGGATGCCATCGAGATATCTCGCGGCACCTGGACCGAAGGCGAAGTATTCGTCGGCATTCCAATAGACGTTATTGTGGCGACACTGAAACCCGGGCCGGGCAAAGTTCGAAACTTCATAGTGTTCAAAACCGGCCAGCATCAATGTGTCGATGCTGACAACATACATTCGGGCTTCCAGTTCATCCGGCAGACGCTTCAGCACGCCGGTACGTTCACGTCGAAAGAACGGCGTGCCCTGCTCGAAAGTCAGACCGTACGTGGAAATGTGCTTCACTGGCAACGCAATCAGATGAGCAATCGTCTGTTGCCACGAATCGAGCGTCTGGCCGGGAACACCAAAAATCAGATCCACACTGACATTCGGAATGTACTGACCGGCACGCACAATTGTTTGAGTGGCCTCATCCGCCGAGTGCTTGCGTTCCAGAGTTCGCAAAACAGAATCATCAAATGACTGAACACCAAGACTCAGCCGATTGATTCCGTTCTTCCGAAGCACCTGCAGCCGATCATCACAAAGCCCATCCGGATTGGCCTCAATGGAAAACTCGCCCTCAGGATTTAATCGAAACCAGCGAGCGATCACATCAAACAGCGCCTGCAGATCCGACGGCGAAAGATGCGTAGGCGTTCCGCCGCCGATGAAAATCGTATCAACCGGCTGAGGAGCCGCGTTCGCACCGCAACGGTATTCGAATTCCTTAGCGAGCAACCGCAGGTATTCGGGAATCAAATGGTCGCGATTCGCCACCAGCGTAAAATCGCAATACCCACAATGATGCAGGCAGAACGGAACATGGACGTACAATGCTCGCGTCTGCGATGGAATGCTCCTGCAGGAATCAGCGTCGCTGGAGCTCGACGCTTTCAGATCAGACGGATTCAGATTGTCGGACATGGAATCAGTTTCACTCTGTGAATCGTCCCGGTCGGATCGCATCAACTTAGGTCGCTCGGGAAATAACTGGCGTTTGCGGGATCGTAGGAAAGGCTTCCAGCCTGTCTGTTTGCAGAAGACAGGCTGGAAGCCTGTCCTACTTATTCATCGAGCGATCCTTACGCCGCTTCGTCGGCAGTCTGTCGGAGAAAAATTGTGCGACGGCAGATCCACGTACTTCCATGGCGATTCTCGACTACCATTCACCGCCACGCTGGAACTTGTCGCGGGCGTTTTGAGCGAACTGGCGCGAGGCGGCGGCGAGTTTCGCAAGAATTTCTTCGTTGGTCAATCCGGCCGAATTGCGAGCCGCATCGATAACGGTTTCACATTCGTTGGTGTCCATGAAGCGTGCGGCTTCAAGGATGCCGCCTTGTTCTTCCGGCGTGATGACGATGAAACCGTGCTTGTCCGCATGGATCAAATCGCCCGCGGAAACCTTGCGTCCGAAGACTTCCACATCACAATTGAATTCGACAGCCTGAACGGCCGCGTGCCCGACGCACAGTCTGCGAGCGATGACTTTCAGGCCGGCGTTTGTCATTTCATCCACGTCGCGAATGGCACCGTCCGTGATGGTGCCCACGCAGCCCAGGGCCTTGTGGATATTGGCATTCACTTCGCCCCAGAAAGAACCGATGACTCGCGGTTTATCCATATCCTGCACCACAACAATCTTTGGCCCAGGCACGCTGGCCAGATACTGCCGATACTCGGCATTTGCGTTTGGCTTTGACTTGCGATGAGCCCCATTGCTGGGCTCCACCTTCAGAGTGACAGCGTATCCGACCATCGGACCCATCTGCGGCATGAAGTCGCGGCTCTCTTCCAGGTTCACGGCGTCTGCACAGTGGTCCCGTTTGGTGATCTGTTCCCACCCGTTATAAATTGTGGGTGTGTTCCATCGTTTCAGCTGCAGCAAATCCGAGTGGCTCAAAATTCGTGGGGCATTCATGGGACAGCGATTTCCGTGATGGGACACAGGTTGCGAAAGCGGGAACTCAACCGCACGACGGGCAGTTCGAGTCCACGCGCATGGTTACGAACCATAGCAGGTCGCACCACGAGTTGCATCTGCGTCCGCAGGCGAGCCGATCGGCAACGGAGCGGGCGATCAAAAGATGCTGGTTGCTGGCTGGTGATAGATGTAGGCGGCGAATTCAAAAAGGCCGTAGTCATTGCGAGTGACGAAGTGTCGGCTGAGTTCCCGGCAGGCAAAACTCGCCAGCGTGTCGAGCGGCAAATGGAACAGGTCCTCGTGTTCCCAGATTGCGATGAATTATTCGACCACCAAATACGATCCGTCGCCGCTCCACGGGCTGTGACGCATTCGCACGCTGGCCAGACCAGGCACCCCCCCGCACCGCCGTTGTTTCGCCCGGAAAGGCCGTATGATTCAGCTCATCGAATCCGACGATCGAGCCTTTTATCATCTGACGCAGGACAGCGGCGAGGTTGGCCTGAATGCGATATTGGTTCTTTTGTGGGTAAACACACAGCCCGTGTAGCTGCATTGAGTGTTTCCATGCACCGGCTTCGGTCACTTGATACCCAGATTGGCCTGCATGTTTTTCTTGTAGGCTTCCACACCAGGCTGGCCGTACGGATTTGTGCCAACCAGCCGCCCTTCGACGACCGTCGCCAGCATCAGCATCTGGAATAACTGCCCCAACGAGTACTCGTTGATCGTTGGCATCACAAGATCGGCCGTCGGACGCCTTTCGTCCGCATAGGCTTTGTTGGTTCCGTCGATTGCGGCCTGCAGAATGCGGGGCATGGCGACACCGGCCAGCTGGTTCAACTGATCCTGGTCCAGGTCGTGCTTCGGGACTGTGATAGGCGGCTTCTGAGGTCGGCCGGGAAGCAGATTGGTGATCAATTTGTCGCGACGACCTTCCTGATGCTGCTGGCCCCGACTATGCAGGTCACGAGTATTCACAACGGTCAGCGGAGTCGCGCCGCGTTCGTGCTTGCCGAGACTTTCGCTGAGGAGCTGATCGTACCACAGGCCCACAGCTTCCAGCTGGCTGCCCCAGGTTGACAGAATTCGAGTCGTCATTCCCAGATCAATTTCAAACGCGTGACTGACTGCGACATACTGCAGCACAACGTTGCTGGCGAAAGGAGCATTTCGAAAATGCTCGGTCATATCGGCCGCACCCCGTAGCAGAGCCCGAATGTCCATGCCATTTGCCGCCGCCGGCAACAAACCCACAGACGTCAGAATTGAAAAGCGTCCACCGATGCCATCGGGGATGGAAAACGTGTCTTCGTAGCCCGCGGCGTTGGACAGATCTCGCAGACGACCCGAATCACCCGTCACCGGAACGATCAACTGTTGCGCGTCTTTGGGGAACCGGCGTTCGATCAGTTCACGAAAGGTGCGAAACGCGACCGCGCATTCCAGAGTCCCGCCGGACTTGCTGATCACAATCACAGCGGTTTTACCGTCGACAGAATTCGGATGCTGCTCGGCGCGCTGATCCAGCAGATTCAACAGCACCTGCTGCTGATCGGAATCCACATTCCAGCCTTCAAAATACAAGCGAGGCACACCACATCGCGTCTTTCGGGACTGTTCGTTGTGATACGGACTTCGCAGGGCTTCAAACATGGCACGCATACCCATGTACGAACCGCCAATGCCGAGCACAACGACCGAATCAGCAGACTCCTGCAGACGTTTCCCGCAGGCCTCCAGACGCACTACCAGACTTTTGTCACCATTACTTTGCAGATCGGCGAGCAGCTCTTCCGGCCACTGAATGAAGGCGGCATCCAGCGGCTTTTTTTCTGCAGGAATCGGCGATCCGGACTGCCAAAGATCCACATCAACCAGCGTCTCTTCCCGAGCCGCCAGGAGTACACTTTCGAGCGTCGAGATGCGTCCAGCAGGAAGCAATTTCAAGGCTGCTTCTGGACTATATTGAAGGCTTTCTTGAGACATCAGGATTTTTCCGCTCGCTGAGACAGTGTTGGCATCGTTGTTCGCATCGTTGTTCGCATCGCGGTCATAATCGGAACTGTTCAATCACCGATTATGTGGCTGTGAATGGCCAGATCATGGGGATCAGGATAACACTTACAACCCAGAGCAGTATATTCAGCGGGACTCCGACTTTCACAAAGTCGCTGAACCGATAACCTCCTGGACCGAAGACCATCATATGAGTCTGGTACCCGACTGGCGAAGCAAACGCAAACGACGCCGCCAGAGCCACCGCCATGACAAACGGGCGCGGGTCACAATGGCTGAGTTCGGCGGCTTTCAGGCAGAACGGAAACGCCAGCGCGGCGGCGCCGTTGTTGGTGACCAGTTCATTCAGCACCATCGTCACAAAGTAGATGGCAGCCAGAGTCGCATATGGGCCGAGCGGTTGAGTCAAGGCGACCAGTTTACCGGAAAGGAACAACGCCGCTCCGGATTTTTCAAGAGCCGCACCCAGGCCGAATGACGCGCCGATAGCGATCAGGACTGGCCATTCGACAGTCTGACGAGCGTCCGATGCTGACATGCAGCGAGTGACAATCATCAGCCCGCCCGCGACGAACGCGCCCAGCATGGCGATGTCACTTTTTCCAAAGAACATCGTCAGCAGCAGGCCCGCGAAAATCAAGAGGGCCACCCACCAGCGTTCGTGTCGCAAAGGCTGTGAGCCTTCCACATCGCTGACGAGATAAAAGTCCGGATTGTTTCGGTGCGCTTGAGCGAAGTGGGGGCCGGTCTGCATCAGCAGAGTGTCGCCGGCTTCCAGTTTGACTTCGCCGATCTTCGATGTCAGTCGTTCTCCATTGCGGTGGATCGCCACGATGGCCGCGTTGTAGTGAGATCGAAACTGGGCTTCCCGGACCGTCTGACCAATCAACGGGGAAGATCGGCTGATCACGGCTTCGCACAGTCTTCTGCGGCGCTGGTCGATGGCCGATTGTTCCACGGATTCTGTCGCTGCTTCCAGACCGGGAATCTTTTTCAGGTCGACAATGGTGCTCACGATTCCGGTAAACACCAGTCGGTCGTTGGTCTCCAGAACCGTATCGGGACTGACGGGCGCAATCAAAGTGCCTCGGCGATCGATCTCGATGAGAAACAAACCAGGCAGTCGTCGCAGTCCGGCGGCTTCGATGTTCTGGCCAATCATTCGGCAGGCGGGCGTCACGATCATCTCAACCAGATATTCTCGCCGCGCATCGCCCAGCTGTTCCATCAGTTCCTTGCGTTCCGGCAGCAGCTTGCGGCCAACGGTAAGGATGTAGATGACGCCGATAATGGCGCAGGGCAGACCCGCATATCCGATCTCAAAGAATGTCATCTCCGGGAGATTGGCCTTCTTCATCATTCCATCGACGACCAGATTGGTGCTGGTCCCGATGCGTGAACAACAGCCGCCAAGAATGGTAAGGAATGACAGCGGGATCAGAAGTTTTGAAGGGGCCACATGATGTTTTCGGCACCAGGAGATGACTACGGGGATCAACATCGCAACGATCGGTGTGTTGTTCAAAAAGGCTGACGTTCCGACGGCAAATATGGCCAGCATTATCAGGCCACCGAGCTCCGTGCGAGCCGGTCCCAGCACGCGGGCGCCCACGGCATCGACGATCCCCGTCTCTTTCAGTCCGGCAGTCACCACGAAGAGCGCGGCGACCATCAGCAGTGAGTTACTGATGAAGCCGCTGAAGGCTTCCTCAGGCTTGATGACCCCACAGAGCGACAGCAGTACAATCGCGCCCATGAAGACGAGATCGGCCGGCTTCTCCAGCATTAGAGCGACAAGAACCATCACCGTCACAGCAATAGTCAGCCATGCTTCCCAACCCATGCCCATGTTGTCTTCACCTTTTTCAACTGGCTCCGCGCAGCGGCCAAGGCGTAGTGATACGCTGGCCACCTGCTGGCAAGAATGTGAGGTGAACAATAACGGCCAGGACAATTTCCCGCTACGGAACCCCTGATTTGATGCAGGTTTGGCAAGCGCCGACCGTCGAGTCGTTCCAATTGAACGCGAGGTATTGAGTCAGCGTGCGAGTGTCCAAAAAGCCTCGTTCGCCAACGATGAGAAATCGTGGGCAGCAGAGCGAACAGCAGCGAGATGAAACCGGCTCGATGCGCCTAAGGGCTCTCGAAAGACTTCCATCCGTGAACTTCGCCTGAGGCCGGCAGAACCGGCGCAGCGGGAACATTTGATTGCTCGCTCCCTTTTTCGAATGCCTCGCGGAGCAACTGAGCCGCGAATTTCGGCTGAGAACGTCCGTCATGATCGCTTGTAGAGGTACGTTCTTCGAGAGAATCCGGGGCTCATTCGCCGCCGCATTGAATGGCAGACGCAGGAAACCTACAATCAGTCGCTTTTGGTCAAGCTGGGCAGGCTGTCTGGCCACCGGCAATATTTGCCGAAAGGGATTTCCCTTGCGGCCTGAATCTGCGAAAACTCCGTGGCTGCCACGGTTTGCGAGCAGATTGCGGATTTGTGGGTTCAGAACGGACGCTGGAACATTCGACATAATCGTTACGATCGGATGAGTCCGCGAGTTCTGGGTACGCGCGGTTGTAACTGTATTTTATGGCAAGAACGAAAGTCCCTGCTCGGGATGGTAGTGGTTGCCTTTGTGAGCGACGGTTCACACCTTTCATTGATCCTGTTCGCTGAATTTCATCTCTGGGGATAAGAATGTTGGATCAGGCTGTTCTTGATCAGGTGTCTGGGATCGCTCCGGAAGAACTCGAAGAATGGTACGAATCGTTGGAAGACATCCTGCACCGATACGGTGAGGAGAAGCTTCGGGAATTGCTGGTCTGCCTGCAGGAACGTGCTTACGCCCGTGGCGTGATGCTGCCGTTCACAGCCAACACTCCCTATATCAATACGATTCATCACACCGATCAGGTGAAGTTCCCGGGCAATCGGGAAATGGAACGCCGCATCAAGAACATCGTTCGGTGGAACGCGATGGCGATGGTTGTGCGAGCGAACAAGTATTACGACGGCGTCGGCGGGCACATTTCGACGTTCGCATCATCCGCCACACTGTATGAAGTGGCCCAGAATCATTTTTTCCACGCTCGCAACGAAACACACACGGGCGACATGGTCTACTTTCAGGGCCACGCATCGCCCGGCATGTATTCTCGCGCCTTCCTCGAAGGCCGCCTGACTGAAGATCAGCTGATGAACTTCCGCCGCGAACTGCCGGCCGGAATTGGTCTGTCAAGCTATCCGCATCCATGGCTGATGCCAACGTTCTGGCAGTTCCCGACCGTATCGATGGGACTTGGGCCAATCTGTTCGATCTATCACGCTCGCTTTTTGCGATACATGGAACACCGCGGTCTGCTGGATACTTCCAAATCCCGCGTCTGGGCCTATCTGGGCGACGGCGAATGCGACGAGCCGGAATCACTCGGCGCGTTGACTTTGGCATCTCGCGAAAATCTGGACAACCTGACCTGGGTCATCAACTGCAACCTGCAAAGGCTCGACGGGCCAGTGCGAGGCAACGGCAAGATCATTCAGGAGCTGGAAGCAGCGTTCCGCGGTGCTGGCTGGAACGTTATTAAAGTGGTGTGGGGATCAGACTGGGACCCATTGCTCGACGCCGACGAAAACGGCAAGCTCGTCAAGCGGATGGGCGAAGTTGTTGACGGCCAGTACCAGAAGTACACGGTGTCGGATGGTGACTACATCCGAAAGCACTTCTTTGGTGCGGATCCCGAAGTACTGAAAATGGTTGAGCATCTTTCTGACGAAACGATGGAGTCCATTCGCCGCGGTGGCCATGATCCTGAGAAAGTTTACGCGGCGTATCACGCGGCGGTAAACCACAAGGGAGCACCGACTGTGATTCTCGCCAAGACCGTGAAAGGGTACGGTTTGGGAGACGCGGGCGAAGGTCAGAACGTGGCTCACAATCAGAAGAAGATTGCTGAAGACGCACTCAGGGCCTTCCGAACTCGCTTTAACATTCCGGTCAGCGATGCAGAAATCGGCAAACTGCCGTTCTACAAGCCGGAACCGGATAGCCCGGAAATGAAATATTTGCATCAGCGTCGCGCGGCGATGGGCGGATTTGTTCCGCTGCGTCCGCAGTGCACAGAGAGACTGGAAGTGCCATCGCTGGATGACAAGATCTTCGACGGCAAGCCTCTGCTCGCCGGCAGCGAAGGTGGGGAAGGTTCGACGACCTTCGCTTTGGGAGCGATCCTGCGAGGCCTTGTGCGTCATCCGTCCGTTGGCAAGCGAGTCGTGCCGATCATTCCTGACGAAGCGCGAACTTTCGGCATGGAAGGTCTGTTTAAGCAGATCGGGATTTATTCCAGCAAGGGCCAGTTGTACGAGCCCGTCGACAAGCTGTCTGAATCCGCGATGTTCTACAAGGAATCGAAGGAAGGACAGCTGCTGGAAGAAGGCATCAACGAAGCGGGCGCGACGAGCTCGTTCATTGCGGCGGGTTCGGCGTATTCGAACCTCGGCATGAACATGGTGCCGTTCTATGTGTACTATTCGATGTTCGGATTCCAGCGAGTTGGCGACCTGATCTGGTGTGCTGCCGATACTCGCTGCAAGGGATTCCTCTGCGGCGGAACATCGGGCCGGACAAGTCTGAATGGCGAAGGTTTGCAGCACCAGGACGGTCATAGCCAGCTGATGGCCACGACTGTTCCGTCACTGCGGTCTTATGATCCGGCGTGGGGCTATGAACTGGCCGTGATTGTGCAGGACGGTCTGCGTCGGATGTATGCCGAAGGCGAAGAAATCTTCTACTACCTTTCAGTCTACAACGAAGCCTACGTTCAGCCTGCAATGCCAAAGCAGGAAGGCATCGTGGAAGGAATTATCAACGGCATGTACCGTTATAGTTCCACCGACAGTGCCAACGGTCAGCGTCATCGGCCGCAGCTGTTTGGCAGCGGCACGATTCTGCGTGAAGCCCTGCGGGCTCAGGTGATCCTGAAAGAAAAGTACGGGATCGGCTGCGATGTGTGGAGCGTAACCAGTTACAGCGAACTGCGTCGGAACGCGATGGACTGTCAGCACTGGAACGATCTGCATCCGGATCAGCCGGCTCGCCAGAGTTACCTCGAGCAGATGCTGGATGGCGTGACAGGTCCGTTCATTTCCACAAGCGACAACGTGCGACTGGTCGCTGATCAGATTCGCGAATGGATTCCGGGCGAGTATATTGTGCTGGGGACTGACGGATTTGGACGCAGTGAGACGCGGCCAGAACTGCGGCGTCACTTCGAGATTGACGGGGAATGCACCGCCTACGCAACACTTCGCGGTATGGCACGCATGGGCGCCTTTGATGCATCGAAGCTTCCGGAGGCTCTGAAGCAGCTGGAAATTGACGCAGAGAAGATTAATCCGCTGAATGCCTGAGGCTGTGACAGGCCTGACACTCTCCGGAAAAACGGGCCGGGATTTGAATCTTCAATGTTCAAATCCCGGCCTCGAGACTTCCGAATGTTTAAAACACCGTTTGCGATTCACTGAAAACTGAACACTGAAAACTGCCTCCTATGTCCTTTGAATTCAAACTGCCGGAAGTGTCTGAAGGCGTGACCTCCGTTGACGTTGCAGAAGTGCGAGTCAAAGAGGGGGATGTTATTCAGGCGGGTGCGATTATCTGTGAAGTCGAAACGGACAAAGCCGTTGCCGAAATCACATGTCCGCACGCAGGCCGGATCTCGAAGGTGCTGATCAAAACGGGCGACAGCATCAAAGTCGGTCAGCCGATGATTTTGATTGAAGCGCCGTCCGGCGCAGAAGCTCCTGCTGCCAAACCGGCTCCGGCCGCTGCGCCGGCTGCACCGGCGCCAGCGGCTGCGGCCCCTGCTCCTCCGGCAGCAGCTCCTGTTGCGGCCTCGACCAGCAGTGGTCCGATGGAATTCAAGTTGCCGGAAGTTTCGGAAGGCGTGACAAAGGTTGATGTCGCTTCCGTGAGCGTCAAAGTGGGCGATACCATCGCCGCCGGTGCTGTTGTTTGTGAAGTCGAAACGGATAAAGCGGTTGCCGAAATTACCTGTCCTTACGCTGGAACAATCACCGCGGTCACCATGAAGCCTGGTGCGACCGTCCAGATTGGCGACGTTCTGCTGACGATCAACGCCACCTCCGGAGTCGCACCAGCGTCACCAACAGGACCGTCCGTGCCAGCGTCTGCTCCTGTCGCTACAGCGGCTCCCATCTCTACAGCGGCTCCTGTCACCGCCCCAGTGGCTGCGACATCACCTGCTGCTGCACCAGCAACCGCACCAGCAGCAGCAGCAGCCGGCGCTGCCCGGAGCGACGGGCCACCCGCCGCTGCCGGCCCGGCGACTCGCCGTCTGGCTCGCAAACTGGGTGTGAATCTGAAGCAGGTCAAAGGCACGGCGACCGGCGGCCGAATTACCATTGAGGACGTCGAAGGCTTCGTCCGTGAACGACTGACTCAGCCGGCAGTTCCAGCTGCGGCATCTGGTCCGGGATTTGGCATGGTTCAGGCCGCGCCACTCCCGGACTTCAGCAAGTACGGACCGGTCGAAAAGGTCCCGATGAACAAGATCTTCCGTATGGCAGCGTCAAATCTGCATACGGCCTGGGTCACGATTCCGCATGTGACTCAGCACGATCTGGCGGATATCACGGAACTGGAATCTGCTCGCAAGCGATACGTAAAAGCCAATCCGAACTCGCCAAAAATCACCATGACCGCCATCATGATTAAGGCCGTCGTTGGTGCTCTGAAAGCATTCCCCAACTTCAATTCCAGCGTCGACATGGTGACCGGGGAACTCATTCTTAAGCAGTACTATCACATCGGTGTAGCGGTCGATACGCCGAACGGACTGGTCGTGCCTGTGATCCGAAACTGCGATCAGAAGAACGTCCTGCAAGTGGCTGCAGAGCTGACCGACATCGCCGGTCGGGCTCGGGACCGAAAGCTGAAGACGGAAGAAATGCAGGGCGGCACGTTCACGATCACCAACCTTGGCGGAATCGGCGGCACAGCCTTTACGCCGATTGTGAACTATCCGGAAGTCGCCATTTTGGGGTTGTCACGAGGAATCAATAACCTCATCCTGGAAGACGGTCAGGTTGCCGAACGCCTGATGCTGCCTCTGTCACTGTCTTACGACCATCGAGCGGTCAACGGTGCGGATGCAGCCCGATTTATCGTGAAGCTCTCCGGCAGTCTGACGAACTTCTTCGAGCTGTTCTAAACGCGGCTGATAGAGCTCAGCCCCGCCAGCTCGTGCGGCTTCGGGTGACGTCACATTTCGCGGATGGGCATTTTTGCAAAGACAAGATCAAGGTGTCCCTGCAGGCGCGGCTTCTCTTTTTCTGGTGCGTGGGTAAGAGCCGTTGCCAGCCATTCTGCGGCTTTCTCGAATTCTCCGTTCTCAGCATGAGCAGCAGCGAGAGTATCGAGCGTATTCCATTGCTCATAACCAGAGATTTCACAGGCTTTCTTTGCCAGTTCGAGAGCCCGCGTTGGGCTGCGGATGCTGTCGTCGGTGGACGTGGCGAGCAGCCAGGCCAGGTCGTTTGTGGCCTCATAAGACGTCGCGTTGTGCTTCATCGCCAGTTCCAGATCGGCGATGGCTTTTGCAAACTCTTTCTTCAGCCGCCATGTGTAAGCTCGATTTCCGAGCGCATCCGTGTACTTGGGATCGATCTTTAAAGCTGCTGTGAAATCGGCAATGGCCTCATCCAGCTTGTTCAATTTCTGATGCACAATGCCGCGATTGTTTAGTGCTTCCGGGTAGTCGGGAACCAGCTTCAGCGCGGCCTGAAGATCCAGCAGAGCCAGGTTGTATTCCTGAGTTTCGATGTAACAGAGAGACCGATTATTAATCGCCAGGAAGTTCCTGGGATCCATCACGATCGCCGTGGAGAAATCTTTTTGAGCAGATTTGTAATCACCCTTCAGATAGCTGGCTTGTCCGCGATTGTTGAGGGCACCGGCGTTGCGTGGCTTCTTGCGAAGGCTTTCTGAAAAGTCGGCAATAGCATTGTCGTTCATTTTGTGAGCCAGGAACGCGACGCCTCGCAGATGGTAATTTTCCGCGGACGGATCTGCCGTGACACGTTTTGTGAGTTCCGGAATAGCGGAATCAAAAGGCACGGCCTCTTTTTCCCAAAGCCATCCACCCTTCTCATTGATCCACAGCCATTCGCCATTTGTCAGCGTGACGGTGAAAACCTCACCCAGATAAGAACGCCAGACGATTCCCTCCGGCGTTTTCATCTCAGCACCAGCCCGCGTCACGACGATCTTTTTTCCAACGCGTGGGTCAGGTTTCTGAGGCGCCTGCGTTGCGCCAACGAGCGAAACATTCAGTGCGAGGTAACTGACGAGCGTAACGAAGCGAATTCCCTGGAGCATATCTCAGCCTGTTCACAAAACGATGAGTTTGCAGTCTCATTCCGACCGGAGTGAGCGAAGACTTCCTCGCGGAAAGGATATAGCAAATGAGGCGTAACACGCAACATGAAGGCGCCGCTCAACACGGGCGATCATGTGCCGCAGAATTCACAGGCGGCGAGAAGTCGAGGCATTGACGCCTTAATGCGCTGCGAATGAGCCGTTGTGATGCTGCTCAGCGGGGGTGCAACGATGTGACTGCACAGGCCGCATTCTTCCATGGCCGCCTTCAGGCCTGGGATCAGTTTCATTTGTCCGTTATCGTCGCGATAGACGGAAGCGAACATGTCGGCGATGGCATCTTTCCAGTGCCGAATTTCAGCCGCATCTTTGCGAACGGCTGCCAGATAAAGTCGACTGTAAACCAGTGGCAGCAGATTGGCACCGCCGCAGACTCCTCCGTTTGCGCCAGCAGCGACCGCTTCGGCCAGAAGTTCTTCCGGGCCCATGAAGATCACAAAATCGTCACGGTCACGATGCTGTTCACACAACTGCTGAAAGTAGTTCCAGTCACCGCTGCTGTCTTTAATTCCGGCGATGTTGGCGTGTCGTGACAACGGCTCAACAATTGACAGATCCAGATTGACGCCCACACAGGACGGCATGTTGTAGAGCATCACTGGCAACGGAGACTTGTCGGCCAGTTGAGTGAACCAGTCCTGAAGAGCGCTTAGCGACACATCAAAATAAAACGGGGCTGCGGCGACGATTGCAGCGGCACCACACGTTGCAGCGTGCTCCGCAAGAGCGATGGATTCGGCCAGACAACTGTCAGTGACACCGACGAGAATCGGGATTCTTTTATTCACTTGCTCACAAGTACGTTCGACCATTTCGTAACGCATCTGATAGGTCAGCGATGGGCCTTCCCCGGTCGTCCCCAGCACAAACAATCCGGACGCGCCACCTGCCACCAGATGTTCGACAATCCGGTCTACTGCCTCAAGATCCAGTTGATCGGCTGCGTTCATGGGGGAAACAACCGGTGGGATCACGCCGGACAATTTTTGCATGGAAGGGGCTCAAAGTGACGCGACAAACAGAAGCACATTCGTTCGAAGTATGCGCTCTTGAGCAGGCCGGAGCACGTCTTTTTCCACGCGAGCCGCAGTAAACCCAACAGTTCGTGCGGCGGACGCGTGAAAGACCGTCCTTGCCGGTCAGGAAGTCTTCAGCGGTTGATAAGAATTCGATGGGCACCTGGGGTTCGCATCCTCATCGAATCTATTGTTCCGATGCCTGTGATGGCTCTGAGAAAATCGAGGCAGGCACGCTCCTACGGCTATTTCTTGAGAGTTCTCCGCTTTGTTCGAAAGTTGGCTCCGGAACTGTCCGGCATTCTTTAAAAGTTTCATTCTCATCCGCGCTGAAAACGTGGACCGACAGAATTTTAAAAAAACTGGCTCACGACCCTGACGCTGGCCAACAGTTTCGCTAAGAATCAAACGAGCGAATGTCACGGTTTCTCGGAGTGGCAGCGTCTATGTTTTCGCGATGGCTATTTTCACCCGGGTCCCGGGCTGATGGGGACAAAGCTTATGTCGACAACTCCGATGATTCAGTTTGAATCAGTCACGAAGCTTTACGGCAGAGTACTGGGTGTCAACGACATAACGCTCGAACTACCGCCGGGAGCTTACGGGCTGCTTGGACCAAACGGCGCTGGAAAAAGTACGCTGCTGAATCTGCTGACCGGACAACTTTTGCCTACACGCGGCACGGTCAAAGTGCTGGGCATGAATCCTCGCAACAATCCGATCCTGATGCGGCGGATTGGCTTTTGTCCGGGCTTCGAGGGTATGTATTCGTCGATCACGGGAGTCGACTGGGTTGCCTATCTGCTGGAGATGCATGGTTATTCGGCCGTCGAATCACGTCAGCGGGCGACCCGCTTTTTGGAAATGACCGGAATGCACAAGGGCATGCACCGACCGATCTCCACGTATTCCCGCGGCATGCGACAACGAACAAAGCTGGCGCAGGCGATTGCCCATGAGCCCGATCTGCTGATTCTGGATGAACCGTTGAGCGGCCTGGATCCCATTGGTCGTTCAGAAATAACAAACGTGCTGCGCAGCTGGATCGACAAAGGACGCAGTGTCATCATTGCCACACACGTCCTGCATGAAGTCGAAGCGTTGACTCAGTCTTTTCTACTGATCTCTGGCGGCAGGGTACTTGCATCAGGGACGGCCACGGAAGTTCATGAGCTGCTGTTTAAGGTTCCGCTGGAGATTCAGATTCGCTGCAGTGAATCGCGTCAACTGGCGGCGCGAGTCCTTCATGACAATCTGGCCGACGCGGCCCGTGTGGCCAGCACTTCGCAGGGCGATATGGTTGTCCTGACGACTCAGAATGCCAGCCAGTTGTCACGTCAACTGGCTGCCTGGGTGCGTGACGATGGCCTTCAGATTCAGGAGATGCGAACGGCTGACGATTCGTTGCAATCACTGTTTAATTCTTTGATGAAAATTCACCGAGGTGAACTGTGAATGCCCTGCGTGCCGTATTTCTGCATGAGTGGAAGCGTTCGATGACGGCCGGGCGAATCGCCTGGTGGCTTGTGATGGCCGCGTTTCCGCCGGCGATCACCGTGCTGATTCGAACGATCCCCAATTTTGAGCGGATGCCGACGGAGGACCTGAATACGTTCTGGTCCATCATGCTCTACGTTCTGATCCCGTGTGTGTGTTCGGCACTGGGCGTGCTTCTGACTGCCGGCCCCGCGGTCGCCACGGAGCTTGAACAGCGTTCGTGGGTTTATATGGCGACTCGCCCCAACGGAATCTTCTGGCTGTTGATTGGCAAGTATCTGGTAGCCGTGACGTGGGGCGTGACGGCCGCGTGGGCCGGCGCTGCGTCGGCCATTGTGTTTACGAACGCACCTTCGCCGTTTCAAATCTGGTTCGCGCTGTCCGCGTTAAGTCTGCTCGCCTGCTTTTCGTACTCAGCCGTGTTTCTGCTCGTCGGCGTCATTTCACCGAAACGTGCGATGGTGTTCTGCGTCATGTACACCGGCTTCGTGGAAATTGTGCTGGGCCTGATCCCCGCGCTGATCAATCGCCTGACGGTCCAGTTTCGTCTGCGTTCGCTGCTGGTCCAGTGGGTTCCGCTAAACGAAAAAATTCGCAAAGACGCGTCGTTCTCGTACGTGTTTGGAGAAGACTCGGCCGCGCTGCATATTCTCTGGCTGCTGGCACTTGCCGCCGTGTTCCTGATTGCGGCCATCGTGATCGCTTATCGCAAAGAATTCACTACCGCGACTGAAGGTGATCTCTAACATCTCCGTAAACTTTTTCATTATCACTGCGGATGTAGTCTCTCATTCAGAAGGGATCTGAGATCTATTCTTTCCGGCGCGAGTAGTCATCTCCGGATCAGCAGCCCTTGCCACAGAGAACCGTTCGACGAACGCACCGGTTGATCAGATGAAACGCCTCATTCGCGCCTGTCATTTAATTTGGTGCGACATCCACCAATCGTGATGATTCAATAATCAGAGATACCTGTTGCAAGCTATTGGTGCAGCATTAGTTTACTAGCAACGTGAAGCCTCATGATTTACGCTTCGGAGTAAGTACTTCCTGGATGTTGATCGCGACTTTGTAGTCGACGCCCAAGGCGTCAAAGTGGGCTTGGCCGCAGTCGATCTTTTTGTTTTCGCTGTCGCGGCGTTTGTCTCGGGCGTGCGTGTCTTTGGTCTCACGGACGAGGTAAATTTTTTCATCTCGCTCCAACACAACGGCCCAGTCAGGGTTGTAGTCGCCTAGCGGTGTTGGGATTTTGAACCAGTTTGGAAGTTTGCAGAAGAAACGAACGGCTTCGGATGAATCGAGCTTTTCGGCAACGTCACGTTCCACTTCACTGTCGAACGGAACGAAATCGTATGGCGTGCGGTTGTCGGTACTTTGCACGGTGTAGAGTCGTGTTAAGTATTCCTCGATCTCCTTCTCCTCGAACAATCGCATCTCGTAAGATTGACCTTCGAGCTTCTCATACTTGATTCCATCAATCAACAACTCATTCATCGTTCGAGTAATGAGCTTTGAGACTTCCGTCATGAACGCTTGAGGATTGACCTTGAATTCAGGTAGTCGGGCAGATTGTTTCAGTATCTCAACCAGTGTGCCTCGCGTCAGTTCAGTTTCGCGTTGTAAGAACGCGAGAATGTCAGGCAGGAAGAGGACTTCACGGGCATAGTTGGCTTTGCTCTCCAAAACTTTGCCGCCTTCGACGCCTGCCTCGGTCAGGTTGACTTCGGTTTTGTCGATTAGAATTTGCACGGGATGGATCTTCTCCATCTTCTTGATCTTCTCGGTCGCTCGCTCGATCAAGTCTTCGGTCGCGAATTCAACTCGGTAACGAGTCTTCTTATTGATCTTCTCCCAGAGAGTTTTGAAATCATCGCTCAACTCGACGCGCTTGTTATAGTTCAGTCTCCGACGGTCGCGGGCGTTGACGATGCGGTTCTTGAAGATGTACCGCTTCATCTCGTCGACCAGTGCAGAACGCATTGGCTCGAGTTCAGGTGCCACCTCCATTACAAAGCCTGGCTTCTCAGGCATGAACTTATCCGTGATGTCGCCCTTTTTATCCAGGTACCCACCATCGACCAGCGTTTTCCAAACCCCTTTGGATCGATCTTGGCCAATTGGTTCATCAGTCTGCGGGTCCAATACACGGGCGAATGCGATGTTGGCAATGCGACCGAACTTAAATCCCTCGCCCAGGTCCTTCTCAATATCGGTTTGCAATCCTTTGGCGTAGTCCTCGAATGATTCGTTGGCGATCACAGTCAGACGATTGATCGAATGATCAAAGACGCGGTTGCCATCGGCACTGACGGGAAGACGTAAACCGCGACCGAGTGTTTGCCGGCGTTCGCGATCGGTTCCCATTTCACGCAGCGTGCAAATTTGGAACACGTTAGGATTATCCCAACCCTCGCGTAGTGCTGAGTGACTGAAAATGAAACTCAGCGGCTCTTCGGCTGAAAGTAACCGCTCCTTATCCCGCATAATCTTGTGATAAGTATCATCGTCTTCTTTGGTTGTGCCTTTTGTGTCTTTCCAACCGACAGCTTTACCTTTCTTCCTGTCTTCGGAAAAGTATCCATCGTGAACTTTATCCGCATCGAACGGGATCAAGTTCCAGTACATATCCTTCTGCGAGAACTCGCGATACGCTTCCTTCAACCAATCCGCAAAAATGCCATTTCGGCGATTGCCCTCGTCATCGTACGAGCGGTAGTTGGCAACTCTGTCGACAAAGAACAGTGATAAAACTTTGATTCCCTTTTCTTTGAAGCGACGGACTTTTTTAAAGTGCTCTTCCACGGACTGAAAAATTTGCATCTTAAGCGTCTCTTCACCCATGCCGCCTGCGGTCTCGCCTAACTGAAGCGTAGTGCCATTGGCAAACTCGACATGCTCAAGCCCCTCCTCCGCACAAATATTCGTCACGATGTAGCCATCGTAGCCGCGTCGATTTGTTTGCTCGGCAATAGCGGTACCCTGTTTTAGCGTGACCTTCTTGTCCTTTGGCCCTGTCTTGGTGTCTTGGTGTCTTCGTGAATCGTGATCCTGGCGTGCGGTGTTTTGGCTTTGCCTGCATAGCCAATCGAATCAAGGCGAATAAACGTTTCATTAAAGTTGTCTCCTGTTCGAATCGAAGAGACCTCGATCTGCTTCACTAACCGCATGTCATAAGCCCGAATTGGATCGAGCTTATAAAGCAAGTTGTATGGGTTGGCGTGCGTAGCTGAGTATCGTAGGATCAATAGCGGATTGAGTGTCTTGATTGCTCTGTGAGCTTTAACCGTTGTGTCAACGCTTTGCGGTTCGTCAATGATAACGATCGGCTTGGTTGCCTGAACAAACTCGATCGGACGACGGCCCGACATTTTGTCCTGTTCCTGGTGGATGATGTTTAACTTTTTGCGTTGTTCATCCGTCAGCTTGGAATAGTCCTCGATATCTCCAGCGTCCTTTTGAAACGCCTGGATGTTGATGACCATGATTTGAATTTCGTTGCTAACGGCGAATTGACGAACCTTGCTCAAGTCTTTTGAGTTGTAAACGAAGTGGTCGTAAGGAACTTTGTCGAAAAGTCCAGCAAAGTGACTCATCATCAGGGCAACCGACGCCAAAACGCCTTCACGAATAGCGACCGACGGAACAACGATAATGAATTTTTTGAAACCAAACTTGCGGTTGAGTTCAAAGATTGATCGGAGATAGACGTAGGTTTTCCCAGTTCCCGTTTCCATTTCAACCGAGAAGTTGGGAAACTGATATGTGTTCTTCTCATCGAACAGTTGATCGCTCTTAGGAATGATATTTCGTTCTTGAATCGTGTTTAGATTGGCCAACAACGCAACGGGCGAAAGGGCCAATTGATGACCTATGCCTAACTCGTTTTGGATAGTTCCCATGTATTCAGAAGCACCAAGACTAACTTCAAACGCACCTCGTTTGGACGGCAGACCTTCAAAAAGGTCAACGACCGACGCAATCGCATCGGCCTGGTATTGCAGCCCGGAATCAAATTTGAGTTTCATGGCTACACCGTCCGGAAAATAATTTGTTCAACCTTCTCACACCCGTGGTTACGGGCGGCGAAAGTTTGAACGGCGTTGGCTTTGAGTTGATCGTTCCCCTTAAACGCACGGTCGAGGCAAATAAATTGCCTGGGCTCGGCTGCAGCTACTGCGTCGATCAGTTCGCGAGAAATTTCATCTTCGAGACAGATGAATAGTCTACCATCAGTAATTGAGTAGACGGTGGCGTCCGCAATCGTTAACTGAGAGACACGTTCTGCGGGTGAAACCCCAGCCGTCAAAAGAATCTCAAACAGTATGTCTTCCGGTGTAGAATTCGGATCAATGTGATCGACGTAAAGCTCCAGTTGTCGCGTCAAAGCTTCGTTATCTTCACCAGCGGAGTCGGATTGCCAGCGTGCGAAGTTTGACTTATTGAGACGAAACGCCCTAAAGCCCATGTCGATCTTGTCATCCGACAACGCTTCAAAGGTTTTTGTCCATCGTTGAGGTTACCAGCATCTTTTTCTGCGAGCTTGTTTATTACTCGTCGAATCCGTTCTCTGCCAAGCTCTGAAATTGTTTTGTAACCTTGACGTGCTGCTTCGGACTTTCCTTGGCATGGCTCAGGTAATTGTACCAGGAAAAACTTTCGGTCCATGCCGTCTTCTCGGCACGACAGCATCACTGCTTCTGCAGTCGCACACGATCCAGCAAAAAAATCCAGGACCGTATCACGAGACGAAGTTAGTTGTTGAATGAACAACTTCATCAATGCTGGAGGCTTGGGGAAATCAAATACCTGAGCACCGAAGAGATCACGCACCGCAGAAGTACCGTCGGATGTGAAAATGTCAGAAATTACCGTCGGAAATGACGTGAACTGACTAACAAGCTCGGAACGAAACTTCTTCTCCCCTGGTCGACCATCGGGTTTCGCTGGAAAAAGCACACGTCCTTCTGAAATCATCTGTTCCATGCGTTCACGGGCATAGCGCCAGCCGGTTGTTTCTGGTGGCGAAAACGGGATTCCCGTTTCTGGATCGGTGATTTCATAGTGCAGGTTCGGTCGTTGATCTCGCGTTGCGAGCCCTAACATACTACGACTCATCCAATCGCCGCGAGGATCTTCATCCGGGTTTGAGTACTTCGTTTCATCACGTTCACGTCCTCGGAACCGCGCTGAATCACTTTTCGCATACGCCAAAACATACTCGTGGTCGGTTGAAACATTCGTATTGGATCGCGAATCAGTAAACTGTCGACACTTCCACACGAACTGAGCAACAAAGTTCTCCTCACCGAAAATCTCGTCGCAGAGCAAGCGAAGACTTTTCACCTCGTTGTCATCAATGGATATCACAATGACGCCATCCTCTGCAAGCAAATTGCGAGCAAGATAGAGTCTTGGATACATCATGTTCAGCCATCGTGTGTGAAATCGCCCTTCTGAGGAACCGTTCGTGCTGAACTTCCTTCCTTCCGAATCGGAGAGTCCCGCGTATTCGAGGTACGTCTCCAGAGACTCCGTGTATCGATCGGGATACAGAAACTCGTTTCCCGTGTTGTAAGGAGGGTCGATATAGATCAACTTGACCGATCCGTACAACGACTTCTGGAGGAGCTTCAATACTTCAAGATTATCGCCCTCAACAAAAACGTTGCCGGTTGAGTTGAATTCAACCGACTGATCTCTCTATCGAAGGATCGCTGAATCGGTTCGCGTTCCGACTCAATTTCTAGCAACCGATTCAAGTGTGCTTCGTCGATCTGCTCGCCATCACGAGCAAGTGTGTCGATCCAACGATTGGCTTTTTCCACAAAACCAACGTCTGACAATACCGAGATGGCTTCTCGCAACGTATTGACAGAACGGACCGAGATATTCGCAGAGCCGACCACGGCAGTTGAGTCAAAGATCATCACCTTTGCGTAAAGCTGGGGCACAGAAACAACCTGCGCACCGCGTGTCAGAGAGCGTTTGATGACACTGGCGCTGGTGCTTCCTTGCCTCACTGTCTCGATGCTCGCATCCAGAACCAGAGGTCGTCGGTCGAAAACTTCAGGATCGAATCACTCGTCACGTACGACACCGCCGCTCTTTTGCGAATGCAGTGTGCAGAAAAGGCCGTGATTTGTTCCCAGACTTCGCTATCAGAATAAAAGAGTGACATGCTTTGGATCGCGTGCGTGGTGAATGCGGTGTTTGTGTTTCTAAATTAACTTCCAATAAATGAAAAGCCCCCCCCCCCCC
>Ga0209491_10002633_pt1 | contig 31527 bp, 20 predicted proteins | sample BON02_FD_187213 | JGI IMG/M metagenome (GOLD analysis project Ga0209491, IMG submission 187213) | Freshwater microbial communities from Lake Bonney liftoff mats and glacier meltwater in Antarctica - BON-02 (SPAdes) (version 2) | ecosystem: Environmental > Aquatic > Freshwater > Ice > Glacier...
GCTTCATCAGATTGAGAATGATGCGCAGCTCGGGGTGGTTTTCTTCCAGCGCCGGGTCGTATTTGCTGAGGTCGAGCAATGCGTAGTCGAATTTCGGCAAAAATCGCTGGAGCGATTGGGCGAGGTCGTCCTGGAGGTCAAACAGATCCTCAAATTTCGTGGAAACATGCCATCGATCCGGGCCTTGGTGCAGGACGAAGGGTAGCACCGGTGGGAGGGGTAGTCCGTGGGTTTTGAACTGGGTTGTCAAAATCTCTGCGATGTATCCCAGCAGCCGTATCGGCATGGTCGGATCGACCGTGCTCTGGTGCTCGAAGAGCAGGTAGAGCAGCGTTTCGCGGTCTCCGATACGGACCGAAAAAAGCAGATCCGAGTGGACTTGTTGCAAGCTGGATTTGACAAAGGAAGTGGGCACGACCGCCAGCGAGGGCCAATCGGCAAGGGCGACAATGGCAGGTGGGAGATGCTTCCGAAAGAATGCCCTGGCTTGCTCCGGCTCGGAGAAAACAGCCTTAAAGAATGCATCGTTGGGATGGGCGGCGAGATCAGTTCCCGGCGGAAAGTCTTCCATCCCCCATTTGTCATCCATCCCGCATTTCTAACGGGCGATTCGTCAACTGGCAAGCCGTGGAATTTCGGGATACCGAATCTTCCCCAATCCGGCCCGGTTGCCCCTAATCAAAACGGAAAAGCGGTAAGCTCGCAAAGGGAGTGAAGCCACGCCAGGCTCCGTAACTTGCAGAAATGACGCGACGCCAGATCACGCGCCACAATAAAAACTCTGATTGGCCACAAAATGCACAAAAGACACCAAAAAACCCACCTGTCCAAAGCCAAAGTCCCTACACCAGCAGTCTCCCCGCAATGCACCAGCAAGCCCGATCCCTAACGCAGGCACCTCTGTATCCACAGCCAACATAGCAACCCCGGCTTTGTGGCTTCTGTGCTCTTCGTGGCAAAAATCTGCGAGGAAGAAATGTCGGGTGACGAGGTGGCCTTCTGGCTGCCCGGGCGCCTCCCGTGCTACTTGATCTCCACGAGGGACTCCCCGGCTTCGATGAAGCGAAGCACTTCTCCGGGATCTTCCCGGAGGATGGTCTTCAATCGTTGCTCTGACCCGTGGTGACAGATGCGCGTCAAGCCAGATCATGCCGCAATCACCGGGTGGTCGATTCCATGCGCCGCATTAGAGATGGCGGCAACAATCTCGCCCCTACCCAAATCGGGCATCTCGTCGAGAATCTCGTCAAAACCCAGACCCGCAGCGAGCAGATCAAGAACATCGGTCACTCGAATCCGCATCCCGCGGATACAGGGCCGTCCGCCGCATTGGCTGGCCTACATTTGGAGCAGGGAAATTCGCGGTCGAGGTCATTGCGAATCGTGGTTCTCCCAAACGCCCGGAACTTTGACCTCCTCACGAAGGCCGGGGTGGCCGTGGCCGTAGGGGAAGAGGCGTTTTTGGAGGGAGTTGAGGCTGCTTGGGATTGCGGGCCGGGAGGGATTTCTGGTCGTTCCGTATTTGTCGAGGAGATCAGTTACAGGCCTTTCTCAAAGAGTGCGGCCCAGGTGGAGCCGCCGGAGTCGCGCGGGGACAGTTTGGGGTCTGCGATGGGCCAGGGGATGGCGAGGGTGGGGTCGTTCCATGCGAGGATTTTTTCGGTGTCGGGATTCCAGGGGGAGGAGACGAGGTAGGCGATGGTGGCGGGGCCGTGGGGGGTGGCGAACCCGTGGGCGAAGCCTTCGGGGAGGTAGATTTGGGAAGGAAATTTGGGGTCGTCGGCGGAGAGGGTGAAGGTTTCGAACCGGCCGAAGGTCGGGGAGTCACGGCGGAGGTCGAGGGCGACATCGAAGATGGTGCCGGAGATGACGGTGATGAGCTTGGCTTGGGGGTGCGGAGCCTGAAAGTGGAGGCCGCGGATGATGCCTTGCTCGGATTTGGAGACGTTCATCTCGGCCCAAGGGTGGGCGTAGCCGGCTTGGGCGTGGAGGCGGTCGGCGAAGAGGGGGCGGAAAGTGCCGCGTGAGTCATCGAAGCGTGGCGGGGAAAGGAGGACGACGCCGGGGAGGGTGGTTTTGGTGGTCTTCATGGAGTGAGGAGTTCGGTGGCGGCGGTGGATCCCATGCGCATGGCGCTGTGCATGTTGGGATAGGTGAAGGCGCCTTGGCGTCCGGTGGTCCGAAGGTTACTAAACTTTGCGAGGTAGGTGGTGATTTTTTCGAGGTGGGCTTCGAATCCTTTGGCGAAGATGGGGTAGGCGTGGGTGGCGTGGATGAGGTGGTGACTGACGATTTGGTCGGGGGTGCAGAGACCTTCGGCCTGCAGGTCGGCGAGGATCCGGGGAAGGGCTTGGCCGCTCCATTTTGGGTCGTCGATCTCGCAGGTGGTTTCGACGATGAGGGTGGTGTGGCCCTCGGGGCGGACTTGCAGGGCGGCATTTTTTGGCTCGCCGACGCGGTGGAAGATGCGGTCGCGGTAGTAGGTGTAGAGGGCGTCCATGCAGCGGTCTTTTTTGACCAAGAGGGCATAAACCGTCATGGGCTTGAAGCGGAGTTGGTCGGCGGCGGCCAGGATTTCGGCAGGTGGAGCGGGGTCGAGCGAGCGGATGAGGTGGGGGAGAGGCAGGGTGGAAATGAAGAGGGAATTTTGAAGAGTGGCTGGGGAATGATTGGTGCCGGTGATTTTTTGGTGATCGTGGGTAATTTTGGTGACGGGGGAGTTGGGGTGGAGGTTGGCTCCGCGTTTTTGGAGGGAGGCGGCGAGGGAGCGGGGAAGGGTTTCGGAGCCGGTGGCGGAGTAGTGGAGGGTTTCGAAGCGGAGGGCTCCCTCGGTGGCGTCGCGGGGTTTGGCGAGGTGAAGTTTTTCGAGGAGGTTCTTGAAAACGTCGACGGCGGAGAGGCGGGGCATTTTGCGGCGGACGAATTCGGCTGAGAGTTGGCGGGGATGGAGGCCCCAGTAGCGGTGGGTGAAGTCACGGAAGAAGAATTGGTAGAGGGGGTCGCCGTAGAGCTCGATGAGGGCGGATTCGGCGTCATCGCCGGGAGTGAAGTTGCTGAAGCGGGTTTGGAGTTCGGCGACGAGGAGTCCGGCGAGGCAGCGGGCGAGGGTGAGGGGCGGGATGCCGGCGAGGATGTCGCGGCCGCGGAGGGGGTAGTGGTAGATTTTGCCACCCCACTTGATGTGGGATTTAAGGGGGACCTCGGTGCGCTCGGAGCCCATGGCATCGGCGCAGGTTTGGAAGATTTCCTGATCGAAGGCGTGGAGCATGTGGACGCCGAGGTCGAACCAATTGCCGCCGAGGTGGTGACCGGCGGCGAGGCCTCCGAATTGGGATTCCTTTTCAAACAAGCTGACGTCTGCGCCGAGTTCGAGGGCGGTGTGGGCGGCGTAGAGTCCGCAGGGTCCGCCGCCAAGGATGGTGAGGTGATTTGCCACTAGGAAATGGGGTGGTGAGGTCTTTTCCTCATTGCCATGGGTTTAGAATTTTGACTCCGGTGTCATGAAAGTGCTTCATGTTGCGGGTGCCGACGGTCAGATCATGGACGAGAGCGGTTGCGGAAATGAGAAGGTCCGGGAGGTCGCGAGTGGGAAGGAGGGCAAGGCTTGCGGCTGTCCGGCAAATTTCCGAGCTGACTGGAATGACTCGTTTTTCGAATTCGGTTCTTAGGGAGTGGTCGAACCAATTCTGGAGGGCTGCTGCGAAATGAGGGTCGTTTGGGAGGACGCGTTTAATGCCATGCTGGATTTCGAATTCGCTGATGGCTGAGATAAAGGAAACTCTGATGTCAGAGTGTTTTTCCCATGCTGCAAATTGCGGGGTCCAGCGGCGTGAGTCTCGCAGATGCGAGATTGTATTGGTATCAAGGAGGAACATTTACTGCTCGAAGGTGACCGCTTTGGAAGGAGGAGTCTGGACCTCGGGAAAATCCCAGTCTTTATAATGATCCAGCCCGGTCATGTCCATGGCGAGGGCGGAACCCAAGGATTTTTTGGATTGCGGTTCTCCGGACTCCAAACGTAGCCGGAAGGATCGTCCATTTCGCGTGATGGTGACTTGGCCATCGGAAAGGAGGGCCTCGAAAAAATCTCCGGTGCGAGTTTTGAGCTCTGTCGCGGTGAGAATTTTCATGGAGGAAGTCTGTGCGAATCGGTCGAAACGGTCAAGTCGGTTGATTGATGGGGGATGGTTGCCCGGTATCGTCGTCCCGTCGTCCTATTTGCGAGGGATGAAAAGATGAGCGGGGGCGAGGGCTTGGTCTTGGGTGAGGGCGGTGGTGAGAGTGACTTGGGCCTCAAGGGTGGCGATGGGGACTTTGGTGGGGTCGAGGGGTTCGACGAGGCCGTAGAGCTCGGCGGAGCCGATGGCGTGGGAGATGGAAGTTCTCGCTGGAAGGTCGCGCTTGGCGTAGGCGTAGACGTCGCAGGTTTTTTCCTGCCGGGGGGCGAGGATCGCTTTGCCGACGACGGCGTGGAGGATGGCCTTGGGGGTTTCGAGGTGGCAGAGGTGGTAGGGGCGGTAGAGGAGCTGGTAGTTGCCGCAGGGTGAACTCTGAAGTTTGTAGTAGTTGAGGTAGAAGGATTGCTCGGCGGGGATTTCTTTTTTGGGGGTGACGATGAGGTAGACGCCGCCACCGGGTTCGGCTCCGAGGAGGTAGTCGATGCGTGGGGTGCCATCGTATGAATCGAAGTCGAAGAGAGTGAGGGCTTCTTCAACGCGGATTGCGCGGGGGCCGGTCATGCCGCCGATGGGAGGGAGGTAGCCGAGGGCATTTGCGAGGACGGCCATCTCGATGTGGAGTTTGGTGCCATCGGTGTAGGCGCAGCATTGGGTGGCGGAGAGGTTCCGCTTGGCGGCCTCGTGCGCGATGGAAGCGGGGGTGGCGCGGCGGTCGAGGAAACCTTTGATATTTCCGGCTTGGACGATGTCGAAGCCCATGAGGTCGGCTTCCTCAATCATGGTGGCGAGGACGCCGTGTTGGTCTCCGGCGTCGGAGGTGAGGGTGAGGTTTTTTTCGGCGGCGAGGGCGGCGAGGCGGGGGCCGTGGGCGAGATCGACTTCGGCATTCATGAGGACAACGTGGGCCTTTTTTTCGAGGGCGGCCTCGCAGTAGTCGGCGGCGGCTTCGATAGAATTGGTGGCTTCGACGAGGACGTCGATGGGGTGATTTTTTAAGAGGGAGTGGAAGTCGGAGGAGTGTTTGGCACCGGGGGCGAGGGTGGCAACGTCTTGCGCCGTGGGGGCGTCGAGGTCAGCGACCCAGGAGAGGGTCATGCCGGGGGTGGCGTTGATTTGGAAGGCGATGCCGCGGCCCATGCAGCCGGCTCCGACGAGGCCGACGCGAATGGTGGTCTTGGAATTCATGATGGGAGGTTTTGGCCGGGCGAGTGCTGGAGTGAGAGGAGGTCTTGTTATAGTTAAGAGAGGGGGTGTAGTCGAGAGCCCAGGCGATGAGATTGACGAGAAGGTAGGGCGATTGCTTGGCTGTTAAAATTCGTTGAACGTAAAGGATCGCCGTCTAACAGGTGTTAGAGAGAATCCTTGTAGCTACGGAAAAAATTTTCCGCCAAGCAAATGCCCTAGACGAGAAGGCAAGAAGGCTTGTGATGGCCTGCTCAAAGAGATCGCCCGGGAATTAAAAAAAACCGCCGCCCTGAAGTAACCAAAGCGCGTTTTAAAAATCGGCAGAGCGGGGGTGATCATCTTCCAGTCATATTCAAGGCCTATCCCTCCACGTGAAAAAGCCGGGGCGAGGGTAATTTCAGAACTTATGAGGGAGGGTGTTGGTCGAACCAGAGCTGTAGGATGACAATGGCTGCGAGTTGTTTGAGCGGGAGAAAGGTGGTGGCGTCGAGGAGGGGATGGACGGATTTTGGATTGAGGAGGCCGTGGCAGGTGAAATCTTGCGGGGCGAGGAGGTCGCGGGCCATGCTGAGAAAGGGGGTGCGCCAAGCCGGGGATTCGAGCGGGAGGTAGAAGGGTTGCTTGGGGCGGTGGGTGAGGTGTTTTGGGAGATGGCGGGAGGCCAGGGTGCGCCAGATCAGCTTGTCTTGGCAGCGGGAGATCTTTTGAGAGTCGGGGAGGGTGAAGGCGAAGTCGATGAGGCGGTGGTCGAGGAAGGGGGCGCGGTATTCGAGACCATGGGCCATGGTGTTGCGGTCCTGGCGGATGAGGGACCAGTCGGGGAGCCAGGCGGAGTATTGCGTGGCGAGGATGCCGCTAAGGAATGAGATGTCGAAGCTGGGTTCGGCAGGGGACTTTTGGGAAGTGAGGAGGTCGGGGTTGAGGAGGTCGGTGGCTTCGGTGGGGGAGAAGAGGGTGTGGAGGCCGGTGAGTTGTTGGTGGGGGGTGAGGGAGGAGAAGGTGCGGAGGTAGGAGGTGATTTTTGCGCGTCCGGCGGGGCCGAGGTTGGCGGGGAAGGCGGCGAGGTGATCGACGAGGAAGTCGGGGGCGGAGGAGAGGGCGGCGGCGGCGAGGGCGCGGCCGAGGGGGCCGAGCTTGCGGGCGGTGAGGTAGGATTTTTGGAAGGAGTACCCGCCGAAGTGTTCGTCCGGTCCTTCGCCGCCGAGGGCGACTTTTGCGCCGAGGGCGGTGGTGTGGGAGGCGAGGGCGTCGAAGGCGAGGATGAGGGCGTCGCCGATGGGGAGGTCCATTTGGGAGACGACGCGGGGGAGGTCGTGGAGGGAGTCGGGGGTGAGTTGGAGGGGGTGGTGCTCGAGGCCGTGGTGGCGGGCGGTGGCTTGGGCGGCGGGTGTTTCATCCGAGGCGGCGCCGAAGCCGAGGGAGACGGTTTTGGGTGATGCTCCGAGGTCGCGGAGGTAGTGGCCGAGGAGGGCGGAATCGACGCCGCCGGAGAGGTAGCCGGCGATGGGGACGTCCGATTGGAGGGCGAGTTCGACGGAGGAGCGGGTGAGGTCGTCGAGAACTGCGAGGGCGGGAGGGTTTTGTCGCCTTGCGTACGGTTGTGGGTTCGGTTTCCAGTAGGATTCGGTCTGGCGGGAGCCGTCATTTTGAATGAGGGTCCAGTGGGCGGCGGGGAGGGTGTCGATGTTTTGGTAGAGGGTGTCGGGTTCGGGGAGGTAGCGGAGGGTGAGCCAGGTGTGGAGGTGGGTCAGGTCGGGGGTGAGGGGGATTCCGGCCGCAGCGAGGGCCTTGATTTCGGAGGCGAATCGGAGGGGGCCGGATTCGGGTGAGGTGAGGTAGAGGGGTTTTTGGCCGCAGCGGTCGCGGGCGAGGAAGAGGGTTTCGTTTTGCTTGTCGTGGATGGCGAGGGCGAACATGCCGTTGAGCTTGGAAGGGAGGTCGGGGCCCCATTCGAGCCAGGCGGCGGGGAGGATTTCGGTGTCGCAGCGGGTGTGGAATTGGTGGCCTTTTTTTTCAAGGACGGCGCGGAGTTCCTGCCAGTTGTATATTTCGCCGTTGCAGACGGCGTGGATGTGATGGGAGGTGAAGGGTTGGTGGCCATGTTCGAGGTCGAGGATGGCGAGGCAGGTCATGCCAAGGGAGAAGGTGGGGCTGTGGTGGGTGCCTGTTCCATCGGGTCCGCGGTGGTGGAGGGAGGTGAGCATGGATGTGAGGACGTCAGTTGAGACGAGGACTCCTCCGGCGATTCCGCACATGGGAGGATGTTAAGGGTTGTCGTTGGGATGTGGCATAAAAATAGCAAGCCACGGTGTGTTTGCTTTTTACGAAGCGGTGAGTGAGCTGGAGTCAACTCGCTGGTGCGGCGTCGTCTCATGATGGGGACGAAAGCGAACCGCTTCACCCGGAGGAGCTCAACGAGCACGCCCATTTTTCTTTTTCATCGTCATGCAATCGATGAATTGAGTCCACGAAAATTCAGATTGATTCTCTGGACAGCGTGTCTGAAGTCACGTACGACCCTCTCGATCTCCCTAATTTGGGAACCTTGTCGCGCCGCCGGCCTCGGGCACGGCGCGGTCGGTTTGTGAATCCCGATCAAAAACTAAAAATTCGGAACGAAGCGTCCGCAACTCTCTCAATCGATGCCCAAACATGTGGACAAAAGAGCCGGGATTTCAAAATCTCCGGATAAGGACCAAGCTCTGCGAGGAGCTGTCGTGGTGGCTTTTCTGCTCGTCTTCTCGCTCGTTCCGTATCTCCAGAGCCTGAATTTTGGTTTCGTCAACTACGATGCCCCCCTCCACGTTTCGGCGCAACCTGGTGTTTTAGACGGGATCAGTGGTGAAAGTGTCAGCTGGGCAATGACCGCGACGCCTGGAAATCTCTGGCACCCGCTCACTTGGATCTCCTACATGGCCGAGGTGCAATGGTTTGGCGGGGGTGCCGAGGCCCCTGGAGTTCATCACGGTGGAAATCTCTTTCTCTACGCCGTCACGATTCTCTTCCTCTTTCTTCTTGTTCGGAAACTGGGGGTTTCGGCCCTCTGGGCCTTCATCGCGGTCCTCTTCTTCGCGCTCCATCCCCTGCATTCCGAGCCTGTCGCCTGGGTTTCTGCCCGCAAGGATCTCCTGAGTGGTGTTTTCGTCTTGGCGAGTCTCCTGGGCTACGTCCTGGGCGGAAGTGCGGTCGGTCGGGCGAAGTGGGGCTGGAAATCACTGAGTCTCATCGCCTTCGCGGCAGCCCTTCTCTCAAAACCCTCGGCCGTCGTGCTTCCGGCGCTCCTGATTTTGCTGGATTGGTTTCCTCTCCGCCAAAGTGGATTTGAGAAGGCGGGTTCGGAGGCTCTTTCTTGGGGGGCTGTCTTTAGATCCCAGCTCCGATCAAAGGGAGTCTATTTCGCGATGGCGCTCGTCGCTGCGCTCGTCGCGATCTCGGTGCAGGGCGGGGGAACCCACCAGGACTTTGCGAGCGAATCGTCGCTCGCGTCCCGGCTATCCGATGCGCCCGGTCACCTTGCTTTCTATTTTCAACGACTGCTGTGGCCCACCGGTCTGATCTTCGAGTATTCGCGTCCTGAAGGACTCGCATCGACACTCTACACGGTGGTGGGATTGATTCTGGTGCTCGGCGTCTCGTGGTTGGCCTGGAGGCAACGGCAACGCTTCCCTGAGATCATGCTGGGCTGGCTGTGGGTCTTGGTCTGTCTCTCACCCGTCTTGGGTCTTGTTTACATCGGATCCGGCTACACCGCCGACCGCTATTGGTATCTGGCACTGGTGGGGCCTGCCCTCACGGTCGCATTCTTGCTCCAGCGGAAGACTCGCTGGCAAAACGCCAAGATCCCGGTCGCTCTGGTGGCTCTCCTTGTCCTGGGGACGCTGAGTTTCAAGCAAACCAAGGTGTGGAAGAATGACTTCGCCCTCTTTCATCATGCCGTCGAGGTCGATCCGCACCACCTCACCGCTCTGGGCAACCTGGGCTCGTACTATCGGGTTCAAAAAGATGACGAACAGGCCCTCAAATACTATGAGGCCGCTTTGAAGATCAATCCGCACGATCACATCGTGCACTACAACGTCGCTCATATTCGGAACAATCAAGGGGATCGCGCGGGGAGTATCGCCGCCTGTCGGGCCTGCCTTGACGGCTATCCCAACTATGCCCGCGCGCACCACCTTCTCGGCGTCTTGCTTGCAGACCAATCCCACCAGGACACCTACGCCCCGGATGAATCCTTGCGTCACTTGAGGAAAGCTTTCGAATTGGATCAGAGTAAACCGCGCTATGCCATCAACCTGGTCTTCAACCTCCACCAGCAAAGACACCCGGAGGAAGCCATTGAGGCCATCAATCAGGCGCTCCGGGTCTTTCCTCCAGACTCCGAAGTCTCCCGGCAACTCAAGAAGTGGCTCGGGGAAATGCAACTCTCAAGGGGTGCGAACCACCCCCAACGACCACGGTAGTGTCTGGCGCCTCCAGCGAGGGGTTCCGCCTCATCGAGCACAACCCGGGCCTTCAGAGGCTCAGGACGAACCCACGGCATGAAAATAAAATTTATTGCGCTTGCCTTAATTTTTTTTTCACATAGTTCAAGATATCTTCCCCTCTGTTATGATCTATCCACGCAACATCAAACTTCGCTTTCTTAGAGTCGCTCTTACGGCAACCTGCCTCGCAACTTTGTCGGGTGTCACCGCGCTGGCCAAAGACACCATCACAAGTGTAGGCGGTGCCGTTGCTGTCGAGGTCCCGCCGTCAAGTATCGGGGATTTTAACGTCAAACCGAGCGGCGGCGGCTCTTATAGCTCCCCAAGCTCCCCAACAGGTCTCAAGTCGTCCGTCGATATGTTCCTGGGCGCTTCGAATTCAGGTGAGTGGTGGGTGAACGATAGTTCAACCGAACCGTGGAAGGCCTTGTTGACTGCAAATGATCAATTTGCTTACCATCTTCGTGAGGACATGACTGCTGGAGCCTCTTTTTGGGCCGCATGGAGTTTGGAGTACCAATTCTACGAATACACGTCTTCCTTCCGCCAGACTAATGGTCAGATTCCGAATGGCTCCATCATCTCTTTTGGTCTGTCCGACAGCGGCAACCCCTATTCGGACAATGACAGTGACTGGAATATTACAACAGAAACGGGCTTGTCTAAAACAGATGTATCCGGGGGATTGAACTTGACGACATATCCCGGACCCAGTGTGGCAGAATTTAGTGGTGCTGCGGCCTTCACCTGGAGGTCCTATGAAGTCACCGGCGCTGGAAGCCACCTTCTATGGACCCTCAAACAGGAGGGTTCGGCCCTTCCCATGACTGATTACGTGGTCTTTGTGCAGCTTCCTTCGGGCGAGGCGATCAATGCAAACGGCGATTCATTTACCGACTTGAGCGACTCAACGATGGAGGGTAACGGGCCCACTGATGAGATCGTCTTTAACTGGACGATTGACTCTAAAAATGATACGCTTGGAAACATCAACCCGGAGTTTGGCGACAACGTCTCCGATCCGTGTACTCTTGAATTCACCGATGGTGTGGGCGGCACGCCACTCTACCAAGTTGGAGACAGTCTCTTCCTCGAGGCGATGGATAAGGCCTTGAACGCAAACAGTGGCGCTCCTGACACCATGACGGTGACCCTGACCAACACCCGCACCGGAGAGACCGAAGTGGTGACGCTCACCGAGACCGGCAACGACACCGACCTCTTCGCGCTTGTGGGAGGATTCCCCACCACCGACACCGGCAATACTGGCAACGACGATGGCACCCTGAACGTTCAGTTCGGTGATACCGTAACCGCCTCCGCTCTCACGGGTGGCATCGGCCTCCCGTGTTCGGATAGTTACCGCTTCCCGGTTCCCGCCAATCTTCTGAAGTCCGTCGACACAAGCACCGCAAATCCCGGAGACTCTCTTTTGTATACCATCGTTCCCCGGTATCCTGGATCAGGTATTCTTACTGCCGTCACTGTCACGGACGCTGTTCCGGCCAACACCACGATCTCCGGTTCTCCAGGTCAGGGCGGCACTCACGACGGCGGAACACCCGGGATTGTCACCTGGAATCTTGGGAGCGTTTCAGCGGCGAGTGACGGTTTTGTCCCAGGCGTCCCCGGGGGGGGCTGGCAACAACTACGAGGATGATCTTGACCCAACTGGCTTCGAAATCAACAGCACCGGGGGGCCGGTGGATACCAACGAAAACAATAGTTCCGGTTCTACCGCCTGGAGCACCAATTGGTTCGCTCAGGTTTTAGAGAGCGGGGGAGGAGGTTCCGATTCAAAGGTGAAGTTCGATGACGAACTCGAAGTGAAGTCGAAGGGCGGGACAAACGGCGATTTTGCAAGGGTATCCCGGGTGGTTCCACTGGCCGGTCATGCGTCTGCCGCTGTTCAAATCGTAACTCAAGAAGAGGTGAAACTCGCCGGGGGTTCCGTCCTGTTCCAGGCCCGGTATTCTTCGAGCGCGCCTTGGACGACCCTTTATACATTTTCGGATAACGACGATGAGTCTGACTTTGGAAGCCAGACCCTGAGTTCCGCTACCCTCGGAGGGGCCTTGACCGCCACCGCCGAAATCCGCTTCCAGGCCACCAGTGATGGCGGAGGCGAGAGTAAGCTTAAGCTTTCTCTGGTGACTGTGAACGGGACCGTCGTTGGCGAGCCTGCGCTGACCACTTCTCTTTCAGCCTATCCCTCGCTCGTAGGGGATGGCGACATTTTGACAGTCGAGGTCGAGCTTGGTGCTGATCAGGTCGGTGTAAACGGTGTTATTCCGACCAATTTCGTTCCGGATCTCTCCAATGCCAATGGCGCAACCTTGACCGCACAAAGCGGCCCTGTTCCAGCAACTGCAAATATCGCCGCCGGGTCATCCCAGATTTTCACTTACACTTTTCTTGTCAACACGAGTAGTGCTACCGCGCCAGGATCATTCCAGTTTGATGCGAGCGGAAGTGGAGATGCTGGTAGTACCCTGTGGGCCGCAGCGACCTCAAACAGCGTGCTGGTCAGCCCTCCGCTTACTTACAACGTGCTGATCGGTAGTGCCTTCACAGGCGTCATCCCTAATATCGCAAGTATCTCTGATACTTCCGGTATTATCCCGCCGACAGATTCCAATGAAGTGGAGACGACGGTGGTTGGTTTCACCATCGGAGATTTTGTCTGGATCGATAGCAATGGAAATGGCGTGCAGGACAGCGGCGAGGCCGGCCTGAACGGCGTGACGGTGAACTTGCTCGATTCCAGTGGAAATCCCACGGGCATGACAACGACGACTGTCAATAACGGCACAAACGACGGAGCTTACGAGTTCACGGGTGTCTTGGCCGGCGACTACATTGTGGAATTCGTTCCGACCGGAAGTTACGTATTCAGTCCCAAGGATAATTCTACCAGTGGCACTCCGGATGCGGATGACAGCGATGCTGATCCCACCACCGGTTGGACCGACGTGTTTACCGTTGGGACCGTGGATAATCTCACCATTGATGCGGGTATGTATGTGCCGGTGTCGATCTCAGGACTTGTCCAATATGACAACGGCGCAGGTGTTCAGCCTATCAGCGGCGTCACCTTAACCCTCAAGAACGCTGGCGGGAACGACATCGACAGCGATGGCAATCCCGGCAACGGCGTGCAGCCCACCACAACAACGACTCTTGCGAACGGCAGCTATAGTTTTGCTGGTCTGCCTCCAGGCACCTATCAGGTCGTGCAGACCCAGCCCGTTGGATACCAGTCAACGTCTGATACCGATGGCGCAAATAACAACGTCATCGGCGACCAAACCTCAATCACCCTGACCTCCGGTCAGAGCAGCACCGGGAATAACTTTCTTGAGCAGCAGTTGCGTAATGTCTCCGGCACCGTCTGGAACGACGCCAACAACAGCGCCGCAGGAACATTTACGAACATCTTCACCACAGGCGAGGTCGGCACCAATGCCACCACCCTCAACGCCATCCTCGTCGATTCCTCCGGCAATGTCGGGGCAACCACCCCTGTGGCCGCCAACGGGACCTACTCCTTTGCCAACGTGACTCCGGCCGCCGGATACACCATTCGCCTCGCCACCTCCACCGGCACCGTCGGCCAGCCCGCTCCGACAGCGGGAATTCCTGCCGGCTGGCTCAATACCTCGCCCACCGCCTATACCGCATTCGACGTCATCACGACTGACGTAACCGGCAAGGATTTCGGCATCCAGCAACCCCCGGTTGCGACCGAGTTGACGGAAGCCTCCCAACTCAACCCCGGTGGCACCAACGAAGTGACCGTCCCGGCCCTCGTGGGAACCGATCCTGAAGACGGCTCGTTATCGACCTTCATCATCAAAACCCTCCCGACCAACGGCACGCTCTCATACGACGGAGTGCCCGTGACGGTCGGCCAGACCATCACGAGCTACGATCCCGCCAAGCTGACGGTCGATCCCGACGATGGTGACGTGACCGTGGTCTTTACCTACGCCACCGTCGATGGCGCCGGAGCGGAATCCCCGGCGGAGTCCGTGACCATGCCCTTCACCGGCTTGTCCATCGCCGGTAACGTCCTCAACGACGCCGACGGCCTCGAGGATACCACCGTCAACGGCACCGGCACCAACATCGGAGGCGTGCTTTACGCCAACCTGATCGAAGGTGGGAACGTGGCCCAAGTGGTCGCGGTCGCCAACGACGGCACGTATATCTTCGACGCGGTCACCCCGAATACGAACTACAGCGTGGTCCTGAGCACCACGCAAGGAACGGTGGGCAATGCCGCCCCCGCCCCCGCCCTGCCAGTTGGTTGGGTGAACACCGGAGAAAACCTCGGAGCTGGAGCTGGCGACGACAGCCTTGTGAACGGCATCCTTGCGGTGCCGGTCGTGACCGGCAACGTCACCCTGGCCAACCTCGGCATCCAGCAACCCCCGGTTGCGACCGAGTTGACGGAAGCCTCCCAACTCAACCCCGGTGGCACCAACGAAGTGACCGTCCCGGCCCTCGTGGGAACCGATCCTGAAGACGGCTCGTTATCGACCTTCATCATCAAAACCCTCCCGACCAACGGCACGCTCTCATACGACGGAGTGCCCGTGACGGTCGGCCAGACCATCACGAGCTACGATCCCGCCAAGCTGACGGTCGATCCCGACGATGGTGACGTGACCGTGGTCTTTACCTACGCCACCGTCGATGGCGCCGGAGCGGAATCCCCGGCGGAGTCCGTGACCATGCCCTTCACCGGCTTGTCCATCGCCGGTAACGTCCTCAACGACGCCGACGGCCTCGAGGATACCACCGTCAACGGCACCGGCACCAACATCGGAGGCGTGCTTTACGCCAACCTGATCGAAGGTGGGAACGTGGCCCAAGTGGTCGCGGTCGCCAACGACGGCACGTATATCTTCGACGCGGTCACCCCGAATACGAACTACAGCGTGGTCCTGAGCACCACGCAAGGAACGGTGGGCAATGCCGCCCCCGCCCCCGCCCTGCCAGTTGGTTGGGTGAACACCGGAGAAAACCTCGGAGCCGGAGCCGGCGACGACGGAGCGGTGAACGGCATCCTTGCGGTGCCGGTCGTGACCGGCAACGTCACCCAGGCCAACCTAGGCATCCAGCAATCCGCGATGATTGCCGGCAACGTCTTTGAAGACTTGAACGGCCTGGACGACAACACTGTCAATGGTATTGGAACCAACGCCGGAGGCATCCATGTCAATCTCGTCAATCCGGTCGACAACAAGGTGATCGCCAGCATCCCGGTCAACGTGGATGGCACCTATTCCTTTGGCCCGAATGACGGAGTCGAGTCCTTCACGGATTATCTTGTGATCGTCACTCCTGCGGAAGTGACAGTCGGAAACCCCCTGACCTCATCCACGCTGCCCGTTCCCTGGGCGAGCACCGGGGAGAACCTGGGAGCCGGTCCCGGCAGCGATGGCGTCCCGAACGGCATCCTTGCGGTTTCCACCACCACTGGTGCTGTGGAGAACGCCAACTTCGGGATTGTCAAAGTGTGCGATCTCACTCCGACCATCACAGCGGTTCCCAACGTGATGAATGGTCCGGTTGATTTCAACATCCGTGTTCAGGTTGTGGAGCTTTATCAAGTCGATACCGAGGGCACCATTGTGGTTCGCGTGCCAAGAGACAACAGATGGACCCTGCGCGTTCCCTACGAAACGAACCTCACCCAGCTCGATGGCTTCCCGATGGAAAATGCCAAGTGGACCTTCTCACAGACCGGTAGCGAGTATATTTTCACCTCTGCCAATCCCTCGGTGATCGTTCCTGCCGGAGGTTTCTCCTACCTGGGACTTAAGGCCACTTGGAATTCCGGTCAAACCGAAGGCCAGTTCACCCTCTCCGTACAAATCGTTGCGGGAAGTGGGGGCGAAGTGCGCTTCTCGAATAATAACGACGCGGAAAAGCTGGACTTCTTCATCGAATAGAGAATAACCCTCCCACCCCTCCCATCTGAATCATTATGAAAAAAATTATCAGCACACTGTTACGCCTCTGCGGCATTAGCTGTGTCCTCACGGGTCATGCGAATTCTCAGACTGGAACCCATTTCTCTCGCAAGGGGTGGTCTCTCCCGCCCCCATGCTCCCCGCAGAATTCAACGGCACCGGCACCCTGTCGCTTTTCGTTGGCAACACCGGGAGTAGCGACATAACGGTCGTCCCTGGACAGGAAATGCTGGTGAACATTACTTTGTCACGTGGCGTGCCAAATAATGTCGATCCACTCGCTGCGATCTCAGGTGCCGGTGCACAGTGGTTCACATGGTCCTATAATCCCGGCATTCGGACCTACACCGGGGTGCAAAACCAGACAATCCCTGGTGATCTCAATTTTACGGTGTCAGAAGAAATCGTCATTGACTACCGCGTTGCCGAGAACTCTTTTGTCACCCAAACACCCCAGAATGGTTTCAATTCGAACATTACCCCTCCTGGTTACACCAACGATTCCAACGCCACCAATGACGACACCATATCGAATTACACATACGTGCAGGCCTTCGACTACGGTGACGCGCCCGCGCCCTATCTGGCCGCCCGCCATGAGATCAACCTGTCCGGGGGAAGTGGAGCCTATACAGCCTATATGTATCTGGGCAGTTCCGTGGATCCGGAAGCGGTGAATCAGGCATCGACAGGCGCTGACGGTGATGACAACAACCAAACGGGTGGGTTGAACGTTGATGATGAGGATGGGGTCACTTTCCCGACCCTGATCCCAGGTGAAACGGTAATCATTCCCGTTGTGGCCACTTTGGTTCCAACTACAGGCGTCGCGTTTCTCAATGGGTGGATTGACTGGAACGGGGACGGGGACTTTACCGACCCCGGTGAGCAGCTCCTGGCCTCCCCCGGGGTATTTTTGTCCTCTTCTGGCATCCAAAACCTGATGGTGACTGTCCCGGCCAATGCCGTTTTGGGGACGACATACGCCCGCTTCCGGATCGCGGGGGCTCCTCCGACGAGTTCCGGATCGGCGACGTCCGGCGAAGTTGAGGACTATGAGATTGAGATTGGAAAGGCAGCCACCTTTGCGGGCTTTTTGGCGCAAAATGCCGCCCTCTTCGGCTTAGACGATAACGTCCCTCCCGGAGTGCCCGCTACTAATCCTCTGACAGGAGTCGTAAACCCGGGTGCGTCTGATCCCTCGAATGACGACTTCGGCACTCCCGGCGATCCAAACCCCGGCCTCACCGGCAACGTCGACGGAGACGTCTACAACAACCTCCTTGAGTTCGCCCTCTGCTTCGATCCCGGCTCGGGAGCCAAGGTCTTCCCGGACGGCACCCCCAACGAAGGCTTCCACCTTGAGCTCAACGGCGGCGTCCTCGACGCTAAGTTCAGCCGACCCACCAACGTGGCCGATGTCACCTATGTCCTGCAGTCCAGCACGGATGGTCAGGCTTGGGCGGACGTCGATGCCACTGCCATCACCACTACGACCGCTGGTCCGGTGATCGGAAGCACCACCGTTTGCTTCGCCGACGTCATTAGCGAGGTCGGAACTGCGGGCTTGCTTCGTCTCAAAGTGAACGCGGGCACTGGCGGAGCTGCTGGCACGTTTGTCACCGGCCCGGTCGGTTGGCAGATGGCCACCATCACCGACTTCTGTCAGACCTACAGTGATCCGCTTCTGGAGCCCTGCCTCGTCACCGGAACGGTCACCGGAGTGGCCGGCCAAGTCCTCGACCTCAGTCAGGCTGCCGGAACCCAAAGCCTCGCCACGCGCCTCGAAGTTGGTAAGAACTACTACCTTGAAGTGATGAGCGGCGACAACGCCGGCCACATCTTCGACATCGCGAGCTTCACCGCCAACAGCCTCACGCTGGCCACCGACAGCGACCTCTGTGCCCTGAGTGCCCCTTATAGCACCCAGCTCACCGTGCCCACGGACCTTGCCGGAGACATGTTCGTAATCCGGGAACACAAGACCCTCGAAGGTCTTTTCCCCATCGACGATATCGACACCACCGGAACGGTGGAAGGCTTCGCCTCCGGTCTTAACACCACCGACGCCGGAGTGCTCCTCCGTTACAACCGTGCGGGAGGTCTGGAAAGCTACGTTGCCAGCAGCCCGGGTGGCGGAATCGACACCTGGGTAGCTTCCACCACTGTCGGTGGACCCGATAACATCCTGCCGCCGGGAGAAGGAATCTTCGTTCACAACCTGCTCGGAAGTGCCAGCTTCGACATCCTGCAATACGGCGAAGTGCGCACCAACCAACTGGTGGTTCCCCTCAAGGAAGGTTACAACTTCGTAGGGGCGGCCCACCCCATCGTGAGCCAATCCATCGACGGAGGAGCGTCCGACACTACCAGCCGCCTCATGAATGCCGACGACACCGGCGGGAAGTTCGTCTTCGACGGAAGTGGAGCGCGCTCGCTGGCCGATCAGGTCCAGTTCTGGCAGGACGACACTGCGATTGACGCTGCAAGTGCTCATATCTGCTACGACATGATCTTTTACCTGCGCAATCTCTCCGGCACGGTGGACCAATGGTCTGTGGGAGGAACCCCGGTTCCGACCAACGAGGAAGTGAAGCCCTTATTTCAACCAACGCGAAGTGCGATGTATTACCTCCAGAAGGATGACCTTCTCGAATACTTTATCCCATCGCCCATCAGCAACACCGTGAACTAATGAAGCAGCATTATTTACCACTTCCTCAATCCACGACCCAATCCACCAAAGCGATGAACACCCTCAACCGCCACCTGCTGACCACCAGTCTCACCCTGGCAGCCCTGACCGGCGCGGCCCAAGCTGCCACGATCAACTGGGGAGGAGCATTCTTCGCCTCCAACTACCGTGCCGACGCGGGCGCTCTTCAATCAGGCCCAACCGCCGCCGTCGCCTCCGGGGATGTCATGTATGAACTGGGAATCTTCCAGAATGCCGACGGCACTGAATTTACCCCGACCTTTGCCAACGCTGACCAATGGGAGGCCCGCTGGGTGACCTTTACCGCCAACGATAACTCGGTCACTTCGGCGAGTTCCGAATACAACACGACCAGTCAAGATCTCGGAGGCTACTTCGGGGGCGTTACCGCGATGGGACCCGCCGACGCGCAAGTCAGCACCGTGAGCAGTTCTGCCTCGGGCGGAACCCTGGTGAATGGTTTCCAGGCCTATATCTGGGGTTACGACACCAAGGATCTCTCTGGAGGAGCACAACCTGAATGGTTCCTCGTGACCGGCAGGGATGGTGCTGCCACCGGCTCCACCACCAACAACTGGGTTGTTCCCGATAGCACGGCGAGTAACAATGGAAGCTTCGATATCCAATGGGACATCGCCTCGGCAAGTGTCGCCATCGTCGGACAAATCGATGACAACCGGGGAGGCGGGATCATGGTTGATCCGAACGATGACTTTGGACTTTCCGACCACCAGTTCGCAACCGTCCCCGAGCCAAGCAGTCTGCTGCTGACCGCGCTCGCGGGCCTCGCCCTCCTGAGACGCCGGAGATAACCCTTCCTCCTGCTCATCCAGCGACATCTCTTTCAGGACCCAGGCACCGGCTGATGCAAGATCAGATTCGGTGCCTTTTTCTTTCTCCAGACGGAACTCCCCGGCTCCAGAAAAAAAAGGAGTGAGGACATTCCTGTCCCCGTCATCCAAGAACGGGTCGGGAACGCCCCCGCGCCGGCCCCGGAGGGGCGGCCTCCGTAGACCCAAGTCCTCATTAGCTTTCGATGCGTGTTTTTGTGTCTTTTGTGCGTTTTGTGGCAAATGAGAATTTTTGTCCTGTAGCGTGATGACCTTTTGTGAAAAGTCGTTGAGGTCTCCGACTGAAAAACGCCCCGCCAGGGGCCGTCAGAACATAGCCGGGGGTCAGCAGAGCGCAGCCCCCGGACCCAAGCTCCACTCGCTCCACTCGCTCTCAGGACCGTTAGCCGGTGACCGGCAAAGTTCGTGCGACTTCACCTTGAGTAGCACCCAAGGGTATTTCATCCACTACACAAAGAGAAGTCTGCCTCACTGACAGTGCCGATCTCTTCGCGCACTTTCTTAATGAATTTCCTCGCTATTCGTTAGGCTTACGCAGAGATCGGCACCGGTGTAGAACGACAATTAAAACTGACCCCCAGCGACAACTGTGGAACATTTCCTCGGCAGTCATTCTTTGCCAACACAACCGCAGGGAAGTCCCGTATCGTCTGTGTTGGCAAAGAATGATTGCCTCCAGTTGTGGGCGTGGAATATTCCAATCTTAATCGTCGTTGGGGGGCAATTATAGTTGTCGTCAGACAGTGCCATCAAGCTAGGGGAAATCGGCTGCCTCTGCGCCGATCGAAACGAAAGTGAAGAATTTTTAACCGCGAATCTGCGCGAAATTTCGCGAATCTTGGGAGAATGGCTCCAAGTCAGCTTCATTTGGAACGCGGAACCCAAGAGATTCGCGTCAATTCGCGTAGATTCGCGGTTGTTTTCTCTCTGGCTTGATCGCCCTGGGGCCAGCAGCCTTGCTACGCCAGAAATGGGGGATTTGTAGCAAGAGTTCTCGTCTTCCTGATGGTTCGAGCGTTGAGGAGGATGGCGCGGGGGGCATGCGCGTCAAGGAGTGGTCGCCGCTCAACGAAGTGAGTAAAAGCCCCGTATCCCTTTTGCCATGTGAAGGCAGAACGCCTGATCGTTTCCTTGATCCATCATTTCTCGCGCCCCTGCCGGGGTGCCCATCCCTTCCGAACCGCAAACCGTGGGCTTCACCCACGGCTACCTTCTGTCCCCCCTGCCGGGGATTGACCCGCTTTGCGGGAAGCTGTGGGTCTCCTTGACGCGTATGCCCGGCAGGGGTTTGGAAAGAAACCGGTCAGGAAGAAACCGCTAAGGTGAAGGATACGTCCTTAACTTGACGCGCATGCCCCGTTGGGGTTGGAGAACCCTCCCTGACCTGTGTGTCTTCTATCCCTCTGTCCCCGTCAAGTGAGGGAAGTGAGCTAGGCGGTGTTTGTGTGGGCTTGCGGTGGGGCCGTGCCCGGCATACATAGCGCCACTGTGAGTCAAATGCCCGCCCAGACCGACCTTGAAATTGCCCGTGCCGCCACTCTGCTGCCGATCCACGAAGTGGCGCGGAAGCTGGGAATCCCCGACGATCAACTCCATCCGCACGGCCATCACATGGCCAAGGTCGATGGGGATTGGATCCGGACCTTGGCGGATCGTCCCGATGGGAAACTCATCCTCGTGACAGCGATCAGCCCCACCCCGGCGGGCGAGGGTAAAACCACCACCTCGGTCGGGCTCGGTGATGGACTCGGGAGGTTGGGTAAAAAAGCAGCGACCGTGTTGAGGGAGCCTTCGCTCGGACCCTGCTTCGGGATGAAAGGCGGTGCGGCCGGTGGCGGCCATGCCCAGGTGATGCCGATGGAAGAAATCAATCTCCATTTTACGGGAGACTTCCACGCCATTTCGACCGCGCACAATCTCCTCTCCGCCCTCATCGACAACCATATTCACTGGGGCAACGAACTGGGGATCGATCAACGAAGAATCACCTGGAAGCGCGTTATCGATATGAACGACCGGGCTCTCCGGGAGATCACGGTGGGACTGGGGGGCGTCGGCAACGGATTTCCCCGTCAGGATGGCTTTGATATCACGGTCGCTTCGGAAATCATGGCCATTTTCTGCCTCGCCGAGGATCTCAAGGATCTCGAACGGAGGCTGGGCCAAATCATCATCGGCTATACCGGGAAACGGGACCCGATTTACGCCCGGGATTTGCAAGGGGTGGGATCGATGACCGTGCTGTTGAAGGGTGCCTTCAATCCCAACCTGGTCCAGTCGCTGGAGAACCAGCCGGTGTTTCTTCATGGCGGTCCCTTCGCCAATATTGCCCATGGTTGTAACTCGGTTCATCGCCACCCGGACCGCGCTGAAGCTGGCCGACTACGTGGTCACTGAAGCGGGATTTGGTGCCGATCTTGGCGCGGAGAAATTCCTGGATATCAAATGCCGGAAAGCAGGATTCAAACCCGATTGTGTGGTGGTCGTCGCAACCATCCGGGCCTTGAAATTTCACGGGGGGGGCGAAACTGGAGGCGCTGGTTCCAGAAGATATCGAAGCGGTGCAGGCCGGACTTTGCAATCTTGAACGTCACCTCGAAAACCTTAAGAAATTCGGAGTCACCCCGGTGGTCGCGATCAATCGGTTTTCATCTGATACCGATGCCGAAGTCGAGGTGGTGCGCGCGGCCGCCGCCGATCTCGGCGTCAGGACCATCGCCTGCACCCACTGGTCGGATGGCGGGGCCGGTGCCCTGGAGCTGGCGGAAGCGGTCGTCGAGGTCATCGAGAACGATGAAGCCAATTTCAAGCCGCTTTACCCGGATGACATGGGCCTTTGGGAAAAGCTCGAAACCGTGGCCCGTGAAATCTACCGGGCGGACCGGATCGTCGCCGACGAGGCAGTTCGGCGCCAAATCGAGCGCTATCAGAAAGAGGGTTACGGTCACTTCCCGGTCTGCATCGCCAAGACCCAATACAGTTTCTCGACCGACCCGAAGAAGACCGGCGCCCCGACCGGGTTTGACCTGCCCATTCGGGAAGTGAGACTCTGCCATGGTGCGGAATTTCTCGTCGCGGTCTGTGGAAATCTCATGACCATGCCGGGGCTCCCCCGTGAACCCGCCGCCCATCAAATTCACCTGAATGACGACGGGCAGATCGAGGGATTGTCTTAGTTTTCTGTTAAATTGCGTCACCGTTCCCGAGGAACGACTCAAGAAAAAATAGGCTGGTTGTTTTCTCAAGAGACCGCTCCTTGGCGCCGCGCAATACGAATCGTCCCACCGGTTGCAAAACGCGGTCGCGCTCGTGGGCAGTGGTTACTCGGAGGGTAGTTTTCCCTTGGGTTTCGAGACGAGAGAGAGGTCGCGGAAGGGTTTTTTGTTTTGGTAGGAATTCATTCGACCCGCCAGGCGGTCGGCGAGATTCTCTTCCTGATTAAAGTAACCGGTGGGGAAAACTGACATTTGAAGGCTTCGTCAAATCGGCGCCTGCTGCCGGTGCAGAGACGAGTCAACGCAAGCGGCCATGGCATTTTCGTCAAGTCGGCCGCCCAGGAACCGGGCCAGGGCGCGGGCAGTGGCTTCGGGGTTTTTGATGGTTTGGCCATATTGGATCTGGCACACTGGAATGCCCTTGTCGGCCAGAGCGGTCCAGACTTTGCCGAGTTGCTTTTCGTAAACCCTCGCGAGTTCGGCAGAAGAAAGTGAGCCTTCAGCGCGACCGTCGTTTGCGAGCATGGCAGTTTGCGAAAGAATTACTTCGGCAAGATTTCGCTCCATCCAGATCACTCGATAGTGCATTTTTTTCCCGTTGATTTCTGAAGGCAGGTAGGGAAGGAGTTGGGCCACGATTTTAATCACGTGGCCCCGGGTATCGACCAACCAAGAGCTTTCGGTCGCAAGTTGCGTGGCTTTCTCACACTCATAATATCCCTTGGGATTTGATGCATCAGCAGCCCGTTTGCCATCGCTATGAATCTCAAGTCCACCTGCTGCGAGCATTTGCATCATCATGGATGTCCCCGAGCGTGGGAGGCCCGCGACGATGGTGATCACTTCTGCGGCCGGAGCCTGGGATGTCGGCGCCCGGGAGGAAGCAGTGGGGCGGTCCGGAGTGTTTGGGGTAGGAAGAACGTGACTCCGAACTTGAGCTGGATTGATCAGTTGGATTTTTTTCTGAAGAAGATTGAGGGCTTTGCCGTGCTCAAAGGCGAGGTCGGGCCGATTTAACTTCGCCCGGTAAAGATAGACAAGATAGCGGTGGGCAGCGGTCGTGCCAGGTGCCAGTTTCAAGGTTGTCTCGAAGGCTTGCACGGCCTTTTCCCATAGTTCAAGACGTGCGAGAGTGGCCCCCAGACGGAGATGAGCACTTGGCAAGGCGTGGAGGAGTTCCACCGCACTCAAGGCGTGATCAACCGCCTCATCGTAGCGTTTCAGGCGAGTCAGAGCGGTGGCAAGACCCTCGTGGGCCTGGGGGTTATCGGGGTCGATTTCAAGAGCCCGCCGAAAGGCCCGGGCCGCGTCCTTGGCACGACGCATGCGCAGATAAATTTGCCCCAGCTGGAGATGGAGTCCGGGGAGGCGGGGTTCCGCCTTCTCGGCTTCATTGAGGTGTTCGAGTGCTTTGTCAAAATTGCCATCGAGCGCTTCCACGTGACCCAGCAGAAGTTTCACATTCGGAGCGGCGCGAACGCGATGAGAGCGCAAGCCTTCCGCAAGCGCGCTCATTTGCTTCCGCCTTGCCGCTAGGAATTGATGATCAACGGGTGATGGTCTGGGTTCGCTTTCGCGAACCTCGCGACCGGCTTTGGAGGCTTCTTCTTTCTCATGTTGGACCGCTTTTGCGGCCATTGTTTCCCAGCGCTCGCGGACTCTGGAAATAAGGGCTTCCGGTTCTTCGTCAATCCGGCGCACCTGGGTTTCGAGCTGCCCGGCTTGCTGGTTCTGCGCTTGTTCGATTCGTGTTAGGATTTCCTCGGCGAGGGGCCGCACCTTTTCAAACTGCCCTTGGCGGAGGTAGGCATTGGCAAGAGCAAGTCCGAAACGACTTTCGCCGTGATCCTTCCAGAGGTCCTCGAGGATTTCGGTTGCTTCTGCCATCATGCGCCCGTCTTGATACGCTCTCGCGAGATTGAATTGGGCTTCGCGGGCGGCATTGCGAGCGGCCTTTTCAGCGTCTGGATCTGGTTCTTCGATGTATCCCAGTTCCACGAGTTGCCGAAGGGCCTCGCGAGCGGCGAAAGGATCTTCCTGAGCGTCTTTCGAGTGCATCCCCGCCTCGCCGTCGATTTCTTCCCAGGTCTCGACGGGCCAGGGTGGAGTCCACCCTTCACGCCCGATGATGTGGGTGAGGGACTTTCCATCCATGTCCTTGCCAGCGGGGAGCCCGAGCAGGTTCAAAATGGTAGGCGCGATGTCGAGCAGGTTTGCTCCGGTGATTTGCTCCCCTTTCCGAACTCCCGGCCCCGCCATTGCGATGACGCCTTGATCACGATGCCAAACCGCAGGGCCAGCGGGCTCATTTGGAGTTTCCGGTGGGCGCAAATGATCGTTTAGATAGCCATGATCAGAACACAGGATGATGGTGGTATCTTCACCAGCGAGGGCAAGCAGGCGACCGAGGATGAGGTCGTGGAAGCGGTAGCAGGCTTCCATTACTTCGTGGTAAATTTCAAAATCGTCCTCGCTGATGTGATCCATCTTGGGAGGATGATACTCCATGAAGCCATGGCCAAAGTGATCGATGGAATCATAATAAACACCCATGAAGTCCCAATCGTTCTGTTCGATGAGGTGAGTGGCCGCATTGTGAACGCTCGCCATTTCGGCAAAGAGTTTGGCGAAGGTAGTGAGTCGCCGATCTTTCGCTTGGTCGATCTTGGCCGCTTTTGGAATGAAGGAAAGAATGACCTCTTCGGTGAGTTCGGCGGGGTGCATGCGCAGGGCCGCGAGTTCGTCGGCCAGGTCGGGGGGATGCACCGCTCCTGCGGCCAGAGGCGGAAGTTCGGGTGATTGCGGGTTGTCTTTGTTCAGCGGGATCTTCTGGAAGGTGTCCGAGACGCACACTCCACGGATGGGTTCCGCCGGGTGGCTGACAAACCAGCTCACCACGTTTGCCGTCATCCCTTGCTGGGTGAGGATGTTCCAGAGGGCCTTGCAGCGGCGGGTGGTGCTGGTCGAGGGCCGGACCCCCTTGCCATCGGGCATCGGTTCGGTAAAACCCAAAATTCCGTGCTTGTAGGGACGCTTCCCGGTGGCAATGGAATTCCAAAGCATGGGACTCAGGACGGGCTTCAAGGTTGCGAGATTTCCGCGAGATCCCCGGTCCAGGAATTGCTGCATGTAGGGCATCTTGCCCTCGGCGAGATAACGGTCGATCAGTTGCCAGTCGGCGGCATCCCAGCCGATGAGAAGGACCCGCTTGGCAAGGCGTAGAGAGTTGGTTTGGGAATCAGTCACACAGAGAAAAAAGGGAGATGGTCTTGTCGGCGGTCTTTGGCGGTCGCATCAAGAAACACCCAAGGTGCCCCACCCTTATGGCAAGATCGTGCGAGAGGGCCGGACGGAGAGGGAAGACATGATGAGGCGAGAGAATCCCGCAGACTATTCCGCCCTGAGCCTGAGAAAACCTCGTGGTCCAGAAGCGCCCCCGAGGAAGGTGAGGCGACCCACGCCGTTGCTTGTGGTTCCGGTGACTTCCGTATTGGTGAAAGGGGCGACAAGATCGGTCGATTGTCGCAAACCGTAAGTCACCCCGTCTTGCCCGGTGAAATCGATGGTAAGATCGTCGCCATCGACCGAAATAGAAGTGATCACCGGGAGCACCGGAGTCCCTGGTCCGTTCGGATCAGAGGTGATTGCGGCCTCGTTGGGGAGGTCATTGTAACCGAAGGAATGAAGGGTGGGGCCGGTCGGGGTGTCGCCCCCACTGACTTCGGCCCAGCCATAGTGGGTTTCTTCCCCTATCTGAAAGGTGATGCCGACAAACCCCCGGGAAGTGTCGAAGGCGGGGACGAAGAAGCCATACGAACCATAGCTTGGAAAGTCACTCCTCGCCCCAAACTGCAAGTTTGCTCCCACAGGGCTATTCGGGCCGATCAAATCGGCATAAACAGATCCGGCGACGGGGCCATTGAAGGTGGCGTTGGCAAAACCCACTGGTTTGTAAAATGGTCCGGCAAGTTCCAGATAGGAATCAAAGAAGTTGCCGAAGGCGATTCGAAAAGAGCCATCAGGACCAGGACCGGCGCCCGTGCTTACGGTGGCAGCCGAAAATTCCCCGGTGGTTAAATTGAACTGGATCCCCAACCCGGCAAGCACTTGGTCTTCAATGTCCCAGACGATGGTCTCAGCTTGCGCACTGTCAGAGTTCCAGGCAGCGACCGTGGCCGCTGCCGCCGCTGAGTAGCCAGCCAGGCGTCTTCCTAGGCAGGGGGTCGATCCCTCGGATGGCACGGACGCACTCAAGACCGGGCGTTGATAATTTTTTCCAAGCATGGCTCAAAAGGGCACTGGCCCAAACATTTGGATTGGAAAAATTAACGAACAAAAAATTACGCCTGAGCAAGCTGTCTTTTCCTGCGAAGACCCACCCCTGCCGCACCGGCAGCGATCAGAAGCAGAGAACTGGTCTCCGGAATCGTCGTCGCGGCCTCGCCCGCCACATCATTGTAGCCGAAGGAGTGGAGAACGGCCCCGCCCGGTGCGGCAAAACCAGTGACTTCGGCCCACCCGTAATGGAGCTCGCCTCCGATATCGAAGCTGAGGCCGACGAACCCTCGTGCGTTGTCGAAATCGGCAGCTAAAAAAGCGTAATCGCCATAGTTCGGAAAATCACTTCTTGCACCAAACAGGAGACCGCCACCCACCGGGCTATTCGAACCAAGCAGGGAAGCATAAACGGAAGCAGCAGTTCCGCCTGTGATCGAAGGATTGGCAAATCCCGCATCCTTGTTCCATGGCCCGGTGATTTCAACGTAACCGCCAAAAAAGTTGCCATCGGCTATTCGAAAGGAGCCGTCGGGCTGCGTTCCGACGCCATTGGAAGCGGTCGCAGCTGCAAAGTTTCCGGTGGCAAGATTAAACTGGATGCCCAAGGAGCCGTTGATGATAGGCTCATTAACATACGTAACGACCATCGCCGCGTGAGCAGATCCTAATCCGGCGGCTGAAGTTGCGACAGCGGTTGCAGAATAGGAATGCAGCCGCTTTAGGAGGGGGCGAGAGAAGAGGTTGTTTTGGGAAGTCATGGCGATCACGTTATAAGTCCCTGTTAGAATTTCTCTACATGCCATCGTTGTCAAACTAAAATTTGCTGAGCTTCATCATGCTCTAGGGCATTTGCTTGGCGGAAAATTTTTTCCGTAGCTACAAGGATTCTCTCTAACATCTGTTAGACGGCGATCCTTTACGTTCAACGAATTTTAACAGCCAAGCAATCGCCCTACATCATGCTCAGGTCTCTGCCGGTTTCTTCAAAGACCCGGGCGTGGCAGAATTACCGAAGAGGGCGAGGGTTACGTCCTTAACTTGACGCGCATGCCCAAGCGGGGTTGCGTCTTGGCCCAGCGCCCGGCCCGGCCCGCCTAAACCAGTCGCCGGGCGGTTTGCAGGGTGTCGATTTCATCCGGGGTCTTGTCGCGGCGGATCGTTTTGATCCGGGGGAAGCGGAGGGCGAGGCCGGAGTCGTGGCGCTTCGACGGGCGGATTTTGTCGAAGGCAATCTCAAGAATAATGGTGGGTTCGACTTTGATCACCCGGCTGGAAATCTTTTCGATCGTCGTTTTGTGGAAATGGTCAGTGAGTTCTTCGATCTCGTCATCGGTGAGGCCGGAGTAGGCTTTGCCCAAGGTACGAAGTTCACCAGAGGTCGTATCCCGCACGGCAAAGGTGTAGTCGGAAAGAAGACCCGCACGTTTGCCATGTCCCTGTTGGGCTGCGATCACGACGCAGTCGAGGGTGGGCATGACGCCCTTGAGTTTGCGCCATGCCTGGCCACGACGGCCGGGTTGGTAGGGTGAAGCGGGATCTTTGGCGATGAGGCCTTCGTTGTCATCGGAGATCGCTTTCTTAAATTCCTCTTTCAGGGACGGGAGGTCGGTGCCGGGCGGTCGGGCGAGGGGAATGATGGTGAAGGAGCCGGCAAGGTTGAGTGATTCCAGAGCGGCCCGGCGTGCGGTCAGGGGAGAGTCGAGCAAGCCCCCGCCGAGATGGAGGCAGTCAAAGGCAATGAAGCGAACGGGAATTGCGGCTCCGAAGAAGAGATCACCTTGTGATTGTTTACGGCCCAGGCGTTTTTGGAGGTCGAAAAAAGTGAGGCGCCTGCCCTCGGCGTAAGCGATGAGTTCGCCATCAAGAATGCAGGAGGGGAGAGTGCGGGCAGCGTCGATGATTTCTGGAAATTCGCGGTCGAGGGAGCGCAAGTCGCGGGAAAAGAGGGAGATTCCCCCGGGCGTCACGTGGAGTTGACTCCGAATACCATCGTACTTGGGTTCGAGCCAGAGGGGAGTGTTGTCATCCCCGTGCCAGGAGATGATCTCTTCTGCTGTTGCGGTGGGTGAAGCCAGCATGGGTTTGATGGCAGTTCCAGGGCGGAGTTGAATTTCCGCCAGGGTGCCATTCTTCGCTGCGATGGCAGTTTCGCCAAGATCGCCGGTGAGCATGGCGGCGTAGCGGATTTCGGATTGAGAGGCCTCAAAGGCCTGCGCGACCGCTTCCTCGTAGAGGCCTTCTTTTGCGCCAGCGCGAAGTCCCCCGGTGAGCAGTCGCACGATGGTTTCGCCCTCGGCGGGATGGCATTGGCGGAGCCAGTCGGCGAGGAGACGGGTCTTGGCGAGCGAGCCCCCGGCAGCGGTGAGTCCGGCAAAGCGTTGTGAGATTTGCGCAAAGGAATATGGCCCGGGGGCGAGACCCGCTTCTTCGAGAAGAATCCGGGCGGTGCGGGCGGAATCGTTTTGGCTGGCCGAGACGGTTTTATATTTTGCGAGCGGGAAACCGGTGACCTCGAGGAGGGCCTGGCGCACCATGGCGGTGCCGAGGTGGGTGATGCCCCCTCCGCCGAGCCAGCGGGTGACGAGCGGGAGTTCGTCATCGCTACGGTCGCCGAGAAAGTTGGCGAGGAGGTCGATTTTTTTGAGGCGCGAGGCGGTGGTGGTGAGTGAGGCGAGGAGTTCGCTGAGATCCTGGAGGTCGCAAGGTGGGCGGGGGAGTTCGGTTTTTGCCGGGTCCTCCGGGGCGGGGGAATCGAGAAGTTCGAGTTGATCGTCGCCATGGATGGACCAGGCTTGGTATCCCTTGGCGCGGAGGTCCGAGGCGAACTCACGGGTGCTGCCGTGGAGGGTGTAAACGAGGGAGGGGGAGACTTTTCCCACTGCTTCGAGGAGTCCCGGGTAGTCGGCGTGGTCGGAGAGGGGGAAGACCTGATCGACCTGATAGCGGTAGCGCGCGCCGGGGGTGAGGGCCCACCCGCTGAGCATCGCGGTGCGGCGTTTTTTGTGGCTACGGATGACGCGGGAGCGCACCGCGTTGGGCGGAGCGATGACCGCAACACCCGGCGGGATGGATTTCTCCAGGAGGACGGGGGCGGAGAGTTTCACGCCGAGGTCGCGGCAGGCTTCGGTCATTTCAAACACCGGTTTTGGGACGACCACGGGAATGTCGGCGTGATCGAGAATGGCGAGAGCTTCCTGTGCTTTACCGAGCGAGTAGGCGAGGAAAACGGGTGTTTCGCCATCGTCGAGGGCTTCCCGGGCGAAGCGGAGGATGTTTTGTTCGATCTCATCGGTTGGAGGGAAAACAAACTGTGGTCGCCCGAAGGTGGTCTCCATGATGAGGATGTCCGACTTTGGGAATTCCGGGGCTTCGGCGGTGCGGGAAGGGCGCGTTTTAAAGTCGCCGGTGTAGAGGAGCGACTCGTCCCCGCACTCGATGCGGATCATCGCCGAGCCGGTGATGTGGCCGGCGGGATGGAGGGTGAGGGTGTGACCGTTGATGATTTTTTTCTCGCCCCAGTCGAGCGCTTCGATGGTCGCGGCCTTCACGCCGTAGCGCTTCACAAGAAGATGGCCGGTCCCCTTTGAGCAAAGGACGCGCTCGTGTCGTGCGAAGTGGTCGGCGTGGCCGTGGGAAACGAAAGCAAAGGGCACGGGCCGGTGGGGATCGAGGCGCAATCCCAGCTCGGGAAAGGAAAGCGATTTGGGATCGAAATTTAGCGGCACGGAGCATGGTAGAACGGAGTCCTTGATTTGCGAACGGGAAGTTGCCTGGCAGGCGGCAGATGCTTTTAATTTCAGAGCACCTGACTTCGACGGAAGTGGTTATGATACCTGCTTGTAGATGAGGCGCAGTTTTGTGCCGGGGTAAATTGTTTGGGTTCCGGTCAGTTCGGCGCAGAGGTGTTCCAGCGCGGTGTTGTCGCGGTGTTGTCGCGGGGAGTGCTCAGGCTGTCGATTTCCACGGTGAGGGTGCCCGCTTCGGGGTCGGGGCGCAGGTTGGCTTCGGTCGCCATGATCTGCTGCGCCAGGCCCCGGGCTTCATCTCGGTGATGGGCGTGCATGGTCTCTGCCAGGATCTGCGCGGGGCCGCCCTTGCGCGAGCGGAGCGGAGCGAGCTTCCGCTTTTGAGTGCTCCGAGAATCGGAGCTTTGAACCGGAACCCAAGCCGTGCGCCCTGCCGTCCGATTGAAAGCGGCGATCCTCGCCGCAGTCAAAAGTTCTGCCAATCCTTCGCTCTACCGAGTGCTATTGATCCTAGTCTCAGAGCAGCTGACTTCGACGGAAGTGGTTATGATACCTTCTTGTAGATGAGGCGCAATTTCGTGCCGGGGTAAATTGTTTGGGTTTCGGTCAGTTCGGCGCAGAGGTGTTCCAGTGCGGTGTTGTCGCGGTGTTGTCGCGGTGTTGTCGCGGGGAGTGCTCAGGCTGTCGATTTCCACGGTGAGGGTGCCTGCTTCGGGGTCGGGGCGCAGGTTGGCTTCGGTCGCCATGAGCTGCTGCGCCGACCCTCGGCCTTCATCTCGGTGATGGGCGTGCATGGTCTCTGCCAGGATCTGCGCGGGGCCGCCCTTGCGCGAGCGGAGCGGAGCGAGCTTCCGCTTTTGAGTGCTCCGAGAATCGGAGCTTTGAACCGG
>Ga0209491_10002642_pt1 | contig 31459 bp, 23 predicted proteins | sample BON02_FD_187213 | JGI IMG/M metagenome (GOLD analysis project Ga0209491, IMG submission 187213) | Freshwater microbial communities from Lake Bonney liftoff mats and glacier meltwater in Antarctica - BON-02 (SPAdes) (version 2) | ecosystem: Environmental > Aquatic > Freshwater > Ice > Glacier...
TATTTCCTCAGAAAAGTAGCAGATGGAAAGAACAAAATGACTGTGATCAATGCGGTCAGATCAAAACTTATAAACAGAATTTTCGCTCTAATCAGAGATCATAGAAATTATGAAAAAAATTATACCATAACACTTGCCTAATCCATAAGAATATCGGGACAGTCGTCTTAGAGTTGCTATGCCCAAGAAGGCTCTGAATGTACCTAAGATCAGTCCCATTCTCCAGTAAATGTGTCGCAAAGCTGTGACGAAGGGTGTGCACGGTTACATGCTTTTTGATGCCTGTTTCCCTCAAGGCTGCCTTCAGAATATTTTGGATACTTCGTGTGGAGTATTGTACTGGCCTTTCTTTGGTGCTTCCCATCCCTTCAAATAGCCAATAGTGGGGTTTTTCCCTTTTAAAATAGACCCTCAAAAGGGCCAATACTTTTTTGGACAGTATAGTATATCTGTCTTTGTTGCCTTTGGAGTTTTCGATGTAGATTTGCATTCTATCTGAGTCTATGGCTTTGATGGGAAGATTTACAAGTTCACTGATCCGCAAACCAGCCGAGTAAATGGTGCTCAAAATGGCTTTGTGCTTGGTATTTTTGATGCTGGATAGGATCTGCTGTATTTCTTCTACACTACATACCGTCGGGAGAGCCTGTTCCTGTCTGGGACGCTCCACAAAGTACAATTTTCTGTTGCCCCCTAATACTTTTTCATAATAAAATTTTATTGCGTTGATTGCCTGATTTTGATAGGAGGCAGATACCTTCCGATCAGTAACCAGAAATCTGGAAAATTCCACCACTTGCTTATCATTTAGTGAGTCAAGATCTTCGGTTGGAAAATGATTGATAAATTCTTCAAAAAGAGGAACGTAGCTTTTTACTGTATTTTCACTGTAGCGCAGCTCGGTTAGCTTGTTTGTATAGCTACTGGGGCAAGATTTGTAAAAGGGGGTATCATTTGGATTTAGCTTGTCAACACCCTGTTTCTTTGGAGGCTCTATTTCAAAAGTGATTTTGAGATTAAGTTTAGCCGATACTTGGTTGATTTCTCCTAAAAATTGCTCGCTGAAAGGTATCGTCCACCACTTGTTTTTGGTGTCCCAGCTTGCATAGGGGATTGTTTTGATAGGTTTGATCAGCTCTGGTATGAAACCAAAAAGCAGTTTCAGTCTTTTATTTTGAGTTTGGATCATCAAAACCTCATTTTTAGTGAGTTTGGGTTTGGCGGCATGAGTGGTACCGATTGCTTCGTCTCGCTCTATCAAAGGAATCCGGTCTCCGAAATAAGCGAATAGCTTTTCTAAATTCCCTGGATAGTGGGGGACTTCCCATACAAACTGATTCTGATTCCATCTGGCATAGGTAATTCCTTTGACAAAATGGATGTCACCATCGTTTTTTGGCATTTTGAGGAGAATTTTTCTTCCTAAAACCCGAATTTCTATAGCGGAGTAATTCATGATTAAAAAAAATAAAAAGTTGCGTATATATTTCTGTACGACTAATATGCGCAATTAATTTTGATTGTATGGCTTAAAAAAAATCCCTCAGCTTGCGCTAAGGGATTTTCATTTGTTTTGCAATCTCAAATCAAAGCTTTCAGAATTTTAATTTATCAATGAGGTTCAATTCAATGTCGTAATTCGTAAATCACAATTTCGCCTCCACCCAGTCCCTAGCATTCACAAAAGCCTCCAACCATGGCGTAAAGTCATCTTTTCTATCTGCAGGATAGTGTGCCCAGTTCCAAGGTTTCAGGCTTTGGTCAATAACTGACATGATCACTAAGTGGGATGGCATGATTTGATCCATTGAGCTTGAAATATGACTTTATCCCAATACCAAATTATAAATTGATAAGAAAAGATATGCGAAGCTACAGCCGACTATCAAACGGATTACGGCTAGTCCCCCACTCTTAAACTTCATTCAGGTGGGTCTCATTTATGACCAGTAAAGCCTTCGGCTTAGCGGTCATCATCTGTTTAAAGTTTGAGCAATAATCAGACTTTTTTGAATTGAGTTACATTATGCCCACGGAGGAGTCTTTCTCTATGGCAACAACATTTTTGTTTTTCGCTATTCTATTAATATCATTAACAGGTAGTTTTGCTTGTATAATATTTTTCATCAGGCTTTTAGCGCCTTCTAGTTTAATAGATTCGGCCGTATATCCTTCAGTTAACGTAATCAATACTTCGAACAAATCATTAGCATTTGCCCTCATCTCGGCTTGAAAATCAGCTGATATTTTACCCATATACTATAAGTTTAAACAAAAATATGGACATTTTACAAGATTGAGTGAGCACGTCCACACTTTTAGTATAGTTTATCTGGTGGCCAAGTCGCAATTAATCAATCCATAACCAAAAGTCAGATCGTAACTGCTTGGACCTAAATCTGAGCAAGTGGTCGTTATTCTTCTAATTACGTTGGCAGCAGATATGCCGGGGTAACGCTGAATAATTAAGGCGGCCAAGCCAGCAACATGCGGACAAGCCATGCTAGTACCGCTTTTTAATCCATATCCATTTCCTAAGACGGTTGAGTTTATAGCAACTCCTGGTGCGACACAAGAAACTTGGTTCCAGGGGACTGAACCCTGAGGTGCTGTCATACCACCTCTTGAAGAGTTACCTGCAATTACGTTCAAATTGTTTATGGACCCTACAGCCATTGGGCTGGCATTGTCTTGACCGTTAATAATAGAATTGGCAGGCGAACAAACCCAGGGGAATCTACTTCCGTAAGAGTTGCCTGAAGCAATTATCACTACAACTCCATTGTCTTGGCAACGTTTTATAGCATTTGCATAAGCAACTGATGGACTACTGGTGCCACCTAAACTCATGCTAGCCACCTTAATTCCGTTTTTTAAGCACCATTCCATTCCTGCAATGATCCAGCTACTTTGTCCGCTTCCATTATCGTCCAGTACTTTTACGGCATACAATTTTGCTTTCGGTGCAACGCCAACAATACCAAAGAAATTATTTTTTGCAGCCACAATACCTGCACAATGTGTGCCATGGCTATTCAAATCGTCATGACTGGTAGAGCCTGGAATAAAAGATACGCCTCCAGCAATAGTCAAATCTGGGTGAGCAGCAATGCCGGTATCCAAAATAGCAACTTTTATCCCGTTTCCTCTAATACCTCTTCTCCATGCTGTAGTTGCCTTAACCATGGAGATATTCCAAGGCACTGGCTGCCTACGGGTAGGAATTGTTGATTTGAAAGGTGTTTTTGGTTTATTTTTGGGAGTTGGCATTTTTGGGTTAGATGATAAAAATGCTGCATCAGCTAATAAATTATGTTTGTTAGAATTGACCTCTAAAACAGCTGCGAAGACTTCTAGTAATGCGCTGTTGTAACCCTGAATGAAATTATCTTTTTCATCGTCATTAGCCTCATACAATTCTTCAGAATTACTAAATAATTCATTGAACTGGTCTTCATCGTTTACATCTGAGCTAAGTGCATGCATGGTCGTGTCTTCCTCTACGGCCAAAACAGCATCTTTATTTGCGATTTTCTCAGCTTCTTCTTCGGTCAATTCTAAGGATGATATACCCAAGCTTTCAAAATGTAAAACATCGTTTTCTGAAGGGATGCTTTCAGATTCTAAAAACGAAACGCCGTCTTTAAATTTTGATTTAGCAACTTCCAAGAGCTTTATGGCAGTTTCTGTACTAACGCTGCCATCGGTGTAGGTAACTAAGTACCTTTTGTATTGATTTTCCATTTATTAGTATTGTTTTTTTCCTACTCGTTAGGCTTTTCGGAATATGCCCCGTTTTATTGTGGTTTCTGGACTCCACTTACTTTATCTTTTTCAACATAGTTGGGCTCAGACTTTTGGCTTTCAAGGACCGTTTTCTTTAATTTAAATAGGCCCATAACTTGTTTATTACTATTCTTTCTGGATAACTGCCTACCCAATTTGCTCAAATATGGGCAACCTTGGTATAGTTCACTTTTTGAAGTCCATCAATTGGATACTTAATGCTTTTGGGGCTATTTTGAATGATATGCCTATACTTCACTGTTGTTTTACGGGAATTATGACCGAGTAATCCCTGAATCTAACTTAGATTAGTCCCGCTTTCAAGAAGGTGATTTGCTAACAAATAATACATCTAATGAAGTTTTACAGGTTTCTTAATAGTTGATTTTTCAACCGCAGATTTTAATAAATCTTATCTGTTTTTGGACTGAAAGCTTGAAATAATACAATCCTGGCTTTTTCCAAGGAGCTACCTAAAAATAGAGGGATAAAAAACTCTATATTCAGTCGTTTTGTGCCAAAAATATGATTGAATTTAAATAATATTCTGAATAAAAAAATCCCCTAGAAAATTCTAAGGGATTTTTTATCCGAAGTTCAAAAAGTATCACTCAAAATTAAATGGTTCGTGATTCTTGTTAATATTCCAATCTGCGAGGGAAGATAAGTTGTTGCAATTTTTCAATCAGAAGTATATCTGACGTTCAACGTTGAATTTTTAATAATCAAGTTTAAGACGAATGCCTCTCCACCCTTGGACTAGGTGTAGTTTGTAACTACACCTTTCTATCCAAACAAATTTGAAATTTGCTTTTGTCACTTTAACTTGGCCGTATGGGTGAAGCTTATCAAATCCGTGATCAGGAATTCCCTTACTTCTTGACTTTTCAAGTTGTTGGTTGGGCGGATGTTTTTTCCAGACAAGCCTATCGCGATTGCATTTTGGAAAACCTGACTTATTGTAGAAAAGAAAAAGGGTTGTATTTGTGTGGCTATGTGATAATGACCAATCACATCCACTTAGTAGTCCAGCAGAAAGATGGAAAACTGTCTGATTGGGTGCGAGATTTCAAGAAATACACCAGCAAGAAATTGTTGAAAATGATCCTAGAAAACCCTCAGGAAAGCAGACGGGAATGGCTAAAAATGGTCTTTGAATATCACGCCGAGTTCAATAAGCGATCTGGCGATATGCAATTCTGGACTCATGAAAATCATGCCATCGAGCTATCTCGGCCTGACATGATCGAAAGTAGAATGAAGTATGTCCATGAAAATCCCGTTCGGGCTGGGATAGTTGAAAAGGAAGAAGATTATCTGTATTCAAGCGCTAGGAATTACGCCGGTTTGAAGGGATTGATTGAGGTGGATTATTGGTAATTAATGTGCTTGGCTGGTGCTAGGCGTAGTTTGTAACTACGCCTTCCTATCCCAACGAATTTGCAATTCGATTTCATCGCGGACGCTAGATTTGAGTAGTTTCCGATTATAAATCGGTCAGGAGAGTAATTCATAATTAAAAAAATAAAAAGTTGCGTATATATTTCTGTACGACTAATATGCGCAATTAATTTTGATTGTATGGCTTAAAAAAAATCCCTCAGCTTGCGCTAAGGGATTTTCATTTGTTTTGCAATCTCAAATCAAAGCTTTCAGAATTCTAATTTATCATTGAGGTTCAATTCAATGTCGTACCCCGATAGCTATCGGGGCGTAATTCGTAAATCACAATTTCGTCTCCACCCAGTCCCTAGCATTCACAAAAGCCTCCAACCATGGCGTAAAGTCATCTTTGCGATCTGCAGGATAGTGTGCCCAGTTCCATGGCTTTAGGCTTCGCTCGATATGTGGCATAAGCGCCAAGTGACGTCCGTCTGCTGATGCAATGCCTGCGGTAGCGTGATCGGAACCGTTGGGATTGCCGGGATAGGCCTCGTAGCTGTATTTCATGGAGAAATTGTACTGACTAGACAGCATTGGCAATTGGAACTTACCCTCGCCATGTGCTATCCATACGCCAAGGCGCTGACCTGAGAGCGAACTTAGCATCACGGAGTTATTTTCAGGAATAGTCACGTTTACAAAAGCCGACTCAAACTTATGACTGGCATTGTGTAGCATTTTTGTTTTTTGAGGATGATTTGGGTTGATCAAATCTAATTCGATCATCAGTTGACATCCATTACAGACTCCCAAACTCAAGGTGTCTTCTCGTGCATAAAAGTTATCCAAAGCCTGCTTTGCTCTTGGATTGTAGAGAAATGCTCCTGCCCAGCCTTTTGCCGAACCCAGCACGTCGGAATTGGAGAATCCACCCACAAAGACGATCATCTGCACATCTTCAAGATTTTCCCGACCTGTGATCAAGTCCGTCATGTGGACGTCTTTCACCTCAAAACCCGCCAACCAAAGTGAATAGGCCATTTCACGGTCACCGTTCACACCTTTCTCTCGAATGATTGCAGCTTTGGCTTTACCTTTTTCAGTACGGAATGGATCAAGTCCAGCAGTTTCGAAATTGCCTTTCCAGCCTTCCGCAAATGAATAGGAGAGGGGCTGGTTTTTATAATTATCAAATCGGTCTTTGGCGAGTGCTTCACCACTTTGCTTGCGGTCCAATAGGTAAGAAGAGTTATACCAAACGTCCCGCATTTCAGCCACATGGAGGATTAAGTTTTTCCCTTCGAAATTCAATTTGCCGGAAGCATTCACTGTTGCCAGCTCCACATAATCTACATCTGCCTCGGCCAATAGACTTTCTACGGCATTGTCATCTTCCACCTGAATCAGGATTCCCGGATTCTCTGCGAAAAGTGTTTTGACCAAATCGGTCTCTTCCAATCGATCCAATTTGACATCCAAGCCGATTTGAGTAGATGGAAAGCACATTTCCAGTAAGGCCGTCACTAGCCCTCCGGAAGAAATATCATGTCCGGAAAGGACCCAAGTCTGGTCGATCAGATCTTGGACAGCCATAAATGCTTGCCCAAAATAGGCAGTGTCTTTGACGTCAGGAGTTTCAGTACCGACTTTATTCAAAGTCTGGTAAAAGCTCGATCCGGCCAGTTTGAAATTGTCTTTGGAAAAATCGATGTACAAGATTTTACTGCCGAATACCGGTTTCAATGCAGTTTTTACTGTCTTTTTCACATCACTGCACTCCCCTACGGTGGATATGATCACCGTACCCGGCGCGTAAACCACTTTTCCGTCAGGATATTTCTGCGTCATGGAGAGCGAATCTTTTCCCGTTGGGATATTCACTCCGAGTTCTATGGCAAATTTGGAAACGGCTGCTACCGCTCGATACAAACGATCATTTTCACCTTCGTTTTTTGCAGGCCACATCCAGTTGGCTGATAGGGAGATTCCTGCCAATCCATCCTGAATCGGAGCAAAAACGAGATTAGTCATTGCCTCAGCGATTGCCAATCGGCTTCCGGCTTCAGGATCTGCCAAAGCTGCCACAGGAGCATGTCCGATGGAAGTGGCGATTCCTTTATTTCCGGTAAAGTCAAGTGCCATCACTGCCACATCATTCAGTGGCAGTTGAATCTCGCCTACAGTTTGTTGATTCGCTACACGACCAGTTACGGATCGATCGACTTTATTGGTGAGCCAGTCCTTGCAGGCTACCGCTTCCAGCTGCAGTACTTCTCGGATATAGCCTAGGATCAATTCAGAATTATAACTTACCTCACTGAAATCCGAGTGACTGGTTTGGTCTTCCAATACAGTCTTTGGCGAAGAACCAAACATATAGGCTAAGTTCCAATCGACGGCTTTTTCACCTGATTTTTGGCTTTCAAATTTGAAGTGCATATCCCCAGTGGTCTCACCCACCACATAAAATGGCGCGCGCTCTCGATCGGAGATTTGATGCAAGGTGTCCACGTCTTTTTTGCCGATTACCAATCCCATTCGCTCCTGAGACTCATTTCCGACGATTTCTTTGGCAGAAAGGGTAGGGTCACCTACTGGAAGTTTGTCGATATGGATCGTGCCTCCGGTGGTTTCCACCAATTCGGAGAGGCAATTTAAATGCCCGCCTGCGCCGTGATCGTGGATGGATATAATTGGGTTGTCCTCACTTTCAGCCATTGCTCTGATCACATTGGATACGCGCTTTTGCATTTCAGGATTGGAGCGCTGAATGGCATTGAGCTCGATGGCGTTTGAGAGTTCTCCGGTATTCAATGAGGAAACTGCCGATCCACCCATCCCTATGCGGTAGTTATCTCCGCCCATGATCACAATTTGATCACCGACTTTTGGCTCTTGTTTTTTGGTGTATCTGGCATTGGTATAGCCCACACCGCCAGCTAGCATGATGACTTTGTCGAAGCCATGCTGCTTGCCATTTTCCTCATGCTCAAAGGTTAAGACCGAACCGCAGATCAGTGGCTGACCAAATTTGTTTCCAAAATCAGAAGCTCCATTGGAAGCTTTGATCAGAATATCCATTGGAGTCTGATAAAGCCAAAGACGCGCCGGAAGGTTATTTTCCCAGCTTCTGCCTTCGCTAGATCTCGAATAGGAAGTCATATACACGGCTGTTCCGGCCAAGGGAATCGAGGCAGTTCCTCCAGCCATACGATCTCGGATTTCTCCTCCAGCACCGGTAGCAGCGCCATTGAAAGGCTCCACAGTGGTGGGGAAGTTATGAGTTTCCGCCTTCAGAGAAATGACCGTATCGATCTCGCGAGTTTCGAAAAAGTCTGCCTGATGGGCAGTTTTTGGCGCGAATTGCTGGACTTTAGGACCATACACAAATCCCACATTGTCTTTGTATGCCGAAGCGATCCGATTGGGATGCGCTTTCGAAGTTTCTTTGATGAGCTGGAAAAGTGTCTTTGGCTTTTCTTCCCCATCGATGATGAACGTGCCATTGAATATTTTGTGTCGGCAATGCTCGGAATTGACCTGAGAGAATCCAAATACCTCCGAATCCGTCAAGAGACGATCCAATTCCTTGGATACATTTTCCAAATAATCTACCTCTACTTGACTAAGGGCAAGGCCTTGTTCTTTATTATAGCCGGCGATATCAGTGATCTCCTGAATAGGCTCCGGCTTTAGGTGAATGTCAAAAATCTCTTGGTCCAAGCCTTCGTAAGCCTTCTGAAGCATCGGGTCGATTTGATCGCCTTTGTTCATTGGAAAAAATTCCTCGATGCGCTGGATTCCAAGAATTCCCATGTTTTGGGTGATTTCTACCGCATTGGTTGACCAGGGTGTGATCATTTCTTTTCTCGGTCCGGAGAAACTTCCTGAGATAGAATTTCCTGATAGGGATTTTGCTTCCGAAAAAAGCCAGATCAGTTTTTCGATGTCTTCAGGTGCTAGCGGTTGAGGTACTTGAACTGCGTAAACGAGTTGCTGAGGGGATTCAAAGAAGAAAATCATGTTCTTTGGATGGTGAGGTGCAAAGGTAAGGAATTGAGATTTTAGAAGGAAATGGAATTAATCTTGGTCTTAATTGGAGATAAATAGAAATAGGGTGGAAATACACCTTGCTTTGCTCGGTGAGATAATTGATTTCAGTCTTATTTCAGCGATAAAGTATTTCTCCAATAGGCATATCTCACGAAGTCTATTTCGCCGAAGGCATATTTCAATGTGTTATATTCTCCACCACCGCTTCTATCAACTGTCCATGTCCTACAGGCAGCGTGATGACTTGGATTTGTTTGATTTTTGAACTGAAACGCTTGAGATTTTCACCCGTGACCATCTTATCATATTCTCCTATATACAAGGTGATCGGAGTTTGGTGTTTTCTTATTTCCGTTATGATCGTTGGTAAATGTGACCGTAGCCCACCAAAGACTCGCCAAGTCAAGTAGACCTGTGCACGTTTGGATCGGGTTTTCATTTCGTTTCTGACAAACTTGGTCAGACTGCTTTCTACCAGACCAACCTGTTCCAGTCTTTCCACAATTGTAAAAAAGGGCTTAGGTCTGAAGACCACTTGTCTGAACGATTGATGCAGAAAACTTGGGTAACTGTTTAGGCTATACCAAAGTCCAGTTTTGATCCCATCGGGAGCGAGTAGTTTTAGACTCGTTACTTTTTCAGGGAAAAGCTCATAGGTTACCAAGGAGAATTTCCCACCCATACTATAGCCAATGAGATTAAAAGTAGAAAAATCTTCCGCACTCATCAGTTCGGAAATGACAACTTTCCAGATCGATTTACTTAAACTTTGATTTTGGTCTCTCCAGACACTACGTCCATGGTAGAACATATCAATAAAAAGGAATTTTGAATTAGGGCTGAGCAAAGCTTCAAAAGGGAGCATATCCTGATGCGTTTGACCAAAGCCATGAAAAATCAGGGAGACCTCTTTTCCGGTCCCACAACTTTTATAGGCAAGTTTGCCCCATTTGGTTTTCAGAATATTCATGTACCAGTATAAAATTTAATTTTGTATCAGGGAAAAATCCAGTAGTAATTATATCAGGTTGTTTCAAATAAAAAATACTGTTTTGTAATCGACTTAAATTATTCGGAAATGATTATCCTTTGATATTAAATACCAGGTAATTCAAAATTAAATTTTACAGAAAAACTATGGAAACTTTGAACCACCTGAAAGTTTCCATAATTTTACTGCAATAGTAACAGAATTTTGAGATGAGAGAACGAATTTTGGAGTTAGCCGGGGAGCAATTTTCTCGATTTGGTGTCCGAACTGTCACCATGGAGGATATTGCAAGGTCAGCAGGAATTTCCAAAAAGACCATTTATCAGGAATTTAAAGATAAAAAAGATTTAGTACGTGAATCTTTCAAGTGGATTCTAGAAAAAGACAAACAGCGCCTGATATTTATTGTAGACTCTGGAGATCGTGTAATCGATCATTTAATAAAATCGTCGCAAACGATACGTGAGCGGCTAGAGCATATGAATCCAATTGCAATCCTGGAAGTCCAGAGATATTTTCCTGAAGCTTGGGCGGAGTTTGAGTCTTTCAAAGATGATTTTGTATTGAAAGACCTGTTCAATGTGATAGAACGAGGTAAATCCTTAGGTTATTTTCGTCCTGAAATAGATTCGATGATTCTTGCACAGCTTCGCGTCGCACAGATTTCCTCCGCGTTTGAATCTGGAATTCAAGGAAAAACTGGTCGTGAAATCATGGATATGCAATTGGAAATGATGGATCATTTCCTTCATGGAATTTTTACCGAAAAAGGAAGAGTATCCTACCGGCAACAAAAAGCAACCACCCTTTAATATGAGTTTATTCAAAAAACTGTTCGTAGCCATCATATTGATAGCTACTGTTTTTCAAACCGCATCAGCTCAAGATGTGGTTCAGCTGAATCTAAAGCAGGCGCTCGAATATGCTCTAGAAAATAATGTAGATGCTAAAAATGCCCGTTTGGAGCTCTTAGTTGCGGAGACTACTGTAAAGGAGGAATTGTCTAAAGGATTACCGCAAATTAATGGCTCGTTCAATTTTAATTACAATCCTGCGGTTCCACTTTTATTTGTACCCAATGAAGGGATTTTTGCGGATCCTGCTGTAGATGCAGATGTGGTTCCACTTAGGCTTGGAGTGAGTTATCAGTCAGGGTTAGGGGTGACTGTAAGCCAGATGATTTTTGATGGATCCTTTTTCGTAGGCTTGAGAGCTTCCAAAACGCTCCGGGAACTGATAGAATTTGATCGAATCAAAACTGAGAATGATGTGCTTTTGACTGTAAAAAAGGCCTATTATGGAGTTTTGGTGAATAACGAACGAATCAAACTGTCAGAGTCAAATCTTTCTAGGCTCGATTCACTTTTGGAAGATACCAAAGCGATATATGAGGCTGGATTGGCGGAGAAAATCGATGTATCTCGAATCCAAGTTCAACGCAACAATACGTACACTCAGTTGGAGCGAAGCCGAACGGCCTATGAGATCAGTAAGCAATTGCTGAAAATCCAAATGGGGTTACCAAGAGAATATGATGTTCTGATCACAGAAACTTTGGCAGAATTAAACTCGAAAGAGTATCTGAATCAATTGCTGACTATGGAGGGTATGCCTAGAGTGGAAGTCAATCAACTGGAGAAAAACTTGGAATTGGTCGGTTTGGACTTGAAAAACAATACCGTACAATACATGCCGAAGATCACGTTCAGTGCAAATTATCAGCGATCCGGTGCCTCAAATGACTTAAGTAATGTATATGATTCGAGGAACTGGTTTAGTAGTTCTTTATTGGCTGTGAACATGCAGATTCCTATTTTTGATGGTTTTCTGAAGAGTTCACTAATCCAGCGAAACCGTATCCAACAAGATCAATTGAAGAATCAGCGCCTATTTCTTGATGATAATATTTCGCTCGAAATCTACCAAGCCCGAACGAGCTTGAAGAATGATTTGAATATCCTTGAGGTACAAAGAGAGAACATGGACTTAGCCCAAGAGGTCTACGATATCTCAAAAATCAAATACAACGAAGGTGTGGGTTCTAATCTAGAAGTGGTTGATGCAGATGCTGCCCTGATCGAATCAGAAATTAATTACTTATCCGCACTTTATGATGGCTTGATCGCTAAAGTTGATTTAGAGAAAGCGCTTGGAATATTGAAATTTGAGATTGAAAACTAAATAAACTATTTCTTGTTCAGAAATTGGAATTTACCAACGTATTATCAACAAACACATGAAATCAACAGCTAAATTCTTATCCATAATCGTTCTTTTACTTTTCGCAGTTTCTTGCGCAAAAGATGAGGGAGTCGAAGCTAAAAAGGTCGAACTGCAAGAGCTTAAAGCTCAGTTGAATGAGATCAATACAACTATCAAATCCTTGGAGACTGAGATCGCAACGCTTGATCCTGAGTTTGCGAAGCAAAACAGAAAATCAATTCTAGTCACTACAGCATCTGCACGAAAGGGCAGATTCGAGCACTATGTAGAGGTGACCGGCTCAGTACTGTCTAAAAAGAATGTGAGCATAAGTGCAGAGACTTTAGGGAGAATTCTTGCTGTACCGGCAGTGGAAGGAATGTACGTGGAAAAGGGAGTAATTCTCGCAACTATTGATTCAGAATCCATGCAGCGAAACATCGATGAGATTCAGAATTCCCTGTCGCTTGCCAATATTTTATTTGAAAAGCAGGAACGTCTTTGGAACCAGCAGATCGGTACAGAAGTACAATACCTAGAATCTAAAAATAGATTGGAGGGATTGGAGCGAAACCTAGCTTCTTTAAAGACCCAATTGGCTAAGGCTGTGATTCGTGCACCTTTCTCAGGGACAGTTGAGACGGTGAATGTGAGACTAGGAGAGTTGGTTCAGCCTGGTATGTTGATGTTTCAATTTATAGGGGTTAGTGAATTATTTATCGAGGCTGATATTTCTGAGTCGTATGTAGGCGTCTTAGACCCTGGTGATTATGTAGATGTGAGCTTTCCCTCCATAGCGCAGGACTTAAGAACAAAAGTGTCCGCTGTAGGAGCGATCATCAATCCCAACAATAGAACTTTCAAAATAGAAGTAGTGCTGCCAAGGATAGCCAGTTTGAAACCAAATATGATTTCCGTTTTGAAGATTCAAGATTATGAGTCCAATAATGCGGTGATCATTCCCAGTCATTTGATATTGAGTGATAATAGAGGTGATTACGTTTTCACTGTGGTAGATGAAATAGCTAAAAAGATCTACGTAGTAAGAGGAAAGACTTTCAACCAGGAAACTGAAGTTCTGGAAGGCTTGAATGGTGGAGAAACTCTTGTGGATAAGGGCTTCAGAGAAGTAGGAGATAATTTCAGCGTGAACATAGCTCAATTATAAATCATGTCAGATCAAAAAAAGAATTATAAAGCAAGAGAATTTGCTTTATCTAGTCTGAGTGTGGATAATTCCACCTCAGTTGTAATCCTTACCTTGATTATCAGTGTTTTGGGATTAAATGCCTATCGATCCATGCCTAAAGAAAGTTTTCCTGAGATTGTCATCCCGACAGTATATATAGGAACTCCGTATCCGGGCAACTCACCGGTGGACATAGAAAACTTGATCACCAGACCGATAGAGAAGGAATTGAAATCGTTGAATAATGTGAAGGATATCAAATCCACCTCTGTGCAAGATTTCTCCTCTATAGTCATCGGATTCAATCCAGGAGTAGAAATTGCCAAAGCAATTCAGGACGTAAAAGATGCGGTGGATAAGTCGAAGAGCGAACTTCCCACTGATTTGGATCAAGATCCTAATGTTGTTGAGATCAACACTTCTGATTTTCCAATCATGAATGTGAATATTTCAGGTAATTATTCAGAAGTTGAATTAAAAAAGTTTGGAGAGTATTTGGGGGATGAAATTGAAAAACTTTCAGAGATCTCCAAAGCAAATCTCGCAGGTACGGTTGAGCGCGAAATTCAAATCAATGCGAATCCCTATAAGATGGAGTCAGTAGGGGTGAGTTTTGGAGATATATCCGGTGCTATCCAATCTGAAAATGTAACTATTTCTGGTGGTAATATTCGCTCAGGAGAATTTCAACGTACGCTCAGAATTGACGGGGAATTCACAGATCCGATGCAATTGCTTGATGTCATTGTCAAGACAGATAAACAGAAGATCGTCTATTTACGGGATGTAGCTACGGTAAAAGATACCTATAAAGAGCGATCCAGCTATGCAAGAAGTAAAAATCTACCTGTTGTCACCATCAACGTAGTGAAGCGAAGTGGTGAGAACTTGCTGATTGCCTCAGATAAGATCAAGGAGATCATCCAAAAAACTCAGGCAAATCGATTTCCTTCGGACTTGGAAATTTCTATTACCAATGACCAATCGAAGCAGACTAGACTTCAGGTGAGTGACTTGGAAAATTCGATCATCTTCGGAGTAATACTCGTGGTATTAGTGTTGACCTTCTTTCTAGGGTTCCGAAATGCACTCTTCGTGGGAATTGCAATACCGCTGTCTATGTTTATTTCATTCCTGATTCTGAATTCATTTGGAATCACGCTGAATTTGATGGTGCTATTCTCGCTTATATTGGCGCTGGGCATGTTGGTGGATAATGGGATCGTGGTCGTGGAAAACATCTACCGATTGATGTCGGAAGGCAAAAGTGCCGTCACAGCCGCCAAAGAAGGTGTTGGCGAAGTGGCATGGCCTATCATTACATCGACTGCGACTACGCTAGCAGCATTTTTGCCTTTAGCTTTTTGGGAAGGTACTGTGGGAGAATTTATGAAGTTCCTACCAATAACACTGATTGTTGTCCTATCGTCTTCGCTGTTTGTAGCTTTAGTGATCAACCCTGTATTGACTGCTCTTTATATGAAAGTAGAAGATGTCACAAAGGCAAAACCAAAGCAAAAGCCCGTAATTGTGGCAGGAGTATTTTTGATTTTCTCACTGATATCTTATTTGTTAGGATGGACGGCAATAGGATCACTTTCGCTAGTAGTATCAGTGTTGACACTAGTTAATGTCTTTCTACTTCGAGGAGCAATACGTTGGTTTCAAACCGTTCTCCTGGTCAAATTGGAAACAGTGTATGGAAATATCCTGACCTACGCACTCGCAGGAAGAAGACCTTACGCCTTTTTTGGAGGGACAGTCCTTCTGTTAGTATTGTCAATAGGCTTATTGTATGTACGAGCTCCTCAGGTGCTATTCTTTCCGGATAACCAACCGCAGTTAATAAATGTATTTGTGGAATTCCCTATTGGAACGGATATCGAAGTTACCAATGACTTTGTAGATTCTATGGAAGATGAAGTGATGGTTGCGCTAAAGCCTTATCAAAATATTGTTCAGTCTGTGATATCTCAAGTTGGTGAAGGAACTGGTGATCCCACAGAAGGACCTAGTAGTCAAGCTACTCCTCATAAGGCGAAAATCACGATTGGTTTTGTAGACTACATTGATCGGCAAGGAATTAATACTAATGGAGCTATGGAATTGATCCGTGACATGTCAGGGCAATATCCGGGGGTATTGATTACTGTGGACAAGCAAAGGACAGGCCCTCCGGTAGGAAGGGCTGTGAATATTGAATTTGTAGGAGAAAATTATGAGCAGCTTATCGCTTATGTCAATGAGACTACCTCCTATTTAGAATCTCAAAATATCTCAGGGATAGAGGAATTTAAAAGTGATTTATCTTTAGGAAACCCTGAGTTGATCATGGACATCGACCGGGAAAAAGCCAGAAGATTTGGACTTTCAACCTCCCAGATTGCACAAGATTTGAGAACAGCCTTGTTCGGATTGGAAGTTTCCAAATTCAAAGAAGGAGAGGATGACTACCCGATCCAACTCAGATTTGATCGGGACTACCGATATGATATCAATGCGCTTATAAACAAGAAAATCGGCTTCCGAGATAAATTTGGAGACAAGCGTGAAGTTCCGATTTCGGCGGTGGCCGATATTGAATATGGATCTACTTATGGTTCGGTAAAGCGAAAAGACTTGGAAAAAGTGGTTTCTGTATTCTCCAATGTGCTTGATGGCTACAATGCCACTAAAATCAACCGGCAAATTCAAGTTGCGATGAATAGTTATGAGGTTCCTGACGGGATCTCGGTCAAATACACAGGAGAGCAAGAAGAGCAGGCCAAATCCATGGAGTTCCTTCTGGGTGCGTTGGGTATTGCAATTTCCTTGATTTTCTTGATTATAGTGGCACAGTTCAACTCGGTAACCACACCATTTATCATCCTGGCTTCTGTTGTTTTGAGTACGATTGGAGTATTCTTAGGATTGGTAGCCTTCAATATGGATTTTGTAGTCATTATGACAGGAATTGGAATTATCTCCTTGGCCGGTGTTGTCGTGAATAATGCCATTGTATTGATTGATTATACGAATCTTGTCAGAGCGCGGAAGCGGATTGATCTTGGTACCAAAGAAAATGAGTTTCTGGATTTCCGAGATCTACTGGGAAGTATCGTAGAAGCAGGCAAAACTCGTCTTCGCCCTGTTCTTCTTACAGCGATCACCACTGTTCTTGGATTGATTCCTTTAGCAATTGGTATGAACATTAATTTTGGCACACTTTTGAGTTCTTTCGATCCCCAGTTTTATGTGGGAGGAGATAATGCAGCATTCTGGGGGCCGATGGCTTGGACAGTAATATTTGGTTTAACCTTTGCAACCTTCCTCACGTTAGTCATCGTACCGGTTATGTATTTGATGGCGGATAAGTTCAACATGAAAATCCGAAAGATAAAAGCCTAGCCGAAATTAAGGTTGGTGGTTTTTTTTATGAAACCTTTGAGACATTGTCTCGAAGGTTTTTTGTTTTTTTGATTTCGAGTTACTAAGTGGATTTTGTAAATTTGCCTTCCAAAAAAAGTATGAAACGAGAAGATGGAAGAATTAAAATGGTATGTGATGTACACTGCTTCTAGATCTGAAAAAAAAGTTGCGGATCGATTGAAAGAGCGAGGAGTGGAGGTTTATTTGCCAATCATAGAAGAGTTGAGGCAATGGTCGGATCGCAAAAAGAAAGTTCAAAGGGCACTTTTCAATGGGTATGTATTTGTTAAGACTAGAAGAAATCAATTGTGGGAATGCCTCCAAGTACCAGGTGCAGTAAAATTTGTCCATTTTTCAGGTCACCATGCAACAGTCAGAGAAGAAGTCCTGGATATGATCAAGCGTATCGTAGAGACAGGTGTAGCCATAGAAACTGACGGTTCGAATATCGAGTCAGGGGAAAAAGTAAAAGTGATTGGTGGACCGCTGGTAAACATGATAGGTGAAGTCATTGAGAAAGGAAACAAGGATTATTTTATGATTCGAATTCCGGGGATTTACCAGAATATTTTAATCACCTTACCTCGAAAATTCTTGGAAGTAACGGTTTAAAAAAAATAGAAAGGTTAGCAATCACTGACCTTTCTATTTTAGAATTATATGTATGTCCGTCTTGTTTCACGTAGCCAAATTTATTGCTGATTTGATAAATCCCCCCGATATTCGGAACAGGCTTTTGCCTCCTTTGATCCCGATCGTTATCAAGAGACGAATTTGATCCGATTCCAATCAAGATTTTGTTTTGATCGTGACGTGCACTTATGAGGATACACATATTTAGAATCATGGATATCCCTGCCATTCTAATCTTTTTTTCTTCTCGGGATAAAATACCTACGATAGACGATTTGAGCCTGGGCCAGGTGGTCTCCATATTTATTGAAACCTACATTTCCTTCAATATTATCAATGAAAGTAAAAAACATAGTTCCTTCAGCGGCAATATCTGAATAAGGACCTAAGGTAAAACTTAGACCTGCCCGCAGTGGAATGTAAGCCAATGTGATACTTTCGTTAGTTGGTAGTTCCTCTGTATTGAGGTTTTTGGTCTGCTTCGTATTTGCAACCATCATACCAAGACCAAAGCCTCCATAAACGTTGACTTTGCTCCGGTTCATGTGATTGGCGAATCCAATTAGGTTCATACTTGGCATTACATCAAAATAAATTGCTGATCCATTAGCAGTAAAAGCTGCATTGTTTTCGGCCCATTTACTTTGGATTTCTTGACTCGGGTTGCCTCCGCTCGAAAGCCACTGGATACCGGCTGTTCCTCGAAGATCAAATCTTGCATTTAGTTTTTTGGTGTATGCGGCTGAAATCGAAGGTTTAATTTTAAAATTCCATGCTCGATATTGTCCGCCATTATCCAAGTAAGCGAAAGAAGGACCTACTCCGAAAGTCAGAATGTGGTTTCTTGATACCCTTTCTTTATAGAAACTCTGACCAGATGAAGCGCTGGCTAGAAGTATGAAAAATAAGAATACTGAGATTGTTACTATTCTAAACATAGTTGAATTATCTGACGAAAATTTATTCAGGGTGGTGGATTTTTGGAAATTGACAACAAATATGCCAATCAGCTAAGCTCATTATTAATTAGAACTGAAAAAGTCTGGAATTAGTCGACATTCACTGCTTTTTAGGAGTCTTCAAACGCTTTTGCAATCTCATCTTCAGTGCTTTTCAGCTTCTTTCGGCAAGATTTCACTAATTCTGCCGCTTCTTTGACAAGTGCTGAAAGCTCATCTATGCTTTTTTTGCCTTCTTCTAATTCGTTCAGAATCAACTCCAGTCGGTTCATTGATTCGGTATAAGTTAACTCAGTCATTTTGCTTCGATTTTAGTGATAGTACTTGCTATCTTTTGCTTGTTGGTATGAGTGACTATTTCCTGCCCAATCTGTGCAGAACTTATTCCCACAGGCACTCCATTTAGCTCAGTTCTGGTATATCCACGGTTTAGTACCGCAACTGGATCCAATTGATTTGATAAACTCAGTTTGGAGTTCAAGAGTTCCTCTTGAATACGAATCAGTTGATTTATGGCTTTTCGGATTGATTTCTCACTACTTTCCAGAGCGATCTGCTCCACTCGAACTATGTTTTTCTCTGCGAAATGAATTTGCGCGGATCGCGTTCGCACTTGTTCTTGAGCAAGCTTCAGGCTACTTGTAGTACTTGATTTGATTTGTAAGCCAACTTGAGTGATTTGCGATTCGGCATTCTGTAATTGAAGCCGAGTAAATCGATCCAACCGAGTTAAGGCCAATTTTAAGTTTTCTTCAAACTCCCGAAAACTGGCTAAAATAAATTCAGCAACTGCAGTTGGAGTCTTACATCGGGTATGTGCAGTTAGATCAGCAATAGTTTCGTCTCGTTCGTGTCCAATTCCTGTAATTACCGGAAGTGGGAATTTTGCTATTGCGATTGCCAAACGGATATCATCGAAGCAATCCAAGTCAAGTTGTGCGCCACCTCCTCTGATAATAATGACCACATCAGGTTTGGTTTTTGTCAGCTCTTCAAAAATCCGAATCAAACTTGCTATAATGCTCGAGACAGCTTCATTACCCTGCATAGTGCTGGGGTAGAGCTTATGGTAGATTTTATAACTTTCTGAATTTGACTCGATTTGATTAACAAAATCTCCGTAACCTGCCGCACTTGGACTGCTGATAATCGCTATTTTCTGGATTACTGTGGGCAGCGTATGTCTTGCATTTAGACGCAAGAGGCCATCCTGAGTTAATTTGTTCAAGGTTTCCTGTCGCAGTCTTGCTCGTTCACCTAAGGAAAATGAAGGATCAATATCTTTGACATTCACACTCAAGCCATAAAGTGGATGAAAGTTCACTGCTACCTGAGCAAGCACTTTCATTCCATTTTTAAGTCCACTCCCAGTTACTGATTCAAATCGTGCAGCGACCGTACGGTAGGTGAATTGCCAAAGATTTGCCTTGATTTTTCCTAAGACCTGATTGCCCTGTTTTTCGACCAATTCAAAATAAGCATGTCCCTGAGGAGCCAAACGTAAATCCGAAAGCTCTCCGACCACCCAATAAACCGGTTCAAGATTAGCTTCAAGCGTATCTTGAATTACCCGGTTCAGTTCGACAATGGATTTAGGATTCATACTGCTTAAATTTGATCAAATGTAGCTTTAATCTGATCATTTAGACCTTTTGTGGCTTTGAGCATGGGGAGGCGGACTTGGTCTCCGCAAATTCCGATATGCTTCAGAAGATTTTTAACCCCAACAGGATTTCCTTCTAGATACATCAACTCACTGATTTCCAAAAGTGAAAAACTAGCTTCCAACTGCTCTCGATCGGTGCCATGGCTAATTTTTTGGAAGGTCGTGGGAAGTGCGTTTGCCAAGACCGAAATTATACCTGAGCCTCCGATACTCTTTATGGCTTTAGTCAGCAAATCATCTCCAGAAATCAAAAGAAAATCTTCAGGCATTCCTGCTGAGATACGCATACATTGCTCCAGATTGCCACTTGCTTCCTTCATTCCAAAAATATTTGGATGCTGCGCCAGAGTCAAAGTTGTCTCGGCAGTAATATTCGACATGGTCCGTCCCGGAATATTATATAGCATCACTGGCACAGGAGCGATGTCGGCTATAGCACCGTAGTGTGCGATGATTCCAGCCTGTGATGGCTTATTATAATAAGGGCTTACCGAAAGAATGGCAGAGACACCAGTAAAGTCTATGGATTGAATTTCCTCAATGACCGCCTGAGTATTGTTGCCTCCAATCCCAAGCATGATCGGGACTCTGCCCGATGAATAGCGAATACAGGCTTCCAGTACCGATTTTTTCTCTGAACTAGTCAAAGTTGCCGTCTCGCCAGTGGTCCCGAGAACTACCAGGTAATCTACTCCTCCTGAGATCGCGTGATCAATTAGGCGTTTGAGTCCACCAAGATCAAGGGAGTAATCTTCATGAAAAGGAGTGACTAATGCCACTCCGGTGCCTTTAAATTGATTCATAACTGTTAGGTTTGGGAGGCCAAAGATAATGGGATGATAGGAAATGACGCGCTGATTTAAAAAAAATGGGTTTAATTCTGTTTTGGCTGCAAGGGCAAATAATCATTCGCCCCTATGAACCTCCTATCATCCTCAAAAATTCCGCTTCAGAGATCATCAGAACGCCAAGTTTGATCGCTTTATCCTTTTTGCTTGGACCCATTCCTTCACCCTCGATAATGAAATCAAGATTTTTGGAAACCGTACTGATGTATTGGCCACCGTGAGATTGTACAAAATCTACGATCTCGTCCCGCTTGAAATTGATCAGCTTTCCACTGGCTAATATCCTTTTTCCTGCAAGTGCACTTCCTAAAACTTGCTGTTTGGATTCATCTACTTTTAGATTTAATCCATGAGCCTTTAATCTGTCAATAAGCTTTTGATTCGCTTCCTGCTCAAAAAAATCATGAATGCTTGTCACCAGAGTTTCACCTACGCCATTGATTTGGAGCAATTCTTCTGAAGTAGCAGCGGCAAGCTTTTCAATAGTCCCAAAATGTCTTGCAAGAAGCTGTGCAGTGTTTTCACCGATATTTCTAATCCCAATTGCAAAAAGCACCTTTTCAAAAGGTTGGCTTTTGGAGTTGGTAATACCTTCCATCATATTTTTGATGACCCCATCTTGAAAGGTATTTGCTTTTAGTTTCTTGATTCGCTCTCGGAGTTCATCAGATAGATCTAAATTAAGATGAAGTAAGATCCCATGAATTGTTCCCTCATTTTTGCTGGCTACAAGAATTTCCTGAAAGCTTACTCTTCGTCCAAGAAAGATCTCCAAGACTAGCGCGACGGGAACGTAATCCTCTAATTTCGGAAGCTGATGATCTGTCAGGGAATTGATCAGAAACTCTACCATTCCCGTGTTGGCAGGGACTTTTTTCTTCCAGACCCGAATCTGTTCTTGAAATGCTTTTAAGGTTTCGAAAAGTGGTAAGACAGCACTTTCAGTCAGAAAATCTTGGATTTGCTTAAAGGGAATCCCCTCAGTCAAAGCAAACAGTGCCTTTTCTACCTTGATGTACAGTAGTCCATCTCCTTCAAGCTCATATTGATCTTGCGACATTTCCAAGCCAAGGAGAGCCACTTTTTTAGCTTCAAGGTCATAGAGGTCTGCTGGATCTATGACGAAGTCCTGATCGATCAAGGCTCGGATTCGCTCCGTTCCCAATGAATCAATGTCCATTGCTCTTTTGGAGACAAAATGCTCAATTCTCCCCAATACTTGAGGAGGGCATTTCAATTTATTCGGACAGTAATGTTTCGCTTCGCTTTCTTTTCGCTCCAATTCAGTCTTGCATTCCGGGCAATGTGTGATATACACCATCGGTTTTGCTTCTGATTTCCGAAGGACCTCATTTACTCCTGTGATTTTAGGGATGATTTCACCTCCTTTTTCCACATAGACAAAATCGCCGGCATGAAGCCCTAAACGTTCTATTTCATTGGCATTATAAAGCGAAGCTCGCTTCACGGTAGTTCCAGCAAGACTCACTGGCGCTAAATTTGCCACAGGGGTGATTGCTCCAGTACGCCCAACTTGGTAGGTGATCGAGAGTAATTCAGTCGCTGCGCTTTCGGCTTTATATTTATAGGCAATAGCCCAACGAGGGTTTTTTGCTGTGAAACCCAGTTCCTCCCGCTGTGCATAGCTATTGACTTTCAAGACTACGCCATCGGTATCCAAAGGAAGTGTAAAACGATTTTCACGCCAATCTTCAATGTATCGGAACACATCCTGGATGGAATTCGTTTTTCGGTAAGTTGGGGAGACATTGAAACCCCATTTTTCAATTTGATGAATGGCATCCTCGTGGGTCTCGATTTCATCTACGCCAAGTAATTGGTAGAAGTAGCAATTTAATCTTCGTTTAGCCACTACTGCAGAATCCTGCATTTTCAGTGTTCCAGAAGCTGCATTTCTAGGATTTGCGAGCAAAGCATCGCTATTTTCTTCGCGCAGCTGATTTATTTTTTGGAACTGCGCGTGGGGTAAAAATATTTCGCCTCGAACTTCAAAATTATCGGGAACGCCTTCACCTTTAATAGTAAGTGGAATGTTTCGGATCGTTTTTATATTTTCAGTGACATCGTCCCCCTTATAGCCATCTCCTCGGGTTACAGCTCTAGCCAACTTTCCATTTTCATAGACTAGACTGATGGCGACACCATCAAATTTCATTTCGCAGAAATATTCATAGTCAGTTCTTCCAAGACCTTTTTCAACTCGCTCATCAAAGGCCATCAATTCTTCAATCGTATAGGTATTTCCAAGAGAAAGCATTTTTGTCGAATGCTCTATAGTCTGAAAATCCTTAGTGATCATACCGCCAACTCGCTGACTTGGGCTATCTGACTTCAATAAATCTGGAAACTGATTTTCCAGACTGATCAATTCCTCCAAGAGCTGATCGAATTCATAGTCAGATATTTCGGGTGCACTTTCCTGATAATAGAGAGAATTGTGTCGGTCTATCTGATCGGAGAGTTGGGTGATTCGGAGTTCAGCTTCTGTTTGAGTCATGTGTGTATTCTGGAAAAATTAGCCCTCGTAAAAATAGGATTTCGATGGAGAAGGAGCAATGATTTTGGGTATTGGAAATTTTTTTAACCGCAAACTGACGCAAAGGAATGCCCAAAGGCTTGATTATTCATGGTTCGATATTGTTGGGATCATAATTAAAAATTGAATTATAGAAAAAATAATCAGGACTCCGAAGCAGTCAAACCATGATTGGCAATTCCCACGGGAAAGGATGGATTAGATAGTTTAGGATAAGCCTGGAGGGCTTGAACACGGGTTCCTAAAATTCTGAAGTTGAGCTTTACTTTAAGATTGATTCAGCTAGTAGGGCATGGTTGTTAAATTAAATATAGTTCAGCACAAGGACCCAGTACAGAGAGGAATTGTAGGCTTGGTATTTAACTTCAGAATCGTATTCTAACTTCTTTTATTTCTCCAATTGTTAATTTCCTTTGTGGATATCCGCAATTGTGCCAGTAACCTAATTTTATTTGTTTGGCGTTAAGGCCCGCCACAGCGAGGCAGGCCCGCCACAGCGAGGCAAGCCCATGACGTTCCAATAACCATCGGAAGAAGTACCAGTAATTCTGGTGTTTACCATATGTTAAGTTGCTTTCATCTCTTTGTTGCTGCCATTGCGGATGTGCAAATTTTAAAGTTTCCATACCGCTATTCAACTAATTTGTTACCAGATTTATTTCGCATTTTTAATGTCATTTTGTTAGGATGATTTATCTCCTCCGATTAGAAGGATTACTATTTTCCTGTTCTTTTCCCTGAAGTAAATTCGATATCTTTTTACGAAGTTTATCTGTAATTCGCCAACTCCACCACCGACAGCCTTACAGTCTCCGAATTGACTATCGGTTTCAATTCTCTGGATCTGAAATAATATTTTGGCCTTGGCTTTCAGGTCCTACAGTTTTCCTAGCCATTTATCCAATGCAATTGATTTCTCGATGAAGTTCACATAGATTCGATCTGCTTGGCTACAACATTAAATGAATATCAAGATATTTTTTCACCAACTAGCTAATGAAATTGGAGCGTATGTGGCAAAGATTTCTGTTTTGCAGCTGAAAGGACTGGGAGTATGTTCAGCTATAAAATCTTCGAGGTTTGAAAAAACCTCAAAGGCTATATGAATACACCCTCGCGAGAACGCTGCCGTTGTAAATCCTCCGATTATTTTAAACCTTTGTATTCCCTTTTCCCTAAATTTCCATGATCAAAAAACCAGCTATTGAACGTAGTATTTTGGAGTCGGCCTACGCTCTTTTTATAGAGAAAGGATATCGAAATACCACCATGGATGATATTGCGAATTCACTTGCGATGAGCAAAAAGACGCTTTATAAATATTATCCAGGAAAGCTTGAGCTGCTCTATGCCTCTTTCGAAATTCTGAAAACAAAGCTGGCAGCTAAAGTGGAGGCAATTTTGGAAAATAAGTTTATCCCATTTCCGCTCAAACTTAAGTCCACGCTTACTGTGATTACTACTCATCTTGCACCGATTAATCCTGAACTTATTGAAGACCTTCGAGGATATGCGCCAGAGATCTGGGAGGAGCTTCGGATCTATATCAATGAATCTGCCTATATCCGATTTCAAAAACTAATTAGCCAAGGCATAGCTCAGGGACTTGTAAATCCTCAAATCAATGTGAGTCTGATGGTGATGCTATATGCGGCAGCTATTCAGTCACTTTTGGATCCAAAATTCATCAGCCAGTTTCCAGAAGACATTACCAAACAGATGGCGCTAAGCCCTTCTGAAATCTACGATCAGGCGATTACAATAATCTACAATGGTATACTTACCGAAGAAGCTAGAAACGAATTTGCCAATGCCTGAGACCTCCTTTGGCTGATTTTCCTATCTTTGCGACTACTCCAATAACAGACTTTCCTGCCGTCATTTTCTCTGACGATTTGATCATTAATAAACTATGAGTTCTAAGAATTTTAAACGTTATACCGTCACCTCCGCGCTTCCTTATGCCAATGGTCCCCTTCATATTGGGCATTTGGCGGGATGTTACATTCCTTCAGATAGTTATGTCCGATATTTGCGTAGCAGAGGAAGAGATGTAGCCTATGTGTGCGGATCTGATGAGCATGGTGTAGCGATCACCATCAAAGCAAAAAAAGAGAATAAAACTCCTCAGGAAATTGTGGATCGATACCATGAGATGATGAAGGCAAGTTTTAGCGAATTCGGAATTAGTTTCGATCATTATTCCCGGACTTCTGCAAAGATTCACCATGAGACTGCCCAGGAACTTTTCAAGAATTTATATGATAAAGGTGAATTTCTTGAGCAAGTTACCGACCAGTATTATGATGAAGAGGCCAACCAATTTTTAGCCGATCGATATATCGAGGGCACCTGTCCAAAATGTGCCAATGAACATGCCTACGGAGATCAATGTGAGCGATGTGGTGCTTCATTGAGCCCAACAGAATTAATCAATCCCAAATCAAAATTGAGCGGTCGAACTCCGATACTGAAAGAGACTAAGCACTGGTTTCTTGATTTGGGGAAATATACCAGTTTTTTGAAAAAGTGGATCTTGGAGGAGCATGTCTCCGATTGGAAAAATAATGTACTTGGGCAATGTCGATCTTGGTTAGAAGCCGGAGATGGACTACAAGCCAGATCGATGACTCGTGATATGGACTGGGGAATTCCTGTTCCGGTGAATGGTGCTGAAGGCAAAGTGCTTTATGTATGGTTTGATGCGCCGATTGGTTACATCTCCTCAACCAAAGAATGGGCAGCAGAAAAAGGAATCGATTGGGAGCCGTATTGGAAAGACAAGGATACCAAAGTGGTACACTTTATCGGAAAAGATAATATCGTATTTCACTGCATTATTTTCCCTGCTATCCTTAAGACTCATGGCGAATTTATCCTTCCTGAGAATGTGCCGGCAAATGAGTTCTTGAATTTGGAAGGCGATAAAATTTCTACCTCGCGAAATTGGGCTGTTTGGCTTCATGAGTACCTCGAAGAATTCCCAGGTCAACAGGATGTGCTTCGCTATGTCTTGACTGCCAATTCTCCGGAAACCAAAGACAATGATTTTACTTGGAAGGATTTCCAAACGCGTAATAATTCAGAGCTTGTTGCGATCTATGGCAATTTTGTGAATCGAGCGGTGGTGCTGACCCATAAGTATTTTCAAGGGGTAGTTCCCGTCAAAAGTGTGCTGACAGGTTATGACCAAGAAGTAATTGCTACCTTAAAAGCATTTCCTGATAAAATTGCAGCTTCGATAGAGCGTTATCGATTCCGGGAAGCACTGGGTATCATGATGGATCTCGCTCGCCTTGGCAACAAATATCTAGCCGATACGGAACCTTGGAAAGCAATCAAAACAGATCCGGATCGAACTGCAACGATCCTGAATATTGCGCTGAATATTGCGGCAAACCTTGCAATAGTTTCTGAGCCATTTTTACCGTTTACCGCTGGCAAATTGGTTTCACTATTTGATATGAAGCATATCAAATGGGAAGATGCGGGTGCTGCTGATTTACTCAAGGGAGGAAAAGCGCTGGGAGAAATAGGTTTATTATTTGATAAGATCGAAGATGAAACCGTAGAAAAACAAGTTCAAAAACTATTAAATGCCAAGAAAATGAATGAAGCTGAAAATGTACCCCTTCCGGTGATGAAAGACTTGATCACCTATGATGATTTTGCAAAATTAGATATGCGTGTGGTCACTGTTTTGGAAGCAGAGAGAATGCCGAAGTCCAAAAAGCTAATCAAGCTAAAGGTCGATACAGGACTTGGCCATCGCATAGTTTTGAGTGGAGTGGCTGAGCATTTTGAGCCAGAGTTTCTGATCGGCAAGCAAGTGACCATGCTGATCAATCTCGCTCCACGAAAGATGATGGGAATCGATTCTGAGGGAATGATCCTGATGGCGGAAGACAAAGACGGTAAGTTGAAGCTAATTCAGCCACATGAAGGAACGGCGGACGGATCGATGATTTCATAGGAGCGAATCTACATTCGCCCTTCCAAATCATGAGGTCTGCCATTCGTGAGGACACGAACGGCGGCGAAACGTGCCGCCTAATAAGTTCCAGTAGGGGCGAATCAATATTCGCCCTTGTCAGGATTGACATTCGCCCTTGTTAGAATCAACATTCCCCCCCATCGCCAAATAATGAGGTCTGCCATTCGTGGGGACACGAACGGAAGCAAAAAATGTCCTGAGCTCTTAGGATATTTACATTTTTTCCCCTGATAATGAGTTGCCTAGCTGGAAAATTTTTTCCGAAAAGTGAAGAAAAATTAAAATTTCGTATTTCACCCCTTTTACAAAACTTAATTAAAGTTTTAGGGGGGGGCTAGTCTTAAATCAGAATAATCTTCTGATTTTGAAAAAAAGGATAGACTAAATTTAGTGGTATTTGTATTGTACTGAAGGTGAAGTATTTGGAATAAAGAAAAAATATATTTAAAATCAACTATTCAATTATTTTAACAACAAAACAAACAAAAAATCAAGGTAACGAAACTATTAAATTTTCGAAAAGGAGGCTGGTTTGCCTCTTTCGTAGTGTTGATCTGCCTTACTTGGGCGGGAGCTAATTTTGCTACGCAGCCTCAGGCTGAGTTTGTAGAAACGGAAGTTGCATTGGAAAATGCGATTGCAGGGAGTGATGGTGGTGTAAGTGGAAAGGCTTGCTACAATACTATTACCAGCCTGGCTGGACATCAGGTCCGATATTGTCCATCCTGTTCTTTTATAGATGATAGCAAAGCAGCGTGGTATACTACTGAAAAGAGTTGCTAATGCGATTTACCAAAGTTAGGACCGGTATTTATTTTACGGTCCTAACTTAATTTAAGTATTCAATCAAAAGCTATGTTTTCAAACTCCTCATATAAATTAGCGATTTTCGCCATTTTGATTTTCCTGTGTTTTGTTTACAGCTGTGGAGAAACCTCATCAGGTAAGCCTGTTTACATGGCTTTTGATCACATAGAATATGTGAGTGATTATCCTGCAACATTTACAATTAAGGATAGGAAAATACCAGATATAAATATTATCGGGATACGGAATTTTGTGATTTATGACAGTATAATGATTTTAAGTACGAGCAATCCTGAAGGTATATGGTCAATCATTTCGCTACCTGATCTCCAAATTCTTAGATCATTTTTTAAAAGAGGTGAAGGCCCATTGGAGTTTATGCAGGGGCCAAGTGCAGAAGGTAAAACCAAGATTGTTAGAGAGAAAGGTCAGTTGTTGGCCTATATTTATGATTTCCAAAAAGGAAAACTTAAAAAATTAGATATTGGGCAAACTGTCGCTTCTGGTGAATTATACCTTAGCTTAATGGAAGCTGATTTGCCACCATTTTTATCCAATTTTATTATGGTCGATAGTAGCACGTTTTTTATAAAGGAAATTGAAAATAGGGATAAACAACAAAACCGATATTTATTAAAATCAGGCGAAAAAATAGAATTGCCAATTTTAGAGAAACTCAATCAGGCTACATTAAGTGAAGGAGCAGATTTCAATATTTTGGCAACCAACACGAGGTATAATGATGTAAATAAAAAATTTGTGGAGGCACCGACCGGGTTGAATTACATCAACCTGTATTCGCTTGACAGCTCCATAGCTAAAACAATCGGTATTGGAGATAAATTGACAGATATAGCAATGGTTGAAAAAGAATGGCCACAATGGAATCGGAAGTATGTTTTTTTGAATATTAAAGCCTTTGATGATTTTTTCGGGGTAATATACGTCAATGAATCTTTTAAGGACTATGAGGTTGAGAGAAAAAGACTTCCATCGATTTTGCTGTTTGATTGGGCAGGGACGCCTATTGCGGAACTGAAAATGGATAACCATTTCACCCATTTTGATATCGATTTTATTAATCAAGATCTCTATACATTTGACACTCATTCGGATGAATTTTTAAAGTTTCATGTCTCGGATATCCTTATTGGCTTGAATATTAGTAAGTGAGATTTTTCAATATATTTAAAAGTTCCTCAAATTTTATATATATAATTACAATCAATAAAAAAATACCTAGATTCAGATACTTGCAATTAGTCAAATAGTGAATTATGTGACATCTATTTTCGAGTTATTCGGAGTTAGCTTTCTCTCTTTGAAAATAGTGAAAACTGTTATCTCAATTTATCAAAAATTTGTTTGATGAGAAAAGATATGAAATCTACAAGAACTAAAGATATTCCTTATTTAGGTGAATTCTGGTTTCCAAAAATTGCGGACTGTAGAATGTTACTCTTAGACTACACTTTACGAAAACTTATTAGTACTATAATACAGCCTTTAAATTATATTCTCTTATGGAATGTTGTTCCGGTTTATATTTCAAATTAAAAGGCATTAGTTTTCTTTGCCTTTTAATTTTGTTTGGGTTCGCTTGTACTGATAAGAATTGATTTAATTCTTATTTTCAAAAAGAAAACGCTTCGGAGTACAAAAAGGAGATGGGTTTGATATCCCGGGAAGTACTGGAGTTTCCTTTAGATTCCAGTCTTCGCTTTTCGACTAATTCCATAGGAGTATCGACTATCAAAGGGAGGGAATATTTGAGCTTTCTCGATACCGATCTTATGACCTTGGCGATATTTGAGTATAAGGATACCAAAAAGTTGCGCACGGTTCAATTCGAATACGAAGGGCCTAATGGAGTGGGAAACTTGTCTACTTCAGTTCATTACCTTCATGGATTTGACTCCATCTATCTTTTCCATCACTGGACGGGAGCTTTATTACATTTGACGGATTCCGGTAAAATAATCAAACGGTACCCTCTTGTAGATTACGGTGATCCAGCTAATCTACCTATGCCCTTCCCTTCTGCTAACGCTCCTATACTATATGCACAAGGAAAATTATTTATCCCTACGACAATTACGAGGTATCAAAGTGATTACCGGGATTATCCAAGTTCATTAAGCGTAGATTTGGCGACGAAGAAGATAACTTATCTTAGCGTGTTTCCGGAATTATATACCAATGCATATTGGGGGACGAAATTCAAATACGAGCCAAGTATAGCCTATAATCATACCACTGACGAATTAGTTGTAAGCTACCCCGTGGATCCTTTTCTTCAAAAAGTAAATCTTCGGTCTAAGTTAGTAAGCCAACACTTTGTAGGGTCTGAATTCTTTGAGGCCATCTTCCCTTTCAGGTATGACCCATCCCACTATCTCAAGAGGGTAAAGGGCACCCGTGACCAAGAAGAGGATGACCATGGCATGACTACCTCTGATTATAGGGGGATATATTATGACAAAAATCATAACTTATATTACAGGGTGGCATTAATTAGGCCACCTTTGGAAAAGCTTTTCGTCTCCGAGGGGCCTGACTTCTTTATTATAATTCTCGATGAGCATTTTGAGAAGTTGGGAGAGCGTTTTTTCTCCTCACAAGTATATGATCCGTCAAAAATTTTATTGTCTTCAACTGGGATCAATCTATTTCGCAAAGATGTTTATGGAGCAGATGAGAATAAAATTGTAATTGAGATATATGAGCCAGTGGAAACCCCCTTATAATTAAAAGTTTCTGCTTAAGCTAATTGAATATAGGTTTGTCAGTAATGTAAAATACAATTGGATTAACATCTAAATGAATTTTTAGAGGTATCCGTTTAATTTCACATACTAAACATTATCACGAATTTTTTTAGATAGCTGTTTTATACCTGATTCGGAGGTTGTGTATTCCTGTTGCAATCCTCATGACGAGATGTCTTTTATCGAAGCCTTTTATTCTGATTTTATCACGTATC
>Ga0209491_10002645_pt1 | contig 31451 bp, 34 predicted proteins | sample BON02_FD_187213 | JGI IMG/M metagenome (GOLD analysis project Ga0209491, IMG submission 187213) | Freshwater microbial communities from Lake Bonney liftoff mats and glacier meltwater in Antarctica - BON-02 (SPAdes) (version 2) | ecosystem: Environmental > Aquatic > Freshwater > Ice > Glacier...
CAATAATTTTTTAGCAAGTATCCATTTTAGCAATGATCAGTTGGGGATCGCTTTTCTAGATCTCTCTACGGGTGAATTTATGTGTGCCGAAGGGCGGCAATCTTACATAGAAAAGCTTCTCCAGAGTTTTAATCCATCTGAAATTATTCACTCCAAAGCTGCAAAAGCTGTTGCTGCCACCTTACTAAAGAATGATTTTCACACCTTTCATTGTGAGGATTGGGTATACCAGCAAGCTTATACCTATGAAAAGCTGACGAACCATTTTGGGACCAAAAATTTGAAGGGTTTCGGGATAGAAAATATGGAATTGGGTAGCACAGCAGCAGGTGCCATATTGTATTATTTGGAAGAAACAGAGCATAAAGAAGTCAAGCATATCGCTTCCATATCCAGGATAGCAGAAGAGAAATTTGTCTGGCTGGATAAATTTACCATCAGGAATTTGGAGTTGGTTTACCCTCAACAGGAGGGTGGGGTACCACTAATTCAGATTCTGGACCGTACACAGACGCCCATGGGCAGTCGAATGATGAAAAAGTGGTTGGTCTTACCATTGAAAGAGAAAGGATTGATTGTAGAAAGACAAAAGTCAGTCAGTTTTTTTTACGAAGCTTCTGAATTAAGGGAAGAGTTGTTTTCCCATCTCAAACATGTGGGAGATCTTGAGCGATTGATTTCCAAAGTGGCTGTGGGCAGGATCAATCCCCGGGAGATGAATCATTTGAAAAAAGCGCTACTCAGTACCTTACCGGTTAAGGAATTGCTGGGGAATCAGCAGAATGGGGCTTTAAAAAAACTGGCAGACCAATTGAATGTTTGTTCCTATCTGCTTGAAAAAATCCAAAAGGAGTTGATGGAGGATGCCCCGATGCTTTCCCATCAGGGAGGGATTATTAAGGATGGGGTAGATCCTGATCTTGACGAATACCGGAAACTGGCTAATTCCGGCAAAGATTACTTGGTTCAAATTCAGCAAAGGGAAATTCAGCGGACAGGCATCACTTCGTTGAAAGTATCTTTCAATAAGGTCTTTGGCTATTACCTGGAAGTAAGCAATACACATAAGGACAAAGTGCCACCAGAATGGATCCGAAAGCAAACGCTTGTCAATGCTGAACGGTACATTACCGAGGAGCTTAAGGTGTATGAGGAAAAGATATTGCATGCAGAGGAGCGGTTAATAGCGCTGGAACAAAAGTATTTCCAGTTACTGGTACAGGATGCAGGGGATTATGTAGCGCAAATTCAGCAAAATGCAAGAGTTTTGGCCACACTGGATTGTCTGTTGAGCTTTGCTGAAGTGGCTTCAGAAAACAATTATTGTGCGCCTAAAATAGCCGATACGGATGCCATTGAAATCAAGGATGGCAGACATCCTGTAATAGAAAAGCAACTGGCAATTGGGGAGGATTATGTACCCAATGATGTCTATCTGGACAATTCCACGCAGCAGGTCATTATCATTACCGGTCCGAATATGGCAGGAAAGTCTGCATTGCTTCGACAAACTGCCCTGATCGTGCTGATGGCCCAAATGGGTAGTTTTGTGCCTGCCTCATTTGCAAGGATTGGAATAGTAGACAAAGTTTTTACCCGAGTAGGGGCTTCAGACAATCTCTCTAAGGGGGAATCTACCTTTATGGTAGAGATGACCGAGACCGCCAGTATTTTGAATAATCTTTCTGACAGGAGTTTGGTACTTATGGATGAAATCGGAAGGGGTACTTCTACCTATGACGGTATATCCATCGCTTGGTCCATTGTCGAGTATTTGCACAACCACCCCAAATGCAAAGCCAAAACCTTGTTTGCCACGCATTACCATGAGCTAAATCAGCTGGCCAATGATTTCCCCAAAGTGAAGAATTTTAATGTGGCGGTAAAAGAGTTGGGGAATAAGGTGGTCTTTATGCGGAAGTTACAACAAGGCGGGAGTGAGCACAGTTTTGGTATTCACGTGGCTCAGATGGCCGGAATGCCTAATCCTGTTGTGTTGCGTGCAGCTGAGATCATGAAGTACTTGGAAAAAGACAAACAACTTCAACAGCACAAGGAAAACATCAAAGACATACCAAAAAATAATTACCAATTGAGTTTGTTTGAACTTGACCCGAAATTCAAAGAAGCGAAGGATTTGTTGGAGGCCCTTGATATCAATACGATTTCTCCTGTGGAAGCACTGTTGAAATTAAATGAAGTAAAAAAGATGTTGGAATAATTTAGTCCCTTTATTGTCAGAGGAGTAGCATTATGTTGATAAAAATTTCTTTCGTTATATTGGACTTTAAAAATTAAGGCGTAAATTTGCTTCACAATCACGGAAATAAAAGTTTTTCTGCATACGAATGACAAGCGAAAGTAGCTCAGCTGGTAGAGCACGACCTTGCCAAGGTCGGGGTCGCGAGTTCGAATCTCGTCTTTCGCTCACATAAAGCCCTTATAGAAGGGCTTTATTATTTAAGAGGCAATTTAGAAAAAATATTTCATCGTTTTTTCTATCTTAGTTGTCGCTTAGTGTTGCCGGGATGGTGGAATAGGTAGACACGCAAGACTTAAAATCTTGTGACCTCACGGTCGTGCGGGTTCGATTCCCGCTCCTGGTACGATGCTTATTCTTTAATTAGGCAAACATTTAAAAAGCCGCTTAAATTTATTTTTAAGCGGCTTTTTTTTGATGATTTTTAAACGTTTAATGGCATGTCACGCTTTTAATGCTGTTGTTTAATTCCAGTAAAATATTTAATCCCGCATCGTTTTGACATGGTTTTCGGTAGCCGAAATAGGAGCGCCGTCTTCAGGTTTACATGATAAATACACCCTATAAACACTAAATAAATTATTTTTTCTTCAGTTAAAAGTTCTGGCTTTTTAGTTCTTAGCGAACAAAGACGATTTGCATAGGTTTTTTTTTGTCTCGATATGTTTTGTGGTGGAATGATTGTCAGGAAGTTTCATTGCTTGAAAATTATAAACTTTTAATGCCTTATAGACGATCACAAAACAAGTTTTTAAGCCAAAATTCATAAATTTAAACCTTAACATAGCTTACCCTATTTAGAAGATTTGAGTAAATTAGTTTGAAATCACATCATGATTGAGGTATATTGCTTCAATAGTATGATAATTGAAACAGTATAAAGGATTTGGATAATGGCAACAGTGAGAAAAACAATTACACTTACTGACAAGCAAGATGATTGGATTAAATCCCAGATTAAAAGCGGTGATTTTACTAATGAAAGCGAATATATCCGCGATCTAGTGAGGCGGGATCAAAACCAAAATGCAGAATTTTTAAGGACCAAAGCCGCTATTGAATACGGATTTAATAGCGGGATTAGTGATTTGAATGTTCCTGATATCATGAAGGAAGTTGAAGATAGGATGCGTAAGGATGGCCGGTTATAAATTATCTAGGGCCGCAAAAAATGATATTGCTGCCATTTATGAATTTGGCATTCAGACTTTCGGCTATAACCAAGCCCAGCTTTATTTAATGCAACTTCATAAGCATTTTTTAACCATAATGAAAAGCCCTAACATAGGTCGTGACGCTTCGGAGTTCTCCGATGGTTTAAAAAGGTTCGTTTTTGAGTCTCATACGATTTTTTATCAGCCGATGGATACAGGTGTGTTTATTGTGCGTGTATTAGGGCAGCAAATGGATTACCAAAAACACCTTTAAATCAATTTACAAATATGTCAATTTCAATATAAAACAATTTGTCCGCCGGAATTTCTTCATCTCTTGGTATTCTTTCCTCGCTTTCCGAAAAACACCCATTATCATTATATAGAAATATCAGAGAAAATCATAGGGAATAGATGAATCAAAATCGTCGCTTAATCCTTCAAGCTGATTTAGTAGAAAAAACTGTTTAAAAGGCGATGTCCTTGAAAATCTATTTTTCCCTTGGAAAGCAAATGAGGTGAAAGCGATTTTCCAACAAGATAAACGGTATATGGCATTACAGATAAGAGTATAAATTGCTTTTTTTTAATGACTTAAATTTAAAATCAGCTATTAAAAACACTAAAAGCTAAATATGATACAGCATTAAAAGCTAAATATGGTACAACTTTAAAAGCTAAAATCTATCTTTGATAAAATGACAAAATAATGGCAGCACCATCGGAAAAGCTTGCTGAATCCCTTGATATATTGAAAGATTTACAAGTGTCAGGAACAGTCGCTATAAAATCCGCTGATTTAACGCGGACGCATAGGGAACGTCTTGAAAAAGCGGGCTTTCTAAAAGAAACAATCCGTGGTTGGTATATTCCGACAAGACCTGACGAAACAGCAGGCGAAAGCACTTCATGGTTTACCTCTTTTTGGAATTTTTCAGCAGCCTATTTGCAAAAACGCTTTGATGAAAATTGGAGCCTTTCGCCTGAGCAGTCGGTTATCTTGCATGCGGGAAATTTGACGGTTCCCAAACAGCTTCTTGTCCGTTCATCGCAAGCACGCAATCAGACGACGGCACTGACTTATGATACATCCATATTTGAAACAAGAGCTAGGATAGCCAGTCCAGAAGAAGTATATAGAAATGTACATGGCCTAAGATTATTTTCGCTGGCAAGTGCGTTAATATATTGCCCAGAGCCATTTTACCGAAACAATCCGACCGAGGCACGAACCGCATTGGCAACCTTTAGAGACGGGTCAGAACTGTTACAGTTTCTTCTTGATGGTGGGCATAGTGTCATTGCAGGACGACTTGCAGGTGCTTTTCGTAATATCGGTCGAACACGAATTGCTGATGACATTCTATCAGGGATGCGCTCAGCTGGTTATCAAGTCATAGAGAATGATCCATTTCAAGAGCAAAGCCCTTTTTCTATCCCTCCCCGCCAGGTATCGCCCTATGTGAATCGTATACAACTCATGTGGGAATCCATGCGAGAACCTATTTTGGAAGTATTTCCCCGCTCGCCTGGACTACCAAAAGATATAGACCTTTATCTCAAGCTGGTTTTGGATAATTTTGTCAATGATGCCTATAATTCCCTGTCTATAGAGGGTTATCGTGTCTCAACGGAATTGATAGAAAAAGTTCGAAGTGGACAATGGCAGCCTGAGCAAAATGAAAACGACAAACAGCAACGGGATGCTTTGGCTGCAAGAGGCTATTGGCAGGCTTTTCAAGAAGTGAGAAATTCCCTAGAGCTGGTGTTGAACGGTGAAAATTCGGGAACGGTTACAGACCAAGAACATCAAAATTGGTACAGAGAGCTTTTGGCACCAAGTGTTACTGCTGGTATTGTCAAAGCATCTGATTTGGCAGGATATCGAAACCAACCTGTTTATATCAGGCGTTCAAAACATGGGCCCCCTAATTCAGAAGCTGTAAAAGATTTGATGCCAGCACTTTTTGATCTTCTCATCAAAGAATCTAGTCCAGCTGTCCGTGTTGTTTTAGGTCATTTTATGTTTGTGTATGTTCATCCCTACATAGATGGAAACGGACGTATTGGTCGATTTTTAATGAATCTCTTTATGGCTTCGGGAGGTTATCCATGGACGATTGTACCTCTTTCTAGGCGTGCCGAATACATGAAGGGGTTGGAGGCTGCAAGCACACAGGGGAATATAAAACCATTTGCATCTTTCTTGGCCGAACTTGTAAAAACCCAAAGTAAGAAAAGCTAAATTCTACCAATCGGAGGACTTTAGTCTAAACTTTACTTAGTCATTATTTCTTTCAAGAAAGAAAAGCCTTACTAATCGCCCTTTCCCTTCCATGCTGCATGGCCTCTTTTGTGTTCTCAGCAAAAGCATCAAAAAGTTTGAGCCGAGTTATCAGGGGTTTCTTTTTCGCAGCTTAATAAGGACTGTTTAAGTTTTCTCCTTTGTAGATTTTTTGAGCTGTTACTTTTCGTTTACTCCCAATATCCGTAATACCTACCCATCCAGTAAGCAACCAAGTAATAGGTGCCACTTACTTCTGTCTTTCCTTCTCCATTGTTGTCCAACTGTTTTGGATTGGTGTTCCATCTGAAAGTATTTCCTTCGGGCGAGGGTAGGGCGGTATAGGCTTGAAGACTTCTTCCTCTACCGGGAAATTCATCATGCCTTAGGTCCCATCGGTGGCTATTTTCTACTGACCAGGTAATTAAATCCAGAGGAAAGGTCTGTATTTCCCTGAGGGCAATGTTCAGATCCATGTCTTCTTTTAGCAGTGCACTAGCAAAGACATTCCAAACCGGCATATTGTCTGAGCGCACTGCTTTCCAGGATCTATTGAGGCTTTGGAGGTATAAGGGATAAGAAGGATCCTCTTTGGAAGTGTAGTTGAGTAAATTATAATAGGGGAGAAAGTTTAAAATGTCATCAGAATGACTGATATCAAATGGGTCAGTCATCTTGGCTTCGAGTGCGTTTTTTGCATAACCTTCCTTTTCAATAAGGTGATGGTAGACTTTTTTATATTTCGCTTTTCCTGTAAAATGGTAGGCAGTTTGCAAGGACGAAAGGATCTGCAAGGAGTTTAGTCCTTTTTCATACAGCCAATTGGAGGATCTGTTTAGGGAGTCAGGATTCCAGATGGCCCATCTTGTGGGTTTTCCATCGTAATCGATCAGTTGCAAATCATTATCGACAATATGACTGACGATACGGTCTATAAGGGCCACTACCCTTTTTTTATCGTCTTCGTCGGCGACCAGGTCATGGTACAAAGACATGGAAAGCAAATGCCCCACGATTTCATCAGAACTGGTATCGTCCAGCCATTGCCATTTGCCATCGGGTGAGGGATGCCAGTTTTTAGGGTGTGGTGATCTTGACGGTGCCAATAGTTGCTCGGATCTTACATAGGATCTTGCAGGATATCCTGGTATTCCCGTTATGGTTTCCAATCTTTCCAGTGCTTCAAAGGTTCTCTTTGCTTTTTCTTTCGCCTCTTCACTTTTGGTTACCCCATATCTGAAAGATTCGGCAATCAGATAGCAAGAGGTCCAAAGTCCATCATTGTCTTGGTTTTCCAAAAAGCTACTGTTGATATCTCCCGGTATTGCCAGTGTGGATCTGTTGACAAGGCCGAGTCGGTTGTGTCTTTTCTCGATAATTTCTTCTATTCCATTGGCCTTTTCTTCTAAGGTCATGGCTTTTAGGCCTATTTCTGAGATGCCATTTGGTGTTGCAGCCCACACTTTTCCAGGTTCAATGTAGAGGATATCATTTATCTGATCATCAGGCAGCCATCTTTTACCAGCGTAATATCTCCAAGTTTTTCCTTTGCGGATCAAACCTTTAGGAGTGCCTATCCATAACAAGGAGTCCGTTTCAAGAATGTTTGTAGCAGGGCCATAAGGAAGCCCGTCTGCACCTCTCATAAGCCAGTGATCTCCATTTGAAGCTAGGGAAGCCACTGCTTTTGGGGAGCTAAATAGAATGTCTTTCCCATTTAGTCCAATGGTTACCGTCAGATACTGGCTTTCATGTCCAAGTGCCAAACCTATTTTATCGAAGTCCAGCCATTCCCCTGAGTTCTTTTGCCAAAGACCTTCGTCAGAAGCAATCCATAGCATGCCTTCATCGTCTTGTGTTATAGCGTTAATTTTTATATTAGGAAAGGAAGTTACTTTTTCCCAAGTTCCGTTCCAAGTATATAGTCCGTGGGTGGTCCCTGCTAATAGGGTGTTGCTATCTATCCAATGTGTACTTGTGATGGATTGACGGCCATCTGTTCGTGGAGGGTTTGGGATCCTTTCGCCTTTTTCAGACCATATGGTCTTGTCATTGTTCATCCATACCGTTTGTGAATTGTCAGTAGTGGCATTGATTATTCCTGAAACAAAAGGTTGACCGGTCCATTTGCCTTTATTTCTATAAAATATCCCATGAGAGGTAATCGCCTTTATAGTATCGCCTCGGCTGAATAGTTTAATGACATTTAAACCAGCATTGATGGGGAGATCAATTTTTTGACTAACCTCTTGGTAATAGGTGCCAGAGGGCATTTTTTGACTGAAAACTTTGAGTGGGCTGAGGCAAAGCCACACCATAAAAAAAACTGTAAATTTAAAGGTTTTCATGTTTTAGTGATTTCAGGCAATTAATGGCAAGGAAGATAGATTTTGAAGATAATTTTTTCCTTATCGAATCAATTACTGAAAACAGTGACTTTTGGGCTATCAAAAACTGTTCAAACGATCTACAATACTACAGAAAAGCCGTTGGAAGCATCTTCGACAAATATTTCAATTAACGCCAACTATCTTTGGCAACCAGTCACTTACCTTACTCTGGTATATATAGGGGCGGCGCACAAAGAACTCAAAACATCATTACAAGGCGTTTTGACCACCAATTTTGAGCCATTATCTCTGTATTCCAAAGTGGAAGTGACAGGAACAGGCTGACCTCCCAAGAAGTTTACGGGTTTTAATTCATTTAATTCTCCATAAGGTTTATCGTTTCCGATAAATAGGCTTTGTGAGGTCAAAAAAGTAATCGTGTTGCCATCCAATATATGGGTACCTTTAGAGATAAAATAGTGGCCAACGATTGTATTGGAATTCGGCTGCTTATAGGTAATGGACCGCTCAAATGTGCCATCCTGATTAATTAAAAGTGTTGTCACCATATTTAATTTGTGATCATCTCGGAAGGCTACTATTTCCCAGGTATCATAAAGACTGCCATTTGAAAAACTATCCTCCCAATCCCTACAAGAACTTATGAAAATAATCATGTAAAGCAGAATAGATATGGAACCGGTATTTTTCATGACAGTTTGTTTTATGTGCTTAATCTAAAGACGTTTTAATCTCTGAATTTGTCCTGCTTTTCCTTTATTTTTAAAGGTTTATCCTACGAAAAGGTCATGTTGTCAAAAATATGCAATTCAATTTTTTTACCATTGTCCAAAAAATAGCAGTCAGCCATATTTTCTAGTGGAAATTTGTTGTTCACGTTTTGACCGAAAAAGCCCAATTTCCCTCTGCCATGATGGTGATAAGGGCGGCTATAAAAAAATCTAAGGGTATATTTCCCCACTCTTTTATCGGCTGTTTCAAGGGACATTTCTTGGTGAGCAATAAAGTAATTTGTCAGATGGTCCCGGATTTTGTTTTGGGCAGACTTGCTTAATACAGGAGGCAATAAGAACCTGTTGGCTATCTTCTCCCCATTGGGATCATTGGTTCCGAAAGGATAATGATGGATGTCTAATAAATCTGCAGTGACCAATCCCATTGTATTTAGTGTTTAATTTTTTGGAGAAAACTGAAAATTCTAATTTATACAGTTGGTTTAAATTTTCAACAACTACTTTAGTTTTTAAATTATTTTAAAGTATTATTTGTATTATAAATATAAACATATTTTTTTATAAAAAAAATGGTAAAAGTCAAACATTAATTATTAAAATTATAAAAGTTATTATTAAGCTTTATGAGTCAATAAATCAAAGGGCTTAGATTTAGGGATTTAGGACGTTCAGTATTGTGCTTTTCGAGACTCTGGTTGAAAATTATTTTAACCTGAATATCTTGTTCAGTTTTTGGGAATCCTTCATTCGGCACCTAACTTTTAACTCGGGGCTTTTTCTTTTTGAACAATTAAAATAGGCTGTCAGAATTTTTGAGGAGGTAGGTGTTGTGTTGTAACTAATATGGGTAGGCTTCTTTTGATAGAAATATTGCCCGTAAAGTGGTGTTAAGCATTTTAAATTACTGTGGTTTACCTGTCGTCCAATAATATTAAAAAAGCATAATTATTTCATTAAAATCGACTCATTCCTCCCTATAAAATGTACCTTTCAGCTAACCCAAAAATACATGCGAGTTTCTGTAACACGTAAAAATATAAAGTTCCTTCCTGATGCCAGTAGGGTCGTTGCCCGTTATTTTATGAACGGGGAAAAGCGGACAAAAGATTTGCTTGATTTGGTTTTTGCGATGAGTGAAAGTCAGGTGAAGGAGGCCTTAGAACATACCCTAAGGGAATTCGCCAGTAGGCATCGTAATATTACCAAGCTTTTTAATCGGCATTGCCACAATGTCAGAAATATCATTGAGCAAATGCAGGTGGACTTTGATGCTATTTCAAATGAGCAAAAAATGCTTATTGGTTCCTATCTCACAATGGAATTTTCTATAGAATCCGCTGCTTTTTTTAATCCTTCCATTATTCAAGATTTTGACCAATCTTATTTAGAGGAAGGCGAAATGCGCGTTATTATTTCTTTCAGGGCAACAGGTGAAGGGCATATTTCTTCTTTAGTTTTCAGGAGAGCGATAATCGACAAGAATAACGACCTGCAATTAATGAGTGTTGGCGATTCAATCGATATGGCAGGGATATCGCATAAAATGCTTTATGACAAAGGACGTTTTGTGGAGAAGATGAGCGAAATGCGAATTTCCGTAAAGCATTCAAAAAGTATTATAGATGATCTTCCGGATAAATTCGAATACTACTCGCTAAAAAATGCCGTAAAAAAAGTAATTACTAATAGCGCCATAAGTATTGACAAAAGAACGGCACTTGAAGAAATTACCTGGTTGGTAGATTCCTATTATGATATCGATTTTCACCATGACGCCGATATTAGTGAACGTGTTTTGTTTCCCATTTCAGAATCGGAAAGCAGGGGAATCGAAGATGCCCGATTTGTTCGATTCATAGAAGATGACGGTTCCATAAAGGTTTATGCCACCTATACCGCTTATAATGGTCATGTCATCCTTCCCAAACTTCTTTCTACGGATGACTTTTATAAGTTCAGGATAATGCCTTTGCACGGAAATGGTGCCATAGGAAAAAACTTGGCCCTCTTTCCTAGAAAGATCAAAGGCAAATATGCGATGCTTTCCAGAGTAGATGGGGTCAACAATTATTTAATGTATTCTGACAGAACTACCTTATGGAATGATCCGATCCTTCTTCAGAAACCAAAATACCCTTGGGAGTTTACGCAAATAGGGAATTGTGGTTCTCCTCTATGGACAAAAAACGGATGGCTGGTGATTACACACGGCGTTGGCCCAATGAGAAGGTATTGTATCGGTGCCAGCTTATTGGACCTTGAAGATCCCTCTATAGAAATAGGCCGACTGGAAGAACCCTTGCTCATGCCTTTGGAGGAAGAGCGCGAAGGTTATGTGCCTAATGTGGTCTATTCCTGCGGTTCTATTATCCATAACAATAATTTGATTCTACCCTATGCCGTCTCTGATTATTCCGCTACCTATGCCGTTGTATCAATGGAGGAGTTATTTAAGGCTTTTAAGAACTAGAGAATTTTAGTTTAGTACTTTAAGATATGCATTTATATAGGAGTCGATCATTTTATCCAGGCTAAAATTTTGCACAGCATGCTCTCGGCATTTTTCAGGGATTATTTTGTCTAATTTTCCAACTGCCTCAATGGCTTCGGAAATAGTATTCACCAAATGGCCGGAAATACCTTCTTTGATAAGTTCAGGCATGCTTCCTCTGGCAAAGGCAATTACGGGAGTCCCGCACATCATGGCTTCTAGCACACTGAGGCCAAAAGGTTCCTCAAAAGAAATGGGATGTATTAGCGCTTTTGCTTTGCCTAGCAATGTGTTCCGTGCTACAGGTCCTACATTCCCCAGGTATTCAATATTGGTTTGGTCAATTAAGGGTTTGATCTGCGTTTCAAAATACGAAGTGTCTTGAATAAGTCCGGCAATTTTTAAAGGATAGCCCGAATTTTTGGCAATTTCAATCGCTTCACGTGTCCCTTTTTCAGGATGGATTCTACCGAAATAGAGCAAATAGTCTTCCTTATCTTTATTAAAGCTGAATTTTTCAGGATCTACCCCATGATAAATGGTGTCAAGATAAGTTAGCTCTTTGTGTCTGTCGGCATTTGAAATGGAAATATAGGCCGAAGAAGTGTTGTATTTTTTATAAACCGGAATGATCTTGGGAGACGAAAACCCATGAATAGTAGTGATCATTGGCGTTTTTATTAGTCTGGAATAGGAAAGCGGAAGAAAATCAAAATGGTTATGAATAATATCAAATCGTTCTGCCTTTTCCATAAGGTGACTTATGTGAAGACATTCCAACACTTTAGGGTCATTTGTGCGATCTTCCTCATAAGGTAATTCACAAATCGATTCCAGCTTAGCTGATGTAATTGAATTGCCACTTGCAAAGAGACTCACTTCAAAACCTTTTCGGACCAAACCTTCCGTAATATTTGAGGCCACCTGTTCCCAGGGGCCGTATTCAGTTGGAGGAGTTCTCCAGGCGATGGGTGCCAGTACCGCTATTTTCATATCTTTTTCAAACCATCAACTGTACTTATTTTAGGTTTCGTAGCCTTGAATTCCTCAGAATGGAACGATTCTTCATAGGCCTGTAATACCGTAAGATGTGAAATAAGGTAGGCCAGTGAACTTTCAGCCCCTTGATTTCTATTTACCCCGTAATTTTCAAAACCATCGCAACATCCTTTGGTCTCAAAATCATAAAGACTCATCCGCATGTCATTTTCCCCCAGAAACCACATAAAGGAGGTGAAAAGTTTCTTGAGATAAGCGTCGTCACCAGTTAAAACATAGGCTTGATGATACATAAGCACCATGGCTTGGGCATCCAATGGCTGCTGTGCGAACATGGAGCGTTCTTTGTCCTTTACGTACCAATCTTTATTTCCAATAATGGACAAATAATCATCTTTTAACGTATGTTTGGTAATGAACTCCATAGTGGCAAAGGCAACTTTGGTTACCTTTTTATCTTCCAGAACCTGAGCGGCATGGAGCAGGGACAGGGGCAAAATACCATTGTCATAAGCCAAAAGGGATTCAAACCATTTCCAGTTCTCTGATTGGTTTTGGTCGTAATGGGCAACAAGCTTATTCGCTAATTTGCGTAAAATTTGTTTCATTCCGCCATCCGAACCATTGGTTTTCATGTAATAACAGATTCCAATAATGGTGTTGGCAATTCCCCTAATGGATTCTAGTTTTTCGAAATTCGGAGCAGCATCGAAAAAGACCAATTTTCCTGTTTGATAATATGCGTCGTTAGGTGGATTGTTCAACAGATACCCAAGGGCCCAGATGGTTCTGCCAAAGGAATCTTCGGAACCTACTTCATCCATAAAATTACGGTTGAAGCTCAGAAAATTCCGAAAAGTACCGTCCTTGTTTTGCATGTAGTGAATATAACTCAAGTAAATGGGCATAAACTCTAAGGCCAGAGGATCTTTTTTTTGCTTATAGGTCATGCAAACCATTAATAGCGCCCTGGCATTGTCGTCTAGGCAATAGCCCTCTTTTAGGTTAGGAATCCCAAATTTCGCATGTTGGATAATACCGGTATCATCCGTCAGTCTTTTAATGTGTACCAAAGAAAATGGAGGCAGTAACAATGGATCCAAATCCGTCTCTTTTTTCTTTAAAGATTGATTGGGTTCAGATAATATATCCTCTATTAAGGTGGCATACTTTAGACCGATTTTAGGCCAGGTAATATTCTGCCCGTATTCAGATGCTTTTTTCTGAATCTCCTTAAGTGTTTCGGGCTCTTCGAGTAACTCATTCAGATTTTGGGCCAATGCGTTCTCATCGTTAAAGTCAAAAAGACGCCCTTTGTTATCGGCCAACAGTTCGGCGGCATGCCAGTAAGGAGTAGAGACTACCGCACAGCCTGAACCCATAGCATAGGAAAGTGTGCCACTGGTAATTTGTGCTTCATTGATATATGGAGTGATATAAATATCACAGGCAGATAGGTATTTAAATAGCTCTACTTCATCTATAAACTCATTAAGTAGTAATACGTGCTCATTAAGTTTAAGGGTTTTTATAAGCTTTTGTAGGTAATTCCTATATTCTTCCCCAGAGTGCCTCAGTACACTAGGATGTGTTTTACCTAAAACCATGTACAGCACTTCGGGATGCTTTTTAACGATTTGTGGCAATGCTTTGATTACCGTCTCAATACCTTTATTCCTGCCAATGAAACCAAAAGTCAAAAGCAATTTCTTTTTGTTCAGTTTAAATTCCTTTCGGGACTGCTCTTTGTCAAATTGAATGTCAGGAACGCCATGTGCTATTAAAACGATTTTCTCTTTTGGAATATCATATATTTCAACAAGGAAGTTTATGGCTTTTTGGCTCATCACCACCACCCGATTGGACATTTTACAAATTTCTATTAAAATCGCTTTTTCATTATAGGACGGAGTTTCCAGAATAGTGTGTAGGGTTGTAATCAATGGAATCTTCAGGCGATGCAAGAGGGGAAGTATATAAATTCCGCTGAGACCACCGTAAATGCCAAATTCATGTTCAAGTATGCAGGCATCTGCCCCGCTATGGTTGATGAAATTAGCCGCTTCTAGATAATCTGTCTGTTGTTCCTGATTTATAATTAATTTAACCTCAGGTGGATAGGCGTATTCCTGGTTATGGTCATTCATTGCGAAAACCATTATTTCATTGATTCTTTTCCCATGTTTAAGCATAGCATGGGCAAGGTTTTGGGTAAAGGCACCAATACCGCATTCACGCGGGGGATAGGTACCTACGTAGGCTAGTTTCATTTTTAGTGGATTACGTAAATAAATAGAGGGAAATCAATTATAGACATGCCCTTTTTAGTTGGTGAATTTGACTCTTTTCTTCTCCATTTATTGGGTAGGTTCTCTTTTTAATCGAAGGAGAAGTTTTGGTTTAATGGTCTTTTGGGAGCTTACTTTGTTCTGAGATTCTATTTGGTTTTATATTTTTCCGGCTTTTGTCAGGTCAAAACCTAATGTGTCCAAAATCGACGTAATGAAGTTGGATATAAAAGGAATTAAGTTAAATAATTCACAGTTTTATGCTGTAAAATACCTTTTAATATCAAAGAGTCTTTTTAAGTCACTATTTTAAATTGGTTTCATTACATAATAGAAGGGCTATTGCCTATTTCGGGTTTAAGTGATGCCTAGCCTGTCTCGCATTATAGTTATAAACCTTTGGGCAACGATTCGATAGTCAAAATTTTCAACCACATGTTTTCTTGCCGCTACACCCATTTTATTGCGTAGGTTTTCATCGTTCATTAGGATTAGCAGATATTTTGCGATATCCTGGACATTTGCTCGGTAATCGACGGTTCTGGGAACATCGAATGCGACTTTATGTTTGTTTCCAAAACCTGATTCCTTACCCAAAATGACTTCATTCACCACTATTTTCTGCGCTACCCTGGTCAGAGATGCGGTTTTACCATGAATAAGCGTATCCAACATGCCCATTGCTTTAATTCCGATGACAGGTTTTCCGCAGGCTCCTGCCTCAACCTGTGGCATTCCGAAGCCTTCAAGACGCGAAGGTGCAGCATAAATATCACAGGCACCGATGAGATAGGGCATAAAATTTCTTGAAATCGTATTGGTCGTATAGGTTATGTTTTTTTCAAGTCCCAAACGAGTCGCCATTTCAAGATCCAAAAGGTTCTGAGCTTTGGTTCTAGGTTGTGGCCATACCTTGCAGACATATTTCCAGTCGGGAGCTTTATTATCAATTATAGCCAAAGCCTGCATTACTTCTTGCGCACCTTTAGAAGCCGCATCTCCGCCTACGGTCAGAATCATTAACTGGTCAGGAGGAATACCTAAAGATTCCCGCACAGCCACAATCTTAGGGTCGTTTTTTTCAAAGGGAATAAAAGACCTGGTATCACACCCAACAGGAAGCACTTCTATAATTTCGGCTTTGATACCATCCCTGACATACATTTCCTTTACCCAATTAGACGTTACTAAAATAAGGGGAAGTTCGTTCAAAACTTCTTGATAATTGGCAATATAACCATCCGCTACTAGCCAAGGAACCGGCATTACGCCATAGCGTTGCGGGTGGAGAACAAGCTGTGGGGTATGCCCCCAATAGCCTACGCCCACTACTACATCAGGCTCAAACCATCGGTAGTACCATTCTTTTTCCTGGGCGGATTCAAAATGAGCTGCATGGGCATCTACTCCGCATTCAAGCAGGCCCTTTAGAAGTAAATCGCCTTGAGTGGCAAGGCCACCGGGAGAAGGAGGGTAATCATATAGAACCAAGACTTTCATAGAAGAAAATTTATGTGGTTTATGGTTGAATTTTCTCTTTTTCCAACCATTCTTGAGCAGCTATAGAATTTTCGAAGCTCCAAAAGGCTTCATTTTTAGGCGTCGTTTGGGCCTCGAAACCTGCTTTTTCGAAACCGTATACTTCTGTAATTATCAGGTATTTTTCCTTCCAAATAGCTTGTGGAAGCTCTTGATGAATACTTGCACCCTTTATGACCTGCGGATAGTATTTTTTATTCCCATCTTCGAATGCAAAGGCCCATAGTTCTTTTGTATTGATTTTTTTATTTTTCCATAGTTCCATTACTGCTCTACCGATTTCCTCATGGCGCAAATGCCTGTTATATTCACCGGAGGGACTGTGTGTTAGGATCAGGTCAAAGTTTTGTTTTGGTAGCAAACTTAAAATAACTTTTTGGACTACTTTTGTATCCATTGGCATTTGCTTCGGACCATCATCCAAATTGCCCATAATCCCATTGGCCTTATATAACCTAAGGACTTTTTTAAATTTAGGCGCCCGGTCAGGATCATCTTTTCTGCATAAACAGACGATAAACCAATTATTTTCAGGATGTAGTAACATGGTACCTCCACACCATAAAGTTTCATCATCTGGATGTGCGACCACTACCGCTATATTTTTCCGGCCTTCCAAGGGTTTTCTTATCTAAAGTAAATTTTGTCAAATTTTTGTTGGTATTCCTGCAATTGTTTATTGTTTATTTTCTGTAGAAACCCAATTTGGAGCTTTCCCAAGCCTATTGCCCTAGCCCATCGATCAAGTTTATTTATGACCACAAACCATTTCTGTTTCTACTAAAAGGAAGAGTGATCTTATTAATAAGTTTTTTTTTGGTTTTACTATTCCTCATTACTCATACCCACTTTTAATAATTGTAGCAATCATTTTGAAGCGTTCATTGGCTGTAAAGGTGTTTTTGGAATGTGCTGGAATAATAATAGACTGACCGGTTTCTAATGTCAGTGAATTTCCATCGATCAAGACCTCTGAACGCCCTTCAATAATTTGGATAAACTTATCGAAAGGCGATATTTTTTCTGTTAAGTTTTCTCCAGAGTCAATGGATACGGCAGTTACATTACCAGTCGTTTTCTTAACAATGGTTTTTATTACCACAGCATTTGGAACGTACTCGATGATTTCTACGATAATAAAAGCTTTTGATTTTTCAACTTCCTGGTGTTCCATTGCTATAACTTTGAAGGATGGGTTATTTTGAGCATTCTCAGCCTTTATTTCAAACCTGAACATTAAAGGTGGTGTATTTTTGTGCATTAAGTATTATATATAAAAGTCGAAAAGTTACAGTATTCCCACATTCGTTTAGTTGATGTTAAATTTGATGTTTAAAAAAGAATTCTTTGTAAAAATTGGGCAGATTTTCTACCCTCCATTCCAATATAGCCGACCACTTAAGCTAAAGATCCTCTAGGTTTATAAAACGTTTCTTTTTCAATTTTCTAAAATACGAGGGGGTAAGTCCTGTAATTTTTTTAAACTGATTTGATAAATGCGCCACACTACTGTAGTGCAGCTTAAAGGATATTTCTGTAAGATTAAACTCATCATAGAGTAAAAGTTCCTTAACCCGTTCAATTTTGTTTATAATGATGAAGTGTTGAATGGTGATTCCTTTTACTTCGGAAAATGCATTGGCCAAATAGGTATAATCATAACCCAATTTATCACTGATGTAATCTGAATAGTTCACTTTTGGTATTTGATCTGAATAATGGATCATTTCAATAATTACGGACTTGATTTTTTCAATGATTATTTTCCGATTATCGTCCAACAGTTCCAATCCATATTTCTGTAGATTTTTACCCAGTTGCTCTTTTTGAGAATCGTTGATGTTTTCTAGAATTTCGACTGACCCAAGGTCTACGTTAACATAGTGTAGGCCAATATTTTCCAATTCTTGCTTTACCACCATCTTACACCGTAGACTCACCATATATTTGATGTATATAAACATTCGGTTTTTATTTTAATTGGTTTTGGTCAATCGAAAAGATGTTTCAATTAAAATGAAGTTGATAGAACTTAGTCTTAGTATTTTTAATAAAAATGGCAAATATCATGGATACCTTATATTGATGAGATTAGTATAAAATCATCTTATGAAAAAGACTTTTAAATTTGACACTTTCATTTTTAATAATAGTTTCTGAAATATACAGTATTTTCTTGGAATACTGCTCTTTTAAAACTAAGAATGCAAAGATATATTCCAAACTGAATGGAAGGCATCTTTCCGATTACGAAGTTTTCAATATGAGTCATTTGAGGAAGAATAAATGAACCTAAAAAAGGGTGAGCTAATAGACCATTCAAAGGTTTAATAGAATTCGTGATATTGGGTTTCAAGGTTTGAAAGAAACATAAAAGAATTTTAAAGCTCATAATTAGGCCCGTGTTTCCTAGCCCTTTTTCATTGTAATCCTGGATTACAGATAAAATGCAATGCATGAACCACTTAGGGTTTAAGATTGGAGTTGGTCAACTTTCATGGAGTTTAAATTCCCGAAATACTCATCTTGTGGGATATATGTAAATCTTTACACTGATTGTGTAATTTCTTTAGGTATTAAAAGAACGATCTTTATACTTAATAATTCAGGCACACACAAACGTTATTAAACCATTATTATGCGATTGGATTCGAAATAGCCCTTCCTGACCTTTTTCAGGAAGTGTTTCAAGCACAATAAAATCAGGGGAGTTACAGACTGAGGCTAAGTGTCAAGAACAAGCTTTAATTAATGAATAACCCGGTTTAAAACAGTTATAATTGAATAATTGGGAGATAAAAGCATCAATTAGATACCAGCTTCATGGACACAAACTATTATAACGTAGGAATAAATTGGGAAAACACCCGAAAAGGCATCCTGTGTTCTCCTGAATTAAACCAGAAAAACAGCGTTTGTATTGAGGTGGCCACGCCTCCGGAATTTCCCAACAGAACTGAAGGAATTTGGTCGTTCGAGCATTTGTTTGCTGCGGCTATCAGCGGCGGCTTAATGACGACTTTTTTGGCTATTGCAGAGAATTCCACGCTTAAATTTACAAGCTTCAGTTGTCAGGCAAAAGGAAAGCTAGAAATGGTGAAAGGCAAATTAGTGAGGAGAGAAGTCTTTCTCAAACCAACTGTCGTGATCCACAACGAGATGCATAGAGGTAAGGCGGTTCGAATTATCAAAAAAGCTGAAAATGCTTGTTTGACAAGCCATTCCGTTAAATCAAAAATCACTATGGAAATAAATATTCAGGTGACATCCATGTTAATCGAAACCAAATGAAAAACAACTGTGTAACAGAAATATGGAAATCAAAAAATAATAAAACTTTAAAAAGTAACTACTTAAGTAATGAGAAAAAATCTTCCTCTATACACATATGGCGCAATTCTAATCCTTGAAGGTGTTTTTCTTCTACTTTCAAAAAACAGTGAATTTCAGACCATAAAATATACCATGGGTATTACCTTAATTATTGGGTCTATATTTGCAATTCTCACAGCCTTATCACGTAAAAGGGAACAAGCTTCATTTCAATATCATGAAATGCATGCTTTGGCAATGCTGGTTTATGGAGTATCAGTTTTATTGTTTGCTAATACATTAGAAACATTAACCAACTTTTCAATTTTCCTTTTTTTCTTCTATGCATTTTCTGAAATTATCTTTTGTCTATGGATTTTCCATTTAGAAAATAAAGTTCACTACAAAATCGTTTTGGTTCGCGTTTCCCTTGGGCTATTAGTGGGGGTTGGCACTATTGTAATTAAGCATTATTATAATATTAATGATGCAATAGCTTTACCGGGTTATGGTATACTATTTATCATAATTGGAATAAATATCCTTCTTTATATACCAATTATGGAAAAAAATGAATTGACGAAGGTTGATGAAACTTCTCCTGTATCACAATCAGAAGACTAAATAAGGCCTTTCTCATATTCAATATAGATGAGATAGAAAAATAACATTTCTAGAAAAAAATATAATATGAAAACCAAAGCAGAATGGGGTCAAGATGTCATCAACATCACCAATACCATTCACCAGAAATTTCCCGAGTTGTCTAAATACATTGCTGAAATGCCAATGAAGAGTTCAGGAAAAGATGACGTGACCGTTAAAAATCTTGAGGACTATTATCATTCTTTAGAGAATTTTTTAAATAAATACGCCAAAACGCATGCGGATACAAAAGGAAAATTTAATCCGCCTGTGTTTTCTGGATACCCACTTTATCCACCCTCAGAAGACATCTACCAACATTTCAAAGAAGAAACAGATGTAAACCCTGAAGAGCCTGCAAAAAAGAAGACGCAAAACGAGGCGAAAGGATCAATGAACGAGAAGAGTTTTAAAGACGATAGGTCTGGCGATGATTTAGACGTTCCAGGATCAGAATTGGACGATCAACAGGAAAGTGTGGGCAGTGAGGATGAAGCAAATAATTATTACAGCTTGGGCGGAGATAACCTCAACGATTTAGAAGAAGATAAAGCGTAAGATAAAACATTAAAATCAAAAAAGAAAAACTATGAAAATTCAATTTAATACCGACAAAACTATCAATGGAGATGAAAAATCTCAGGATCATTTCACAACTATAATAGCAGATGCATTAAAGAGATTTGATTCTCATATTACAAGAATTGAAGTTCATCTATCAGATGAAAATGGCAAAAAAGAAGGGGTGAATAATATACTTTGCACTCTGGAAGCCAGAATTGAAGGTAAACAACCAATTGCTGTTACATGTTACGCCGATACTGTTGAATTAGCCATTAATGGTGCTCTCGATAAGATAAAATCCTCCTTAGACACCATCGTAGGACGCATGAAGCATCATTAAAATAACAAATTTACATGTATAGCTTTTGTAATTAAAATCCCACATTGGGAATTTGGCATGAATGATGTGATAGCAATCAGACTCTCATCTCTTACAAAAAATATTTTTACACAAAAAATTAAAGGATAAAGGTAACACAAAAAAACTTGGGTATTTGGATGGATCATTCAACTGCCGATTTGATTGAGATCAGCTCTAAGAAAAACATTCATTCCATTTCATCAGAATTTAATGCTAACATAAAAGAAGAAGCTTTGAGTAAGAGTAAAAAAGGGATGCACAACAAACGACAGCAAATGCATGAAAATTATTATAAAGAAATAGCAGATAATATTTTGAACTATGATCATGTTCTCCTATTTGGTCCGAGAAATGCAGAAACTGAACTAAATAACTATCTGAATAAGGATTTACACTTTAAGGATATCAAAATTGAGGTGGGGGCAGCAGATAAAATGACTGATCATGAGAAAGAAGCATTTGTGAAAAATCATTTTGAAAATATATAATAAAAAAATAATTATGAACATTTTACAAGAAGCATTAATATTTGAAAGAGCCAAAATGAGTGGAATGACCACTAGTGATAGGGTGACGGCTTCAAGAGAAGCAAAACGTCTTGTGTTAGAAATCAACGAGATTTATAAGAAGACCAAAGATACAACCTTAATGGATGCAATGAAGAGGTTAACCATTAAGAAAAAAAGAATTGATATTCGATTGAAAGGAAGACCTGCTTAATGAATTTGATAAACTTAATTTTAAAAAACCTAAGCGCAATTTAAGATTGATAAATAATACTTTAAGAGGGGCCTTATTTTCTAATTATTATATGCCTAAACAATGGAAGAATTAAATATGCCGATGGAACTTTAAATAATGCTTTTATAAAATTTAGCCTTTAAAGGCTTAAGAGATTCATTGGGAATACCAAAGAAAACGAACTATTCGAAAATTTTAAATCAAAAAATATGAAAAAAGAAGAATTTAAAGCAAAAGCAAGTCAGAGAATAGATGAAGTATCTGCGAAATTCAACGAGTTGAAAGCGAAAAAAGAGTCTGTACAGGGCGATGCTAAATCAAAATATGAGTAGTCTCTGAAAGTTTTAGAGTCAAGAAAAGCTGACCTTGAGGCAAAATATGCGAAACTGGAAAATGCATCAGAAGAGAAATGGGATGAAGTGAAAAATGCGTTTTCATCAGCTTTTGACTCTTTTAAAGAAGGATGGAATAAAATAAATTCCTTGTTTTCAATTGTACTCGTTTTATTTTTCTTCGCCTCTTGTGGGTCGTACGATAAAGGAAATAATACAACGGGTGAAGATTTGAAGGAAGAAGTAAGTGATGTCGTAGATGTATCAAAAGACTATACTGTTGAACAATGGAACAAGATGAATGCAGAAATTGATGAAAAGATGCTAAAAGTAAGCAATGAATATAATGAGCTGAATGACGAGGTTAAAGATAAGTTTAAAAGCAAGAAAGCTGAACTTGACAAACAAAAAGAGCAATTACAGGACAAAATAAAAGAGTTAAATCAAGCTGCAGATGAAAAAAAAGATGATTTAAAGCAGGAAGTAAATCAGCTTAAAACTGCATTAGATGAAAGTTTAATAATCTTTCAAAAAGAAATGGCTGATGAAACCAATCAAAAATAACACCGAAGTAATAATTGTTAGGTGAAGTAGTGGAATGATAGGCTTCGCCTTAATTGATAAGCTTGCTTCACACTGTATAAAAGTAAATTTATAAGGGCAATGAAAGAAGAGATACAAATGCAAGTAGAGGAACCAGTACAAACGGTAATCCAAAAGTTAGAAGGTTGGCTTGATACCTTCATAAGTTTGATTCCCAATATGGCAGTGACCTTGTTGCTATTAATAATCTTTCTCGTGCTTGCCAGACTTGGAAGTAAACTGTTTATAAAGCTTTTCTCCAAAGCATCAAATAACGAAGCATTAAGTAATTTATTTTCCACTGTAATTTATGCTGCAATCCTAGGCATTGGTTTCTTTATTATGCTTGGAGTACTCGGGCTGAATACGGCTTTAACCTCAGTGCTCGCAGGAATTGGTGTGATAGGTTTGGCATTGGGCTTTGCTTTTCAGGATATAGCTGCAAATTTTATTTCGGGTGTTATTCTGGCCTTTAGGAGACCTTTTAAATTAGGGGACATAATTGCAGTAAAGGATATTATGGGTAAAGTAAGTAAAACTGACTTGCGGGTTACAGTTATTGAGACTTTTCAGGGCCAAGAAGTTTACATTCCAAATAGTGACGTATTACAGGGTGCCATTTACAATTTTTCTGTTTTAGAAAAAAGGCGTATTGATTTAGCCGTAGGAGTTTCTTACGCAGATGATCTTGAGAAAGTTGAAGATGTTGTGCTGAGCACAATTAAAAAATTGGAAGGGGTGATAGATAAGGATCAAATAGGTTTTGACTATTCTGAATTCGACTCCAGTTCAATCAATTTTAATATTCGGTTTTGGATAGAATACCCAGGAGAACCCGGCTACTTGAAGATGAGAAACAAAGCCATCAAAGCGATTAAAAGAGCATTTGATGAACAAGATATTACAATTCCTTTTCCAATTCGAACATTGGACTTTGGAATTAAAGGCGGGCAAAAACTCTCCCAAATGGAATTGAATATGAATGGAGTAAGCAAAGAAGAAAGTACAAATTAATGGGATGAGGGATGTGAAATATACCACTCCTTTTCATTGTAATAACGCTCTATTTTGTAAAATTCAGAAGAAGAATATGAAAAATAAACCGAAGTAATAATTGTAACTGGAAACAGTGGAATGATAGGCTCGGCCTTAATTCACAAGCTTGCTGAAAAATACCATGTTGTTGGTTTTGACCAGGCTGGCTATCCTATGTGTTGGCTATTGTCATCTTTTAAATTATAAACAATTATAAACACCAATTAATATGACAGAAAAATTGCTTACCCAAAAATTGATTAACGAATTGCTGTCAGTGGAGGAAGCACCCTGCATCTCTCTTTACATGCCCACGCACCGCAGTCACCCTGAAAATAAACAGGATACAATTCGATACAAAAATCTTGTTAAACAAGTGAAGGAATCTTTACTAGAAAAATATCCTACAGCTGAAATTCATAAATTACTGGAACCTTTTGAAACGCTTGCCAGTGATAATGAATTCTGGAAAAATACGAGCGATGGCCTTGGTGTTCTGGGTTCTCCCGAACTTTTCGAAGTGATTCGTTTACACGTGCCTGTTGAGGAGCTGGTGATTGTGTCGGATAGCTTCCACATCCGACCGCTTCTCCGTATTCTACAATCAAAAGATCGCTACCAGTTGCTGGCGTTGACGCTGGATAGTGTACATCTTTATGAGGGCAATCGTCATTCACTTTCTGAAATAGAACTTCCCGATGATTTTCCAAACTCAATGGATGAAGCGATGGGGAAAGAGTTGACCGACAAACATTCGACCGTTGCATCGTATGGCGGATTAGGTGTTGATAGTAAGAACATGCATCATGGGCAGGGAGGAAAAAAAGATGAAATGGATATTGATGCTGAACGATTTTTTCGTGTGGTTGCCGATTCGGTTTATGACCGCTATTCTAAGCATGATGCCTTGCCGCTATTACTGGCAGCACTGCCAGAGCACCATCATCTTTTTCATGATGTAAATAAAAATTCGCTCGTATTAGCAGAAGGAATAGAGATTAACCCGCAAGCGGTTTCAACGGATGAGCTGGCGAAATTGTCTTGGAAAATCATGGAGCCCATGTATTTAGAAAAACTTGATATAATGGTAGGTGAATTTAATCAGGCAAAAGCCAATGGCTTAGGAAGCGATGACATTGATGAGGTGATCGAAGCAGCGCAAGCAGGCCGAGTGGATACCCTCTACGTTGAAGCGCATCGTGTGATGGCGAGTAGGTTAAGAAACAAGGATACTGGTAGATTTAAAACCAACGACACAACACAACCGGTGCTAGACGACAAACTGGATGATGTAGGGGAGTTGGTAGTTAAAATGGGTGGTGCTGTAGTCATTATACCCAAAGAGCATATGCCTACGCAGACAGGTCTTGCAGCTACATTTCGCTATTAAAATCAAACTATTAAAAAAATTAAATTTGTTTCTTATGAAAACTAACCGCCTTTCGGACAAGCTCACAGTCGCATTGAATGAGCAAATGACCAAAGAAGCACATGCTTCTCAAATTTATTTATCCTATGGTGCCTGGGCAGATAATCAGGGATATGAAGGCATTGCAAATTTTCTTTTCCGTCATGCAGCTGAAGAGCGAGACCACATGATGAAGTTGTTTGAATACATTTTAAAAAGAGGTGCAAAAGTAAAAGTAGCTGCTATCCCCGCTCCCACAGCCGACCCTGTAAGCGTAAATAATTGTTTTGAGAAAGTATTTGAGCATGAAGTAAGTAATACTAAAGCCATTTATAGCTTAGTAAAGTTGTCCCACGATGAAGAAGATTGGGCTACATGGAATTTCTTGCAATGGTTTGTGAAAGAGCAAACAGAAGAAGAAAATCTCGCCATCAGTTTATTGGATAAAATTAAAATGGCAGGCGGGGAAAAGGCCACAAGAGATGCGCTGTATTTATTCGATAAAGACTTAGAAAGCACTCCGGATGATGCAAGATTAGCGCAGGAAGTAACAACTGAGAATCCTTAATAAATAACACTTTAAATATTAGAATAATGAAAGCAATGTACACAGCAGAAGCAACTGCAAGAGGTGGTCGAAATGGCCATGTAAAAAGCCACAATGACATCTTGGACTTACAAGTAAGGTTCTCCTAAAGCACTTTGCGGATTTAGTGACGATTATGCAAATCCTGAAATGCTTTTTGCCGCAGGATATTCATTACCAGATAGCTCATCCATTACTACAACAAAATAATTTACAATCAAATAAAATTTTCATCATGACAGAAATTAAAATAGAAAAGAAAAAGCCTGTATGGCCTTGGATTTTATTAGTGCTTGGTTTGCTTGTTGCTGTCTTTGCTGCTTGGTTCTTCTTTATTCGCAACGATAACGCTGAGCCTGTAGCAACAGCAGATGAAACAGCAGATGAAACAGCAGATGAAACAGCACTTATAGATGTTCATGAAAATAATAACATAGTTACTGCCTATGTTACGTTCATTGATGCTGACACCGCTACAATGGGTCTCGACCATGTATTTACCAGTGAGGCATTTACAAAGCTAACTAATGCTGTAGATGCTATGGCTACGGAAGCTGGCTATGATGTGAAAGCCGATATAGCCAAGGCAAAACAGCTTGCAGATGAAATAACAAATGACCCGATGGCAACTGTCCATGCTGATAAAATAAGGAGCGGTGCTGATTTGTTAAGCACTTGCATACAGAATATACAACAGGCAAAATATCCTGGCTTGAGTGCTGAAGCTGCTGATGTAAAAAGTGCCGCTTCGGCAATCAACCCTGAAACATTAACGCTTGACCAGCGGGATGCTGTTAAATCTTTTTTCAGAAAGGCCGCAGACCTACTTAATAAAATGAATTAATCAACTGAATTTAAATTCACAATTATGAAAGACAAAAATAAAAACCTCTATTATTTACATGAGTTATCAGATTACAAAGTAGCTGATGATTATGCTGATGTGAGAGATTGGGAAGTAATAGATGCAGACAATAGAACCATAGGCAAAGTGGATGGGCTGCTCGTAAGCAAAGAGGCAGAGCGCGTTGTTTACCTCGGTATAGAAGTTGATGCCTCTTTAATTAAAGCCGGTCACGAAACTTATGCAGCTCCTGCAAATAAGGGTGTGCACGAATTTTTAAATGCAGATGGCGAAAACCACCTTATTATACCAATAGGCATGGTAACACTTGATGAAGACAATAAGAAAGTGCATTCTAAACAAATAGATTATTCAACTTTTGCAAAAACAAAAAGATTTAAAAATGGTGTTGATTTAGAAAGGTCTTATGAGCTAATGATTTTGCCGCATTATTTCCCTGGTAATAACTTTGATGAAGAAAGTGGTTCAGACAATGAGTTTTATAATCGCAAAGAATTTAACACGCGAACTTGACTTAAAGTAAAACTGTAATTTCTAGTAATTAGATTCCTAAATAATACTTCAAATAATATGAAAAAACAAGACACAAATTTCGAAAATATGGCTGCCAAAGTTTCAAGAATTTCTTGGGGAGCTATACTCGCTGGAACTTTGACTGCTTTGGCAGTTGTTTCGATGCTCAATTTACTTGGTCTGGGAATTGGTTTCTCTACAATAGACCCTATGACTGAAAATGACCCACTAAGCGGGCTAGGAACGGGTACACTCATTTGGTTAGGAGTTTCAAACCTTGCCGCCCTTTTTGTAGGAGGTATGGTAGCTGGGCGCATGTCAGGTTTTCCCTCTAAATCGGACGGAGGCCTACACGGATTTTTATCGTGGGCATTATTTGCTTTGGTATCTTTTTTCCTAATAACATCTGCCGTTGGCACAATGGTCAATGGAATGTCAAGCGCAGTATCTGGCTTGTTTGGTGGTTCGCACAATGATAATGTCACGGTGATATTAGACAAGGCACAAAAAAAAGGAGAGGACAATACGGCACTTTCTTATGAAAAAATTAAGAAAGAAGCATTTCAATTAATTAACAAAGCAGAAAAATACAATATACTTCCAGAAGATGCCTCGGAAAATACGCGACAGACAGTTAATGAAGCTGAAAAAGATGTAAAGCAAGCCTTTAATGATTTAAACCTCGACGAAAACATTGATGAATTTTTCAACGACCTCTCTTTTGATTTAGATGATAACGGAGATTTACAAATTAGCGTTGATGGCGAAGTAGATTTTTTGAATAAAGAAGAGTTAAAGAACTATTTGGCAGAGAACACGGAACTTAATGAAGCCGACATCAACGGACTAATCAATAAGTGGAACAAAAATATTGAAATAGCTGTGGACAAAGCAGAAATGTATTATGCAAAAGCAAAGCAAAAAGCTATTAAATATAGCGATAAAGCTGCCGACGCTATTGCAACCGTAAGTATCGGTGCATTCATAATATTCTTTTTGGGTGCTTTAGCAGCATTTTTTGGTGGGGCAACTGGTTCACCTTTGCTAACGGTATCAGAAGAAAGAAGAGAAGAGAAATTTGACTAATCTTAAAACCTATAATAATATGTCAATACTCACTATTATACTCAACATACTTTTGCCCCCGTTAGCGGTTTTTATGAAACACGGTTTAGGCTCAACATTTTTAATTAGCCTAATACTGACTATTATCGGCTGGATACCTGGTGTGATACACGCATTTATAGTAAATGATTGATTTGAATTTTGAATTGTTTAAGATACAATCAAACATTTTTGAACTACCTGGCTAAGATTTGAATATGGGTAAAAAATCCAGCTAAACAATGCCAACGCTAAAAGCCATACACATACGCATTTCGCTCAAGGCCATGCCACCCAAAATTGCAAAAGAGTATGTCTTGCCACCGACTCACTTCCGAACTAACATAAAAACCTCGGAAAACCAAGCAGTACGCAGAAAGCCAGTGGCTAACAATTTATAAGAAAAATAGGGCGATTAGTTTCTCAATTGGAACTAATCGCTTTTTTGTTATGTCGCCAAATTTTAAAATTTGGCTATATTTGAGAAAAGATAAACATAGAGATTTAAAAATTCGGCTTGAGCTCAACCGAAAAGTACGTGCATACATCTGCCCTACTTTTCATAGTGTGCCAAGAATCAACCACGGCAATAAAATGGTTGAATGCTGTAGATAAGATGATGGTAGGCCCATCAGAGTCGTTGTATAGGCCATGGCTCTAAACCACCTAAAGGTGCTATCCCGATCGATCGGGATGGTGCTGAGCGTTTAGGAGAATCCAATCCATGAGGTTGGCAGGTAGGGATAAAGGAGTTGAACAGCCTGTCCCGAACTTGATTCGGGAAAAGTGAACCATTGATGAGGTGTCCCCGAAAAAAACGGGGCAGGCGGAGAAGTAGGAACCTTCAGTCAAAAGCTACAGGGCGGAGCGTAAAGAAAATGTCCTGTGGACATTTTTAGCGAACGAGCCAGCTGGCGTGGGGCAGTACGGAGTGAAAATTAATAGTATCGCTACTATTAATTACAGAGACAACACGACATCCGGGATTAAGTTGGCAAAGGCACTGCCCCGTTTTTTTCGGGGAACTTTATTTAGGCTTAATTATGGAACTTGGGAATCTGCTTATGAATGATAGGCTTGTGTAAGGCTACCGAAAAAAGGGTTCGCTACAAGTCAAAGGGAAATTTACAATCGAAACAATCGAGAGAAAGAATACCAAAGTTATAAGCAGAGGCAGATTAACCCGTAGTAGTGACAGCGTAGGACAAATGGTGGTCAAAATGTTTTTTGAACCAAGATTAGAGGCAGTATTCAGTCCAAATTCTTACGGCTATCGACCAAAGAGAAATGCCCATCAGGCGTTATCAAAAGTTAGATTAAATTGTTGGAAACAAAATTGGGTAATAGACTTGGACATCAAAGGTTTCTTTGACAATATTGACCACAACAAACTGATGCTTGCAGTAGAGAAACATGTGCCTGAAAATTGGGTTAAACTTTACATCAAGAGATGGTTGGAAGCACCCGTTGTAACAAAGTCTGGAAAACTAATCCAAAGGCAAGGAAAAGGAACGCCACAAGGCGGAGTAACCAGCCCATTGTTGGCAAATCTTTTTCTACATTATGCTTTTGATACATGGTTGGAAAAGATAGACAAAAATGTAGCTTTCACTCGATATGCCGATGATGTGATACTACATTGTAATACAAAAGCTCATGCAGAACAAATACTGCAATTAGTACATCAAAGAATGGAATCGGTAGGATTAGAATTACATCCACAAAAGACAAAAATTGTCTATTGCCGAGACTACAAAAGAAAAGAAAAGCACCCATCAGTCAAATTTGATTTTCTGGGATACTCTTTTCAACCAAGAACAGCTTACTCTAAGAAAAAGAGAAAGCTATTTCTAGGATATGATTGTGCTATAAGTATAAGTTCAAGAAAACGGATCGCCGACAAGCTCGAAGAACTCAACGTAAACAAACTCACTTTTAAAAGCATTGTAGGAGTAGCACAATATCTTAATCCAATGATTAGGGGATGGGTGCATTACTATGGTAAATTTAAGATGTACGAACTTACAAAAGTCTTTCGGCTACTTAGTAAACGATTGGTTTGGTGGGCAAGGAAAAGGTATAAGCGATATAAGACCAGTATTAAGAAAGGGTACAAATGGTTGGCAACAGTAAGGAATCAATTTCCTACTTTGTTTTACCATTGGAACTTCTCTCAAATAAACATTATCGCCTAAATTTGTACAACAAGAGCCGTGTGAGGGGAGACTTTCACGTATCCCGGTCGACCGGGATGAGAGGCTTAGGGCGAAATTCCCTTTGCCTACTCGATAACCAACCGTTCCCCATCATTTTCGAAGAAAATTGACGCCCTAATTTAGAATCAGGTCGAAGGGGGAAATTTTAAAAATAATCGTTTATCAATAAGCAAAGCAATGCCGAATTAAGAATCAAAATAAATATTTTGACCGAAGTTGCATTTTTCACATTTTGTACTAACTTTGTAATTACATTAATGAAATAATTATGGAATTACCCGTTATAAAAATTGGAAACTCTAAAGGCTTTAGACTCAGCAAAACTCTTTTAGAAAAATACAATATCAAAGACAAAGTTGAACTCATTCTTGAAAAAGGACAAATCGTTATCAAACCTATTTCTTCTCCAAGAAAAGGTTGGGAAAAGGCATTCAAAGAAATGAATGAGAACGGTGACGATCAACTTTTGTTCAACGACGTTTTTGAAAATGAAAATCTGGAAGAATGGAGCTAAATCAATATCAAATTGTTCTGGTAAACCTGGACACGACAATTGGAAGCGAAATTCAAAAAACCAGACCTTGTGTAATCATTTCACCAAATGAAATGAATAAATACCTCAAGACAATAGTTGTCGCTCCGATGACAACTACCTCTAAAAAATACCCAACCAGAATCGAGGTGAAACATGACCAAAAAATTGGATGGATAGTTATTGATCAAATCAGAACAATTGACAAGCAAAGAATTGTTAGAATATTAGGTCGACTTTCAAAACCAGAAGTGAAGGAAGTGAAATCGGTGCTGAAAGAAACTTTTATTGACTGATTGAAAAATAAAAACGTTGGGTAACAATGCATCATAGTTTATGGCTTATTTTGGCTTGAAAATGACCATTTTAACTCTAAATAACAATTGGCGAACGTTTAAAGAAATGTTTTCAAATTCCGCCAAAAAAGTATATGCTGCACGTTGTGAGTAATCCTCCATATATTGAAACATTTACTTCTTAAGCTAACGGGGGACAGCACCATTCCAACTTTTTCGTATATTAGTGAAGCGCTATGTAAGGCCGATTTTTAAACTG
>Ga0209491_10002646_pt1 | contig 31446 bp, 16 predicted proteins | sample BON02_FD_187213 | JGI IMG/M metagenome (GOLD analysis project Ga0209491, IMG submission 187213) | Freshwater microbial communities from Lake Bonney liftoff mats and glacier meltwater in Antarctica - BON-02 (SPAdes) (version 2) | ecosystem: Environmental > Aquatic > Freshwater > Ice > Glacier...
GCGTCGTAGGCACCTGTAGGTTTCTTAAGCGCGAGTCCAGCCACACGGTCTTGGGCTAGTAATCTTGAATTTTTTACACCGGAGAATGACACCAGCGCGATTTGATCGGGCTTGTAGCCTTCACTTAACAGTGCTTTTACGCAAACTTCAATCTGCTTGATTGACGCCCGGTCGTTTGGCGGATGGGTGTGATAAAAGGGCGCAACGCCTTGCCAGCCTGAGCGCGCAACGACCGGCTCTCGCGTCAGCCTGAAGCGGTTGATGTCAGCCACCAACTCTACTGGGCTTCTAAAGTTATCGTTGCAATCAATTTTTACGGCCTCAGGTATGTCGAACGCCTCCCGCTTGTAAATCTGTTGGCTTTGATCACCGAGAACGTAGATGCGGCCACTGTCTTTTACTTGTTCTACGAGTGCCAAAACCCATTCCGCATCGAAGTCTTGTGATTCATCTATCACCAACAGGTCCAACCAAGGCTTCCTCTGCGCAGAGTGCGCGATAAAGTGGCCAAGCATGTCTTGAAAAATAGTATTCGACGTGAAGTCTGGCGTGCCCACCTGACGCCCGTAAAGTTCTCTGGCAAGTTCGTGAAACGTGCTCACCTGTGCAGCTGACGGAGACACGCTAATCATGTGGTCAGCTAATGGACGATTGAAACAAACGTAACACGCACGCTGGTTGCCGGCTACAGCATCTCTCAACAGCTTAAGAGCGAGTTGTGTCTTGCCGGACCCTGCGGTAGCGTTAACGATATAAGTTTCTCCCGCATGCGATATCCGTGGTACCCAAGTGGCTAGGCCAGAGGCCAGAATGCGTGAGGTCTTCTCCAACAGCCCTACCCTTGCAGATACATCGGGCTCGACATTCATCTCGTTCTTGAAAAAATCAATGAGCCTTGAATGCTCCTCTGTATCGATTGGCGACTTGGTAAATGAAGCGATGACCCGCGTACAGAGCACGTCCATTTCAGTCGCATCTACCACGCGCTCCGGGGGAAACGCCAGCACCTCACTGCGCACCGTGTAGTCAGGCATCACCAGCAAATGACCAACATGCACATTTGGAAAACCCGCTTTGGGTAGACGGCTCAACATAGCCGAGTGCTGCCCACCCGTTTGCGCGGCGACGTCCTTGGTGCGACGGCCGTTTTCGTACACCTTGTAGAGCTTGCCGTCAGTGAGCTCTAGGTCCCCCGACTTCACCTCCATCAGCAACACGTGCCCGCTTGGCGACACGATCACCACGTCGATTTCACCGAAACGCTGGTCTCCCCTGTAGATCGTCGACCAATCCACGCCATGAAAAATGTCGTAGCTGCCGTCTAAGCCCTGCTCAAGGATGTCCAAGACCCGCAACTCCGCCTTGGCGCCGAGTGTGTCGTAGGCCTGCCGATGCAGGTTTGGATGGAGTCTCGCCACTGGTTACCCCTTTGTGTGTGTACTAAGAAACATCTTAAGACGTAAATTTTTCTTTTATGTTTATACATTTTATGATACAGTAATTTAAAACACTAACACTGTATCAATAATGAGCAACCACAACCCAGAACCAACCCGCTGGTCAATTGATGACCTCTGCAACCTAGCAGCATTGCCCAAGAGGACTGTGCGCTACTACCTCCAAATGGGCCTCATAGACAAGCCCATGGGAGAGAAACGAGGCTCCTACTACGAACAGCGTCATGTAAGCCAGTTGCTGCGCATTCGCGAGTTGAGCGACGCCGGCGTGTCTCTAGACCGTATCCGCATGGTTTTGGCTGGAGATGCTGCACCTGTCCCAGCCGCCCCGCCCGCTGTGGGCTCAGTCTCGGTAAGAAGCCATGTGCTCGTTGCACCAGGCATCAGCGTGGTCATTGATCCCCAAGAAGCACAGTTAACGCCAGAGGCGCTGCGCGCCCTCATCCGCGCCTTCATGCAAACCCATCAACAACAACAAATCGCAAACCAGGAGATCAACAATGACTGAAGCAATCGCACCCACCATTGCTGCCCCTTACATTTCGACTGATAGCGAGCAACGACCTTTGCTCGAGTCCGTCAGCGTTGATGCCACCATCAGTGGCCTGGTCATGCAGAGCATCCTGCGCCAGAGCTACATCAATGACAGTGAAGACGAAATAGAAATCACTTACACCTTTCCACTGGGCTCAGACGCCGTGCTGACCCACTTGGGTGTCAGCATCAACGGCAAGTCGCTCACCGCACACGTCTTACCCAAGGCAAAAGCGTCATCAGACTACGAGCGGGCCATCGAGTCGGGTGACACACCCGTTATGGTTGAGACTGCCAAACGGGGCTTGTACACCGCAAACATTGGCAACTTGTTGCCTGGCGAGCGTATCGCCATTGAGCTGAGCGTCGCACAGACCCTCCAACAAACGGGCACGCAGGTGCGTGTTCGTATACCAACCGTTATAGCGCCTAACTATGGCGATGCGGGTCTAGACGGCGGGCTGTCACCACACCAAGTGCCGCGCACCAGCATCACGGCAGAGCATGGTTTTGATTTAACTATGACGCTAAAGGGGTGCTTAGCCAGCGCGTCAATCAGCAGCCCAACCCACCGTATCAAGTCGCAACAACAAGCGGGCGACTTACGCATAAACCTCACAAAGCAAGCCGTTCTTGATAGAGACTTTGTGTTGGTTATCGATGACCTCGCCCCTGACATGGGACACAGCCTCCTCGCCCCTGACGGAAAAGGGTTCATGGGCATGCTCTCTTTTACGCCAGCCTTTGTCGATGCGCACCCCAGAGGACTCAACCTAAAAATCTTGGTCGATTGTTCTGGATCCATGGGCGGCGAACGCATCGCTCAAGCGCGTCGTGCACTGAAGTCTTTGAGCGAAAACTTAAGCGAAGCCGACAACATATCGCTCACGGTATTTGGCTCAACAGCTCACCACCAGATCGCCACCCTCACCGCCTGTACGCCAACCATGATGCGTAAAACACTATGCCCCCTCATCAACCAAATTGATGCGGACCTGGGTGGTACGGAGATGCATGAAGCCCTAGAACTCACATACGCCATCCCCGCGACCGGTGCGGGTAACGGGGCCTGCGATGTCCTCCTGATTACCGACGGTGACGTCTGGGCAATCGATGCCATCACCGCTAGTGCCGTCGCCAGCGGTCACCGTGTTTTTGCATTGGGTGTGGGAAGCGCACCCGGCGAAAGCTTGCTAACCGACCTCGCCACTTACACAGGCGGCGCTTGTGACCTGCTCAGTGCAAAAGAAGACATGACTCAGGCCACACTGCGCCTACTCAAACGCCTGCGCCTTGGACAAAACCTCGCGCTCGATGTGGACTGGGGAGGCAAAACTACTTGGGCGAGCAAGCCACCAAAGCTGGCTGTACCTGGCGAAACCGTACACCTATATGCCCAACTAAAAACAGCGCCCACCAAGACGCCCAGCCTGCATTGGAAGGCAGGCAACGCCTCAGGCAACGCCAGCTTGTCCGCCTATGAAGCATGCGACACAGTCACCCCCCTCACCGCCGCCCGCAAACTACGGGAGTCAACCAACTCAAAAGCGCGGGAGAAATTAGCCGTTCACTACCAATTGGTGAGCGACACCACCAACCTGCTGTTGATATATGAGCGTGAGGAAGAAAAAAAGGCAAAGGGCCAACCCGTCCTGAAGCAAATTATGCAGATGCTACCCAAGGGCTGGGGGGCGACGAGTTACGACGATGAGTCCGTCTCTGCCTCCCTTGTTGTTGACGCGTCTATGCACAGGGCAAGCTACGATTTGGCCCCACGTATCTGGCACTCCAACCGCACTCACGCCACGGCTCGGATTGACGCGCTGTCCTCTGGGGGCATGGAGGATTTTGAAGTGCCTTCGTTTTTAAGAAAGTCAATTGATCAAGGTGTTGTGGCTCACGACATGGACCCGCTACTAAAGGAGATAGGGGAAACGGATGCAGAAAAGCCCTACAAGCTTTTAACCACGCTTCTCAGCAGCCTCGTAAGCGGGCTGCCTTTTGAACCCAACCTCATTGGGCGCAATCGCGCGTTAATGCGGATATGGCTCGCCTGCCATGAAGATGCCGAGACGCCGGATCAAGCCTTCGCTATTTTTATATTAGCGCTTGAAATGCTGCTGCATCCCAACCTGGCAGCGACCAACGGCAAAAGCATCCCTGTGAGTCAGCTGAACAAAGTTCGGAAATATGGCGACGTGAAAGACCAAGGTGCGGTGATTGCAAGCTACGAAGCGCTGAAAGCAGCTTTCCCCAACGTCACATTACACCGCTGGTAGCCACTCATCCAAAATTCCTGCAACTGTCACATGCTCGAGATTATGGCCTTGACCGGCCCACACGGTTACGGGCACATCAAGCGGTTCAGCAAAAGCCAACACACTGGGTGGGTGGCTTTGCCAATCTTGCTCCCCAACGTGCATCGCGCATAGCCTTGGCGCATTAAACCGCCCTTCCGTCGAGGCCTTTTTCAAGCGCTCAGGTTGAGGAGGCGAAAAATGACGGCCTGTTGCCTCATCTGCGAAGCCGCCAACGATTGGAGACAGCAGCAACACGCGTCCTGGAAACGACGGCAAGTGCGACTGCGCATGCAAGAAGAGGTAGGCACCAAATGAATTGCCAATCACCGCCGCATCTGCATGCCAAAAGTGCCCCTGCAAGTCGTCCATGACCGTACTCACCTGGTCCGAAAAGCTGAGGTCATTGAACTCACCGCGCGTCTCTCGCCCAGTCAGGTCGAACCCTCGCGCACTGATTACGGGGCCAAGTCCCCTATCCAGACGGCCACCGTGTCCTGGGAGGTAATAGATTGTTTGCGTCATCACGGTATCCTAGTTGTACAGTCCCAAAGCGCCTTGAAATGCCCGCTTGATGGACGCACGCAAACTTGCTGGGCCAATTACCTCAACGGTATGCCCGTATTTCATCAGATCCGCCAGTAGCTCACGCTCATCTGAGTAAGGCAGCTCTAGCCGGTAAGACCCATCGCGCTTCAGTGCGCCCACCTGATCTGGATGCCAGACCTCGTTTTGTACCCACCGTGCCCTGTCTCTTGAGAACTGCAACACAGCCGTCTTAACCGTGTTACCCGAGAAAATTCCGTAGCCCAAGCCAAGAACGGCAGCGACCTCCTCTTCTGAAACATCCATCGCTGGGGCGGTCAAGCGAGTGACGTCTTCTATGGCATCAATAGAGAACCGACGCAGGCCATTGCGCAAATGGCACCATGCGTTCAGATACCAGTTACCCCGGTACAGAACGATCTCAATGGGGGACACCGCCCGGCGAATCGTATCGGACGTGTTGCGATTGAAGTGATCAAACTCTATCTGGCAACGCTCGAATGTTGCCCTTGAAACCACTTCAAATATTTTGGTGTCAATGGGCCGCTTGCCAACGTACAGCAACTTGATGCGCCGACTCATCTCTGCCGCCCCAATGCCTTGTTTTTTCATCACCTGGTTCAGCTTCACGCCCAACGGCTCCAACTGTGGCCCCAGCATTGTTGGCTCCAGCTGTTCAATCATTTCTTGGATGGTGGCCAGTGCCAAGAGCTCTTGCTGGCTAAACCAAACGCCTGGTAACTCACGCACCTCGCCTGACTCCACAATCACGTAGCCCTTGCGGTCACGGTCAAACACAATGGGTACGCCAAACTGGTCTCGCAGCTTGGCAATATCGCGTTTAAAAGTCGCCTCAGACACCTCCACCTCGCTAATCAGACGCTCTTTGGTTACGCAGCGATTGCCCGATAGAAGGGTCCGGTATTTGTAAAGGCGAACAGTTTCACTCATGCAGTTTTTTCTCCAGGCCAGCCGCTACGGCTTTCCTTGTTAGGTTGACGAGCTCAACTCTATGGATGCACAGGCTCACCATATGAGCTTGCGACCCACGTTGTTATACATATCTTTTTGATAGCTTACCAGCGGCTCGCACTCTGGCCATTACCGTTAATAAAACGGCGTGATAGTGTCGTTTGAATGCAGCTGTCGAATGTTTGCAATCAACACCTCATACGTTTGGCCCCTGCGCGGTTGCTTACCCAGTATTTGCCTCTTCTCACTGGCAGGATCCTTAAACGTCACATACGCAATGTAGCCTCGGCGCCGTCACGCCTTGTAGGTGCCGCCAGACCAGATCTGTGACAAAAAGGGAGTGGGATTGAATTGAGTTTAGTCTGGGAGGCGGCGAAGTTGCACGGGGTAACAGCTGTGATTAGTAATGAGAAGCCAGAAAGTGTTTTAACATCGACAGTGCTCACAACTACAAGCTCATAGTCTTTACACGTGACCTGGGACCAAAGCTGCAACCTTAAAAGCCACTAACTATGCAAAGTCCCGGTAAAAAAGTCTTTAAAGACCGTTATTTCCACATATCAATTCTGAGTGACCTTAATGATCTTCCGCAAAGGCAATCTATAGCGGAGGCGCTAGAACAGCTTCCAGAAGAATCACGGCCGCTGGTCAACGTAATAAAGACATCAACTGACAAGCGTAGTATTTCGTTGCTCCATTACGAAGATTTCGAATCCTCAGCTTTCCCGGTCCTGCAAAGCAGCTGGACCGTCGATCCGTCAAGGAAGGTGACATTTCGTTCATACCGAGAGTCATTGAACCCACCAATCCTCCACCGAAAGGAGCTGCTAGTTGCACCTGCGCACCCTAGCTACAACGACTGGTCTGTCATCACAAAAACTGCTGAGGAAATTGGGTTATTTCAGGATGTGCGGACCATTGGGTTCAAAAAAAATTGGGAAGACAGGATATTTTCAAGTGGGTTTGAACTGATCGGTGATAAGTTTTTTCCAATAGGAAACGACCAATCAGAGGTAGCAGGTGAAGGAGAAACGGCCTCAAAAAAAATTCAGCGCCACTTGACGGCGCTTAATAGAACTGCAATATCAGCCCCTGTCCAACTGCTATTAAAGAATGGGCTCCTATCCTCTGATACAACATTTTTTGACTATGGGTGTGGTCGTGGAACAGACATCACAGCGCTTTCAGAAGTCGGATTGAAAGCATCTGGCTGGGACCCACATTTCGCAGAAAAAAATCCAATTTTTTCAGCTGATGTTGTGAATCTCGGTTTTGTTGTCAACGTGATTGAGGATCCAGCAGAACGTGTTGAAGCTATTACAAAAGCATTTGAAATAACAAGGCAAGTGTTATCCGTTGCGGTGATGCTGTACGGTCCAGATAGGGCAGGGAAACCATTTGGAGATGGTTTTCTGACTGCTCGAAACACTTTTCAAAAGTACTTCACACAAGGCGAACTAAAAGACTTTCTTGAGCACGTTCTGCATCAACAGGTCTACATGGTCGGCCCGGGAGTTGCACTCATTTTTTCAGATAAATCGCTTGAGCAAAGATTCAACTCGCGAAGATTTAGAAGCAATGAACTAACAACACGCCTGATGCAAGTCCGCTTGGTGCCACCTAAGCGAATAAAGGCAGAAAGGCTAACGCGGCCATCCTTTTCTCGTAAAGAAAAGCAATTCTTAGACGCGAAACCCGCTCTCGACAAACTCTGGTCTTTAGCACTAGATCTGGGCCGCATTCCAAGTCCTATTGAGGTCCTATTCTTAAATGACTTATTGCCCACAGTTGGTACATACTCGCGTGCGACCCGACTCCTGAAGAGCCACTATGACCTAAGTGTCTTAGCGATAGCATCTTCAGCACGGGCAGATGAGTTGCTGCTTTATCTTATTTCACTCCAATTTGAAAAGCGCCCCCCCTACAAAGACCTCGAGGCTCGTATCCAGGGAGATATCAAGTACTTTTTTGGCGACTACAAAACGGCGCAACAGGAAGCAGTACGCTTGCTACTAAAGGTCGGTAACACAACTGAAATTTTTGATGCGTGTAAGGTGGCGGCCGATAATGGCTTGGGTTGGCTAGACGGAGGCCACTCACTACATTTTCAACACGAGCTCCTCGAACGACTATCAGTCCTACTTCGGGCTTTCGTAAATTGCGGGCTCTTGCTTTGGGAGTCATCTAGTCCTGTTCATGTCATCAAACTACACATCGGCTCAGGGAAGCTAACTCTTCTAGAGTACCAAGAGTTTTATGAAAGCCCCTTGCCTCAACTAATCAAGCGAATAAAAATAAACCTCAGGACCCAAGATATTGATGTGTTTGAATACGGGTCTGAAGAATATCCCGCAACAGTGCTGATAGAAAAAAGCCGTTTCATGCATGAGGACCTCGGAGGTTATGCCGAGCAATATGCATTTGATGAATCGCTGACACAAGCAGGCATACTTCACAGCGACTTCAGCACAAAGGCTGAAAACAACTTGATGTCCGTGATCAACGCGAAGCGTCTGGAAGTTAAAGGCTTTTCCATAATCCCCTCCACGATAGTTCCGGCGATCGATGAAAGCTGCGGCGCAACCCTTCGCTATCGCGACTTTATAGAGTGCGGTGAAACTTTCGAAAAACTGCTCCCCGCAAACGCACCTAAAAATCCAGCTACGTTTAACGCGATGTACCAACTAGCCGTTGAAGTCTTAGATCCCGTGATCGACTATTTTGGGTCTGTACAACTAACATATGGCTTTTGCTCCGCCGCGTTAGCAGTGAAGATACCTAACCGTATCGCCCCAAAGCTAGACCAGCACGCTGGGCATGAGTGCGATAAAAAGGGTAACCCAATTTGCAGCCGAGGGGGCATCGCCGCCGACTTTATCGTAGAGAACGAAGACATGCTCGAAGTCGCCCAATGGATCGCAAAAAATACTAGCTTTGATCGCCTTTATTTTTATGGTCGAGACAAGCCAATTCATGTCAGTGCCTCAACAAGCCCCGTCCATCAGATCACGTTAATGCTTGAAAGTCCGCGCTCCGGCAGACGCACACCCAAGACATTAACTGTCGATAATTTTTTAGGTATGGTGACATTGCGGGGTGAAAATTAGCACCATAATAATATTAAAGTATTCTTTTTTATCGGATTATGTGCGGTATTCATGAGGCTAGATCTAATAAAAAACACTGTGTGAAACGTTAGTATCGTATGCTTATCTTCAAACTGGTTACATGCTCCAGTTCGGAGGTTATGATCTACAGATGAATGAAATTTTGATGGGGGCAAAGCCTCAGTTTTCTGGACATGAGACCTTTCCGCTCAGGCAGTTATGGCTAAAAAAAGCTTTCGATGCCGTGTTAGCACACCCTCATCACGGCAATGCTCCTAAGGATATTTTCTTAAAGGACGAAGCCATAGTAGATTTCGGTGTGGGCAAAAATATGGTTGCCTCAATTAGATTTTGGGCCGTAGCTTGCGGCGTCTTAGAAGAAAATGGCGACGAATACAAGGTCACCGACACGGCAAACCTACTATTCAATGACAACATTGGGCTAGATCCGTACTGTGAAAACATTGCGACTGCCTGGCTGATGCACTGGTTTTTAGCGAGTACGCCCGACAAAACGACTACTTGGTACTACCTCTTCAATCACATCACACTGCCCGTATTTAATAGAGAGGCAATAGCTTCCGCGATATCAAGTGCGGTAGCAGACCTCAACATAAAGCTCGCACAAGCAACGCTAAAACGAGACGTTGAATGCTGTATCAGAGGCTATGCGCCGCGTACAAGCAGTGACTCACCGGAAGAGCTCAGTGAGCCCCTGCTAGGGGAGCTTGGTCTCATCGTTCACACCTCCAAAGATTCGTTCGAATTTCGTCGAGGAAAGAAACGCTCGTTGCACAACGGTATCTTTGGCTATGCCCTTATCGACTATTGGGAACGGTTAGAGTCATCTGGCTCAGTAATGGCTTTTGACAGAATTGCACACGGGTTTGGTTCGCTTGGTCGCGTATTCAAACTTGAGGAAAGCAGTATCGCGGATAGGCTTATTGCTTTAGAGCAAATAACGAACGGCGCAATACAGTGGACTGAGCAAGCAGGCCTGCGGCAAGTAACCTTAAAGAACAATGATGGAGACTCGAAACAGTCCCTGAAAAAGCAGTTATTACGGGCCGCCTATCAAAATGACTAAAGTACAACCGAACCACTCTCAGACCTCGTTTGACTCTCTCAGTTTGGCCGTTTCAATATCACGCAAATTTTTGCGATCGATTCAAATCGAAGACGACTTTGGCCGAGAGGACGCATTAGCGGGCTACGTCTGCCAGGGCACAGCCCGCGCTCTTTTGGAAAGTATGTCGGGTCAAATTATCGGCACAGCGCAGCGCGCATTTACCTGGACTGGGCCCTATGGCGGGGGAAAGTCATCACTAGCACTAATGCTCTGTTCGCTAGTCGGCCCCAACAAGAAACTTCGATCTAAGGCTAAGGAAATTCTCAATCTACCTGCCGAGTCATCTGTCTACGAGGCGTTTAACGCACGGGCTCAAGGTTGGACAGTACTGCCATTAGTTGGCAGGCGCGTGAACGTGCGTGGCCAGCTGCTGTCTGCAGTGGAAGCACAAACTAGCCGCCTGTACCCGAACAAGGGCTCGATAGACGTTATCCAAGAACTTGTTGCACTCGCGGACAACAACCCTCAAGGGGTACTTGTCGTTATCGATGAGCTAGGTAAATTTTTGGAGCACTCTGCGCTAGAGGGCGGCGAAGATATTTACTTCTTCCAGCAACTAGCCGAAGCCGCTAGCAGAGCGCGGGGGAAACTCATCATCGTCGGTATTCTGCACCAGCCTTTTGAAGCATATGCCACCTCGCTCGGACGTCAAATGCAGGATGATTGGGCGAAAATACAAGGCCGCTATATTGACATTCCACTCAACACGGCAACAGATGAAGTTATTGAATTGATTGGAAAGTCAATCGAAGTCAACGCTAACATCGACAAGAAAGCTATTGAAAAAGTCTGTTCTATCGTCGCAAGCAACATTCAAAAACGACGTCCCGCTAGCCCGAAAAATTTAGCTCAAAGTTTACTCGCCTGTTGGCCTCTGCATCCCACTATTGCCGCACTGCTGGGTCCCATATCTCGACGGAAATTTGGTCAAAATGAGCGAAGTGTATTTGGCTTCTTAGCTTCTAGAGAGCCCATGGCTTTTTCGGATCACCTCCAGGTGGCGCCAATCAGCTGGGATGCTATGTACGGCCCATCCCATTACTGGGACTACCTGAGGACTAACGCTGAGCCAGCCATACTTGCTTCACCAGATGGGCATCGCTGGGCCATAGCCGTCGACGCAGTAGAACGAGCGGAGGCGCGAGGCAGCGTAGTTCACATCGTTATTACCAAATCTATCGCACTGATCGAGATGTTTAGAGCGGGCTCATCTCTTGCAGCGGATCACGCCACTATTGCATGCTGCGTTGCAGCTACCAACGAGGAGGTGGCTCAAGCACTGACAGATCTTCAGGACTGGAAAGTCATCATTGAGCGCAAGCACTTAGATGCATTCGGCATTTTTGCTGGTAGTGACTTTGATATTGATCAAGCCATACAGGACGTACGCCGGGAAGCCGCTGCAATCAACACGAAAAGTTTAGAGCAGCTTAGTGACCTCAACCCGGTAATCGCAAAACGAGCCTACTATAAAAGCGGAGCAATGCGTTGGTTTGAAAAAGGACTGATGCCGTTTAGTTCACTAGAGGCTTATTTACAAACTTACGAACCCTCGTCAGGTAGCGTGGGCTCATTCATTCTTTGCTTGCCGGATACCCCGCGGAATGAAAAGCATATGAGTACTGCTTTGCAGCGTGCGTCAGGCACACAGACAGAAACACCTCTTCTTTTAGGCCTATCAAAAAACGCTGGGCGTATTACAGAGCTGGCGCAAGACTTATCCGCTGCGGAGTATGTAATGGCAACGCGCGCAGAACTCGAAGGCGATCCTGTCGCTCGTAAGGAGCTACTCTCGCGCCTCACCACTTTAAAAGCGAACCTACAAGAAGAACTTGCGGCTGCCTTTCAAGGCGCTACCTGGTTCATGGGCGGAGAAGCGATCGATAAAGCAGAAAGAACATCACTTCCAGCCATTGCAGCAGACATTGCCGAGGCAATATTCTTCGAAGCCCTGCACATTAAAAGTGAGCTAATTAACAGGGACGAACTTTCCAGGAATGTGGTGAAAGCGCGGCGGTTACTCATGTATAAGATGCTGAGCCATGAAGGGCACCCTGACCTTTCCTTTGAGGGATATCCCGCAGAAGCAGGCCTTTATTACACAGTACTGAAATCGTCCGGCCTACACACGCGAAGAGGACCTTTGGGTTGGGCTTTTGGCAAACCAGCTAAGGGGATGGATACAAGTGGCCCTTACCTGAATCTTTGGAGAGTAACAGAGCAGTTTTTGAATTTTGCGGGAAGCGATATTGGCCTGGATGAGGTTTACAGGCTGTGGGCCGATAAACCGATTGGTATGAAAAAGGGGGTAATGCCTATTATTGCCTTTGCGTATATCTTGGCTAACAAGTCCCGCCTCGCGATCTACTTGGACGGGATATTTACTCCTGAGCTAACAGAGGTAATCGTAGATGAACTTCTCAACGCACCTAAATTAATTAGACTGAAATTCGTGGATGTTGCAAAGCATAAAAACAACTTAGCTGAACGGATCGGCAAAGAGGTTCTTTCGAGCAGCATAGAGAACTCGCAATCTACAACTTACACCCCGCTGGACACCGCAAGGGGATTAGTAAGCATGGTATTTTCCCTTCCTAACTGGACCAAGCGCACATCGTCAGTATCAGAAGCAGCGCAGCAAGTGCGCAACATGTTACTAAAGGCCAGCGATCCACACAAAGTATTATTTACGGATCTCCCGACTATCCTAAAGACTGACTCAGAAGAAGCTCTTACAACGTTGCTTGCTAGCGCAGTCAGTGAGCTGCGTAGTGCCTACCCAGCAGAAATAGAGCGCATCAAACACATGATTCTTACTTCGCTGCAGCACAGAGCGGATAGCCTAGCGGATCTCGTAACTCGAGCAAGGTCTGTCAAAGGCGTAGCGGGTAAATTCAATATTGAGTCGTTTGCGACACGACTTGAGGAGTTTGACGGATCGGTAGCATCAGTTGAATCTCTGATTAGTAATGCCATTAGTAAACCGGCACACACCTGGGTCGACCGTGACCTTGATCATGCCGTTATAGAACTTGGGAGTCTCGCAACAGAATTCCGTAAAGCAGAGGCGGTTGTTAGCCTGCAAGGGCGGAAATCCAATAGAAAAACCATGTCCATCATCATGGCTAGCGGCGATGAGACAGACATATCGCAAACATTTGAAATATCAATAAATGATGAGGAAAAAATTCACGCTCTGGTAGCTAAGCTATCACCAAATTTTGAGGGTATAGAACCACGTTTAATACTTGCTACCTTAGCCAATATCGGCAGAGCAACCATGCAAAAAGAAGGAGACTTCACATGACTAATACGCATCACGTACTAGGAATTTCAGGTGGCAAGGATAGTGCCGCGCTTGCCATTTACATGCGAGAAAACCATCCGGAGTTAGATATTCAGTACTTTTTTACCGACACGGGTGAGGAACTGCCAGAAGTCTACGAGTTTTTGGGAAAACTCGAAGGCCTGTTAGGTCGAAAAATTAACTACCTAAATCCCGATCGAGACTTTAAATTTTGGCTGCGTCATAACGGTAATTTTTTACCGTCACCTCAGACACGCTGGTGCACTATTAAATTAAAACTGGCCCCGTTCAAGACTTGGGTCAACCCATGGTTAGATGCTGGAGATCAAGTAATCTCATATGTTGCTATACGCGCTGATGAGGAGCACCGAGAAGGCATGCAATCGCATCACAAGAATCTAACCGTCAAACTACCCTTTCGCGACCATGGGATCATTAAGGAAGGCATTCTTGACATCTTGGAGGCCTCAGGAATAGGGCTACCAAAGTACTATGACTGGCGTTCACGCAGCGGATGTACTTTTTGCTTTTTTCAACAAAAAATAGAATGGGTGGGCCTCAAAGAGCGTCACCCTGAAGCCTTTGATAATGCTAAAAAGATGGAGAAGACGGCACTTGAAAACGGGACACCTTTTACATGGTCACAAAACGAGCCTCTTTCAGACTTAGAGAAGCCAGAAAGGGTGACACAGATAAAAGAAGACTTTGAAAAACGCCGCCAACGCGAGCTTGCGAACCGGAAGCTAAATCCACTCAGGATGAAAAGCCCTGAAAACCTTGATATCGATGACCTATACCTTGATGAAGAAGGCGGCGGGGCCTGTCTAGTCTGCCACAAATAGTACTAATTTGTAGCTAGTGATTGCGGAGTCAAGTTGGAATGTAATTCAACACACTGGGTCTCAAATAAAGCTTTGGCAGAGCAGGAATGATGCTAATGCATTGAACAAATCAAGCGAAACTTCGCCGCTAGAAAAAGAAAGTCTGACAATCGCCGAACCAACCCATTAAGTGACTGCAACTCTGAAAATCTAGAAAATAAGGAACACCACCTTAAAAAATATTTAAATTTTAAAATGTACGGTAAAAAATTAAATAAATGTCGCACTAGTTTTTATATGCTAAACCAAACGTATTCTCTCCGAATGATTTGGTCGATCAACAATCAGGCCTATGTTATTCGAACCCAAACGTGCAATCCAACTATACAAATTCTTCACTAGAACTTTAACATCTCGACGATGTAGAACCGGATCTTCCACTAGCCAATCATGAAGAGCTGCAGTTAGTGTTCCAAAATAAATTTCACCACCTATCTCCTCGAGCAACATATACAAGAGTAAAAATATTTTGGTTTTTCTAAACCCTCGAGCTATCGAATCAACATTATACTGATGCTCCTGAAGTCCAAGCAAACTTAAATCAAATCTAGCATCATCGCTCAGTACAGAAGTAGAAGTAGAAGAGAAAGTAGAAGCAAGTAACTCCTCACCGTTAGATTTAAAACATTCAGATAAAAATATAATTCTTTCTGAAATGTTAGAAACAGTCAATTCTTTAATTAGTTGAGTAGGCCATTCGTGCAGAGACATGTCAACAGATGAATTATTAAATATTTTCTCAATTTTAGTGAATAGTTCATCATTCATTTCAATAGACTTATCAAATAAATTATTGATGAATTCAATATTAGAATTACTTTCAGAAATAATTGTACACGCTTCTAAATTCGAATGAGAAAGCAAACCAAAGCCAGACTCTGTTGCATTAGCACTACCAACAAGAATACCATGTGCCGGTAGATGAAAAACCTTCCCATGAAAGTTCAAGCAAACATAAAATTTCCAACCTAACTCTGAGCAAAATTTATAAGATTCTAAATCAGAAGCACCTGCTAACAAATCACCCAATTGCCATCTAGCGATAACTCGAACAGATGATTTATTAATGAATTTAGCTGATAAATCTTTGATTACTGATGAACGAAGAAAAGCACTACAAATTGAAATTTCATCAGAAACATTTTTTGAATTATCAATTAACCACGAGTACGCAGATTTTCCATCTATCAACTCACCTGATAAGCGTAACATAATCAAACACTCAGTCTAATATGCTTAGCAAACGTATCGAAAAAGTCTTGGATATCATCAATTTGATTGACATGCGTGTGCAAAGAATGACCAATCAAACTCCAAAATTTTTCTTCTAATAGCAAATTTCCTAATTGCGATTTAGAGTTAAAAATTTTATTAGACTTATTCAATTTAACAATAACGCTACCGTCGGCATAGTTAAATTTAACGAGCTCCGAAGGACTGCCTTCATATTTTTCTACCCAAACCTTAGGTAAGGTTTTAATTTTTCCTGATGAATTTCTTACTGTCACCGTGGGGGCATCAATAAATCCAAGTTCTTTGACAAATAAGGTAATAACATCCTTATTTTCATTGGCCGACATTTCAAAACCAATATGTAGATACAGCCGAACGACAGTTGAGGTAACATTATCAATAAACTCTAAAACTGAAAGTTTAGATTTGTCTCTTGCATCTTCTGCATCTAGTACTAATTGATAGCGCTTACTTGCATGCAAAAAATTATGCACAGAAATAGCCAAAAATACTAACCAACGATCATCAATACTTAAAGAATTTGAGTCAAACCCAAATTCGTTAATTATAAGATCAATTACATCTGGGTTCTTCGAACCAACATCTATAAGCCTAGAAATTTTCTCGTATTCGAGAAGTATATCCGGTTCTATTGAAAAATTCTCTTTATCTTTAGGCCAACGTTGAACACGCTCCCAAATTCGTGACAGTTCGCCATATTGAGATATATCAAAATCTTTGGAATCAATTAGCGAACTACCTACTAATTTCAAAAGGTCACGACTACTTTCTGAAACATGAACATCTGACCAATTAGCGTATTTTATACATTTAAAACCGAATCTTTTATACTGAGTAATTAATTCCCAAGGAGATGGCACTCCCTTATATTTAAAGAATAACCACTCCGAAGTTATTTCTTGATTTTCAATTTTCATCATCTTCATCTTCTTCATCTCTTACACGAGAGATATAACCCATAGTAACTTCCACTGGGAGGTTAGTCATATAGCGATGAAGTTTTGAACCTACAGACTCTCTAAAAACTTCGATAATTTCTTTGTATGTGTCATTACCAACAAAGTCTTCTTCTTCGATTGCCAAACTGCTCAAGAACAACTCCATAGCAGTTAGAGCCCCTTCTTGCCCACTATTTCTAAGCTCTAACAAGACTTTTCTATAGAATTCATGATTTGAATTTACAAGAACAACTATGAAGTCATACACCTTTGTATATGACCATAGCTGTTTTGACTCTGAGGGTGCATATAGAACACACGCTCTAGTTAGAGATTGATCAAGATCTACAATTGAAGCTCGAATATCATCAGCCGCGATACCAGGATACTTTTCAATTAACCGTTCTTCAAGAGCTAGAAGCTCCTTAGAAGGAAGTTTATTTGTTCTCCTACCTTCGACTAGATTTATAATTTTTCTCGTAGTGTCAGTTGAAACTGGAATACCTGCTTTTTTAGTAACACTTCCTCCTGGAGCTATATGGACGGAATCCCAATCATTAGCTTGTTTTCTAACTAAAGCAGAGGCAGCTTTTACGGCGGAAGCAATTTTTTGGGTCAACATAATCCAGCACTGATTTCTGGCCTGTAATAGGTCTGCAGTATGTTCATCGAACTCCTCCTCACCTAGATCTTTGTTCATGCTTGTAAATTCTATGCCTTGTTTGTTATTATGAACACCCAATAAATCATCAGCATCTGCATCAAATTTAATTTCCAACGACCAAAATCGTTGCGGCAACACCGTTCTATTATAAAACCCGCCAAAATGACCTGCAGCAATTTCTCGATCCGCTCGGACAAAGGAAATATTTCCGACCGTTTCTTTTGTTCCGTAGAATTTACCAACATTTGTTCCACCACCATTTCTAACTCCTGGTTTTAAGATGTCAGGCAAAACCACAGACGTCTTAATTTCAAAGTTGTATGCTTTTCCCATCCAACGGAAAGTAAACGAATTGCAATAATCCTTTAGTGGCGCACTTGTAGGCTTGCATTTATCAATAGCGGTAACAAATTTTGAGTAATACTCAGCCTCAATTTCATTAGAACCACCTTGTATGGACTCTTTCCAAAGAACAGATGAAATTACTGTATCCTCCATTAAAAAAAGAGGGTCATTTGCTCGTAATTTGACTTTACTTTGATTTATATATGCACGTTTTGTTGATATATATTCGAATACTGATAAAGTTATTGTTTTTTCAGAAGATAATAAATATCTATAAATTCGCCCAAGAATATCTGAGCTATTTTTAATTATCGAATCGCCTCTTACATGAGAAAGCCGATCGCAGCTTTTCCATGAAACAATAGTACCAGTATCTGGGAATTCATCGAATAGCTCCTTATAATGCTTTGGAAGTTCCTGTGCAATTACTGGTGGGATTTCAATTGATTCTATTTTTTTCAGTTCATCTAAGTTTAAATATACGAAGTTAGGTGTATTTTTTTTCCTCCAAGAATACACTCCGATATCTTTACACTGACTTAAAGAGGCGTTAGGTAGTCCGTAGCCGAACTTCCCTTTTCTTTTTGTTTTTACAACTTCTTCGATATTGCTATTAGTTGTATTTCCGAACTGTAAAGCGCCTTGCAACACATCAGAATTCATACCAACTCCATCATCTAGAATCAATATTTCCTCAACCTTTCTTCGGCCTGATATATATTTTTCAAGCAAGATAATTTGAACATTATTTGCGTTTGCATCAAATGCATTATCTATTAGCTCAGCTAAAGCATAAGCGGTATTTTTATATCCTGCAGCACGTTGACTAACAAGAGCGTTATACGAGAAAAATGTTGCCATGTCTTTACCTTATTTAGAGTGAAAAATTATTTTTAAAAGACTTATACACATGTGAAGCACTTGGGAAATTGAGTAAGTTATCACTAATGCTCACAATATAATTTGTGTAATTTCCGCCGTTTTTTGGGCCCCTCAAAGCCCTACCTAATATTTGACTATAAAGTATTGGAGAGCCTACTGGGCGAGTGATTATCAACTTATCAACATTAGGTAAATCAACGCCTGTTGAAAGTATTTCATGATTTATTAGTACTCTTAGCTCTCCCGAACGAAATTTATTGAGCAAATTAATTCGCTCCGATTGAGGCACCTCTCCAATAATGAATCCTGAGTTAATTCCTCGAGTTCGGCATAAAGCAGTGAGGGCTAGAACATGATCTTTCGTACATGCAAAAACGATAGTTGATTGATCCTCATTAATAGCCCTTTCAATTTGCTTGATAATTTGCTCATTTCTCGTTGGATTCTCTGCCAATTCAGAGCAAATTCGACCTTCATCCCTTTCAGTAACTAAGGCTCCACTCTCTAGCTCTTCGAACACTACGCTTGCTAAATATCCTTCTTTTCTTAAGTATTCAACTGCATCTGAAATTTCATTTTTTTTATCGTCTGTAATAGAAACCAACTGCTGCCCATACATTTTGGCTAATTCTATAGTTTGATACGGGTCATTACGTCCAGGTGTAGCAGACAGACCAATCAGAAAAGCTTCGTGGCTTGTAAGCCTAGTTATTACAGCTTCATACGTCTGAGCCATCGATGTATGCGCTTCATCAACGACAACGAGACTTGCTCTTTTGCATAAATTAAGGAAATTTTCTCTGCGCTCATTGTCAGCTCCGTCTAGCGCAGCCCAGGCTTTAGAGAAACTAGTAAAAACTATTCCAGGCTGGCATGTTTGATAGTCAGATGAAAATTCATAAAAATATCGATATGCTTTAATTGGGCGATCGCCACGTAATGTCCATAATGAGCTAAAGGACTCAAGCGCCTGATCCGCCAATTCGTTTGAATCAACTATCCAAACTATTAAATTATTGAAATCTGGACTGCGCAAATAATCCACTAGTATTTCTAACGCAGTTACTGTTTTACCCGCACCAGTTGGCATTTGCACCATCACTTTTCTTCTTCCCCAGTCCAAATGATTTCTAAGTGCATCTTTTACCCTCCTTTGATACGGATGTAACACTCCTTTTGATACCAGCTTTTGGTTGTAAGAGCTACAAATATCAACTACTGATTCTCTCATATCAGTTGTTTGCGGTGGAATTAAATCCTCAGACAATCCAAATACAGTCACAAACTCCTCAGCCCGCGACTGTCCGAAGGGTCCACTGTATCTGTCATTTAAAGCCTTATGAGGCGACTTATTCGTTACATTGATTCCTAGCTTTTGACATACGTCAGCGGCTTTTTGTAAATTTAATACATCTACTAAAGCACATCTAATTTCTTTATTTTTAAGCAGATTAACGCCAAATCTATCAATAACTAATTGCGCCAGAGCTCTTTCACGGTTAGTCTCGTATGCCCCCTGTACTGCGCGAACGATAGTTTGCCCAGCTAATTGCTCTAGGTCATATACCGTCAGCTCTTTCAAAGCACTGAGAAGTTCATTCATTTTGTTTACTCAATCGATTACAGGTAGGACGATGTTTAAAAAGTAAGCTGTATGAGCCTTGTTCCCAACCTACAGGCTCACTTCGTAATCTTAGGGCAAGTGTTAAAGCAAAGTTTGTTACCCTCCACCCCTATATTTTTACTACTCAAACTTGATTCTTAGAGAGACCTCACTTTAGGCACTCTACGATTCTATCTATCAACCATTAGCCTCTTAATACTCGCGCGCCATGAACTTTTGGCTGTCGTGCGCATTTGTCCCCATGGTGATTTAGAGATAGTTGGAAATGCGCTTAAGAAGTTTGCCTTTACTTCTTCTGAAAAAGAGCTTCTTATGATTGCAATTTTAGAATGGTATTTCATATCTTAGTTTGCCACACAACCTATGCTTGGTTATTTGTCTTTTTGCACGAGGTTTTCTGATTGGGTTAAAAAGATCGATACAAATCGGTGAGGTAACTATCAACAAACAGCGTTTGGGTGCGTGTAACAAGCATCACAGTGAGCGGCTAATCACCGTAAAGCTCACGATGTCTTGCAACAAGCCGCCGTCAAGCACCTTCAGCTCATACGTGCCATCAGCGGGTATCGCCAACCTGGCGCGGCGTAGCTGTGATGCATCGATTGCCACCTCGTTTAAGAACACCCGCAGTCCATCGCCTGCGCCCGACAACTTAACCTCTAGCTCACGGCTTGGGTTGGGCCTATCGCTTACAACCACACTGGTGCCGTTGCTGGGGTAAATGAGTCGCACCGGTGGACGCTCTAGCTCGATAGCCACGTCTGAAATAGGGTCTGGAGTCCAGGGCGCGAGGGCACCAGCCAGGGCAACATCAACGCGTAAAGCATCCGCCACATCGTTTGCCAGACGCAACGCAACCGTGCGACCCGTTTGGCCGACCACTGGCGTACCGTCAGGCCGACCTACCCAAACGCCAATCACGTATTGCCCCTTAACGCCTACAGCCCATGAGTCACGGTAGCCATAGCTGGTGCCCGTCTTGAACGAGGCCTGCAGTCCACCCGCCGTATGCGCGCGCGTTACCCGACCATCAATGGCTTGGGCAGATCCCAATATCTGGGTAATTTGTGTGGCACTGCCGCCCGTTAGCAAGCTCGCGCCAACGGCGTGGCGAACACCTACGGGAGCCGTCACCGTCTTCTCATAGCTTAGTGGCTGCACCCTTCCCTCGTTCACAAAGGCACCATAGGCTTGTACAAGATCTTGTAAGCGCGTGCCCACAGCGCCAAGCGCCAAACCCAGGTTGGCATCTGCGCCCTTGGGTAGCGTCAGTGTGAGCCCAGCATCTTTCCATGCTTGGTAAAACAAGTCAGCTCCTAAGTCTGACAACACCGCAACCGCTGGAATGTTGAGCGAGTCTTGTAGCGCAACGCCAGCGCGCACAGGTCCGCGGTGCCCCTTGTCAAAGTTACTCGGCGCATAGTCGCCGTAAGCTTTAGGTGTGTCATGCAACAGGGTTTGCGGCGTAAGCAAACCATCGTCAAACGCCATGCCATAGATGAAAGGCTTGAGAGTTGATCCGGGTGAACGCGTCGCGCGCGTCAGGTCCATGTAGCCCGCATCTGAGTTCAGGCCCAGGCTACCGATATAGGCGAGTATTTCACCAGTTTGACCATTGGTCACCATGACCGATATGTTCTCCCTGGCAGACAAGCGTTTTGCAAACTGCGCAGTTTTACGGGTCACGCTTTGCTGCAAGCGGTAGTCGAGGCTTGATTGCACTGCGCCGCCGTGCTTGTCAGTACCGTGCGTTTGCACAGCACGCCTGGCAAAGTGCCACGCCACGTTGGGCAGGGGCTGCAGCGCGTCGAACGGCAGCGTATTGAACTCATCCAAATCAGAAACTGGAAACACACCTGCATCCACCAACAGGCGTCCTACCCATTGGATTGAGCGCAAGGTGTTCTCTGGTCTGCGATCAGGTCTGCGCACCTCAGGGCTTTGGGGTACAGACAACAGCAAAGACACCTCAGACAGCGACAGGTTCTTAGGCTCTATGCCCCAGTAACGCAAGCTTGCTGAGCGCACCCCTTCTAAGTTACCGCCCATTGGCAGCATGGTCATGTACATCTGCAAGATCTCGCGCTTTGAGTAGCGCAGCTCTAGCTCCAACGCACGCACCATCTCTTGCCACTTGTGCCAAACCGTTCGCGACTTAGGCTCAAGTAAGCGAGCCACTTGCATGGTGATCGTGGAACCACCCGACACCACAGCGCCCGTTGTCGCCCATTGCCCAGCTGCCCGCACCAACGCCAAGGGGTTGATGCCTGGGTGCCACCAGAACCATTGGTCCTCAAGTGCCAGCAACGCCTCCACATAGCGCGGGTCCACATCCTTCAGCCGCGTATCTAGCCTGTAGGCATGGTCATGCGACAAAAAGACATTGAGCAACTCACCGTCCCGAGCATGCACGGTCGTAGACACCTGCTCGTAGCGCGTGAGGTCCAAGCGTGGCAACGCCGCATAGGTGAGCACCACAGCTAGGAGACCGGTTGCCAATGTGACTAAAGCAATGCCGACCAGCCCACCTCCACGGCAACCATAGAGAAGGACACGGACACGGTGCTTGGCGCTGACGATGATCTGTTGCGTGTGCATCACCACAGCTTATGGAAGCACCGTTACGGGCATGCCACTTGAGCTACCCGTTCTCTCGGGCGCATACATGTCCTCCATCACCGCTTGCGTGGCTAGGTAAGCCCCAGGCGTGGTAGCACGAATTACATATGCCACTGTCATGGTGTCCGTGCGCTGCAGGTTGGACAAGTTCGCCGCAAAAAACGCGTCGTCATTGATCTCGGTCACGTCCACATCGCTGAGCCGGGGCAACCAGTCAAACGATTCCTCGCGCACGTAAGGCGTGATAACTGACTCAATCTGAAAGCCAGCGGGCACGGGGTCCTTCATCATCACTTGGGTGCGTCCCCCGTCAGCGGCACTTGAGCCGCGCAAGACGACAACATAGCGGTCGTTAACTCTGGCTGTCCTAAACCGGTCAATGCGCCGCCCCGTCTCGAAGTCATATATCTGACGCGCAATCCGAAACGCCCCACTGACCTCGGCCAATGAAACACCTGGTTGTGGTGGAGCCTTCACACTGATGCTTGCATACACAGGTCGGTCGGTTGCAGATTTCACAACCAGACTTGCTGCGGTACCAAAAACCGTATCGGCGTCCAGTGGCAAAGATATACCACCGAGCATCGACGTATAGGAGCGTCCCTTGATTTCAACGCTCACGGGGTTTGCACTACTCTGCGCAACTTTGGCCCGGAGCATACTGCCCTGCTCATGCACAGATGAGTGCCACCAGTGGCGATAACCCTTCATCTTTGTCACCGCTGCCTGCCATATCTCTGGAGCCTTAGTGTCCTTTAAGATAAAGAGGTTCTCTGCCAACTTTCCCTGGCGCGCTACATCGCTGTCGTAGTAACCGGGCGTGTTGACCAGCGGATTACTGCGGTACATGCCGTTCATACGCGCTATGAGCTCATCAGCGCGTGAGTTGTCACCAAACCGGCGAAGGGCAACCGCTAGGTTAGATAGCGTTAAGAGATTGCCATCTGCGGAACGGTCGGCCAAGGCCCTTGCCAGACGCACCGCACGCTTGGTATGGGGCGAGATAGCCTTTACCAACTCAGACAGTACGTACAGCTTCTCAGTGGATGACAGGTTTGAGTCCTCGGTAATCTTGTACGACCACGCATAGGCGCTTGCCACGCTATCGGCTGGCAGCGTAAAGCCCGTGAGCTCCGCCGTTACAAGGAAGTCAACTAGGTAGGCGGACAGTTGCGGGTCAACCAAGTCATCCCCTGCACGCCATAGTCCAATAGACCCGTCAGCGGCTTGGCGACTCACAATCCGGTCCACATTGGCTTGCAACCATTCTTTAGCCGTCTGGCGGTGCACCCGCTTAGCCATGCGATCCACGTAAGCTGGGTCTACCTGATACGCACGGATGGTAGGGCCTGCTTTACTAACCGTTTGTTCGGAGCAGGTCCATGGATAGGCAATCAACTCACGTAGCGCATCTGCCGCTGAAAACGCTGACTCATCGTTAATGACCAGTTCTCCCGTTCGTCCAAAACGCTGTAAGGACGACATATTGAGTGTCACGCGTTGCTCTGCATAGGGTGCAATACTCGCCACTTCCCCGCGCAAGGTCGTTCCCTGTCCGGCGTAGCGCGAGAAGATCTCCCAAGACTTGGTGTGCGCAAAGCCATTACTCGAGCGCACATCAACAGAGACACCACCGATGCCCGTGTCCTCAGCACGCAACTTCACAAACACCTGCTTACGCTCACCAGCCTTGAGCGTCACCACGCTACTTGCCTTGCTAAGCAAGTTGAGCCCGCCAGTCGTTGACAGTGCGGTTTTGATCTCCGCCGATTCCTCGGTGGTGTTTGCAAGCAGCAAGGTCGCGACCGTCGTGTCACCTGGCGCCACGTAGCGGGGTAGCACCATCTCAGCCACAACGGGGTCGCGCACAATCCACTCAGCCGAAGCGGAGCCAAACGCGTCCTCGCTCCATACACTCACCATGGTTCGCAAAGTTCCGTTGAAGTCAGGCAAGTTAATGGGGACATCGGCGTTACCGTCGGCATCCAAACTCACAACACCGGTATAAACCACCACCGACTTGGTTGGCACCACCGGCAGTGACTGTCCTCCGGCACTGCCCTGCGCTTGGTCACTACCCGTGCGTATGTCCCCCACGGCGCCATCACCTCGGAGCAACTTGCCGTAGTCGTCAAAGAAGTCAGGGCTCAGGCTTCGCTTGGCAAAGAAGTAGTCTTCTGGTGCAGGTGTTTTGAATCGTGTGAGTTGCAAAATGCCCTCATCCACTGCCTGCACCACCGCGTACCCTTGCTTGCCCGCTAGCTGTGGCACCTTGATTTGTAGCGTCTCACGCAACCTAGGCGCTAGGGTTTTCTCGTTAGGTATCGCTACTTTGAGGCGACGATTGGAGTCTGCCTCTAGGTAAATGAGCCCCATGGAACGCACAGGCATGTAGTGCGCTGCACTCAACACGTTTTCTTCATCTGACTTCGTCGGGCGGAAAGCCGTGACCACGACGTAGGCGCCTGGGAACCATTGGCTATCAGTCTTGATCTCAAAGCGGTTATCACCTTTGCTCACGCTGACGTTCTCCGCGAATACCTCACGATCGGTCCATACGCTGATGCGGGCCAAGCCAGCAAACGGCGACTTTACGCCCACGTCTACTGAAGCCCCGGGCAAAAAGGTCTTTCCTTGGGCCTTCACCTCCAAGAAGTCAGGCTCTGAGGCATTCGCGTTGCTGCTCCAGCCGGAGTAAATGGTTTGGCGGTTGTAGGTCCCTGATGCCGCGTCAAACACGGTCACCACATAGCGTCCCCATGACAGGTTTGGTAGTTTGATCTCACCAACACGTATGTCGCCTTGCTTGGTATTTACAGCACCCTTGGCGACAATGCGCGGCGAGATGGTGTCGCGGTAACGCCAGCGACTCGCACTGCGGTCGTAATACCAGTCCCAGTCCATCTCTTGCACTTGCCACATCAAGGGCGCCACAGGCAAGGCGATGAGCGCACTGTCCCACAGCTTTACGTTGTAGATAGCAGAGGTGCTGGTGTCGACCCAGTCTCCCATGAGGCTGCGAACCCCAAGCAGCGGCTTGTCAGCCAGCAAAACCTGACGACCTTGGCCCTTGGTTGTGCGTCCACCAGGCTCTTGCACGCCAATGGAAACCGATGCAACGAGGGGCGAGACAGCCTCACCAAACCCGTCTAAGCGCGCAAAACGCACACCTGAGGTCTGCGCCACCACATTGGATCGACCGGCATCATCGGTGGGGTCACTAGACGCTTGCAAGCTCGTTCCTCGGAAGGGCTGCAAGGCATCACCAAACTCATACGCACTGGCGCCCTTGTCGCTCAGCTCAGCGCCGCTCATGGCGCGGATAACCGCTTCAGCCTCAACGCCCAAGGCGCTACCTGGTGCACCGTACAGAAACTTGGCTACTACAGGGAATGTGACTGCCGCACCCAGCTTGACAGGCCGATCACTGGCGGTGACCTCTACCTTTAGGCGCTCAGGCACAAAGTCTTGCACGTCTATCTCGACATAGCCAATGGTGGCACCGTCACTTTTACCTCTCACATCCACACGCCAGCTGCCGCGAGGGGCATCCGCAGGCAACTGCACATCTTGACTGAATGAGGCTGTACGCGACAGCGTAGGAGTCAATGTTTGATACGTGCTGCCATTGGGGCGGGTGATCACAAGATCTACCGCGCCTACACCAGCTTGCACTCCGGCCGTTGTCGCCAGTTGGTTACGCACCAGGCCGGTTAAGTGCACCGTCTCGCGGGGTCGGTAAATACCGCGGTCGGTAAACAGGTAGGCATCTAGCGCTGTTTTAAGCACTCGCCCATGGGTGTCCAAGGACGACAGATCAAGCGCTGCGTAATCAAGTACCAAGAACGAGAAGTCCTTGGAAGAGCGCACCACCAAATGAGACGGCGCATTGGCACGCGTGCCCCGCACGGCGGGCTCCGGCACGTTGAGCACACCGTCCTTATCAGTCTCACCGCTAAACACCACATCATTGGCTTTGGTCACCAGGTCGACCTTGGCGTAGCGAACGGGCATGGCGGTATCTAACGCACGCACGTTAACTGACATGCCTTTGGGATACTTGGCGGCTGAAACACCGAGATTGGTACTCAAAATCCACTGCGCTGTCACCTCGTAGTGCAACTCGCTACCTTGGGCGATGCGAGAAGGCAACACCGCCTTTTCGTCCCGCGCATCGGCTGCTACCAATACAAATAAACCCTCAGGCAATGTCTCTAACACCTTGTCTATGGGCAACGCTTTTTCTACGCGCACGTTGCGCGAGGTGTTCAGGGTGTAGCGTCCCTTCCAAACTGGCACAGCCGCGTTACTCAGTAAGCTGTTGAGGTCGGAGCGGTCAAGGCTACCCAGACCGCCGTCGTTGCGGGCGATCAACTTATCTAGAGAGCGCTCAGACACGCGCACCAACTCCAGATCAACATCACTCACGTTGGTCGTAAAAATCGGCACCCCTTTGCTTGACCCACGCGCCAGCACAAAGCCACTGTCGGCAAAGGACAGGGCGGTACCCAGGTCACGCACCTCAATCTTGCGAGTGATGATTTCCCGATTTTTAAAGCCCTGCCCAGATGGCGTCACGAACGGTACACCCGCCAAGAGTTGCAGCTCGTAGTCCTTACCGCTCTCTAGGTTGCGTATGCAAAACTGCTGATCCGTAAGCGCCATCTCGATGCGGGTCGCCGCGGGCGTTAGTTGCACAAACTCCATAAAGTCTGGTGCTGTGCTCTGCACCTTGGCGCAAGCTATGGCGAACCCGTCAGAGGCAAACGTAACCGTAAACGCACCCACCGCACCAGAGCCACTCAAACCCACCTCACTCTTGAGGTTTGCTGCGTCCAAGCCAATATCGGCCAGCTCGAGGTCAGGAGCCTGGCGCACCACATGCTGTGCCATCTCAAACGCAGTCAACACCGCCTCGGTCGCGGAGGTTGCCGTGTCGCCGTTACCTGCATCACCGCTGTTCGCTGCATCATCGGGCTGGGGGGAGCAAGCGATTAGGCTGGCGATAAGGGCGGCACTCAGGCCAAAAGATAGGGCTCGCATCGCGCGCCCAACGTATTGCTTCAGCATGGAGTTGTCTCCTGTAGTTGTTTTATAGTTATCACTTTAATTACCAGTCTATGCTTTTCCAAGATCACAGCGTGAGCCACTCAGGGCGGCAACGCGGCTCGCACCTCATCGGGTAGAACCAAGGGGGGTGAGCACAGAAGGCTGGTGCTAGGCTTCGACGAAGCGGCTGGCTCAGTCCAGTTCAATTCGAGCACAAATACCATCAATACTCAGAAGTCAATACTGTCTAAAAATTTGACTAGATCCAAACCGACAATCAAGAAAAGCAGGCGGTCGAGGTGAAACACTTCCCTGCACCCCTACCCCTTCATCCAGCCCTGCAAAATAAATACCATAGCCAGCGTATCGAGCTCGCAGTAGCGCAACAGCCCATCGCGCAGGCTTTGCCGCTCTTCGGGTTGTAGGTCTTCAAACTGTAGTCGCAGGTAGGCATAACTGGCGGCCCCGCCTTGGTTGATGGCCTCGGCCTGAAGGCTCAAGTCGTCTATGGGGCCTAGCTTGGTTATTAATAGCTCGTAGGGGTCCATCACCTGCCCGTTGGCGTCCTGCTCCCACCACGTCATGTTGTGATAGTTGAGGCTGGGTATGCCTCCAGTTACTCCGGTTGCGCCCGTTCCTTCGGTTGCGCCATATATTGGTTTGCCATAGGTATCGCGCAGGAAGGCTGAGCTGCTCATGACAGCGGGCAAGACCTTCTTAATGGAGCTGCTGCCCTTGGTGCTGGGGTGAAAGTAGTGTTTGCGCGCAAGGTCTGCCAGGTCGACCATGGCGCGATCGCCCTCTTTGGTGATGTCTTCGATGAAGGCAATGAGAGCGTCTGTGTCATCGGGTGCCTCAGCGTCTTGGTTTAGCTGGGTTTTGATGGCTTCTAATATGGTGTTTTCGTGATGGCTCCACCGCATGATGGTGCCTTGGTCGTGACGCAAGGCCTCGCGCAGCGCCCTTACAAATGCATAGTTAGGGAACACGCCAGGGTCATCACACAAAAACTGGTCGGCATGGCGTACTGAACCGTCAACTTCTAGGACATGGTGCGAGAACTGAAAGCCCACCTGCTCATACGGCCTGCGCCCTGAGTGAAATGGCAGTGCCACCGCTGCGGTCTCGAAGTCAATGAGGTGCAATGGGTAGGTCCAGCTGCGCATGTGGTGTGCGAGTCCCTCATCATCAAGGTAGTAGCCGCGTGGCTGGGCTTCGGCAGGTAAGCCATCTGCTTGCATCCACTGGCGTTGTGGGTTTTTTATTTCGCCCTGTGCATGCTCGGTTACTTTTAAGTCTTCAGCCTGCACCTGTTTAAGCTTGAACACACCTTGCTGAATGAGCTTGTCTTTGCCGCGAAAATTCCACAGATCAAGAACGGTCCCTTCGGCGAAGTCGGCGTCGGTCCAATTGAGTGCCTGCTTCCAGCATTCATGAAAACCACTGCGCATGGTGCCACCGACAGGCGCTTTAAATTCACAGGTGTGACAACGTGATGTCAGGCTTGGGGTCACGGGCTTATCCGCTGCATAAGCTGCGGCCCACTGCATGGCAGTTTCAACAAAAGGACCTGTACCGCCGGGGAAGACGAGGTCGCCGCCCAAGATTTCATTGGCTAGGTGGTCAACGCTCACGCAGGTCAACACCGAATCTGCTACCGCTGCTTGCTTGGCTCTATCATCGACCAACACATCCGAATGGCGCCCGTTTCGTTTGACCTTGAAGCACTGGTTCAAGCCGTTTTCCGTAGCTGTTTTGCTCTTGTCTGGCATCAGCAGATGTGCGGTGACCGTGCTGCCGGCAAACGCATGCAGCACCACGTATTTCTGGAAGGCCACGTCTTGAAGGTACGCCAGATACCTTGACTGGATACCACCACGTGCACCCACCATCTCACTCACATCACCCGAGTACGACTTGGCCTTGACCTCAATGACTTCGAACACGTGGCCGCGCTTCACCAGCACATCGACCCGCACCAAGAAACCCTCAAAAACGATAGCGGGCTCGAACAGCGTAATGTTTTCTTGTTTGAGTCGCTCAGTGGTCTCGGCTATGGCCTCATCAACGCCCTTTGCTTTGACCTCAATGCCGTTCGGGTACAGGTACTTAGCCAGCTCCCCAACCTGGAAGCCTCCATCGGCCAACATGGCCAAGAACGCATCGTCATTGTTGGTGTTGGCGTATTCAGGCTTGCCGGTATAGAAGAGCTTGGTGGGGCACTCCACCGCCAACTTAAAGCGGGACTTGGTTAGGTAGCGTTTGCTGGATCTGTTAGACATATTACAACTCCGTTCTACTGCACCTAAGAATCAATATCCACAGCATAAGGTAAAGGAAATTGTGGACTTCTCCCAAACCTGTAGACAAACTTGATGTCAATACTGAAACTGCGCCTCCTAAATTTTCAAATCGTTTGGGCGAAACACAGTACAAGTGGTCTGGGGGGACCCATTTGAGAAAGTGGGGGGTGGGGGTACGGTGGGGGTCAGCTGTAGCGGATTTTGAAAAGGGGTACCCAACCCGTCAGTTGCCAGAGTCCGCTAATTCCGATAAAATTTAAACGTCATCAAGAGAAGGGTTGACACCCTCGCCAACCTGCCCCTCGGGCAAGGTGGTAGCTGAAAAGCAGATGTGACCCAGTCAGTGGGTAACCAATCGAGTGTCAACCGTCCTTGTGGCGGTTTTTTTATGGGCGGATTTATCCCGACTTGCCATGCCCAACCAATCGGTGAAATGGCTAAAAATGGAGAACAGCTATGGCTTTCAAACTAGGCAGGGGCATCGACGGCAAGTACCGCCCAAATACCTATTTCTATGACTTTGACACGGGGCTTCCGATCAAGGGTGCGGTGCTGCAAGCCGCATACAGGCAGGCCGTATTAGAGGGTGACCAGAAGGCCGCAGAGGCCATACTTCTGGACTCACCGACCAACGAAGAGGAGCGCCAGCGTCTCGGGGCAATACACCCAAGCTTGATGGGCGGTTTGTACTTACCCAATAGATCGGGTACTGAGATTGAGGTGGCCCGCGTCACGATTGACTCCACAACAATGGATGTCACCTGCGTGTTCGCCTCGCCCACGTTGAGTGGCATCAGGTTACAGGTAGTCGATGAGTACGAAGGTGAAATGCTTGATGAGTCCAACGAGCTAATCGCAAGTAAGCCACTCAAACTCTTAGAGTTCATCAACTTCTTCTTTAAGGGCTGGGACCTAACGGGCTGCTTAGATGCTAATTTTTCTGACTGGGGCTATCCGAAAGACGATGTGCACGGGTTCGTTGTCTCCGCAACGTCGGATTTCTATCCTGACTTCTCCGAGGCTGTACACCGCTATATCGATTGGTGGTTAAACGGTCTTAAGAAGGTTAAAGGTTTAGACTGACCTCCTCCTCGATAAACCATGGCGTACACCATGCGCACACTACCCACGTGTCTAACCTTAGACAGAGATCCCCTGATTTTTAAATCGTTTGAGCGAAACACAGTACAAGTGCTCGCAGGGGGACCCATTGGAGAAAATGGGGGGTGGGGGTACGGTGGGGTCAGCTGCGCTGCGTTTTGAAGGGTGTACCCCTGCCAGCTAGTATGCGTATGCAAAACTACCTAGATCTAATGCCGTCGGCTTGGCTGAACGTATCGAAAAACGGTGGTGGGTAGATTGGTGGGTAGAAACAAAAAACGCCCCAAAAGGGGCGTATTTGCTTGTTATTTGGCGGAGCAAGAGGGATTCGAACCCTCGATGAGGCTATAAACCCCATACTCCCTTAGCAGGGGAGCACCTTCGGCCACTCGGTCATCGCTCCAGACTGAATATTATGCCACGAGTTGGTGAGAACT
>Ga0209491_10002651_pt1 | contig 31426 bp, 25 predicted proteins | sample BON02_FD_187213 | JGI IMG/M metagenome (GOLD analysis project Ga0209491, IMG submission 187213) | Freshwater microbial communities from Lake Bonney liftoff mats and glacier meltwater in Antarctica - BON-02 (SPAdes) (version 2) | ecosystem: Environmental > Aquatic > Freshwater > Ice > Glacier...
AGATCGTCTATAGCCTTAGAACTTGGATCTGAAATTAGATATCAGTTATCCAGAAGATTTCATCTAGCATATAGATTTTCGGGAAATCTGGGGACAACAGCTAAAGTAAGGATTTACGGAGAGTATTATGCAAGCAACAATCCCCAAGTAATACATGACTTCGAGGTTCTCCAAAGAGGCACTTCACTAAACCACTTCCTGAGTATCAGATATAATCTAGGAAAAAAAATAGAAAAGGAAAAGTGGTGGGAGTAGGGTAGCAAATTATACCTCTCAAACGCCACACTTTGCCATTAATTTTATTTATGAAAATCATAAAAAAAATTTCAATTTATTTTAGTTTGAAGGTTTTTGTATTTGAGCAAAGTGATTTATCTTGATAAAAGATATTTGTTTAATTAGTATTCAACTTAACCCAATCAAATCATGAAATCATTACAAATCATTACAAATCATTACAAAAACAATGTAATTGGTAAATTTGCAAGCGTTTTTAGGTTTTATTTAGGCGCTTTGGCTATGACAGGAATTCTCTTCCTCGGTTCTTGTCAGGAAATTGAAGAAATACCGATTGTACTGGAAGACAGCCTCGAAGTAAAATTTGATCGACTTATGTTCCTAGGAGCAGTGAATAAGGCTACGGCTGTTTATGTAGAAGAAGCTAGAAATCCCAAATCAAGCAAAAATTTAAGATCAATAACCGAAAATGAACAAAGCATGGAACGATATATTGGGGATATTGCAAATGCTCTTGAATCTCAAAATTTCAGTTATAATGTTGTTTCAGGAAACACTTGGGATCAACCAATAATTGGAAATAATAATCCTGAAGAACGTGTGATCGATCATAAAGATTTGCCTTTAAATGTTGGTAGGCATCTAAAAGCATTTGAATCTAACGTTGATAAAATACTTCTGAGATACGAAAATCATCAAATAGATGATAGCCAACTAGTAAAAGAATTAAAAGCTGTCTCTAATCTAGAGGGACACTTGTCTCAGACAGATGCTTCGCTTTCATTTGAAGATAGAGAAGCGCTTGCGGAAATATTTTATTCAACAAGTGAATTAGCTCAACCAATTCGTGAATTATTGTTGGTGGAGGGTGTTCATACTAACGCTTTCTTCAAAGGTCGATTTGGCAGAGCCTTCGGCAGAATTCTACTGGCTGTTGTGGCTACTGCTATAGCAGTTGCTGTCCCTGTAGCCGCCATTGCTCTTGCAAAAACTTGGATCACTGGAGTTTCGTTGAGCACTGTAAAGATAGGGGTAACAAAGGGTTTAGGCAAAATTGTTGGGTCTGCACTTACTAAAGGATTGGCGTTTAAGGGTAAATATAAAATTTCGGCTGCACTGATGACAGGTCTCTATGTGGGTGTTAAAAATGCTGATGAGAATTGGAATAAAGAATGGAAAGGGCTCGAAGAAGAGACTAAATATTTGGTTAAATTGAAATTCTAATGCTAAAATATCCGAAATTTATATTTCTAGTACTCTTCGGACTCATCTTGGGCGAATCCTTCGCCCAAGATTTTGTCGAGGAGGGCAAAGTGATCCGAGATCGATCAGACTATAAGCGTGGACTTCAAGTATATCTCATCATTCCGGCATTCACTATTAGTCCCTATGCCAATATTAATGAAAATCTCTTTCAAAATAACTACCCCATATTGCCAAGAGGGCATCTGAATTATGGGTTTGGGTTTAATTATAGATTAAATCGCTTTTTGATGGGTGCGGATATGTTTTGGGGCAATCAAATCAACAGCACCGATATCCCTGTACAAGCCATGTCCAAAAGAAATCCATGGACTTATTCCTTCAACTTTGCTTATCATGTGTACAAGAGAGATGGATTTGCCATTTATCCCCAAGTTGGATTCAGCTATACAGATACCAATCTATTTCTCTCCAATACCACTGCCACTGCTACCACTCTCAATGGCATCTTAGCCGCTCCAGGTAATTCGGTCAATCTATTCCACGCTTCTGCAGGTTTATTTGTCGGGATAGGGTTTGATGGACATTGGCTGTTTAAAAAAGAATCTATCACCTCCTCATTTAAGATCGGATATCGAATTCAAGTAGAAGAATCCTCTGTCTGGGAGTCCTTCTACACCCCAATTACCAATGTACCGACCGACAATTTCAATTATTGGAGTTTTCAGTTAGGGTTTGGTGGAGTTTTCAATTGGGATAAGAAATCTGATCGATGAGTGGAGATATAAGAGGAAATGATCACTTACAAGATTTAAAATTGATATTTGCTGATTTTAGGTTTACGGATTAAAGTACGCCATTTCGAAACTTTTTAGAACTTCACTTTATAGAAAATCAAAATTATGGTAAAACATGAAAATATCACTGGAAATATCTTGCTGATTCTTGTTTTGGTAATAACCACACTAACTCCAAGTCTTGCTCAGGAAAAAATTAGGATAAGAAAAGATATAGTAGTGGATACCGTAGCAATTTGGATCAATTACCCTTCAAATTTTGACATAGAAAAGCATCAAACTTATAATCAGATTATGAAAGAAGTGCTCAAAAAGACGAATTCAGATTTCTCATATTTTACGCAATTGGATCCTGCGGGATCTAAATACAATTTGTCAATAGATATGGATACCATAAGCTATACTACTGGAAAGCAGAATCGCAACGCAACATTAAGTAATCTGTTGGTCCTTGGTGGGAATACTGCCTTGATTGGTGTCCTTGGATGGTTTCCTTTACTAATTACATATATCCCAGAGACAAAAAGTGACACGAATATATATGTAGATGAAAATCTGACGGATAAATCCACTCCTATTCAATCCGTAATTGCATCTAATGGATACTTCATCTCAGAAAGTAAGCAAGATCTACGATTTGAAAGGAGATTCGGAAAGTACATCTACAAACTTGGTAAAGGAATTGATAAACAAAACAAAAGGAACAATAGGTGATGGAATTAATAAACCTACAGCTCCAATTTCAAAAGAAAGGGGTTGAATGAAAAATCATTCAACCCCTTTCTAATTTGCTTTTGACTATATCCTTATTACGAAGCTAACATTAGCCCATATCCTAGGTCAGCTAGCAAGTATCTCAGCCTGCAGCTCTCTAAATCCTAGCTTCAATACAGAAATGCTCAAATACCTACAATTACCTCCCACAAATCTCCTTATAAGTACAATACCCACATTTTTGTAAGTCGTCAGTTTGGTCAAAAGGTATTTCTGGGTTGTAAATATCTTCCAAAAGAAAAGTGAGCCCTTCCCTGTATTCAGCTTCAAATTCTCGGTAATCATTTACTTCAACTCCTGTTTTGTAAGGCTGTTTCTGTTGCAAATACGGATTAAAATCATCCCCAAACATCTCCCGAAGATTAAAGATCGCTGGCTTGAGCGGCAAGGTATTTTCCGGGTTCGTGGCCTGATAGATAAGGCCATAAAACATAGTCTGCATCGCGGCTTTATTCCGGGATTTATGCTCCCGATCAAAGAGCGAAGCTACATCAGGAAAGTTCTTGTTGTCCTGACCTGACTTGTAATCTATTAGTCTCACCGAGCCATTTTGCTCATCTACACGATCAATGATTCCTTTCAAAGAGACTGTTTGAATACCGGAAGCGCTGTTGATTGCTAAACCTGCTGTATATCTTTTCTCTTTCTCCAATGAGATCAACTTAAATGGCGCCGAAGCTTCGTCGACTTTCAAAATCTGATGCAAATACTTTTGCAAAACATCTCGAGCAATCGCCATCTGCCCATTCAACTTCGTATCGGCCTCTCCTTCTAAATGATAAAACTTTCGAATGGCTTGTTCGATCGCCGGAAATGTCCAATTCTTGCTCAACTCAGCAAAATCCGACTTTTCCAACAGGGTTCTATTTTTCCGCTTCGCAAAATCCTGATACAAGATCTCCATGCTCAGGTGTGCCAAATTTCCAAAAACAGCTGCATCGATTTCCTCACTTACTTCCTGCTTTTCCTGAATATTCGCCAAGTACTGAAGGTAAAATTTCAACCTGCAATCCAAGAAAACACTGAGCGCCGAAGGCGAAAAGGAAGTCCCCGAAACTCCACTGTCATCCATCAAATACCTATTCAGCAAACCAAGCACTTCGGCACTCTTTTGAATCGTGATGGCTTCGGGAGATTTCTGATCGATTGGAATAAATACCACTTCTTCCTCCATTTTTCTTCCAAGCTCCACTCCCATCTGCTGCATATATCGGCTCTTTTCGCCAGCCTTTCCCTGATCTGAAGCTGTAGTATAGATCATGTGAATCTCCTCCGCGCTATGCAAAAGCCGATAGAATGTATAAGCATAGATCGAGTCATTCTGCTCTTGAACCGGCAATCCAAATGCCTTGCGAATATTGAAGGGAATCATGGAGTTCAGACCTGCAGATGGCGGAAAACTATCCTCATTCATATTGCAAATGATCACTCGCTTGAAGTCCAAGTTTCGGGATTCCAATACGCCCATGATCTGCAAACCTTGTAGCGGTTCGCCTTCAAAAGGCAGTTTTACCTCTCGGAAAATCTGCCGAAAAAGCCGAATAAAAAACTCTCGATTAATGGATATGATATCTTGACCAGCAAAAATCTCCCGCAATCGAGTCAATTGCTTGTAACATTGATAAAGGTAGGATCGCTGCAAAGGTTCGTCTTTTAATCGCTCCGCAAGAGCTTCCATCAGATTGCCCAAGTATGGAAATAGCAAATCGTTCTCCAGCTTTTGGAAGATCAATTGATAAAATGAACCACCCGCATGAAGCTCTTCTGCCGAAATATGAATCTGGTTCAAGTTCTGCATTCTATCCAAAATTCGCTCAGAAAAACCCGGATTTGTACTTTTTAGATAAATGGAGCTAAGTAGATTTTTAACTGCCGTATGGTAGAAAAGCAACTTTCCATCTTCCACTTTGATAAAGCGCTGCATCTCTAGTACCGCTTCCAAAAAGGAATAAACAGGTGCATTTTTGACAGGGTATCCCATAGTCACGTTCACCTTGTCCACTTGCTCAGGCAGGGTATGCAAGACCGGAAAAAGCATCTGCTCATCCGGCAAAATAACGACCGTCTCTTCCCACGCTTCTCCAGCAGGAATTTTCTCCAAAATCGACCCGACCAAATTGGCCTGATTGGTTTTCAAAGGGGTCGCATAAGTTTTAATTCTAGCTTTTCGATCGGCAATCTGAGTAGGAATCACCTCCGGAAAAGTCGGCCCGAATACCTTGTCCTTTTGATAATCTCTGAAAAATAAACCTGCCTCCTGTACCTTATCCTCCAAATAATAGGCGTCAACATCCCAATAGATCTTCGCTCCAAATTGAGTGATGTAATGCTTGATCAAAGCTTCCTCTGTTCCCGTGAATGCATTGAATCCTATGAAGTGATGGATTTTGTCAGGTTGAGGAATTGATTCTAAGGCCTCTGCAACTTCCCTATATAACATGCCCGAATAAGCTAAACCAGAAACGGCCAAAGAACCTTGGAAACTGGCATAAAGTGAGCTGAGCAATTGCCAGAACTTCAAAAACTTCTCCTGATGAGCGCGATCCTGATGGATAAAAGAAGACCAGAATTGCTTAATCAGCTCAACTTGACTTTCAGTCAAAAAACTTAAATCTGACTCCAACTCCTTGATCTCTGATAGATGATGATAGAGTTTATCGGCATTTGCCATGAACTGATCCACATCATTGAAATCCTTCAGGATCATTTCTCCCCAATAATAAAACCGATCAAAGGTCTCCGCTTCAGGATTGAGTTCCTGATAAACGCGGTACAATTCGAAGATCAAGGTTAAGTCGTCAGCGGGTCTATTTCCGACCAAATCATAGAAAATATCCTCAATCGTTTTCACCTCTGGCATCCAAGTCGGGGCTGTGATCAGGCTTCCCAGATGCTGGGTAAAAAACAAACCTGCCCTTCTGTTTGGCAAAACAACTGTGAGCTTTTGCAAATCAACACCGCTATCGAGGATCTCTTTTGCTGTATTTCTTAAAAAACTATGCATAAACCTCCTCAATTAACCCTGTTTCTAAATAACATAAATAGCCTTTCGTAGGCTTCTGTGATAGTTTGGATACTAATACTATATACTCACGCACCTGATTGGCATAGCGACTGTGAGCCTCACCGGTTTTGAAATCGACAATTAAAGCCTCATTTTCCTTTAGAATAATTCGATCGGGCCTTTTTTGCTTTCCGCCAGGAAGAAGAATGCCCTGCTCGGCCAAAAGAATACCCGACGACCCAAACCAAGACGCAAAAAGTGGATCGGTAAAAAGATGATCCAACTGCTTTTCCACCAACTTTTTCTCTTCTTCATTCAGTCTTCCGTCAAAGTAAAATGCTTGCAAATTCTGCATAGCAGCGACTTTATCAGCAGATAACTCTAAAATTTCATGCACGATCAGACCAAATAACTGCTTCTTTCGCTGCTCCATTCCTTCTAACGAAAAGTCTACCGCATACTTCTTTAGCGTGAGCACCTCAGACCAATTTTTATAAGCCCAGCGAAGTTCCGGCGGTTGCGCTGGACTTGTTACTTTCTTCTGATAATCAGGCCAATCTCCAAATTCAAATACTTTTGACTCTTGGTCAAAATGAGTGACTAGATTCAAATCTGATTCTGGATCCGTATGGGACTGAACCAATTGCTGTAACTGAACTTCGATCGAATTCTGAGATCCGACTTTCTCTTTGTAAGGAATAAAGCCCATAAAGACATCTTCAGCGCGTGTCAACGCTACATACAGCATATTCAAACTATCTAAATGAGCCATGATCGCTTCCTCAGCGTAAGTCTCCCTAAAGTCAGAATCTGCCAAATCACCATTCAGCGTCAATGGAATAATTGCCGAAAGCCCTTTTTCTCGGTCTTCAAATGGCGACCAGACTACATTGCCTTTACCCGTATCGAAAATCGTCCATTTTAGAAAAGGCATTAGAACCACCTTAAACTGTAAGCCTTTTGACTTGTGAATCGTCAAAATCCGCATGGCATTATGCCCCTCGGGAATTTTGACTGTCCGCTTGGTTTGATTGATTTCCCACCATTCGAGGAAGCCACTGAGATCTGCCCGATTATTAGCCGTAAAGTCGTACACAGCCTCCTTGAATCCTGAGATATATGCCTTCTCCAGTCCCAGTTCCATCAAACCAAGCACTTTAATCAACTCCTCCAAAGCCTCCATAAGGGGCAATTGAAGCATCAAAATTTCCTTTTCTTGGAAAGCTTCGACCTGGCCATCCAAATAAGCAGGCATTTGATCAAGCGCAAAAAGCTCATGGTCGATAGGCGAATCCGTCAACACCGCCAAATAGTACCACATGGTCTTATACTGCACTTTATCGGCTGGATTGTGCAGGTAATTGAAGCCAGAAACCAAGGCTTTGACCGAAGCTGCTTTGTTCAAGTACATGGATTCGTCCGAGAGCACATCGAAACGATACCCAGAATCTGGATGTTTGACTGCATAGTCCATCAAACGATCTGCAATGGCCTCACCCTCTGATTTTCTGCGGACTAGAAAAGCGATATCCTCCAGTTCATAGCCGTGATCTTGAAGCTGCATGATCACACTAGGCAGTTTTTCCAGGACGATATCATCGAATTTTCCTTCCGCTTCATCCCCTTTTGGATCGATAAACTCTAGTTTGACTTTCCCTTTGAAGTCGGATTTTTCCTTTTTTGGAGAAATTTTCTGAAAGGAATCTGCATAGGCCTGCGAAAGAATTTGCGGATTCTCGACTCCATAACTTCCACATAAAACAAGCTCCATTGCCCGCGGCAAAGCTTTGAAAACCGCATTATTGAAATTGATAATGTTTGGAAGGCTTCGGAAATTCGTGTCCAAATTCTTCACATCTATTCTTTCTTTCCCGATTTCTTCCTCCACCTGTGAAAGCAGCAATTTCATCTCTCCACCGCGCCAGCGATAGATCGATTGCTTCACATCACCGACCAATAAATTGGTTTGATTTTGCCCAAGTGAGTTCTCCAGAAGGGGTTTGAAACTATCCCATTGGAAACCAGAAGTATCCTGAAACTCATCGATCAGATAGTTTTTGTACTGATTACCGACTTTCTCATAGATGAAAGGCGTATCATTTCCTTTCGTGATTTCCTTTAGAAACTCGTTAGCATCCGAGATCAAAAGTATGTTTTCCTCCTCCTTGATGAGGGTAAGTTCGTCGAGAAGATTCCGGAAAACCCCGTACACATAGCTGTTTTTAGCAATGGCTTGCAGCGTATTCCACTTTCCGGTAAGCGCTACCATTTGGGTCATAATCAGATTTAATCCCGCATCATAGGCCACAAGAATAGCATCGATCTGTTTACTCGACTTAGTGAACCATACCTCGGGATTATCAATTTTGGCTAAATTTGCCGGGGTAAGCTCCGGAATGGGCGTATTGCGATCACCCAGCTTATCAAAGAATTTGGGAAAGCCTCTGTTGAAATCCGACCACTCCAGACCGTTGGAAATCCGAATTGCATTGGCTTGCTCACCCAGTTCTTTGGCAAGTTTGACGATTTCGGATTTTCGCTCCCGGGTAAAAGATTGTAGTAAAGTAATATTTTGCTTATCCTTCAGAAACTCCTTTATTTCAGGTGCATATTTTTTAAAATCTTCTTGGAAAATTTGCTGACCAAGACCACGGATGTTCTTTCTGATGTCCCAGGATTTGCCATTCTGGATTTGCTCGTAGGCATAATCCACCAACCATTTGTGCAGGAATTCATCTTCCATTACATGCATCACTACTCGATCTACCACTCTATCCAGCACGGCAGCTTGATCGAGTTCGACCTCAAACTTGGCGTTCAAATCAATCTCACGTGCAAAGGCACGAACTACTTTCTGGAAGAAGCTGTCAATCGTGCTGACCGAAAAACGACCATAATCATGAAGAATGGCGGTGAGAGTTTGTTGCGCCAAAAGCTTTAGACCTGACTCATCTACCTGAAGCGAAGCCATCAATTCAGCATCCATTTTCTCATCCGGATTGACCTGATTTCGAAGTCTTTTGAGTTCCTGTAGGATCCGCGCCTTCATTTCCTGAGTCGCCTTATTGGTAAAAGTGACTGCTAAAATCTGCTTAAAAGCGTGAGAAGAGCGAAGTGCCAGCTTGAGATATTCCAACGTTAGCGTGTAGGTTTTACCTGAGCCCGCGGAGGATTTGTAGATGATAAAAGGTTTGTCTGTCATGGTAAAAGTCTAGTCAACTAAGATAAGACGGGCATTTAGATTAGCTATACTTTGGAAAGCAGATTGACAAAAAATGTCGGAGAAGATGTGAACGGATAATCTGGGTTAGTCTGGAATTTCGGAGCAAAAAATCAGCATTTACTTTGAGAAATGGTCTATACCTAGAACAATAAATCTTCTCAATAAACTGGAATTTATGTCCAAATTAAGATGATTAAAAATTCAGATTATAGCTAAAATTGTGTTGAATTATTACTTGATTTAAAAAACTCTTACCCCTTGATTTATATTGTATTTAAGTGGTTTTGTTTAACGTTGTAAAAAACAGTCATTTTACGTTCGATTTTTGATCCATTGGCAGATCAATTCCAACACTTCCTCTCGATCCGAATCATTGATCAACTCATGATATCCACTTGGAATAATTTTCAAAGTCTTATCTTTTGACTTGGCTTTCTCAGCAAGCATTTCTGATCCTTTGGGATTGGTCAAGCCATCTGCCGAACCATGAATCAGCAGGAGTGGTAGATTAAACTCGCCTGCTCTTTCTTGAATATTTCGCATCATCAGCAATAGCTCATTCGCTGTCCGAGCAGGTATCGGTTCGGTGTAGACCAAGGGGTCATTCAGATACTTCTCTACTTCAGCCGGAATTGTTGAAATCTTCGATGCATCCAATTTCAAGACCTTAAAACTAGGGAAGTATTTACTCATTATTCCTCCTATCGCCATCAGTAATTTTGAGGTGCCCTCTGCTTCCTTGATCGCCGGCGAACTCAAGATCACACCGGCTGCTTCCGGTTTGAAATCCAAAACATAGGCTGCAACCAATCCTCCACCCATGCTATGTCCATAGAGAAAAGCTGGGACTCCTGGAACATAGCTTTTCACCTTTCCAAAAAGTGCATCAATATCTTTGAGGTAATCCTGATACGAATCAAAGTAAGCGTCCGGTTTCCCTTCAACTGATTTGCCATGCCCACGACCGTCAAAGCTGAAAACCGAAATATTGGTCTCATTTAGCTTTTCGACCAAATGTAAATACCGGTTGCTGTGCTCGCCTAAGCCATGAACCAAAAGCATACTCGCTATGGGAGAATCAACCATCCAAGCTTGTAAATATAATTTCTTATCATCATGGGCAGTGTAGGAAGTCTCGAGGTGTTTCATTGGATCAAATTAGGGAAAAGTTAGAAAACCCGTTTATCTTTCTCTTATTATAATCAAACCTAAAGACAATCATACTTCAATCATGAGAATATCTAAAATCCTTATCCTCTTTTTAGCTTTTAATCTGGCGGCCTTCTCAGCCTTTTCGCAGGTTGCTCAGGACCAGCGAAAACTTTCGAAAGAGCGTCTTGGCCGATACGACGCATTTTTGCAAAAGGAAGTTGATGAAGGCCGGATTGCCGGTGCAGTTACTTTGATCTACAAAAATGGAGAAAAGGCTCATGAATCTACCATCGGATATTCAGATCTTGAATCAAAGTCAAAAATAAATTTGGATCAGATTTTCTTTATCCAATCGATGACCAAACCAATTATCACCACGGCCTTTATGATGCTTTACGAGGAAGGTCATTTCCTGCTTACTGATCCGCTTTCAAAATATATCCCGGAGTTCAAGGATACGATGGTTGCTAAAGATGCAATACTTGGAACACAAGGAGGTTTGGAACCTGCCAAATCACCGATTCGAATCCATCAATTGATGAGTCATACCGCCGGGTTTTCGCATGGCTTGGGACAAAGCAAAGTTGATAAAGAAGTCATGGAAGGCATCTATTACAAACCTCATGGAAATATTGAATCTCGGGTAAAGACTTACGCAACACTACCGCTATATGGTCAGCCTGGGGAGCAGTGGTATTATTCAGCTTCACCCGATATTCTGGCACGATTGATTGAAGTTTTTTCGGGAATGACTGCAGCAGAATTTTTACAACAGCGACTTTTCGATCCGCTGGGAATGTCAGACACAGGATACAATCTCACCGAAGAGCAAGCCAGTCGTATGGCAACTTTGCATAGCTACAATGAAGAAGGCAAACTGACCAAAGCACCTCGTCAAACTCCGACTTCAGGTAATAAAGTCTTTGCAGGCGCAAATGGCTTATTTAGCACGGCTAAGGATTATGCTCAATTTGCACAAATGATGCTCAATGAAGGAGTACTAAACGGGAAACAGTACCTCAGCCCAAAAACAGTGGAGATCATGACTATGGATCAGACCGGCGGAATCTATAAAGCTCTGGGTCAAGATTTTGGCTTTGGCTTTGGAGTCGTCACAGATGTGTCAGAGGCAAAGTCACTGGGTTCGGTGGGAACTTACTATTGGAGCGGGGCTTATTGTACGTATTTTTTCATAGATCCCAAAGAAAATATGATTTCGATTCTGATGACCCAAACCGCTCCGTTTACCGGCTATTATGAGCAAAAGATGAGGCAGATGGTGTATCAGGCGGTGGAGTAGGATAAGAGAGTAGCTAGTAGCTAAACAATAGTATCAAGACTCGCAGAAATAAAAGAGTAGCTAGTAGCTAGACAACAGTATCAAGAAATTTAGAAGAAAGATTATAGAGTCAAGATTTTATAGCCAAGAAGTTAGTCTAAGGAATTGAAATGTTAGTATCAAAATTATCGATTCAGGGAATTTCGAAATAGATCCAAGCATTCAATATAAATAACCGCGAAGTGGTTGAACTATGAATAACTTGTCTGCCGTAGCGGAGCACGCGGTGGGGCCTGCGGAACCGGGGGTTTTTGAATCAGATTCGAAATTCCCTCCCGCTACAACCTTTGTTAGAATTGCTGGGTAAGTTTGGGAGGATGAAAATGAGTTTTGAGTAGCTAGTAGCTAGACAATAGTATTAAAAAATTTAGAAGATAAATTGTAGAGTCAATATTTTTTAGAACCAAGAAGTAAGTCAATGGAGTTGAAATATTACTCTAAAAATTATCGATCCAGGGGTTTCCGAAATAGATCCAAGCATTCAACATAAAGAACCGCGAATCGGTTGAACTATGAATAGCCTCTGGTGGAGCTTGCAGAGCCGGGGATTTTAGGATCACATTCCAAACCCTTCTCGCCACAATCTATATGGAAACTACTCGGTGAGATCGGGAGGATGGAAATGATTATCTAGTATTTAGTAGCTAAATAAATTGTATTAACGCTGACAAAACCAAAACTCGCAGAATTATTGTTTATAAAACCAAAGTCTCTCATCAGCGCCTCATTCAAAGCTCCCATTTCCCTTTTCTCGCCTCATTCAAAATCAAAAAGAACGGAATCCACCAGATCAGATCATTCGTGATGAGTGTGAAGCCAAATGCAGCAGGAACAACCCCGGTGAGGTAATTGAAAACAAATCCAATCGGACCAAAAATCTTACCTAGAAAGCCCACAGCTACGATCGGCCAATGCTTTACCGGATTGGCTCCAGCCCACCAATAGCCTAAACCATATACGCCAATCACCATCCCCATCCCCTGCCAGATCATGGGATGCACTGGCTCAGCCATACCGGTCAATTCAAAAAACTGAAGCGGAAATAGCACCACCCACGCGCCCCAAATCAAATTGTACACTGCGGCGATTCGCATCACCGTCTTCATCCATGGTTTACTATTCATTAGTTTTTACTTATAGGTAAAAGAGCGTAAGTAATTGGTAAAAATTAGTGTCAAATTTTCGACAAGAAGCTTGGCTTCAGATCTAAGACTAAAAGAAACTAAATAGGTTCAGCTTAACAAAACGGAGATGAGTTCCAATTCGCTATTAGTAAAGTGGATGCAAAAATTTCACAGCACTTATGTCTCGACATAATCTCAAACTTGACTCCAAATTCTAGCATCCTATTGCTAAAAGTCAAAATCATAATTTTAAACTAGTGGCTCAGAAATCTTGGCTCTTGGCTCTAATCTCTTGGCTCTCGATTCTACTGTCTTGATACTATCATCTCGATACTAGCTACTCTTAAGGTATCCACTTATTCTTCCCAAAATCCGGCTTGCGCTTTTCCAAAAAGGCATTCCTCCCCTCTTTTGCTTCTTCGGTACCGTAAGCCAATCTTGTGGCTTCTCCTGCAAAAACCTGCTGACCGACCATTCCATCATCAGTCAGGTTCATCGCAAATTTCAACATCTTAATTGATGTTGGGGATTTAGCCAAAATCTCCTGAGCCCATTCGTATGACGTTGACTCGAGTTCAGCGTGAGGAATCACAGCATTCACCATTCCCATTTCATAAGCTTCCTGGGCCGAATAGTTTCTTCCCAAAAAGAAGATTTCACGCGCTTTCTTCTGACCTACCATTTTTGCCAAATAGGCCGAACCATAACCGCCATCGAAACTGGTTACATCTGCATCCGTTTGTTTGAAAATCGCATGTTCTTTACTAGCTAGTGTCAAGTCGCATACCACATGAAGACTATGTCCCCCTCCAACTGCCCAACCTGGAACTACAGCAATTACTACTTTCGGCATAAAACGGATCAAGCGCTGAACTTCCAGAATATTCAACCGGTGATAGCCATCCTCCCCTACATAACCTTGATCGCCTCTAGCCTTTTGATCACCGCCGGAACAAAATGCCCAACCACCATCCTTTTTAGAAGGTCCTTCACCTGTAAGCAGAATCACCCCAATTGAAGTATCTTCCTGCGCATCATAAAATGCATCGTAAAGTTCTGAAGTAGTTTTTGGGCGGAATGCATTTCTGATTTCTGGTCGGTTGAATGCAATCCGGGCAACTCCATTACATTTTTTATAGGTGATATCTTGATATTCTTTGGCAGTAATCCAATTCATGATGCGTGATTTGAGGTCATTTCTAATTTTTGGCAAGATAACAGCCTTCACTGAAATTTGTTGAGTGAATACTATCTTTGAAAAAGCTTTAGGATTTCAGCATCTCTATGTTCCAACTCAGGTTTCAAGATCAAACTTTCCTCACACCATCAGATTTCAGAAAAAAAGAATCTGATCTTCCGGATTTTGCCAAATCTAGTTTTGCTTTTTGTGCCAGCTGGCTAACAGGAAATCAAACTTTTGAACAGTTGACTTCAGGCTCAACTGGCATTCCCAAAAAAATCAGTCTAGATCGTGACCAAATGACTGAAAGTGCCAAAGCTACCCAAGGTTTTTTTAAGACAGATGAACACACCAAACTGCTTTGCTGCCTCAATCCCGAATATATTGCCGGAAAGATGATGTTAGTTCGAGCGATGGTATGGAATTGTGAAATTGAATTGGTTGAACCTAATTCAAATCCTCTATTGAAGTGTTTCCAGATTCCTGATTTTGTGGCAATGGTTCCGCTTCAGGCTGCTAATTCGTTGATCGAGAACAAATCACTATTAACGCTCCTGAAAATTAATTATCTGATTATTGGTGGAGCTCCTGTTCCCGAGAAATTGAAGAGGGAACTGGTTAAAAATAAAATCCTCGCTTATCAGACTTATGGGATGACAGAGACGGTTTCCCATATTGCTTTAGCCTCCATTACTTCCAAGTCTCTTGTTTATCATACGCTACCCGGAGTTCGGATTGGAATTGATGAAAGACAGGCACTTTGGGTCGAATCGCCTATGTCGGGATCGAATCCTATTCAAACCAACGATCATATTGAACTACTTTCAGCTCGTACTTTTCGTTGGCTGGGAAGGGTGGACTTTGTGATTAATTCCGGTGGCGTAAAGATTCATCCAGAGTTATTAGAGCAAAAGATAGCTGCGGTTATCGATGAATTTTATCCGAGCAGTGATTTTTTCTTTACTGGGATTAAAGATGAAAAACTGGGTGAAAAACTATGTCTTTTGGTGGAGTTGAAAAATCCAGATTTAGATTCGGCAAGAGAATTGAAGAATAGATTGGAACCTGTACTTAGTCGCTTTGAAAATCCTAAAGAGATTTTTTTCGTAGAAAAGTTTGTAAGAACACCAACAGGAAAAATTAATCGACTCCAAACTGCAAAATGTCTATGAAATCAATTTTATTATTTATCCTTTTTTACAGCTTGGTCATGAAAGATGTTAATACACCTATCAATCTAACAATCAATAATATCAAATCAGATCAGGGAACGATCCGGATTTTAATCTTTGATGAAGCCTTTGGCTTTCCGGAGCAGGTCTCCAAGGCGGTAAAATATTTGAGTATTCCTGCAAAAGATTTCGGTAAATCGCTTGAGATCGTTGACCTTCCAGCCGGAACGTATGCCATTTCGCTTTTCCATGACGAGGATAATGATGGAAAACTTAAGAAAAATAGGGTTGGCTTTCCTTTAGATGCTTACGGTTTCTCCAATAACCCCACTCTATTTTTCGGACCGCCCAGCTTTTCGAATTGTTCTTTTACTGTCAGCTCAACTCCTGTAAAAGTTGAAATCCAGCTAAAATAAAATAGCGATCTCAAAGAGCTCGGTCATCTCCAAAATTTTATTGCGTCAAAAAACTTACTTTTACGGAAAGTATCAGGAATGACAAAAGACCAAATTAAACTCAGTACCATCGTAATTGAGTACGAATCAGGAGTAATCCCTCCACCTCACAGTCACATTTTCAGGATCAGCGCAGACTTGCAAACCAAGCCTTTAAAAATCGAGCTGGACCTTCAATATACGGATCGGGAGGAACTCACCGACGAGGAGATTTTTGACGAGGGTTTCACTTTAGACGATGACTATTCGTTCAAAGGAGAAATAGATTCAGTCTGGGCAGGAGTCATTTCCAAAGCTTTTGCGGCAGCAAAATGGTCCGGAAGATCACTTACCGAAGCCGGGATCAATATCACGCCTACGGAAGATGGCAAAAGAGAAAAACCGAAAGTCCCAACGGATCAGGAAGAATGGCTGATCCTTTCTCAAAATCTGATTCAGGCCATTTATGAAACTAGTAAGAAAGAGCTTCCACTCACTGTCAGTTACCGCTCGGTAGAGAATGATTCGATTCGTGATTGCGAACTCACAGTGCATTTTAGCAACCGGGAAATTAAATTTACCGTCGAAGGCGAAACTCGTAATCTAAATTGGGATTATTCGATACAGCTTGTCAAAACTATCTATATGCCGGACTATCACTATGACATCGCAAAAGAGGAGGCTAGTAAAAAGAAAGGTAGCTACATCAATTGCGGAGACGGCTACTGGCATGAGTTAGGTAAAGGAGTGGAAAATATAGATTCTACCTACGATGCGGTGGCAAAGATCAAGCAAGGATTTGAAGATCTTTTAAACTAACGCAAAAAATTCTTGCAAAATTGAATCTGACTTTTAACCTTAAATAATTGAAAATCAGGTATTTTTATGTCAATTAGGGAAGATTTTTATCAATTATTGACTGTACGGTACACAAAGCGAAGCCAGCAGACTAAAAGAAAATCTCGATGATATTTTGGGTTCTGAAAAAGTATTCTTCGACATAAAGATCCTAGAACATAGGTTGAATTTTGTAGATGCAATCGAGAAAATAATTCAGCAAAGTGCGGTAGTTTTACTACTGATAGGCGAGACATGGGCATAAGTAAAAGATGACCAAGGAAATCTTCAGCTCTTCAAAGAAAACCATTGGGCAAGAAAAGAGATCTCAATGGCCTTGGCAATGGGAGATATCCGTATAAATCCGGTTTCTGAAAAGACGCCAAAAAGTTGTCATGCCGTAAGCCCAAATAATATCAAATCACGCGCCGATTATCAATTGGCGGAATTCACTATTCCAAGATTGAGAAATGATGTGAAGAAACTGATGATATCACAGGAGAAAATCATTGCTTCTTTAAGAGAACCCGAAAAGAAAATAAACATCTCTCCTCCGACTCAATCTAAAAGCTGGCAGGCTAAGAATTACCTATGGGTATTAGAGGTTTTTTTAGTCATCCTCATCATTGGATCGAGGCCTGAAGAAGATTTCTCCTATGACCCAGAAATTGGTCCCGATAGCGAAACAGCTTTAGTAACCGATTTACCTGAGGAGGAGAGAATGAATCCCCAAAGTGGAAATGAAATCTATAAACTACAGCCTGAGGAAACCTATGACGAACCAGCTTTGGAAGTGTTCAACTATTCAGGAAAATGGGGACTTTGTGAGAATGAGATCCGTTCTGGGTATTATTTAATATGTGTGTCCGTTTTGTTGCACGTAACCAAATTTATTGCTGATTTAATATGATAAATCCTCCCAGCCCTCTTTGATCCCGATGTTTATCGGATGGGGAATTTGATCCGATATCAATCAAGATATTGTTTTAGATCATGATGTGCACTTATGAGGATGCATATTTTTTTATTTCTTAAAAGAAGATTGACTTCCCATTCGATTATTACTATTTTAATCAAGAAGTAGAAAATGGCAAATGTTAGTACGATGGTAGTTTACTATATACAGCCGAATTTTACCTATTTGAGGACAATCAGGTCTATGTATTTTCCTTTGGATCTTCTGATAAGGAAAAAAGTTAGGATGCACAAAATTTTATAAACGGTCTACCTGCCCTAGCAATTCTGATTAAGGACTAGCCCTTAATCAGCCTTAGATCTGCTTGTATATCTTTGATCATATCGCCCAAGTCCTCCAAACTCAGAGGTTTCTTTTTATCTCCCGGATTGGGGAAGTCTGTACTGATATAAGCTTTTGCCTCCCAGATTTCCAAGACATCCTCACCTTTGACTTCGTAGGGTTTATACTGCTCATTGTCAGAAACCAAAAACAATTTGCCATTATCTTCCAAATAGTTGAAAACCCGCTTATATACCACTCCTTCCGTCTGAGTGACCAATACATACGTGCGTCCACTCTTTATTTGCTTTAGCTGATCTACGTAAGACCCAACGACAATGGTGCCGGGAATCAAAGGTAGCATCGAATCTCCCGCCAGCTCGAAAGCACGGTATGTACTTTGCTGGGATAAACTAGGTAAATGGAACTGTGGAAGCTTTTCCATGTATTCCGGATCTGCAAAGCCATTTAGATATCCAGCAGAGGCTTTTTGACCTACCATCGTGATGTTTTCTTTATCATCTTCATTGGTCGCAATAGTCAAAATATTGATTCCCCGTTTTTGGAGAGCTCTTCTGCCTTTGTTTTCAATGTCATGCTCCATTAGTTCTTCAAGCCCAACTTGTAGGAGGCCACAAAGCTTTTGGAGTGTAGTTAATTTGGGTTCTGATCTACCGTCCTCGTAGGCGGAGATCATCGTACGTTGCACATCCAGTTGATCGGCGAGATCAGTTTGCGTGATTGCCTTTTGCTTTCGCAAAAATCGAAGATTCGAAGCCAGATAATTCATGCTGAGAAAAGATAGAAATTATGATCCTCTGGTGCAGCAGGTATCGGAAAAAAAGGATTCATATTTAACGAGTTCGTTTTACGACGTTCCATACGCTGTTTGATTTCATCGATAATCTCGCCCACAGGCTTAGGCTCACTGACTAGAAGGTAACCATACTGAGGCTTCTTTTCGTCCTCAATAAAAAACTTGACCTGACAATTTCCAGAAGCTAATGTCTTGGTAGTGATGCTGATTTTCTCTTGATTTTCCATAGCGATATCTTTTACACCAGCTAATATATAAATGTTGTTTTTATAAACATATAAATGATGTAAAAACAAACATTTTTTCCGACAAATTATGTCACTCTTGTTTGAACACAAGATAAAATTTTGGTTTTCAGTACTAATTAATAAGTTTTCCATGAAAGGTGTCTTTTCAATAACGTTTTTGACCGCTCAGCCCAATCTGAACATGAGGCTGATTTACACTTACTAAATTCGAGTTATTTCTCAGTGAACAAGTCTCCGAATGGAGCATCAGCAACCCAATTATGAAGTATTTTCTATTCTTTTTCTTTTTGATTATGCTCATCGGAGCAGCCAACGCTCAAAATTTTTCTGTCAAGGGAAACATTCAGGAATATGGAAAGACATCAGCTGTTCCCTATGCCACTATCTTATTGCTGTCGCTGTCGGATTCATCTCAAGTCACAGGGACCATTTCGGAAATAGATGGTGAGTTTGAAATGACGGCTGTACGTGAGGGCGATTATCTTTTCAAGATTCAGTACTTGGGTTATCAAAATTACTTTCGCACAATAAAAGTTAATCAGAATCTAGACTTGGGAACAATCAGTATTTTGGAAGAAGCTACAGATCTGGGGGAAGTCGTCGTAGCCGCAAGAAGATCTTCCGGATCGCAACGCGGCGATACTACTATGTATAATGCAGATGCTTTCAAAACGATGAAAGACGCCAGTGCTCAAGTGCTCATCGAAAAACTTCCCGGTGTGATCTCCGATGGAGGAACTCTGCAGGCGCAAGGAGAAAATATCGCCCAGATATTAGTCGATGGAAAGCCTTTTTTCGGAACAGATGTACAGGCTGCTTTGCAAAATCTACCTGCAGAGGTGATTCAGAGTATTGAGATTTTTGATCAGAAAAGTGAGAAAGCACAGTTGAGCGGTTTTGATGATGGTGTACGGCTAAAAACTATCAATATAATTACAAAAGAAAATCGTCGCAAAGGCCAATTTGGCAAGACCACTGCCGGATATGGAACAGGTGACCGCTACTTGGTGGGATCAAGCATTAATGTCTTTGACGAAGACCAAAGGATCACATTCAGCGGTCTGAGTAATAATATCAACTTGCTCAATTACTCCAGCGACGCAAATCCTCAGTCTTATGGAAGACCTCAGGAAGGCATAGTAACCACTAATATTCTAGGAATGAACTATACTGATGAGTGGGGAGAAAAAATTAAAATCACTGGAAGCTATGAGTTTTCAAAACGGAAAAATGTAGGCATCGTAAATTCGTTTCGGGATTTTGTAACGACTGATGAATCCAATCAATTATATAATGAAGTTGCGCAAGATACCCGTGTCAATAATGAGCATCAAGCAGACTTAAGGTTAGACTATAATCCGAATGCTAAAAATCGAATTTTGTACATTCCTCGATTTTCCGCCCAATTTGAAACTGAAAATTCCAATTTCTTTGGAGAAACTTCTGATGGACAAAATCTCATCAACCGCATCGAAAACCAAAAAACTGGTAATTACGAAGAGTTCGATTTCTTTAACCGATTACTCTACAGCCATAAGTTTGATAAGCCCGGTAGGACAGTCACACTGCGGACGATTTTCCATAAAGGATGGGACAGGGATCGCTCGGATCGTACTGCCCGCAATACGTTCTTCGAGAATGGAACCGAGCGACTCGAACGTATCGATCAACGAACAACCCGTGATCGTATAGGAAATCGATGGGAAACTGGAATTTCTTATACAGAATCGATTGGAGAAAAAAGTCAGATTGAGCTCGAATACGAAATTGGAAATCGAGCTAATAATTCCGACCAATTGATATACGATGTAAAAGGAGGAGATTTCGAAACCGGAATAATAGCACTTGACACAACTCTTAGTAATACTTTTCAAAGTGACTACTTGACCCAGGAGATAGAACTTGGCTATCAATATCAGTCTGAAAAATTCAAGTTTCAGACCGAGGTAGAATACCAGAATGCAAAGCTCGACAATCGTCAGCAGTTTCCTCGAGAATTTGATTTGGAAAGAAAATTCACTGCAATCCTCCCAACACTCCGAACAGAATACAAATTCTCACAGACTACCAATATTCAGCTGGACTATGATACCCGAACCAACGAACCTCAGATAAGACAGCTGCAACCGGTAATTGACAATTCGAACCCGCTTCAACTCCGAACCGGCAATCCAAATTTGGATCAAAGCTACAGTCATCAATTTCGACTTCGCTTTCGAAGCCAAAATCCTGCAACGGATAAGAGTTGGTTTCTCTATGCACAGTCTAGCTTAGTCAATAACTTCATCAGCAATAGCTCATTGATCGCCAGTGAACCGACTGAGATTCAGGATGGGATAATTTTGGAAAAAGGCTCTCAGCTCAATCGTCCTGTCAATCTGGATGGCTATCGTGAGTTTCGCTCGTGGTTGAGCTATGGTATGCCACTCGATTTTATCAAGTCAAAACTCAACATCAATGCTGGACTGAGTCTCAACCGACGACCGGGACAAGTCAACGATCAACTTGGATTTAATAATTCCCACCGCCTGAGCACTGGCTTCTCAATTGGCAGCAGCATCAGCGATCAGATTGACTTCAATATCTGGTCGAGGTCCTCATTTAATCAGGTAGAGAATACACTGAATTCTAATCTGAACAATCAGTTCTTCCAGCAGCGGTTTAGGGTAAATTTCAACTGGATTATATGGAAAGGAATCATCTATCGCTTGGATCTCAATCATCAAATCAATACTGGTCTCAGCGAGGGATTCAATGCAAATTTCACTTTGATGAATATGAGTATAGGTAAGAAAATCTTTGCAAACCAACGAGGAGAAGTCAGTCTGATGGTGTACGATCTCCTTGGACAGAATGCCAATGTCCGCCGAAATATCTCCGAAACATTCATCGAAGACGTGCAGACCAATGTGCTACAACGTTACTTCATGCTATCGTTCACATACAATCTACGCCGATTCAGCAAAGGAATGGACGAAGAACGATACAATGAAATGTATCAGGATGGAACTCGGTAAGAATATTTTGGTTGAAATAAACTAAGTGAGCCTTGAATTTTTTTTCAAAAACCCGCATTGATATACATTTTCATTCCCATCCTTACTTGCAAACATTTGTGAGCAGTTACTAAAAAAGTATTTTGAATAGTAGTGAGTGCATACAATCACGAAGTATAATTTATAGGGTCGTAAATGAGAACACTCACGACGTAAAAGGTTATTCACTACAATAGAGGTGAAGATTGAATGGAAACAAAATGGTTCAAGCCTACATTTTTTGGCAGACTTGAACCATACTATTTCCTTAAAAATGGATTTTTAAAAGACTTCCAAAAACTAGTTTTTTCGAATTGAGAAAGCAACTTTGTGAGAAGCTAAAAATAAAGTCTCCAACAAAGCCGAAGGACTCTTTCTATTCAAAAATCACTGATAAGGTTAAAAGCAGATCAAATTTAAAGTCTTGAATATCAAACAAGTTCTATCAATTCTTCACATATTTCCACACATTCTAGACAGGCTTTGGCACATGCTTCGCAATGCGAATGATCATGCTTTTCGCATTCCTCAGCGCAATTTCTACAGGCAGCTATGCACTCTTCCAATACTTCGCTAAGATTAATGGAGTCCGATTTACAGGCTTCAATGCATTCTCTGCAAGCCTGAATACAGATTTCACAATTTTCAATGCATTGATCCATTCCTTCAAGCTTTTTACATTCTGTGACACAATGGGTGCACACTTCTATGCATTTGGAACAGAATTCTATACATGCTTTTTCCATTTCCTTGATTGATAGTTTCATAATTCTTTGGGTTTAAATTTTACGGTTTGAAACCAATAATAAAGCCGTCTTCGAGAAGGGACTTTTAAATATTGGAAAACAGTTTCCTGCTATAAAAATACGAAAGCTAAACCGACTTTAAGAACTATAATTGGGGAATATCTAACCCAAAGCCAAAAGAAGTATCCGTTGAAAGTTTCAGCGAGTTTTCAGAACTTGATTTATCCATTACGAAAAATGTCTTTTTAATTCGACATTTTATTTATTTATTTGTAGAATAGATTCGACAAAAATGGATATTCTATTTTCAAATTTCAGTAATTTATTAAGTCAGATTGACGGTAATTTCTTCCGGTATCTTTTTGCAGCAATTGATTGGAATCAGCGAATGATTGCCATCAAGGGGCCGAGAGGATCGGGCAAAACGACCCTAATGCTCCAGCGAATCAAGTATGGAATAAAGCCCAAATCCAACGAGGCACTCTACTTTTCAGCAGATCATTTTTGGTTTTACACGCACAATTTGGTAGAAACAGCCAATACTTTTTATCAGAATGGAGGTCGTTTCTTATTCATCGACGAAGTGCATAAATATCCAAATTGGTCTCGTGAACTTAAAAATATTTACGATTCGTTTCCAGATTTGAAAGTAGTTTTTTCCTCCTCATCCGCTTTGGATATTTACCGCGGGGAATCCGATTTGAGTCGTCGCGTGATCACCTATGAATTGCCCGGAATGTCATTTCGCGAGTATTTGAATTTGACTCATGGGCATAACTTTGCACCTTTCTCTCTGAATGAGATCCAAACTTCTCACACCGAAATCTCTCGTGAGCTAACGACTAAACTTCTACCGCTTCCGGCATTCAAGGAATACCTCAAGCGGGGATATTTGCCCATTATATCTGAATCGAGTCCAGAACTCATTCCAGTTTTTCTCCAGCAAATCATTAATACAGTAGTAGACTCGGATCTGGCATTTATTGCCGATTACAATGCTGGTACTGCCTACAAGGTCAAAAAACTACTTGGCGTATTGGCTGAGTCTGTCCCTTTCAAACCCAATGTATCCTCGATCGCTCGTAAAATAGAAACCAGTCGGGATTCTGTTTATGAATGGCTTACTCAATTGGAAAAAGCCAGATTGCTAAATTTCTTGGTTGCCGAAGGAAAAGGGATTTCACTCCTGCAAAAGCCAGATAAGGTCTATCTGGAAAACACTAATCTCTCCTATGCCCTGAAAGCAAATCCCGAGATAGGTTCGATTCGTGAAACTTTCCTCCTCAACCAACTCAAAAACCTGAAAAAAGGAATCAGGTTGCCAAAGTCGGGTGACTTCTTGGTTGATGATATAGTGATAGAAGTGGGCGGCAAAAACAAAGATGCCGGCCAAGTCAATCATCTGGAAAACTATCTCATTGCTGCTGACGAGATTGAGTATGGCTTTGGCAAAAAAGTGCCTTTGTGGGTATTTGGAATGATGTATTGAGCGGTCAACCCTCCAAGGGTTTAGAACCCTTGGAGGGTTGTGCTCCGCCAATGTGAGTCTCGCTGCCAATGTGAGTGTCCCCACTTACATTTCTAAACCCAGTTGGTGAGGACACGAATGTTGCAACCGAAAAGTCGTGAGTGAGGACACTCACGACGGCATCACTCATCGCTACATAACCTTTGCGCTTTCTTTGTGCGGTTAAAACTATTCTCTCCAGGCATTCTTTCAGTACCCTTTGTGCCCTTTGCGGTTAAAAAGACGACCTCTGCGGTTAAAAATTACCCCCCAAACTTACCTTTCAGCGCAGCCAACTTATCGGCCATAGAACCGGTGGGCTCGTCTGATTTCTGAACTTTGGCCGCAGCAGGTTTACCCTGACTTTTCCCTCGCTCCGCAAAAGGATCGGCTTTCATACTTAGCCCAACTCGCTTGCGGGGAATGTCAATCTCCATCACCGTCACCTGCACTTTTTGATTTACCGAGACTACCTCATTTGGATCCTTGATAAATCGATCTGCCAGATGACTCAAATGCACCAACCCATCTTGATGCACTCCCACATCTACAAAAGCACCAAAAGCCGTAATATTCGTCACCACTCCCGGCAGCTTCATCCCGACTTTCAGATCCGACATGCTATTCACACTTTCCTCAAAAGCAAACACTTCAAAACTCTCACGAGGATCTCTGCCTGGCTTTGCCAGTTCTGCCAGGATATCCTGAAGCGTAGGCAAGCCGACTGCCGTCGAAACGTACTGTTTCAAATTGATCCGATTTCTAAGTTCTTCCGAATTCATCAACTCCTCCACAGATCCATTGACATCCTTCGCCATCTGGGCTACCAACTCATAGCGCTCAGGATGCACCGCAGATCGATCCAGCAATTGCTTGGCATGACTAATCCGTAAAAATCCAGCAGCCTGCTCAAAGGCTTTATCCCCCAATCGAGGTACTTTTTTTAGTTGTGCCCGGCTCATGAAAGGACCATTTTCATTTCTGAAATCAATAATATTTTGTGCCAAAGTTGGACCTAAGCCAGAGACATAGGTCAGCAATTGCTTTGAAGCGAGATTTACTTCCACTCCTACTTTATTTACAGCTGACATCACCGTATCATCCAGCGCATTTTTCAAGGCATTCTGATCCACGTCGTGCTGGTACTGGCCGACTCCGATGGATTTAGGATCGATTTTTACCAACTCCGCCAATGGATCCATCAGTCTGCGACCGATAGAAACTGCTCCTCTCACCGTCAAATCCAGATCCGGAAATTCCTCTCGCGCCACATCTGAAGCAGAGTAAATAGATGCTCCAGATTCATTCACCATAGTTACGATCACCGATTTGGGCAAGCCCAGACTTTTCACAAAAGCCTCTGTCTCACGCCCCGCAGTTCCGTTTCCGATGGCAATGGCTTCCACCCCAAACTTCTGCACCAAACCTTTTACATTCGTGCCTGCTTCTGCTACCCGACGCTGCTCATGCGGAAAGATTGCTTCGTAATGCAAGAATTGACCCTGCGGACCCAAGCATACCAACTTGCAACCTGTTCGAAAGCCGGGGTCAATTGCCATCACAGACTTTTCACCCAGTGGTGCGCCAAGCAGAAGTTGCTTCAGATTTTCGGTGAAAACCTTGATCGCTTCTTCATCAGCCTTTTTCTTGGTAAGCAGACGAACTTCCGTTTCCATACTTGGCTTCAGCAGTCTTTTATACGAATCCTTTATTGCCAATTTCACTTGATCCACCGACGAATTTGCTGCATCGGCAAGAAATTCTTTCTCCATAATATAAAGTGCTGGCGCCTCTTCAGGCAGTGCATCCAACATCAAGAAAAGCTCCTTCTCCCCTCTTCGCATAGCTAGCACCCGATGAGAAGGCGCAGTTTTGATCGGCTCCGACCACTCGAAATAATCCTTGTATTTGATCGCTTCGGCTTCTTTTCCGGGAATGACTCTTGACGAGAAATTTCCTTCGTTTACAAAAAGCTTTCGCATTTTCTCACGGACTTCAGCATTTTCATTAACCCATTCTGCGATGATATCTCTTGCGCCTTGAAGCGCCTCTTCGGTGGAATTCACTTCTTTTTCGGCATCCAGATACTTGCCTGCTTCGGATTCCAGATTAATGGATCCTTGAGAAAAAATCAGTTCCGCCAAAGGCTCCAATCCCTTTTCCCTTGCGATCATGCCTTTGGTGCGACGCTTCGGCTTGTAAGGCAAGTAGATATCTTCCAACTTCGACATAGTCTCGGCAGACTTCACCTTTGCTTCCAACTCAGTGGTCAATTTCCCTTGTTCCTGAATAGATTTGAGGATTGCTTCTTTTCGCTTATCCAGTTCCCGCAATTGCTCCACACGGTCACGGATGGCTGCTACTTGTACTTCATCCAGCTCACCGGTGGTTTCCTTCCGATAGCGTGCGATAAAAGGCACTGTACCTCCACCGTCCAGTAATTCTAGGGTAGCTTTGACTTGATTTGGGCGAATCTGTAATTCTTGGGCAATCTGTAACTCGTAATTCATGTCTAAAATAAAATGGAATTGATGTGCAAGTTAAGGCTCCTTTTGACTCGAAAAATGATAAATGTGAGTGTTGTCACTAAGCGACTGGAAATGTGGAGGTAATTTTGAAATGAAATCAAACTGGTATTTATTAATTATTGGAAATTGGAGACACTTGAAAGAATACAACATTGGGAGCACATTTATCAAACTAAAAACTCGAAAGAGGTAAGTTGGTATCAGGAGAAGCCCGAAACATCCTTGGCCTTTTTGGAAAAATTCAAGGTGCCAAAAGATGCTAAAATAATTGATTGCGGAGGAGGTGATAGTTACTTCGTTGATAATCTTCTCGCACTTGGTTACCAGAATATTACCGTATTGGATATCTCCGAGAAAGCTTTGAAAAGAGCAAAGGAGCGACTTGGAAGTCAATCTAATAAAGTAAAATGGATCGTCGCCGATGTGTCATCGTTCCAATCTTCGGAAAAATATGATTTCTGGCATGATCGAGCTGTCTTTCACTTTCTACAAGAGGATGAGGCTACCAAATACCTTCAGATTATCAAAAGTAATTTGAATCCAAGCGGTCATCTGGTGGTGGGTACATTTTCAGAAAACGGCCCTACGAAGTGCAGTGGAATAGCAATCACTCAGTATTCGGAAAACACGTTAGGCCAAGCAATAGAAAAGTATCTCAAAAAAATTTACTGTTTTACTGTAGATCATTTAACACCTTCAAAATCCATTCAAAACTTCGTGTTTTGCAGCTTTCAAAATCAAGTAGTTTAACAACCGATGAAAAATAAAAATAAAATCTTCGAAATTAAGCCCGATAATATCGGACTCCATAAAGGTTTGTTTTAGTCTCGTTCCCAAATAGCTATCGGGGGCTTAAACTAAATATCTGAAAATGAAAATAGATTGGAAAAAAGAAATTAAATCCTGGGGCCTGATACTCAGCTTATTTGCCTTATTGTATTTTACGGGCATGCTTCCTGTGATCCAAGGGGCGATTCAATCTGTCTTTTTGTATACCGGATTGATCACACCAAGTATGGACCGAGTTGATCTGACGGAGCAAAATTTTGATTATCAAGGTCGATTTTTGAATTTCGAAGGCAAACAAATCGACTTAGAATCTTTTCGTGGAAAGACAATCTTTATCAATCTTTGGGCCTCTTGGTGTGGGCCTTGTCGTGCCGAAATGCCTCATATTTCTGAATTATATAAGTCATTGGAAAATGAATCCGACATCGAATTCTTGCTAGTTGGATTGGACAATGACATCGAGAAAAGTCGGAAATTCTTGGATGGAAAGAGCTGGAGCTTTCCCACTGCTCATGCCAGCTATGGCCTAAATAAAAGCCTCCAAAGTGGATCTATCCCCACTACTTTGGTAGTAAATCCTGCTGGGAAAATCGTTTTTTATCAAGAAGGAATGAGCAATTTCAACACTGATGAATTCCGGGAATTTCTTCGTAGTCAGTGATAGGGTAAGAACTATCAATTAACTGAAAATTGAGATTTGACTTGAGCTTTAAATAGGAGAAATTTTCAGATTAAATTTTATGTATATCCGCAGTTACACCAGTAGCCTAATTTTCTTCGCAATTCCAGCTGTATGGTTTTAGTTCCATCAAAAAAAATAGATCCGAAGAATTGAAACAATTCATGACCCTCGGTCCCGATAGCTATACGGGACGGGGGTAAAGCATATAGAATAAGAAAGTAGCCTTTCCCGATTGCTATCGCTGAGGGCGGAACTTCACAGTTTCTCCCTTTCAGGGCTACAGAGCAGTAATTTATTCTCTTCCCTGCACTGCGTACAGAATTCCACCTCGGCGGACAGGTATGAATGGTTTAGCTCCTTCATAACCACTTAAAGACGAGATTTTCAATTCTTAATTAAAATCAAGTTTTACCAAATTTTATATCGCCTTCATCCCTTCACTGATATCATTGCGGATAATCATATTAAAATTTTAAAATAAGTCATATTTAAATTAAACCAATTGAAAAGGTCAAAGCCTACAGAAAAGCCGTCTTTAAGATTTGCTTGTCTTCTGTAAACTTGAACCGATTATTTATTTTGCCTGTCTTTGCAAAACTTTTGTCCCCTATGCGGTAAAAAATTGCGCTCCCTCCCTCAAAGACAGATTTGCGGTAAAAAAAGGTTTAAATCTACATATTCAACTATTAATTTAAATCATAATCTCAAAGACTCTTCCATATCCGTTGCGGTTAAATAAATTCGAAGTAAAACGAATTATCGCTTATCTACATCTTCATTATGATCTGTACCTAAGCTGTAATGATTGTTTTCTTCATCTTCTGAACCTCTTCGCTCTTGAGCATCGTCCAATTCTGCACCTGGAATATCCAAATCATTCGCTGCAAAATCAGCAGGTCGCTTTCTTTTCCGGAGCATTTCATCATCGCCGCCGTCATTTCTCAAATTCTTATCTTTTGAACCTAGTGCTTGTAGATCTTCTTCGGTCAGATCGGATTCTTTTTTATTATTTTTCATGGTTTTTATGTTAGTGTGATTAGCTATTTTATTACAATAGCTGTTCCGCAGACTTGACATTGGAATAAACTAGCTTCAACTATTCCAATTCTGCAATTTTTATTATCAGACAAAATACTCTTAATTATTTTACAAGTCTTTAAGGGGAATAATCTCTCGATATGAGGATAGCTTTTCGCTTATCGATAGGTCCAATCAAATCATTTAAAGTTCAAAAAACGACTTTTTATGGTTTCTGATTTATACCTACAGGAAGTTAAAACCTCTATTTCTACAAAAAAGAAGTTTGAATATGACCTAATGAACAAAGCAATTCTTCTCCCAGGCATAATATTTCTAGACAATTGTAATAAAGCAACCGAATCAAGCCATCATGAAAAAGACGATAATACTAGGTATAACAATGATCGCCATTCTCCTTTCCTCTTGTGAGACATCACGTGAGCGACAAGAAGACTCTACCGATATGACTGAGCAGCCGGAGATCACTATGGATAATCCATTCACTCTGAGCATAGAAGATATTCGTGAGGAGCAACTAGAAATCGAAAAGAAATTAATTGAACTCAAGAATTCGGATGCGGAACGGCAATCCCACGCTTACGATGAATTCAAGCCTGAAATTCAAATCCTTGAATTGCGAGTTGACTCTTTGAGAACATACGTTTCATATTTTGAAACTGCACCCGAAGCCGAAAGAGAAGTCATTTATGATAGGTACAAGATAGTGTGGGAGAAGATCTCCGAAGACATTGAGGCGATTACAGATCGATTTAATGATCTCAGTGTGCTTGACAATTAATGTATATAATGCTCCTAAGCACTTAACTAATTCACGGTAAGACCTTAGTCCTTTTTGAATTTAAAGTCCAAAAATTTTGGATTTCCCATGGGTAGTTCAGAGATTAATTCCTGATCTGAATTGTATTTGAGCTTCTTAGTTTGGTAATACTCCACAGAGATATCAAATTCGGTAGATCCAAAGCACCACTGATCCAGCTTCAAAAATCCGTCTTCGCCCTTTCTGATAAAATTCTCTTCGATTCCAGGAAGGGGTTCCAACTGAATCTTTCTCCCTTGCTTTGGCATATCGCCTTGGCAAAGCATCAAAGATAGCTCATCGCAGAAGCGCAGAATCTGATAGCAACCTTCCGCATCAGCCAATTTCAAGTTTAGATGTTTAAGTATTGATTTGCACAGCACCTCCAGTTCTTCCTTAAATTTCTCTACTTCCTTCTCATTTTGATCTTTATAGATACTTCTGCAATGCATCGATATCATAAGCGTCATAAAAGCCGACTTGTATAGAGAGCGACTTATTAAAGACTTGACCTTATCCAGCGGCATGGGAGACGGCTGACGAAAATCCAGAGGCGCCCCGGCTTTGGTAAGACTATCACTTTTATTCCAGTCTGTCTGCCCTCCGTCATGATCAGTGATGGCTGAAAGACCATCCAATCGAAATTTGGGTAAAAGCCAAAATGACTCTTTGATACTCATTCCTATTTTAAAAGCGAGCAAGGCATGAGTCCGGTGAAAAAATATGTTCCATCCATCAGGGTTTTTAGTGACAATCATAATTTTTTTAGATATTACTATGCCATTATGGTTCCAAAAGGCAATTCCATCTAGACATCATTCGAAAAATAAATATGATTAAGATCAATTTTTAGATTAGAGAAACTAGTGCAGCGGTAATACTTTAAAATGTATTAACACATTCAGAATCATTTTCTATTTTTCAATAAAGGATTTTAAAATGGAATGTAAACTCAAATCACTAAATAGGTAAATATGAATAGCCATAACACTCAACCTTGCCAATTTTAATCTTAATTTCTTTTCCAAAATCAGTCTATATATTCGGGACAGCCTCTTACTCGACACCACTGCGGAGGAAATTCGACCCAATTTTAAATCACGCAATCGCTGCTTATCGGAACGAGCAACGATGTGGCTAATCACATAATTACTCTTCTCTAAGTCAAATCAACACCTTTTCTTGAGTATCGAATTTCACAGATTGGGGTATCTATGATTTCATTAGATAGTATAAAGTATATTATTTCCCCCCATAATCTATTTTGTCATTCGGAGCAGTTGTTTTAGACTTTTTCAAAACCTTCCTGACCTTCGAGTTCTGATCAAAATACGCGAGGAAAAGAAATACTCAGCTTTTTTAAATTGCTGGAAGTAGCCCTTTATTTCTTTACAAATAGGTTCTACCACGAATTTAATGGAATAGCTATCTTTGAGCAAAAAGATGTTTACGGAGAATCTTTTCACAAGAATACTAGATTTAGAAGATGGATGGGTAGTCGAATCAGTTGACACCGATTTTTCT
>Ga0209491_10002656_pt1 | contig 31365 bp, 27 predicted proteins | sample BON02_FD_187213 | JGI IMG/M metagenome (GOLD analysis project Ga0209491, IMG submission 187213) | Freshwater microbial communities from Lake Bonney liftoff mats and glacier meltwater in Antarctica - BON-02 (SPAdes) (version 2) | ecosystem: Environmental > Aquatic > Freshwater > Ice > Glacier...
TGCTCTTAAACTCAGCAGTATATTTTGTTCGCTTTTTACTCATATAATTACTCCAATATTTAGTTCATCATAAGGCTATTGAAATAAGTCTTCAGAATTTGTTGTATGAATTTCTTGGGGTACTATATACAACAACAAAAGAGCATAAGTAGTTATGAAAAGTCATATTGGTGTAGTTCAAATGAGGTCGTCAGATCAGTTAACTGACAATTTGAAATTTGCACACACACAAATCCAATATGCTGCTGATAAAGGCATTGATTTATTAGCATTTCCCGAAACATTTCTTTATATCGGGTCGGATGATAAAAAAAAGCATAGAATTGCAGAAGCACTAGACGGTGCTATTGTCGAAACATTTCAGGGCTATGCTCAGCGTTATAATATGTCGATTCTTATGGGTAGTATTTACGAAAAAATAGCCGATGATCCTGAACGTTTGTATAACACCTCTATATTTATAAATCGTCAGGGTGAAATCAATGCAGTGTATAGGAAAATACATTTGTTTGATGCACCAAGTCTTGGCTACAACGAATCGGATGGAATTAAAGCCGGTAATGATCTTGTGGTGTTTGACCATGAAGTCGGCCGAATTGGACTCAGTATTTGTTATGACTTACGCTTCCCCGAATTATATCGACATTTAACGGCGCAAGGCGCCGAAATTATCTTTGTGCCGGCTGCCTTTTTTCTCTATACCGGTAAGCATCACTGGCTTCAGCTGCTGGTGGCTCGTGCGATCGAAAATCAGGTTTATATCGTAGCTCCAAATCAATGGGGGCAACATTATGACGGTCGTATTTCGTATGGAAGCAGTGTGATAATTGACCCTTGGGGTAGCATTGTTTGTTGTGCTGCTGAGCGACCTGAAATTGTGTCAACCACCATTGATATAAGCTACTTAAAAGAAGTGAGACAAAATATGCCGATGTTGTCACATCGTAGGCCATATTTATATTAAGGAAAGTTCTAAATAAAAGTAGGAAGAAGAGTGATTTTCTTCAATAAACTAATGGGATTAAGCTGTTTCATTCAGGGTCGCATTATTTGATTGAGATGACTTAAGTTTTAATGTGGAGTTCAAAAAAAACGGTTTTCTTGCAGTAGCATTATCTTAACTTTACGCTTTCTATATTAGGTACTAGGGAGTAATCAGATCAAGATCATTGGCAAAGATAATATCATTTGAATAGGCATTGCGGATATATTGTTCGGTTTCTTTTTCCCTGCCAAGTGTGCGGTTCATTCGGTGCGAAATAACTAATTTTTTGACGGCAGCCTTTTTTGCGATGAGACCGATTTCCGAAGGAGGCATGTGTAGATTTCGAGCTGCTCCGGTTGCCTGTTCTGCTACAGCGTTATGTGCAACAAGAATATCGGTATTTGTTGCTAGTTTTGCTAAGCTATGAAAATCATTATTCATATCACCTGAAAAGGTAATTGAGCAATTGTATATATCGACTCGCCAAGCAAGACTAGGAATGGGGCCATGATGCACCGCAATGCTGCTTAAACTCAATGACGAGGTAATTTGGAATGATTGGATAAGATCTTTTGTCATCGTAACAGACTGTGCATCTAACCAATAACGATCATTCTTTGGCTCAAGAAAACTATTCAAATAGCCAAAGCTACCGTCAGCTGCAAACATATTTTGAACAAAACCGACCGTTGATGGCATCAGTTGATTGCCTTCTGGACCAAATATTGGAAGAGGGCGCTTACGCGTTGAAAAGTAGGAACCTTTAACCAATGCAGGAAAGTCGGCACTGTGATCAACATGAAAATGGCTGAAAGCCACAACATCAAGATCGTTGAATTGAGCGCCTGACAATTCATAGTTTAAGCTTGCACCGCCCCCCATATCAATTAAGGCAACCGCTTTATTGTCGGCCCAAACTAAATAACTACTTGATGCTCGTTGGTCATCAATTTCAGGGCCACCCGATCCCAATACCTGTAAAGTCACGGAATGATCGACACATTTTGCCCACACTAAAGTAGGTAATAAAAAGCTTGTTAGCACCAGCTTCAACAGTAGTAACTTCATATCTATAAGGCCTTAGAAATATTTCTCTGTGGAAATATGCCCTGGTTCGCGGCGACTGTGGCGACGTAAGCCTTTTTGCTTTAACAAGGCTGTTGTCTCCTCTATCATTGCTGAGTTTCCACATAACATGGCATGACTGGACTCAGACGTTAACGGTATACTAAGGTGTTTTTCTAAATCTCCCGATGCTAGAAATGTGGTGATACGGGAGTGAATGACATTAGATGCAGGTTCACGTGTGATAAAGGGTACAAAGTTAAACGTATCAGGATATTGCTTTAACAATAGCTCAAAACTGTCACGATATGCCATTTCTTCCACGGTTTTAACTGAATAGCAAACAATAATTTTGTCAAAACGTTGCCATGGCTCTTGTGTGTTTAGTATGGATATAAAAGGCCCGATACCTGTGCCAGTGGCAAAAAACCATAGATTTGATACTCCTTCGGGCACTTCGTTTAAGGTTAATAAGCCACTAGGGCGATTAGATATATAGACGGTATCACCCTTGTCTAGATGGGTGAGTTGAGGGCTGAACTGACCGTCTTTGACCGTATTTAGATGTATTTCCAACAATTCATCTGCAGGCGAATTCACTAAGGAATAAGGTTTTTGAATACTACTGTTATCATGGTCTAGCTTGATGATGACAAATTGCCCAGCAATAAATGGCAATAGCTCTGCTTTTATCTTTATCGAGTATAAATCGGCAGACCATTGTTTTTTTTCAACAATTTTACCTTCCAACCAAGTAATCATTATTTTGTCCTCTTTTGGAAATAACCTAGTTAAGGTAACACGAGGTATTAACAATTAGCTTACTCTTTTATACCGTAGACTATACATAATAGAATGCTTATCAATAACAAAATAAATCAAGTTTTCTCAATATATTTTCATTTTTACACTGGTATAAATTAACTATGATTGTATTACTTTATTGACTAATAATATTATAAGATTAGCCAATAAGCTTAAGATACAGTGATTACATATTGAATAGTGAGACTGATATTCTATGAACATAGCAACTGAAAAAAGCATAATTGTTCTAGCTCGACTCCGGCTGAAGGCACTTAGTGTTTCATTGGCTGGTCGACAAGCTGACTTAAACCTGGCTCAAAATCTCTTTCATCAACTTACTGGTTTGACTAGCCTACGGTTTGTTCAGCATAACGGCCTGAGTTTAGAAACGATAAAAGAACTAGTGATTATGGATAATCTTGCGGTGCTCAATATAAAAACATCCCATCCTGAATTGTTAGATAAATTATCTAAAGAGGCACAGGATTTATCACGTTATCTTGATATGCCAGCACGTACATTACTCGACTTGTTGTTTAAAAAAGGTGAACGCTTCCACAACGAAGCGGCTATTTCAGTTGCCTATCATCGTGGATTGATTCGCGATATTCAACATGAAGCAGATGCGTATGCACGCCTCAGCGAGCGTGAATTAAAACGAGATGCATAGATAGCAAAACATTAAATCTAGATTTCTACAGCTCACGCTTCACAATCGGATATCTTAATAAATCTATTTAGAACATTTCTTTACAATCTAAATGATAATGGTTACCATTTGCATTAATTTTATACTTAAATTAGTGCTGAATACAACATGAAGATTCTTAACTTATTATTCGTAGTAGCTATGGTGCTGCTCACTCAACCCGTAAATGCTGATCCGCAACAGGTGCTACAGTTAATAGATTATGTGGCTGTGGACTATGATGGCGCTGTAGATAATGGTCAGATTATTAGTGAAGCAGAATATGAAGAGATGCTTGATTTTGCAGCTGGAATAACGATACAACTTGCCGCTTTGCCAGATCATGAAATGAAAGCGGGGCTAATTGGACAAGGTCATAGTTTGGGACTGTTGATTGCCAACAAAGAAACAGCGACCAAAATTAGACAGCTAATCAGTGACATGCGTCATAGCGTTATTAACAGCTATCAAGTGGCGGTGATTCCTCAATCACAACCGAATCTGATGCAGGGTGCGTTGTTGTATGCAAATCAGTGTGCGTCTTGTCATGGTGCTAGTGGAGCAGGTGATGGCCCAGCATCAGTTGGTATGGTACCGCCCCCCGTTAATTTTACTGATAAAGATCGTTATCGACAACGAACATTATATGGCTTGTACAACACCATGACACAGGGTGTTGAGGGCACAGGTATGATGGCATATCGTCAATTGACTGATGAAGATCGCTGGTCTTTAGCATTCTACGTCGGCAGTTTGGCGATTAAAACCTTGGATAAAGATATCGAATTCAACGCTCATCCATTAGCTGATATTGATAAGTTAACTACCATAACACCTCACCAAGCAGAATTATTGTATGGAGAAAAAGGCGCCACAGTGATGGCCACTTTACGTACTTATCCTGAATTAGTTTATAACAAAGGGTCCAATAAACTAGAGTTTGCCAAAAACAAGTTAGCAGATGTAAGCACAAGTTACCAAAATAATAACGCAGAGCAAGCCTATCAATATGCTGTATCAGCCTATCTAGATGGTTTTGAATTGGTTGAGCACAACATTAATACACTTGATAGTGCTTTAAAACTTGAAATTGAATCGGCAATGACAGGGCTACGTAGTAAAATTCGTGCAGGTGAACCCTTTGAGAATATTGCAAAAGAAATCGCATTAATCAATGGTAAATTGGATATTGCAAGTGACTTACTAAGTACGAAAAGCTTGTCTGCTGGCGCCACGTTTACCAGTGCATTCTTTATTTTGTTGCGTGAAGGATTAGAAGCATTACTTGTCGTCGCCGCTCTGCTCGCTTTTCTTGTACGTACCAAGCGTAAAGATGCTTTACGTTATATTCACTTTGGCTGGATCGGTGCAGTAGTACTTGGCCTTATGACTTGGTGGGCGTCTATTTCATTATTCGATATTTCAGGTGCCTCTCGCGAAATAACGGAAGGCTTAGCGGCGATTGTTGCCATGGTTATTTTATTCTATGTTGGTTTTTGGATGCATGATAAAAGCAGTGCAGCCAAATGGAAAAAGTTTATCGATGATAGTATGCACAAAGCCATGTCATCCGGTACCTTATGGACCCTAACTGGGCTATCATTTATTGCTGTTTATCGCGAAGCCTTTGAGACGATTTTATTTTATCAAGCACTGTGGGTACAAACAGGTGAAGCTGGGCACAGTATGGCCTTGGGAGGTTTCCTAACTGCTGCAGTAGTCCTTTTAGTCATTAGCTTGCTTATTATGCGCTATAGCATTCGCCTACCATTGAGACAGTTCTTTGCTGTTACGGGTGGACTTATGTTTGTACTTGCTATTATTTTTGCTGGCAAGGGGATTGCTGCACTTCAAGAAGCAGGCTTAATTGTATCCAGCCCCGTCAATTTTATTAGAATAGATTTGGTGGGTATCTATCCAAACTTACAAGGTTTAGTGCTGCAGCTTATCCTGATTATTATCGCTGCCATTTTATGGAATAAAAAACCAAAAGAAGTGTAAATAAAATGGTTATACTTCAAAAAACTGATAGGCCAGTCTCATCAGTGTACTAACCCACTCTTAGGAAGCCGTTTTAATACACTAGCGCCTAAGAGTGGTAATTCATGTCTTATCTGGACTAATTGCCTAATTAGTAGAAGTTCCATTGTGTATTTGTGTTTTTATCCATACCAAAAGGCAGACGGCAATAACTGCTTGGGTAAGCAAACAACCTCGATTAGAGATTGAGCAGGCCTTTATTAATCGAATTGTTATTCTAGTTTTTAAAACACCTTAGTTAAAGGACTTAGTTCATCACTGTTCATTATGAAGCAGCGCGTTGAAATCACGGTTCAATAATTCAACATCACCAAGGTTGTATTCAATTAATTTACGAAGATGAGTCATGCTATCACTATCGATAAATTGGCAATGAATACCAACTCGATTTTCTATCTTGTGAGCAGTTGTGCCGATCATGATGATTTTTATTTCACCAGAGTCATCAAGAGTCAGTGTGAGTTTGCAAGCTGTTCCTGCTAGGGGTGTCGCGCCCGAACAGCCGGCAATGAGTGCGCCTTTAAGTGATATGTCGATAAGATCGCAGACATGACAACACTCACTAGTTTCAAATTCAACTAGACAATTAAAATTAACTCGATGAGAGCGTCTATATTCAGTCATATTAAAGTGAAATCCTTGAGGGCTAGCAATTGCCCTGAAAGAGACAATCAACAGCTTATGCAATTTATGACATCTTGCAAAGATTTCTTTCTATCTCTGCTATTATGTCATTTCAGGGCTTAGAAATAGAAATCTAAATAAACGTTATGGCCATTGGCTAATTATATATGGGTAATTATTTAAATGGAGATAAAATCTACCCAACACTAAAGTCTATTATTAGTGTTGCTTTAGTGTATTTCCTTTTAGCTCAATTAAGTGTCCAGATTTCATCTGTTACTGACTATACTCAATTATTATCTTTAAACAGTGGCTTTGCACTAGCGGCAATGTTAGTGATGGCTCATTCGTCTGCATTGATTGGGATAACACTAGGCGCATTATCTTTAAGCATTTACCGTGTACTTGAAATTGATACTGTTGATGCATCAATACATCTTTTCATTCCTGTTTTTATCGCTACTGTACAAGCTTATATAAACCTAAAGATATACAGGCACTGGGTCAGCGTTGACAACAACCTCAGTTATGACAATGACTTATTTCGTATGTTGAAAATGGTCCCAGTTATTGCTGGAGTCAACACCATATTCACTATATTTATACCTCAATGGTTAGAATTAGCACACCAAGAGATATTTATTTCGGTTTGGCTGAAAATTTGGATTGGCCATACAGCAGGTATGTTACTCGTTATTCCTGTTGTTTTAAGCTTAGTCGAACATAAGGACCCTTTGTGGGTTCGTCGCAAGAAAATTTTAGCTTTTAATTTTACTGTATCTCTACTACTCATTTTTCTAGTTTGTAGCAATATAAGAATCTATGAAAATAGCAGATTAGTAGATAGGTTCATAACTCTTACAGATCAAACAACAGCCTTATTTCAAACGTCATTAAATGAAAAACAATTACTGCAGGCTAGTGTTGCCCAATTCTTCATTTCGTCACAAGAAGTCACGAGAGCAGAGTTTAAACAATTTGTGACGGGTCTTTCAACGCAAAACAAATACATTCAAGTTGTTGAATGGTTGCCTAAAATAAAAAATGAACAGCGATCAAATTATGAAAAATTGCAGAGTGAATACTATGGTGAAGGTTTTTCCATTACTGAAGTCCAAGCAAAGGGCATCATTATTCCAGCTACAAAACGAGACGTTTATTATCCAATTACGTACCTTGAGCCGGAATGGGATAATAACTTAGCACAAGGCTTTGACCCAAGCGCCTCATCGGCTGGTAAAGCCTTAATTATGAAGGCGATAATATCAGGTGAAGCTCAAGCAAGAGGGCCGGTTCAAATTTTACGAGATAGCGGATTCATAGATGCTTTCATTGTTTACAAACCAATTTATACAAATCGCGATGGCACCAAAACACTCGATCCTACTGGAAGTGAAATATCTGGTTTCATTAATATAGTGGTTAGAGTTGAAGATTTTATTGCAACTATTATTAGTTCTAGAGAAAGGGGAAAGTTTACCCTTCAATGGCAAGATATCGAAACTGGCAAGTATTATTTTGATAACACGGAACAAGAGTCGGCAGCTTTCAAAAATGTTATTGATTTCAATCTTTCTGGCAGAAATATGAAATTGATTTTTACGCCAACTAAAACGTTTATAGGACAAGCAGCTAGCGAACTTACCACTATAGTAATGTTAACAAGCTTTATTTTAGCTGGTTTATTTTCCATGTTAATGCTTAGTATGACAGCGCTTAATGTCCGAATAACCAGTGAAGTTGAACTAAGAACGAAAGAGCTAGAGGATGCAAACAAAAAATTAGAACTATTATCAAATAAAGATGGACTGACAAATCTATTTAATAGACGGTATTTTGAAGATGCTTTGCAAGATGAATTCAAACGTTCGTTACGCTATAAGAGCACGTTTGCTTTAATCATGTTTGATATTGATGATTTCAAAAAAATTAATGATCAATATGGTCACCCTTGTGGTGATCAAGTAATTAAGGCCGTTGCTAATTACTTGATAGATACCAGTCGTTCTTCTGACGTGCTCGCGCGTGTTGGTGGTGAAGAATTTTCACTTATTTTACCTGCACAGTCAGAAACTCACATTATGAGTATTGTTGAGCGTATGCGGATTGATATCAGTAATATTAAAGTGATATATGATGAACACACTGTCCAGTTCACGTGTAGTTTTGGTATCGCTATATTTGATCAAAATGTAAAAGATATTCACACGCTTGTAAAAAGAGCTGATAAAGCGATGTATAAAGCAAAAACAACGGGTAGAAACAGAACTAACTTATTTTCAGAACTCTAAACGTACCACACAATTAATGATTTCAAAATAGTGTTCATCTATACCGAACTTGAAATTATTCACAGCTAAGCTAATGAACTTATTAACAAAAGTATAGTCAATATAGTTATGAAGTTATTGTTGAGTGAACATTATGAATAAGCTTAATCTACTGGTTTCTTTTATGGATAAGAATAGGCGAAGAGAAGAGCGCCGTAGAGCACCTCGCCGTCTTATCAAGCATGCCTTTGCTAGTGACAAATGGGTACAAGTAGTTCGATCCTCGTATGTTTTCTGGCCAAAAGAAGATCGACGGTCCCTAGAGCGCCGAAGTGTCACTCGTCGAATGGTTGAGCGAAGAACACTATTACAAAAACATCGCCGTCACGTAATTCGTCAGCAGACCATTAGAAAGCATTTTCAAAGTCAAATTTTGACAGATGATGAAAGAAAAATGCTCAATGACCTGAATCGGCGTATTTAAGACTTAGCATAAAGTGCGGTTAACATGTTCTGCATAAAACTTTCTTGTGAACTGTAAATGTTGACTAATCGTTGTTCGACTTTAGCACGTTGATGGCAGTAATTTTAATTGGGACAGCGTCAGTTGTTTCTACGATGGACTATTTTGACAGTTCCAACAAAAATCAAAAGAAGCATCATTTGTTTCTCGGCAATAGCTACAAACCCATTTTGCATCATCTGCACTACTAAATGATTGAGCAATGACCTCCATTGCTATGTCGTAATCCTCGTCATGTAAGACCCAAAGTTCAAGCCATGTTTCATGCGGTACAAGATCACCGGCTGCACCTGCAGCAAATTCGTTTCTTAGCATAATGGCAATACCCATATTTTCAACTAAGTTTTGGATATTGTGAACTAAATAACGATTTTCAGCTGTGTAGAGTAATTTCATAAATTAGTATTTTTGATTAATCAAAGTATTTCAATAAGCAACTATGTATTAGGAATATACATTACAAATAAGAGCATTTAGTAACAATATTAATGTGTTCACTATTCTCATTGTATTTACGCTTATGTATCTCAGCTAAAATGCATTATATAAACAGAACAGCAATATAGAAAAGCCAATAACTTTGTAAGTAGAGATTTCATCCTTGTCTCATGGTTGATTCAGCAGGAAAGTATATTTTAGGGTATTAATTGTCGATATTTATTGATTTGAATTATTGAAATCCAACGATATCAGAGTCAGGGATACCGTCGGATTCATATGTAAATTATTGCTTAACGTAATTTTCTGCTAAATAAGTTAAGCGCCAACTGATAACCTAACTGAGCAGTTTGCGCATCATAACGGCCGCCATCACCTTCATCACGCATAAATGCATGACCAGCATTAAACTCATGCCATGTATGAGTAATATTAGTTTCACCTAGCGCTTTATGAATTTTTGCAAGGCCAGCAGAGGGGATATGGTTATCTTGCTTGCCCCAAATCATTAATAACTCACCTTTAATCTCAGCCAAACGTTCCATACTGTGTTGGCCTGGGGTGTTTGGAATAACTTGAATATGCAAATCAGTAGCATAAAAACACGCAGTAGCTTTAACTTCCGATTGCAATGCAGCTCGAAATGCCAAGTGACCGCCAATACAATAACCCATTGCACCGATATGACCGTTGCACCAGTCTTGTTGTTTAGCAAATTCAATTAATACGACATTATCAGTGTCATAGCCTTGCACATCCTTAGCTTCTTTATCAGCATTGCCTTTTTCACGACCGGCATCGTCATAGCCCAATACTGTGCCAATTGGGTTCAATTCATGAAATACTTCGGGCACTAAAACGGCATAACCTTGGCTGGCTATGAGTTTTGCGGCACGTTCAATTGGGCCAGTTTGTTGAAAAATTTCTGAATAAAACAAAATAGTAGGGTAACTACCTTCGCCCACAGGGCGATGAATATAGGTACGCATCACACCTGTTGGTGTGTCTAGATCAGCGAAGTGGCTTTGTACTTTCATGATTAGCTCTCAGGATTGTTTTTAACTAACGTGTTTATATGTAAGATATAAAAAAGGGGCTTATTGTACAACTATTCATCTCATTCATCATTGATTAGTAAATCAAATACAAGAAGTCAATGTTGAGTGTATCGTACCGATTTGTATATTTTTTTGTGTTGTCTACATAGTGATTATTAAGTGTTAATCTAATGAAGCAAATTGATATCGGGTTAATACGCCACCATAATCTCGTTGCGGCGTAAAAATGGTAATGTCCAAGGTGGGTTGTAGCGTGCAAGTTCAGGCTTACCAGTAGGTATAATGCCTTTGCTATCTAGCCATGCCATTAAATCAGCCGTTTTTCTCGTGGTTTTATCAGCGCCAGCAAAGCCTGTAAAACGAATCACAGCATAATTGCTTGCAGGCACTTCACGTAATGTCACAGCGGGGTTATTGGGCTTAGGTAATGAGGTTAAGGTGTACTGGCTTGGCATGACAAAGTGGATACGCCATTGTTCACCTGTTTGTTCGATAGTCACTGGCGCCGTCATACTGATTTTCTCTGACTTAGGCGTCATAGTAACGGGTGCCGTCATACTTATTTTTTGATTATCACCTGTAGGTGAGGAGTTATTGCCAAAGATATAATCAGCGATCAGCCTAAATCCAGCACTAGATGCCTCAGCCAATGACCCCGATACGATTGTTTCTGCCAATATTTTAGGGCTATAAGCGCGTAATTCAAACACATCTGATTTTTCTATTATTGTGTATTTAGGCTCTTCAATTGCCATGGCTGTACCTGCAAAAAATGAAATGAGTATTCCGATAAATAAACGAAAAAGCATATTGGTCATCCTTAGTGTTAAGAGATCTATGAAGTTCAACAAACTAGACAAAATAAACAAGAGAGAAATTCCGAGAATCGTTGAGCACAACTATCTATTTCTATCCAGGCAATGCCCATAGACACCTTATAGACTTAATTGATAATTCATAGTGCGGTTTTGAAAGCTAACTTTTTTGACGTAAGCGGGTTTGTGAAGGGTTCTCGCCAAATAATTGAGAATAGTCATGTGCAAATTGTCCTGCATGCCAAAACCCCCATCGTTCTGCAATCCTTAGAATGGTTTCATCATCTCTAATACCAGCAAGTAAAGTCCGTCTAACGGCGTTCAAACGTGAAATTCGTAAGTAACGTAATGGACTAATCCCTAATACATCTTCGAAACTATATTGCAATGTTCGACGACTAACATGAGCCAATTCACACAACTCAGTTATCGTAATTTGTTTATCTGGATGTGACAGTAGATGTGCTTTAACTTTAGCGACCACGGCTTGTCGTTTAGCCAAGCTAGGAGATTCTCGTCGATGAGTATCATCTTGTTGAAGAATATCTAACATTGCCATGAGCAGCATATCTTCCTGAAGATCGCCTAATGAATGGGCATAATTTGGCTTTATAAATTCATTTAAAACATATCTTAATCGGTCGAGCTTTTGAGAAGACCAATCACGCATGGGTGAGTTTAGTACCGATAGGTTAAATGTAATATCTTGTTTTTCAGCAACGTCCATAAGTGCCTTTTTATCCACTACAATTCCGTAGATATTAAATTGTTCAGGCGTGACTAATTCAAACTCGGTATTGCCCGGCCTTACCATCAGGGTTTGCTCACTGACATTATGGCCATTAATACGGCACGGTTTGTTATCTGCTGAAAAGCCTAACCATATTGAATCTGGACAAACATTACATTGCTGACGAACAGCTTGACTAGTGTATTCGCGAAAGGCATGGACGTGGTTTAGGGATACTTCGCAAATACGGCCATAAAACTCACCATGACTGATTTGATCATATTGTTGCTGCCAGTCTTTTAAGTTATGTGCTTGTTCCTCTGCATCAACAGCCTCAAGCATGCGCCATTTTGGATTTTTCTGATCCGTATTAGGTGCATCTTGTGTTTGTTTATTTTCAGGGTGTTTTGAATAATTCGCCATAATTCTAACGATACATTAAATAAGTTGCTGAATGTTAATAATAACTTTGCCGATTTTCGATATTCAGCTGACATATCTCTCTGTTACAGTTGAGTCACTTAAAAAGCAAACTATTCCATATAGAAAATCAGGGAAAATTATGCGACATATATATCGTTATACATTAGGCATTAAAACATATCAATTTCGAGATTTGGCTGATTTAATGGCAAAGGCAACGCCTCCACGTTCAGGTGACCGACTGGCTGGAGTTATGGCTGAAACTGCTGAGGAGCGTGCTGTAGCACAGTTGCTATTGGCTGACGTTCCATTGAAAACATTTCTCACGGAAGCATTAGTTCCTTACGAAAAGGACGAGATCACGCGTCTTATCATTGATGAGCACAGTGCAGAAGCTTTTGCCTCCATTTCACATCTGACAGTCGGTGACTTTCGAAATTGGCTATTATCAGACGAAGCGACACGTGAAGTGCTTGCTGAGATTAGAATGGGTATCACTCCTGAAATGGCAGCGGCGGTCAGTAAAATAATGCGTAATCAGGATTTGATTCTGGTTGCCAAAAAGTGTCGTGTTATTAGTGCATTTCGAAATACCATTGGTTTGCCAAACAGACTTTCTACACGATTACAGCCTAATCACCCAACAGATGATGTCAACGGTATTGCTGCAAGTATTCTCGATGGGCTGTTATATGGGAGTGGTGACGCGGTGATTGGTATTAATCCAGCTACAGATAATGTAGCTCAGGCAACGCGTTTAATGAAGTTGATGGATGATGTTATTTCTCGTTATGAGATCCCAACTCAATCATGTGTTTTGACACACGTTACCAATACTATTGAGTGCATAGAACATGGCGCCCCTGTTGATTTAGTTTTTCAATCTATTGGCGGTACGGAAGAAACTAATAGCAGTTTTGGTTTTAATCTAGCCACGCTTGCTGAAGCACAACAAGCTGCTTTGTCATTAAACAGAGGCACGGTTGGTAATAATGTGATGTACTTTGAAACAGGGCAGGGTAGTTCATTATCAGCTAACGCGCATCATGGTTTAGATCAACAAACCTGTGAGACGCGAGCTTATGCGGTTGCCCGTAAATTTAGCCCCTTATTGGTTAATACGGTAGTTGGCTTTATCGGTCCAGAATATTTGTTTGATGGTAAAGAAATCATCCGTGCTGGATTAGAAGACCATTTCTGTGGCAAGTTACTGGGTCTGCCAATGGGCTGCGATGTTTGTTACACAAATCATGCAGAAGCAGATCAAAATGATATGGATAACTTGCTGACATTATTGTCAGTGGCTGGTTGTACGTTCGTGATGGGCATTCCCGGTTCAGATGACATCATGCTTAATTACCAAACCACATCATTTCATGATGCTTTATATGCTCGGCGTGTACTTGGACTGGGTGCTGCTCCTGAGTTTGAGCACTGGTTGGAAAAAATGCAGATCATGAATAATGCCGCCAACGCAGATTTAAATCATCAATTGCCGCCAGTCTTTGCGAGAGCATTGACCGCATTACCCTCACGAAAATAATTGGCATTTATTATGAATGATGAAAAAAAATTGTCCGAAATGACTAGCTCAAAAAATGGCGTGACTGATAATACATGGCATTTGCTTCGTCAATTTACAGCAGCCAGAATTAGTCTTGGCCGTAGTGGTGTCAGTATCCCTACCTCTGAGATGCTAGCTTTTCAATTAGCTCATGCCCAAGCACGAGACGCCGTGCATACTCCTCTTGACTTTGATGATTTAGAACAAAAACTTGGCGAATTAACAACACGATTCTCTAGCCATATTAGTGGCCAGCCAATTAGCCTGCATAGTCAAGCTAATGACCGAACGGAATATTTACAGCGTCCTGATTTAGGTCGAAGTTTAGATGAAAAATCAGTAAATAAACTTCAGGAAATATCCTCACAATACCGTTATAACTTAGCTATTGTTGTGGCTGATGGTTTGTCAGCAACGGCTATTTATCAAAATGCCTTGCCATTCATACAGCCACTAATGGAAGCACTTCAATCTGATGAACAATCATGGACATTGGCCCCGATAACATTAGTTGAACAAGGTCGCGTCGCGATTAGTGATGAAGTCGGCGAGTTATTAAACGCCGATCTGGTATTAATGTTAATTGGCGAACGTCCCGGTTTAAGTTCGCCTGACAGCATGGGGCTATATCTTACTTGGGCCCCTCGTGTTGGACTGAAAGATTCTAGTCGTAACTGTATTTCAAATGTACGTCCTGAAGGACTTGTCTACTCGGCAGCCGTTCAAAAAGCCTTGTACTTATTACGGGAATCACGTCGATTAAAACTATCTGGCGTAAACCTTAAAGACCGAAGCACAGCAATTGAGCAAGATAATATTACTGGCGACACGATTGAACACGATGAGCATGCTTCACCTATTCACTTTTTAAGTGAGTAACTTTTCTTCAACTAGCTAAATTAAGGATTGACTATGACTGCACAACATCAAGATTATCTTGCTAAACGGCAATTAAAAAAGGGGACTGCTGGCTGGATATTGCTGGCTGGGTTAGGCGTTTCTTATGTTATTTCAGGTGACTTTGCCGGATGGAACTTTGGTATTGCTCAAGCGGGGTGGGGGGGATTTGCGATTGCCTCAGTCTTAATGGCGATAATGTATTTGACACTAGTATTAGCGTTGGCAGAAATGTCTGCAGCGATTCCTGCTGCCGGTGGTGGTTATAGTTTTGCTAGACAAGTTATGGGACCGACCGGAGGATTTATTACCGGACTTGCTGTATTAATTGAGTATGCCTTAGCACCTGCGGCTATCGTTATCTTCATCGGTTCTGCGGTTGAGTCCCTGATAGGAATTAATGGGCCATGGGTTTATGCTGCTTTTTATCTTGTCTTTATAGGGATTCACTTAGCGGGGGTGGGCGAAGCACTAAAAGTGATGATGATTATTAGCGCTTTAGCTGTACTTGCAATTATTGCAACAGCGATTGCGCTATTGGGTCACTTTGATGTAAATAACTTATTCGATATTACGGCTGCGGATGGTATGACAACATTTCTACCCTTAGGTTGGTATGGTGTTTGGGCTTCATTACCTTTTGCTATGTGGCTATTTTTAGCTGTTGAAGGTGTCCCTCTAGCAGCGGAAGAAGCAAAAGATCCATCGACAGATGTCCCTAAAGGCATTATCGGTGCAATGGTCTTCTTATTATTTACAGCATTAATGGTGGTGGTATTGGTACCGGGTGCTGCAGGTGCAAAATTGATTAGTGAAAGTGCCGTGCCATTGGTTGATGCTTTGAGTTTTACAGGAATGACTTCATTGGCAACAATCGTGAATGTTCTCGCCCTGGCTGGTTTGGTCGCTTCTTTCTTTTCCATCATTTACGGTTATAGCCGATTGGTGTTTGCACTGTCTCGTGCAGGCTATCTTCCTAGAGCACTGTCAGTAACAACTGGCCGTAAAGTCCCCGCAAGAGCATTGATTGTGCCGGGTGCTTTAGGTTTTCTTGCTTCATTAAGCGGAGAAGGCGACTTAATGTTGGCAATGGCGGTTGTTGGCGCGACAATGTCTTATGCACTCATGGCATTGAGTCATATTCTGCTTCGAATTAAACAACCTGAGTTGAATCGTCCTTACAAAACACCGTGCGGTGTTTTCACTTCAGGTATTGCATTGGTATTATCATTAGTTGCCTTAACAGGCGTCTATGCTTTTGATCCTCGTGCCTTCTTTTACACTCTCATACTATTTGTAATCGGTGCTGCTTATTATTTTGTGTATAGCCGTCATCACCTTGTAGCAAAAACAGCTGATGAAGAATTTGAAATGTTGGCACAAGCGGAGTCTGAATTGCAGTCTGAATTGGAGTGATAAAGACAACACTTATAAGCATTTCTACTAACGAAATATAGTTACTTCTAGAGAGAGATAACAAGGACGTTATCTTGCTCATTTAACTCAGTTGTATTCAGATATAGAGCATGCATTCATTTAAACAATAAAGTAATCACAATAATGCTCATTTGATCAACGTTTGGCGCTTATATTTTATTATATTGGTCCATCTATACTTTAGGTAATGAAAAAGCCTTACGTTGATGATAAATATTATTTTTTAATGTGCCAGATCTTTATTCTCTATCACTATAGATAGGGTGATAGCAGGCTCACTAGCGAATCTCTAAGCCTAATAGGTATAGACCTATTTTCCAATTCCATGCGGTTCAATCGAGCGCTTTTTGAAATTGCATCATCGAAATGTGATCTAATTAATGAATTTATCTTCTCTGAGAAAATTTCGATACCCACTTCATAATTTAGTCGCAAGCTACGCGGATCTAAATTTGCTGAGCCAACGATACAATATTCATTATCAATGCATAATAATTTGGAATGGCAAAACGGTGCAGCTTGATAAAAAATTTCGATCTTTAATTGTAAAAGCTCACTGAGTATATTTCGATTTGCCCAATGCATATAAAACAGGTTGTTCTTCTCTGGTAGTACTATGCGAACCCTCACACCTCTCAGCGCAGCAGACTGTAGTGAGGAAATGAATTCTCTGCTTGGCACAAAGTAGGGCGTCATTATCTCGATACTTTCCGATGCGGTAGCAATGACGGCGTGGAGGGTTAATGCCAGAAAATCCATCTCCTCGCCTGGCCCGTCGGGAATGACACGACATGATGTGTCGCCGTTGACAGAGAGGCTTGCGTTAATTTCACTGCTTAGCTGATCTCCCGTTGCCAACAACCAATCGTTATAAAAAAGTTTACTCAATTCATTAACAAATGGGCCATGGAATGAAAAGTGAATGTCAGTAATGTTTCGAGGTTTATTCGTTAATGAGATGTTGTCGTCACTAATGTTCATACCACCTGCAAAGGCAATTTCATTGTCTATAACAAGAAGTTTTCGATGATTACGCATATTAAGGTTGATGTTGGGTGGAAACAAACTCGGCGGTATAAACTTTGCTACACAAACCTGTTTTTTTACCAATAAAGTAGATGCTTTAGGCCATGAGTAAAGTTCACCTATTCCATCGACTAACACCCTGACATTGACCCCTCGACCTACTGCCTCTGAAAGCGCATTGATAAATGCTTTACCTATTCTGTCCGTTTTTAAAATGTAAGTAGTAAGTAGAATCTGATTTTTAGCATGCTTAATTGATTCGAGCATCGCTGGATAGGCTTCTTCACCATTATGAAAAATGTTGATGGTATTGCCAAGGGATAGTTCAGAACCTGTAATCTGATAGCCAACTGCTCGGATGCCTTTTTCAAATAGCCCCTTAGATATTGACCTTGATAAGCCTACTTCATAACCAATTTTGAACAGGCGACGGTTTAGATTACGAGCACGTGAGCGAATTCGATTGATTCCAAATAAAAAATAAGTTGCTGGTCCACCAAACGGAATGAATATACAGGCCATGATCCAGCCCAATGCCGAGCGGGTATCTCGTTTGTAGAGTAGGATGTGATAAACGCTGTAGATTGCAGGTCCTAGATGCATTAAGAGCAACAAATATACCAATATTTTGTCCAATTCATGACTCCTTTTAGCATTGCCATATTTATAAATATCTGACTTATACTACAGCGATATTGCGTGCCAAATTAGTTATTAAATAATTGATGTTAATCTATAGACATTCGAGCTAATATTTTTTTGTTTGAGCATAGAAAGGACTTACTAGCCACTTGACTAGCACTTAAATGGTTTATTGAGCTAACAGGCTTTGTTTCGAGAATCGGTGGCGTGAGTTAGTTTTCGTAACGTTATAAGGTTTCTATAAAAATCGTTTGGATTGCTAAACGAGACCTTATCTATTTTAACTACAGATTGAAAATTATGGTCTTCTTGTTAGTCATTATTTATGCGATCCAGTCCATCCCTTGTGCCGTGTTTAAAATAAATCAATATCTCCATTTTTGTTAGTTTCTACGATAATGCCTTCCGCGACTAAATCCTCATAAAAGAAGAGTTGGTTTTTTCCATGGTGTTTAGCATGATACAAAGCTTTATCTGCTCGCCCTACAATGTCGCTCGCCATAGAATGTTGATCGCTAATTAGTGTTGCGCCTAGGCTGATAGTGACCTGTCCAATTTGAGGGAAGACAAAACTCTCAATGGCTTTACGAAATCTTTCAAACATAACTATCGCTTCGTTCTGACCGTTTACTTTTGCGATCACAACAAATTCTTCACCTCCGAAACGGAATAGTAAATCGCTGGGTCTGAAGGTTCTCTTCATTATTTGTGACAGCATTAATAAAACTTCATCACCATAAATATGGCCAAAGACATCATTAATTTTTTTAAAAGAATCAATATCAATCATAGATAACCAATATGTACCATCAATATTAGCATTTCTTTTTTCACTTCCACTGTAATTAGCTGTGTTGTCTGGTGTAAACGCGATTATTTCTTGAATCTTATAGATACTGTCATCGAATGTTTTTCGATTAAGTAAGCCTGTTAGTTTATCTCTCTGATTATCTTCGAGTAATACGTGGAAATTTTCAGAAATACTGAGCAAGCTAGAAATAACGAGATTTTCTGAATCAGATAGTTCATGTTCAAGTGTAACCGTTAAATAGCCTATGGTACGACTAATACCTACGACAGGATAAACGGTAATATATTGATTATCTTTGTTTAATGTATATATTTTGTGCGTTGATTCAATCCATTGTTGAGCATGTTTTATATATTCAGGAACAGGAATATTTTCAATGTGAATCTCTTTTGACTCATCAGTTTTTTTCTTGCCTTCACTAAATTCTGTATCAGAAGTATAGCGAATTAGGCGGCAAGGTTGGTTATAGTCATTAAATTTATAGAGAGAGATATCATTTACATTGAGCATTTCGGCTAATGTTTTCATTAAACTAAACTCAAAAATATCAATGTCTCTAATCGACGTTAAAGTTGCCACTTTTCCTAAAATTATAGGTGTTTTTGAGTTTTTTGAATGACACTGATTCATAGTTAATTTAAGCCTAAAGAAAAATCAGCATAAATAATAACAGGATCTTAATTGATTTTATTATATGGATTGCAGTCAACCGATAAATAATGGGCTTAATTAGAGCAGATTGATTAAAAAGGTGTGAAATCTTATTTCAAGCGGAGTAAATGGTGCATCTGAAAGTCGTGATTTAGTTTTATTGTAGTGGTGATACCGCCTTTTTTAACTGACGATAAAAGTAGCGTTTAAGCAGCCATTATTTGCTTTTTGTAGCTGTTAGTGATTGTAAAATCAATCCCTACAAACAATCACTCTATGTTCAAGAGCGCCGGAACTTTAATTAAATAACTACTCTACAGCCAACATTACCAACCATAAAATCCCTGACAGAGATCAAATCGATATAATGTGATAATGCCAAGAGCTAACCTTCTTTCAGACCCAAAATAGCTTTGTATCTTCCTTGAAAAATATGCCGGCGAATAATGCCGGCATGGTGGTTTAATTAAAAAGTGAAAATTAACTATATCGACGTCTTAGCAAATCATTGAACAAACATAACAGTACATAAAATCCAACCAAAGGCGCCAAGACATAGAGCAGTCCAGTTTCTAGCTGGTGCAAATAAGGTAATGACAGCGCCGTCGCGACGGTAAACCATAAGTAGGCGGTATATAACACCAAGAATAAGAATCCTTCAAAACGATTTAATGTACTTCCGAGAAAAAACAATGGCAGACATAAAGTGGCCACCGCGAGCATGACAGGAATATCAATTTGCATTAACTGTTCACTGGCCAGTAAAGGTGAAGGGGATAACAAACCTGATATACCCAACACTGCTAATATATTAAAAATATTGCTACCGACTACATTCCCAATGGCAATATCGCGTTCGCCCTTAAGCGTGGCGATGATAGAGGTCATAACTTCTGGTAGCGAAGTACCTGCGGCAACGATGGTTAAACCGATGACAACTTCACTGACACCGAATGATGAAGCAATGGTGACTGCGCTTTCAACTAACCACCGGGATCCAAGAATAAGTAACGCTAAGCCCACGATAATAAGCAACACATTTTGCCAAAGAGGGGTCGCTATCTCAGTGGATGACCCGCTTTTATCCATACCTGCTTTTTTACCCTGATAAAACAAAAATACCGTATATAGAATTACTCCTAAAAACAAAATAGCGGCTTCTAATTTGCCAATAGCACCATCTTGAATCATTAACAAGGCAACGACACTGATACCAATCATAATAGGCACATCTTGGCGAATCAGTTGCTGAGAAACCATTAATGGCATCAGTAAGGCTGCAAGTCCCAAGATGAATAGAATATTAAAAATATTACTGCCCACGACGTTGGCTATCGCCAGCTCAGCTTGCCCAGAAAACGCAGCTTTAACACTTACCGCTAATTCTGGTGCGCTGGTACCAAAAGCCACGACCGTTAAACCCACAACTAAAGCAGGAATACCAAAACTGGTTGCCAAACGAGAAGCGCCTTTAACCAATAATTCTGCACCAACGATCAGCAAGATTAACCCTGCCACTAACATTAACCACGTCATTTTATTTGTCCTTAGATAAAGATATAATGCTTAAATTATCATAATTAAGCCCTATTTATTAATTACTTACACCAGTGTTCTACATTTATTTACATAATGGCATCCAGTTTCTTTTGCATCTCTTCTGCAGTTGGACGTAACTGTGAAAGACCTTTACGTAAGCGATGTTGTCCCATCCAAAACACAATAGGTGCAGCAATAAATATTGATGAACTAGTGCCAATCACGATGCCAAATAACATCGGCAACGCAAAACTAGCCACCGCACTTCCTCCTGCGATAGCCATTGGAATCAATGCCAAGAATGTCGTGACCGAGGTAAATACGGTTCTGGTTAATGTTGAGGTAATGCTTTCATTTAGCAATTCCAACATCGGTTTGTCAGGGGTTAGTCGCAGATTTTCACGAACTCGATCAAACACTACCACTTTGTCATTCACTGAATAACCTATTAATGCCAATAGTGCTGCTACGGCAGTTAGGTTGAATTCCACCCCTGTCAGCACAAAAAAACCAATGGTTTTGGTCAAATCCAACGCGATAGTTAATGTGGCGGCTAAAGCAAAGTGGTATTCAAACCGTACCCATAAATACGCCAGCATGCCAAATCCAGCAAAAATAATCGCTAAGATAGTTGCATCATGAAAATCGCCACTGACTTTTGGGCCAACCATTTCAACGCGTGGAAAGTGGGCATCGGGTGATAATTCTTGGACAGCCATTTTGATATTGTCAAGGGATTTGCCGCTGGCAACTTGCTTGACTTCTTCCATTGGCAGGCGAATAAGATAATAGTCATCGTCACCAAATTCTTGAATGGAAGCTTGTCCAAACCCTTTATCTTGCAATGTTTTACGAAGCAGTTCCACGTCTGTGTTGGGTGCTTGAACCTCAATCAAACTACCACCACTAAAGTCAATGCCGTATTTCAAACCAGGTTGAAAAAATAAACCAATCGCTGCCAGTGACAAAATAGCAGATACAGTGATACCAATAAAACGACTGCGCATAAAATTAATTTTGCTATTACTGATGCGATCTAACACTTTTATGCCTGATATTTTCAGTGAAGCTTGTTTTGGCATCTTCTTTATACGCCATTCCATTAACAGTCTTGTAAATGAAATAGAGGTAAACATCGAGGTTATCAAACCAATCGCCATGGCCACGGCAAACCCACGCACTGGACCACTACCAAACATAAACAATAAACTTATTGCGATTAATGAAGTGATATTCGAGTCCAGAATGGTGCTGTAAGCTCTGTTGAATCCGGTATCAAGTGCAGAAAAAGCAGCTTTACCTCGTCGGGTTTCTTCACGAATACGTTCATTGATCAAAATATTGGCATCAACGGCCATACCAATACTTAGAATTATCCCAGCTATACCTGGCAGCGTCAGCGTCGCGCCTAACAGACTTAATACGCCAAAAATCAAACCAATGTTAATAGTCAAACTTAAGCTGGCAATTAATCCCCAGCTGCCATAAATCGCCAGCATAAATAGTAATACCAATATTGCACCGACCACACCTGTAGTGATGCCCATTGAAATAGAATCACTACCTAAATCAGGGCCAACGGTGCGTTCTTCAATTACATTTAAAGGTGCAGGTAAGGCACCAGCACGCAGCAGTAAGGCCAGTTCATTAGCTTCAGCGACGGTGAATGAACCGCTGATTTCACCACGTCCACCGTCTATTACACTACGAATGACAGGGGCAGTAATGACTTTATCATCTAGTACAATTGCTAATTGGCGACCAATATTATTTTTAGTCATTTCACCAAATAGTCTCGCGCCTTCTTTATCCAGCACAAAACTAACCGCGGGTTGGCCATTTTCCTGACTAAATATCAGGTTGGCATCCTTTATGTGTTGCCCTTCGAGTGCCACGCGTTCTTCTAATGAATAGGTTTCACTTTTATTAATACCTTGAGTAAGATTAACGCCCGTCGACTGGGCATTGGTTACCCAATGAAACGTCATTTTAGCCGTAGTGCCAAGTAGAGAACGGATATAGCTCGGATCGTCGACACCAGGGAACTGTACCAGAATAGCGTCATTTCCTTGTTTGGTAATGGTTGGGTCAACTAAACCGCTTTCATTAAGACGTTTCCGTAACACCTTTAAACTATTTTCAACTGCATCTTTAGTCAGTTTTTCACTATGTGCTTTGGTCGGGGTGATAGTCAGTATGTTAGCTTCATCTTCCAATGAAAATAAAGGCAATCCGCCTTTTGAATCTTTAATAAATGGTCGTGTAAGTTGCTTGATAGCGGCTAAGCGATTAGGATCTTTTGGCGAGATAATAAGGTGATTGTTCGTCACAGAAATTGGCTGAATAAAGATTCCTGCCTCACGTAAGCCATCAGTGATCTGTTCTGCTAATTGTTTATGATCGTTTAGCTTTAAGTCAGCGGTATCCACTTGCATCAGCAGGTGAGAACCGCCACTCAAATCAAGACCTAAAGCAAAGGTGTTGTCAGTAAACCAGCTAGGTAGATGTTGGGCTGTCAAGTTAGGTAATACATTAGGCAATGCACTTAGCAGCCCAAAAGTAATAATCAAGCTGAATAATACAGCTCGTGAAAAGAATGAACGCATAAATAATCCTCGAAGATAACTTCGTTGTTAAACAAATAAAGGTTTAGTAAGTGAGGATTATTGGTGTGGAGGCGCTCGGGTAGGTGGTAAAGAACATTTGATGTCATCAATGATAAACAACGTCAAATAATGGAGATCTGCAATATGTAATAATACGGCGACAGCAAGATGTAAAACCGTAGAATGAATCAGCCAGTGCTGTTCTGAATCACCATCACTGCTGTTTGGGGTAGGCAGCTTTTTGATATCCAGCAAAGAACGGAAATGATCGCGATGATTCGCCAAGTTAACTTGGTTAAACTTATTGACAAAACTTGAGTTGCCTGAAATGGTCGTGTGGCGGAAATCTACCCAACCAGTAAAGGTCAGACTATTCAGTAATAACAGTAATACACACAGCTGCCAGTATGAGGCAGGGCGCTGATCGAGCTGCTGTAATGGATAATGTTTCATGAACTAATTCGCAATTAAGTTCGCAAATTGTGAGCCTCGCCAATAAAACAGTCAATATAAATTATTGGTATATCAAGCTACTTTGAAAAAAATTATCTTATGGCATTATTAATGTAAAAACAGCGAGTCGATCGTTGGTATAAATTAAGTGGAATCAAATGAATCTTTCATCTGTTTCCATCTAATCTAATACCTTATTTACTACCCCATATTCTGGCGACCGCATGATCGTTACCTAATAATCCGACGATCATACAAACAAAGCCGCCGGTGAAAAATATAAGGATAGGGAGGAAGCCGGCTAATTGTGATGCTGCTATGGCCGCGATAAGAGAAATGATAGACAGCAAAAAAAATAAGCCACTCATAAATAGAAGAATTTTTCGGTGAGAGGCTTTATAGACATACTCACCGTTACCGGATTCAAAATAATTTAAAATAGGTGAAAATAGTTTTCTCAATGCGGTTTTCATTTTTTTTACTCTTTAATATTAGTTACTCAATTTTATAGTGATCCACTATAAAAGTCAGGTCGATAGGATAAAAATGAGGATAGCGACTGAATAAATTTAATGTAGACAGAATTTATTTTATTGTGATTTTCATCTTTTTAGCCTGCATTAACTCAAAGTAAATTAGGTATTGTGTTTTTCGTAATTAATCTCTTACGTTTAATTTCATAACGCTAAGATTGTCTTAAGTTTTGATCTTTAATATTCGCTTGATCATCATTCCTCGCCAGACAAAAAGGCGATGAACAATGAGTAAACAAAAGGCGCATAATTTATGATAATTGAAAATTCAAAAGTGAACGAGACCACACTTTTAAATAGGGTCCCGCATATAATTCTGCTTTATTGGATCATTAAAATTGCATCGACGACTTTAGGTGAAACGGGAGCGGATATGTTCTCAATGACATTTAACCTTGGATATGGCTTAACGATTGCTTTATTTATGGCAATATTAGTGCTGTTTCTAGTCATAAAATTATCCATGAAAAGATATGACCCTGTGATGTATTGGCTTGTTTTTACGGCCACAGCCATTGTGGGAACCGCGATTTCTGATTTTATTGATAGAACCTTGGGGCTAGGTTATACCGTCGGTGCGATAACGTTATTTAGTTTGCTGCTGGTCGTGTTAGGGTTATGGTACCAACAAGAAAAATCAATCAATGTTGAACATATTAAAACGTTACCAGCAGAATTATATTACTGGTTGGCTTTTTTAGTCGCCAATACCCTAGGTACAGCAGCCGGAGATTTCCTTGCTGATCGATTGGAGATTGGTTTTATGAATAGTGCACTGATTATAGCTGGCTTGCTTATCTTATGTTCTATACTTCATTTTTATACTAAAGTTTCCAGTATATTATTGTTCTGGGCAGCCTTTGTTTTAACTCGACCCTTTGGTGCCACATTTGGTGACTTACTGACTAAAACACCAGAACATGGGGGTGTCGGTCTAGGAACAATTGGTGCCTCGGTCTTTTTTGGCATTATTTTGATTGTAGCGTTAATACGTGAAATAAAAGCTGAACGCTCTAGAAACGTTAATGAATTAGCACTTTAAGAAAATTATATACACTTAAATCTAAGCAGGGTTTAGCTATAAATATGAAAAAAATTAATCCATTAACACTCATTGTTTTGACGGTTATTTTCTTTATCGTTTTCGATAACATCACCTTTTTCCAAGAAGTACTTAAAGTGTATCCACTATCAGGCCTTCAAAGTACTTTATTTATCGCCTCATTGGCAGTTGTTTTCAGCTGTGTAAATATCGTTATTCTGTCTTTACTCTGTTATAAATATACGATTAAGCCGGTATTAATTGTCTTGTTACTGTTGTCAGCTGCTTGTGCCTATTTTATGGATACTTATCATGTCATTATCGATGATGTAATGATTGATAATATTTTAAAAACAGACAGTGGTGAAGCATTCGATTTATTTAGTATCAAACAATTTTCCTATATATTATTTTTAGGCGTTTTACCTGCAATATGGGTCTATAAAGTACCTCTAGCAGAATCAAACTTAAAAAAAGCTGTTTTGTCAAAACTATCACTAATAATCATGTCGCTTATTATTGCTGCAGTAATAATATTATCCCTAGGTGATTTTTATGCCTCATTTCTTCGTGAAAATAAATCACTTAGAAATTATGCCAACCCTTCTTATTACATTTATTCTGTCGGTAAATACGTTGCAAATAAGTATGGATCTGTGAGTGATATATTCACGCCCATTGGCTTAGATGCCAAAATTTCAGCTGTAGATCCACATAGAGAATTAATTGTGTTGGTGGTGGGTGAAACAGCGCGCGCCGATCATTTTTCACTCAATGGTTATGCACAAAAAACTAACCCTAGATTAGAGAAAGAAAACATCATCAACTTTAGTAATGTCTGGTCATGCGGCACATCAACGGCTGTTTCCGTGCCTTGTTTATTTGGTCTTGCAGGTAAGTCAGACTATGACAATAGCAAAGCACAAGACATCGGCAATTTATTAGATATTTCTGAACAGGCAGGCGTTAATGTGCTGTGGCTTGATAATAACTCTAGCTCAAAAGGTGTGGCAGATAGGACGGAATATCAAAGCTATAAAACATCAGAGCTAAACCCCGTGTGTGATGATGAATGTCGTGATATAGGTATGTTGGCTCACCTCCAATCGTATATCGACAGTCACCCAACCGGTGATATCTTTATTATCTTACATCAAATGGGTAACCATGGACCTGCGTATTACAAACGTTACCCGAAAGAATTTGAACACTTCACGCCAACCTGCCAAACAAACCAATTAGAGCAGTGTAGTTCAGAAGAAATCAATAATGCCTATGACAATGCCATTTTATATACAGACTATTTCTTGTTTGAGACTATAAATTTTTTAAAGACGAATGATGACCATTTTGAAGCAATGATGATGTATGTCAGTGACCATGGCGAATCATTGGGTGAAAATGGCCTTTATTTACATGGTTTACCTTACATGTTGGCTCCAGACGCTCAAAAACATGTGCCCATGTTAATGTGGTTGGGTAAAAATGTTGATCAAGAGGAAGTAAATTTTGATCTAATCAAACAAAAAAGTGACCAAAGATTTACACATGATAATGTCTTTCACACTATCTTAGGTTTATTAGAAATTGATACTGAAGTATATGATCCTGATTTAGATTTCGTCTCCCATCATGAATAAGTGAGGGAAATTTTAAAGGAAGAGTGCTTTTTTATATTCAATAAAATTAGATGAAGTATCTTCCATTCATCCTGCTAAATTTGGAATTAGGATTTCGCTTTGACGAGTTGCTTGAGCTCTTCGATTTGCGCGGATAAGTCTTCAATGGTGACGTCATTTTTATGTGCTTCTTGATACTCTTCGGCACGTTCCTGTTCCATCACATTTACAACGATGCCGATCAACATATTCAGAAATGCAAACGTATTAAGAAAGATAAATATGAGATAAAAAATCCAGCTAAATGGATACACCTCCATGGTTTCATACATGACATCTGTCCAGTCCTCGAAAGTCATCACTCGGAACAGAGTAAGCATGGAAACAGCGATATCACCCCATAAAAATTCATTGACCTCTTCAAATAAGGTAGTACCAACCGCTGCAAAAATATAAACGATGATAAACATCATTAATGCAACATAGCCAAGTTGTGGCAGGGCTTTGAGCAAGGAATTAAGTAGGTGACGTAATTCCGGAATCACCGACACCATCCGTAACACACGAAAGATGCGAATCAGCCGAGCAACATAAGCAAGCTCACTATCACTAACTGGAATCAAACTTACCGTGACGATAATCGTGTCAAACACATTCCAGCCGCTTTTGAAAAAATCTCGTTTATTGGATTCAGCCAGAAATCGAACGCTGATTTCAATCACAAAAAATATTGTAATCGCATAATCAAGCCAATCGACTAAACGTAATATTTGGAGCGGAATTTCATAAGTTTTGACACCTGTTACCATGGCAGAAAACAAAATAACACTCACTACGACAATTTCGAATAAACGGTTTTGTCGCAAGTGCATTAGCTTGTTTTGAAAAGATAGGGGAGAAGGAACTATTGTTTGCATTTAAGGCGGCCAAATAGTAAATCAAAGCCGCGATTATAGTCGGAATCTTTAAGGGGACAAAGCCATTTAACTGAATGGCCCTCAGAATGTATTAAGTTATTATCAGTAAGATTTTTGAATAAGGTCTGAATACCCTTTTTGTTAATATAAGAATCAACAATCTTGACGCTATTGATTGCTTGTAAATACCAGATATTTGATACAGCGCACATGGCTATGGAGTCTTGGGGGAATATAGTGATGATTATATTTTTGATCTCGAGCATCAATAGTTCAAATCAACCTATAGATAAATGATTCTCAATGGATTGCTTTGTCATATATCGCAAGGTCGGCTTTAAAACCACATGCGTACGCCCAGTACAAGACCAAACTCCGAATCATCTTTACCTTGAGCCTCCACTATATCGGCAGTTTCTCCAAAAGACTGTTGCCAATAACCACCAATGTAGGGGGCAAACTCTCGACTTAGCTCATAACGGTAACGAAGCCCTAGTCTCACACTATTGAGTCCACTCGGCCTGTCGTATTCAAGTGCATCCGTTAGGGCCGCGGCTACTTCAAGTCTGGGTTGTAAATAGGATACTTGGCTTAGACGCAGATCGTACTCAGCTTCTAGGCTTGCAGCTATGTCGCCATCTTCATTAATCGTTAATGAATTATCCATCTCAAAACGGTAGGGTGCCAGTCCAAACAGGCTGACCACGCCGTAGTGTTCACGATTTATATCTGAGTCCATAGACCCGCGTAAGCCAAGGCCAGCTTGAATTTCCCAAAAAGGAGAAATCAACTTACTGACAAGAGCTTCAGTCTTTTCAAGATCAGTAGGTTCGCCATCATTTAACTGGTTTTCACCTTCACTCTTGAAATACACGCGGTGCTCATCGCCTCCGTACCAAGCGAGCATATCCCAAGTTGCGACATTATCCCCGTTGTCTGTTTGACTCATTTCTAAGCGGTCAACCATTAGCTGACCGGTCAGCATCGATTCCATAGGGCTAGGCCAGTCATCTTGGGCATGCTGAGCAAATAATACTGAGGAAAAGCAGAAGGCAGAGCATCCAATTAATATTTTTACTATATTCATCAAATCACCCAATTAAATAACGGAAACAACGCGAAACATACCTGCCTCCATGTGGTAAAGCAGGTGACAGTGGAATGCCCAACTTCCCGGAGCATCAGCGCTAATTTGTAAAGAAACAACTTCATTTGGTTTCAGGCTAATCGTGTGTTTACGTGGCCTTGGATTTTGTCCATTTTCGAGTTCCATCCACATGCCATGCAAGTGAATGGGGTGTTCCATCATTGTATCGTTAACGAGAATCAGTCGTAGCCTTTCACCATGGTTAAACACAATTGGGCCATCTACTTCATCAAATTTTACACCATCAAATGACCACATATACCTCTCCATATTACCAGTCAGATGTAATTCGATTTGACGTTGTGGCTCTCTCTCATCGGGCCATGGATGCGCGCCAATTAGGTCGCCATACACTAAAACGCGATGCGTAACATTTTCTAGTCCGATACCCGGCTCGTTTAAACGACTTATAGGATTTTCAGCAGTCATCGAGTTGCCAGGGCCATATCCCTCTTTTGTATGCTTAATTGAGATAATCGGGGCTGTAGGTCGGTTTGACGTCATACCCTGTTCTGAGGGAATCATGCCTTGATCAGAATTAGAGTCGATCTTCATTTGAGAGGTATCATGGCTCATCGCCATACCGTCCATAGCCGGTTCCATATCCATATTACTCATGTCATGGTTCATGCCTTTCATGCCACCTGGGTCATGGTTCACGTCTTTTATGTTACCCGCTTCATGATTCATGCCTTCCATAGTGGCTGTGCCATGGCTCATACCTTCCATACCACCCATGTCTTCCATGCCCCTTTCAGGCGTAGGTCTTAGCTTAGGAACTTCAGCTTGCTGGCCTATTTCTGTGGCGAGAGTGCCACGCACATAACCGCTTCGGTCCATGCTTTCAGCAAAGAACGTGTATGGTCGGCTGTCTTTAGGCTGAATGATGACATCATACGTTTCTGCAACACCGATGCGGAACTCATCGACCACTATAGGCTTGACTGGCTGGCCATCAGCTGCGACTACAATCATTTCAAGCCCCGGTATTCGAAAATCAAAAAAGCTCATGGCTGAGCCATTAATGATTCTCAACCGCACCTTTTCTCCTGGCTTATATAATGCTGTCCAGTTGGTTGCACTATCTCTACCATTCAGTAAATAAGTATAGGTTGATGCCGTAACGTCGAGAATATCTCTGCTGCTCATTCGCATACTTTCCCACATGCCTCGCTGTTTCCATGTTTCAGCTAACCCCTGTTTCTTAATATCTTCAAAGGTATCGGAGATAGTACGTTGTTGATAATTGTAGTAGCCTTCAGAAAGTTTTAAATTTCGGTACACCTGATGAGGATCTTCAAAAGTCCAGTCACTCAGCAGAATAACATGTTCGCGATCAGCGCCAATATCACCATCGGCAGGGTCGATAACTAAAGGCCCAAGGTGTCCAATTTGCTCTTGAAAACCCGAGTGACTGTGATACCAATATGTACCATTTTGTGCGACATCAAACTGGTAATTAAACGTTTCCCCCGACTTTATTCCCGGAAAACTTATGCCGGGTACACCGTCCATATTTTCAGGAAGAATGATCCCATGCCAATGAATTGAGGTATCGGTCTTTAGGGCGTTTGTTACATTGATTTGAGCTCTTTGCCCTTCTCGAAGTCGAATAAGTGGACCTGGCATTGAGCCGTTGAGCGTAATGGGAAATGCGGACTTACCCGCAACATTCATAGGCAACTGTTCAACTAATAAGTCGATGGCTGCATTGCTATGGATGAGTGCACCATAACTGTGTCCCAGAGGTGTCGCCCAAGCAGGTGCTAACTTTGCCAATATAAGTGCAGAGCTCAGACCTAAGGCTGATGTTATAAATTTCCGACGACTTGATGGCACTGTTTTCGTCATAACTGCTGTCTCCAAACATGCAAATTTAATGAAGGTTAATGATATTATATAGTACCCCAAGAAATTCATACAACAAATTCTGAAGACTTATTTCAATAGCCTTATGATGAACTAAATATTGGAGTAATTATATGAGTAAAAAGCGAACAAAATATACTGCTGAG
>Ga0209491_10002658_pt1 | contig 31336 bp, 33 predicted proteins | sample BON02_FD_187213 | JGI IMG/M metagenome (GOLD analysis project Ga0209491, IMG submission 187213) | Freshwater microbial communities from Lake Bonney liftoff mats and glacier meltwater in Antarctica - BON-02 (SPAdes) (version 2) | ecosystem: Environmental > Aquatic > Freshwater > Ice > Glacier...
CCACAAGCCCAATCACTGAAAACCCATCACTCATCACAAGGCGTCAACACCATGAATATGAACGAACAAGCCGTCTTCAGCGGTACCCGCACCGACGCCGCCTAGCTGGACGCCCACTGGATGCCCTATAGCGGCAACCGCAACTTCAAAGCCAACCCGCGCATGATCGTGAGCGGCCAAGGCGCCTACTACACCGACGGCAACGGTCGACAGATTTTTGACGGCCTGTCAGGTCTGTGGTGTTGCGGCCTGGGCCATGCCCGAGCCGAGTGTCGGGCCGAGTTGATCGAGGCTGTCAGCCGCCAAATTGCCAAACTCGATTACGCGCCCGCATTTCAATTCGGCCACCCCTCGTCGTTTGAGTTGGCCAACCGCATCAAGGAGCCACACCCGACGGACTCGACTACCTGCAACGGCTTCGCGAGATCTGCACCGCGAACAACATCCTGCTGATCTTTGACGAGGTGATCACCGGCTTTGGCCGCGCCGGAGCCCTACTCTCCTCGCCACCGCCATCAACCTCGCGGCACCACTGTTCATGACGCTGTTTGCTGCACTCTTCATGGCCGACCGGGTGCGCGGTGCGCGTTGGCGCCGGGTTTTTGGGGCTGATGTTGGTGATCCAGCCGCGCGCCGAGGGCTTCAACTACTACGCACTGGTCTGCCTGGTCGGCACGCTGTTCCATGCGGCGCGCGACCTGCAACGCAATAGCCAAAACTCGTGCTATCGCTGACGCTTAAGCGATGTGCTGCCGGTCAACGCCCGACCACTGACCAGCCCGCGTGAAGGTTGACTTTATTGTTTTCGTACTCCCACGCCGTGCCGCAACGGTCACAGCGGTAGCTGGTGACGGTAACCAAGCCATGGTTGCGCTTTTCTTGCCGGTTGTTGCCCTGCACCAGCTCGGGGTGCCCGGGCGCGCGCCGCCAGTTACGCTGGATACCGGTGCACGACTCGCACAGCGTCATCTTTTTTAATTCGTTTTGGCGATTCGGGTCTTCAGTCATGTGCTGCTTTCGATCTTGTTGGAAAGCAGAGTTATTGGTGTCTGACCTCAATAACTCTGCCAGCTTTTTTTCTTATTTTCTAGGCCGATGCAATGCACACAGTTTGTTGCCATCAGGGTCACGCACATAGGACAGGTAGAGCTTGCCGCCCGGTCCATCGCGCCAGCCGGGCGGGTCTTCACAGGTGGTGCCACCGTTGGCAACGCCTGCTGCATGGAAGGCATCGGCTTGCTCGGCTGACTGCATGGTGAAACCAATCGTGGCGCCATTGGCGCAAGTAGCTGGCTCGCCGTTGATGGGCGTGGTGATGCCAAATGAGCCAGCGGGGCTGCGGTAGAAATAGCGGTTTTTATTGGCAACCCCCGGGCCTATGCCCAGCGTGCCCAGCAGCGCGTCGTAAAACTTTTTTGAGACCTCAAGATCATTCACACCGACCATTACATGACTAAACATCGCTTTGTCCTTTTAAAATTTTTTGAGAGGGACGGGAATGGTAATTGATGTGGAGAGAACTTTCTTTTCGAGGGCGACGCAGCTTGGGCGAAAGCTGTACCTCAAGGCAGTCTCAAGCCACGCAAACGTAGATGCACGGCGTCCTCGCACTAGGCGGTAGCACGCGGCCAGATCAACCCGCAGCTGCCACTCTTGGTCGCTAACTACTTTTTTGAAGGAGGCGATGTTCATGATGTGGTTTTAAAAAATCAGGTGAGCAGACTTTAATCGAACCTGACGCCAGACGCTTACCGCGGCCGAACCATGCGGAACAGCTGCTCTGGCCCGATGGTGAAGTAGTCCCCCGGCCCGCCGCCGCGCAGCAGATGGGAGGCAGCGGCCGTGTCGTACACGCCGTCTTTCAGCAGCGCCTTGGCAATGTGCACAGCCACCACCTCGCCCAGCACCAGCCAGGTGTCCACCTTGCTGCCGTCAGCGCCTGCTAATTGCAGCACCTGCGTGCGGCGGCATTCAAACGAGACCGGACTTTCCAGTACACGCGGCACCGCAATCACGCACGAAGGTACGGGCGTCAAACCCGCAAGCTCAAACTCATTGACCTCGGGCGGCACGGTGGCGCAGGTCTGGTTCATGGCCTCTGCCAGCGCACGCGTGGTCAGGTTCCAGGCGAACTCGCCCGTCTCTTGAATGTTGCGCACTGAGTCCTTGTAGCCAATGCTGGCAAAGCCGACGATGGGCGGCGTGTAGTTGAAGGCGTTGAAAAAACTGTAGGGCGCCAGGTTCAGCGCGCCGGCTGCATTGCGCGAAGAAATCCAGCCGATCGGGCGCGGCCCGACGATGGCGTTGAAGGGGTCGTACGGCAGGCGGTGGCCGTCTTTGGGTTCGTAAAAGTGAATGGTGTCGGGCAAGGGCAACTCCGCAGTGAATGGAGGTGTTGACGATACCCGAAACCGCCCGCCGGGTGGTCGCCCACTTGCTAAGATGACACAGCCCTTTGCAGCGCAGCACGGAAGTCCTGCCCACCCCCAACTTCAAACACCCATGAACTCTTTACCCCCTGCCCCTTTCACCGACGCGGCAGACACCTGAAAAAGTGTTATCCCATTGGTTTTGAACCACGCCCCGCGTCAGGTAGTACGGCCGTTCACCAGCTGGCCGAGCAGAAGCAGGTCCAGCTTTTACTTCACCGACGAGAAGGCGGTCGGGGTGAGGAAGTAGTTGGCAACGTTGGCGTTGATCGGGCCGTCAGACTCAGACTCGGCGCGCACCTTCAGCCACTCGGGGTCGGTGACGAATTTGGACCACTTCGCCTCACGCTCGGCCAGCGATTCCCAGGCCAGCAGATAGGTGAGGTCGTTGGCGGATTCGCCGACCAGCGTGGTCCAGAACCCGGCCTGGCGGATGCCGTGGCGCTCCCAGATACGCAGCGTATGGTCCTGGAAGCGCGCCAGCAGGTTGGGCAGGCGACCGGGCAAGGTGCGGTAGATACGCAGTTCGTAGATCATTGGTTTACTCCTGATGGGCGTGCGGGGCTATCGTGCGTGGCGTGTGACAGACGCGCAACCGGATGACCGAGGGGCGGACGGCTATGCATATGGTGGTGATCGGTGCAGGCGGCGAAGTAATCAGCGCTTGATTGCCAGGAACGGAACCTGAGTCATCAGCCGGTTCTCCTGCGATTCAAGCGCGCCTAGTTTGGCGCTTTCCACCGTGTAGGCGAGCCACTCGGGATCAGACCACAGTACGGCGCGGCGCGCCTCGCGGTCAGCTGCATTCTCATACACCCAGATGTGCAGGTACTCGTTGACGTTGCCGGTCTCAGTAGTCATGAACGCGAGTGGTGCCCCCAGCACGCGGGTCTGCGGCACTTTGCCGAGTTTGTCGTAGAGCGCGAGATGGGCTTTGATCGTGCCGGGGCGGCAGCGATAGGTGCGAACGTCAAGCAGCATGAATGTCTCCAGATGGGTTGGGTAGCAAGTTGATCAAGCTGCGGGCTGTGGCCGCAGCACAAGGGGCGAAAAACCTCTCGTCAGCATGAAAGGTATCAGCATGGGCAAACTCAGACGTTCATCACCGTCACCGAGCGCACGTTGAGATAGGCCTCCAGCGCTTCGGGTCCGCCCTCGGAGCCGTAGCCTGAATCCTTGATGCCGCCGAACGGCATTTCGGCCGAAGGCATGGCGGGCATATTGATCCACAGCATGCCGGCTTCGACGCGGCGCGCCAGCAGATCGGCATTCTTCAGCGAGCGCGTGAAGGCATAGCCGGCCAGACCGAAGGGCAGACGGTTCGCCTCCAAAATGGCTTCATCCAGCGTGTTAAAGCTCTGGATGGCGGCCACCGGCCCGAAGGGCTCGTCGTTGAGTATTTTGGCGCCCTGCGGCACGTCGGCCAGTACGGTGGGCTGCCAGAAATTGCCCGACTCGCCGATGCGCATGCCACCGGCCAGCAGCGTGGCGCCACGCTCGAGCGCGTCCTGGGTGAGCGCGGCCATAGCGGTGATTCTGCGTGGGTTGGCCAGCGGCCCCATCTGGGTTCCCTCGCTCAAGCCGTCGCCGACGATCAAGCCTTTAGCGTGCGCAGCCATGGCCGCGGCGAAGGCCTTGGCAATGCTTTCGTGCACCAGAAAACGGGTGGGCGAAATGCAGACTTGACCGGCGTTGCGGAACTTAGCGCCGCCTGCGGTTTTGACGGCCAGCGCCACGTCCGCGTCCTCGGCCACGATCACTGGCGCATGGCCACCGAGCTCCATGGTGCAGCGCTTCATATGCTGGCCGGCCATCGCGGCCAGTTGCTTGCCGACCGGCGTGGAGCCCGTGAAAGTAATCTTGCGTATCACCGGATGAGCAATCAAATAGCTCGAAATCTCGGCCGGATTGCCATACACCAGGCCCAGCACGCCGGGCGGCAGGCCGGCGTCGGCAAAGGCCCGGATCAGCGCCGCCGGCGCGGCCGGGGTTTCCTCGGCGGCCTTGACCAGAATCGAACAGCCGGCCGCCAGCGCCGGGCCGATCTTGCGCACCACTTGGTTGATCGGAAAATTCCACGGCGTGAACGCAGCCACTGGCCCGACCGGGTCTTTCAGCACCATCTGGCGCATTGCAAGACTGGTGCGCGAGGGTACGATACGCCCATAGACACGAAAGCCCTCTTCGGCAAACCACTCGAGCAGATCGGCCGCGGCCATGGCCTCGCCCTTGGCCTCGATCAGCGGCTTGCCCTGCTCCTGGGTCAGCACTTGCGCGATGTCGGTCGCGCGCTCGCGCATCAGGCCCGCGGCCCTGCGCATGATCTTGCTGCGCTCGGCAGGAGTCATGTCGCGCCAGGTCTCGAAGCCTTTTTGTGCGGCTTGCAGCGCCTGGTCTAGCTCGGCCTTGCCGGCATGCGCAACGCGACCAATCTGCTGGCCCGTGGCGGGGTTGAGCACGGCCAGCGTGCGGCCGTCACTGGCGTCCAGCCAAGCGCCGTTGATGAAGAGTTGGGTGTCGGGATAGGTCATGGAAAGTTTCTTTTGCCAGGGGCTGTTGTTAATGGTGTTTGCTATTGTCGAGTTTATAGGCATTGGCGGGTTCTGTCGCATGTCATCGTGTTTTTCCTAGGGACCCTCTGCATAACTCTGGCGAGGCTGTGGCGTGCGGATCGGGAAGGGTCGCAAGGCGTCTTTTTGCAGCCAATAGCACGGCTATTGGTAAGAAAAACAACGCAGTGGACCGCCCGAGCCCGCACGATCACAGACCGCAGGGAGTTATGCAGAGGGTCCCTAGTGAAACTAAAAACAGTCCGGCGAAAGCGCGTTGTTCACGACCATGATCGCGCGGTCGATCTCCGCTTCGGTGTTGTAGACATGTGGTGTCAACCGGATGTAGCTGCCGCGCGGCGCGGCTTTGACCCCCGTCGCGTTCAGCACCGCCGCCGCCTTTTCCGCGTCGTCCACCTTCACACAAACGAGCGATGCTCCGGGTTGCGGCAGTTCGAGACCGCGCGCTAGGCGGTCGGCCAGCGATTTTGCGTAGGCGAGCGTGCCATCCTCCTGCCATTGGACAATCAATTCGAGTGCCGGGATCGCGCCAACCCAGGCATGCCAGGCCAGTGACACATCGAAGCGCGACGCATTCGGCGCGAGCGTGAGCGGTCCGCCGTAGGAGCGAGCGAGCGAGCGCCAGTTCGCCAAGTAGGGAATCGTTTCGTCCCAGCGGTCGCGCCGGACATAGAGGAAGGCAACACCGCGTGGGAGCAGCAGGTGTTTGTACCCATGACAGACCAAATAATCGATGCCAGTAATGTGGCCCTTCAGCGAAACAAAGGGGGTGGCGTGGGTTGAATCGACCAGTACTTTCGCGCCATGTTTTTGCGCGGCGGCGATGATCGGACCCAGATCGGCCGTTTCACCGGATTGCGCCCGTGTCAGGCTGAGCGCAACGAGCGTGGTCGATGCTCGGATCTGCGACGCAAGATCACAGTATGACACCTCCCGCACGGTCGCTTTTCGACCTTCGGCCGCAGCGAAAAATGGCGCCGCCAGTGAGGTGAATTCCTCCTGCGGGAGCAACACCTCAGCGCCTTCTGGAATCGAGGCGGCGATCAGGCCAACTCCGACGGAAACCGATGGTACCAACGCAATTTCATCGGCCGATGCGCCGATGATCCGGGCAAAGAGTTCCCGTCCTCGCTCGCCGGCCGGTTCCCAGTCGCGAATGAAATCCGCCTTTCCGCTCTGCCATCCCCGAAGCGCCGCCATCGACACCTCGATCGCCGGCCGTGGGGCGAGACCATACGTGCCGGCGTCGAGATAAATCACATCCGGGTCCGGGTCGAAGAGATGGCGGGCGTTTCGGGCAGACATGTGGGAGCTCCTCTTGCGTCGCGTGGCGATAGAAACGGCGCCATGGGTTCGCATTGTATCGGTGCGCGATACCAGCGATGACAGGGCTCTGCGCTGGCGCCCGAAAACCAATTCTTGGTGCCTACGACTGGTCTTATTGTTGTTGATTGTGCCCACTGAAACACATCAGTTCAGAGATGCGCGACGCAATCTCGCGCACATGCTCCTCGACGTACTCAATACTGGGGCTTTGTGGTCGATCTAGGCGCTCGATATACGGCACCGTGAGCGCTGCAATCACTTCCTGATTAATGCCAAATACCGGCCGTGAAATATCGATTGCGCCGCGTAAGCGTCGGCTCGGCCAAGTGATAGCCGCGCTCTTTCTTGCGGTTTCCAATTGACGCAGGAGTTGCGCCGCGTCGATCTCAAGTTCTCCATAGACGCGTATCTGGGCCGCAATCATTCGGGTGCGTTCGGCTTCGTCGCTAAAAGCCAGCAAGATCGTCCCCGAGGCGGAATCGCTCAGTTTTCCCAAAGCCCCGACCTTGGCACCCAACGTCAACGGCCCCGGGCTGTCGACCTGTGCCACGACCATGATCCGGCCATCGTGGTAGACGCTCAGGTGGCACGACTGGTAAGCGCGTCCGGCGAGTTCGCGCATCAATGGCGTCGCGGTCGCGACCAGCGACTTCAGCGGTTGCTGGCGATGCGACAACTCCAGCATCTTCATGGTCAGGCTGTACCGGTCGTTCTCGTTGATAGCGACGTAACCCCTTTGCTGCAAGGTCAAGACCATGCGGAATATCTCGCTCACGGTTCGTTCCATGGCCTTGGCCAGTTCGTTCAACGTGAGCCCGCGCGCCGCGTCAGCCAGCACCTCCAGGATGTCCAATCCTTTGCCAAGCGCTGGCGCGGCGTACTTCTGAGGTGTAGCGGAAGTTGGCATTGAAATCACTCCTTAAATTCGCCAGTAAAAAATCTTTTTATTAGCGACTAATATTTTAGCTATTTTTTTCCTTTAAATTGGTTTTATTCAGTGCACATGCTGCATCACTAGGGTTTGTACCACCTATAAAAAAAATATTTAATCATATAGTTTGGAAGCAACAGTTAATTTGAAATATATTTTCATACTTAAAATGGCGTACAAGTTTCAATTCAGGGATGTTTTTGCCCAGCAAGACGCCATCGTCGATGGCTTGGTGTTGACCCTGCAACTGAGTGCCGGCACCATCTTCTTCGGGTTTGTCATCGGCACACTGGTGGCCACGCTGCTTGTGTATGCAAAGCCTTGGGCACGTGGAGCGGCACATGCTTACGTCGAGGTGATCAGAAACACCCCCTTGATCGTTCAGTTGTTTCTGATCTTTTTCGGACTACCAGCGATCGGCATAAAGCTGGACGTGATTACGGCAAGTGTCATCGCGCTAACCATCAATCTGACGGCCTACACCGCCGAGATCGTCCGAGCCGGAATCGAGAGCATTCCCAAATCACAAATTGAAACCGGTATTTCGCTGGGTCTGACCGGACCGCAGGTGTTCAGGCATGTCGTGTTTTTGCCAGCGCTCAAGAACGTCTACCCATCGCTGACCAGCCAATTTGTATTAATGATGCTCGCGACAAGTGTAGTATCGCAAATTTCGACCGCCGAGCTGTTTCATGTCGGCTCCATCATCCAGTCAAGAACCTTCCGGGACTTTGAGGTCTATAGCGTCATCGCCGTTCTGTATCTTTGTCTGTCATTGTTGCTGCGCGGCGGATTCAGCATCTGCTACCGGATCTTTTTTCGCAAATCATGATTCGCGAACTCGCATTTCAGGATGTTCTGTACTTGGTTCTGGCGATGCGTTGGACCATTGTCCTGACCTTGTTGGCCTTGAGCGGCGGGGGCGTGATCGGCTTGCTGATCGCTGCCTGTGGTGCATCCAGACATGTGGCCTTGCGCACCTTTGCCCGGGCCTACGTCGGCACGGTGCAAGGTATTCCGTTGCTGGCCTGGTTGTTCATTTTTTATTTCGGACTCTCGATCGTCGGCTACAACTTGCCGCCCTGGATCGCGGCCACGATCGGTTTCTCGATATACGCCGGCGCGTTTCTCGGTGAAATCTGGCGCGGGGCGCTGATTTCGATCCCGAAGACACAGTGGGAAGCAGCGCTCGCGATCGGACTAACCTACATCGAGCAGTTGCGCTACGTGATTATCCCGCAAGCTATCCGGGTTGCCATACCACCGACGGTGGGATTCATGGTGCAGTTGATCAAGAACACCTCGCTCGCGGCGGTGATCGGCTTTGTTGAATTGACCCGAGAGGGGCAGCTAACAACTGCCGCGACGTTCCAGCCTTTTGCCGTCTACCTGATCGTTGCGGCACTCTATTTTTCTCTATGTTATCCGCTCACGCGATACAGCAGAGCACTCGAAAGGAAGCGCCGTGTCGTTCATTGAACTGAAGTCCGTAGTCAAACGCTATGGGAAACACACGGTACTGCAGGACGTCGACCTGGAGGTCGAAAAAGGCGAAATCATCGCCATCATCGGGCGCTCGGGTTCTGGCAAAAGCACGCTGTTGCGTTGCATCAACGGCTTGGAGCCGGTTCAGGGCGGCGAGGTCTGGGTCGACGGCGTCGCCGTGCACGACCCATCCGCCGACCTGCGCGAGCTACGCGCCCGGGTGGGTATCGTATTCCAGAGTTTCAACCTGTTTCCGCACCTGACGGTGGAACGCAACATCACGCTGGGCCCGATGATTGTGAAGGGCATGACCGCCGACAAAGCCGCAACGCTGGCGCGTGAAGTACTAAAAAAGGTGGGGCTGGAAGAAAAGATCAAGGCCTACGCCGATGAGCTGTCCGGAGGCCAGCAACAACGTGTTGCCATTGCACGATCTCTGGCGATGTCGCCCAGCATCATGTTGTTTGACGAAATCACCTCGGCGCTAGATCCCGAGTTGGTGGGCGAGGTCCTGCTGGTTCTCGAGGCAATGGCGCGTGATGGCATGACCATGCTCTTGGTCACGCACGAAATGAACTTTGCGCGTCGGGTTGCGAACCGCGTGGTTTTCATGAATCAGGGAAAAGTATGGGAGCAGGGGCCAGCGAAGGATTTCTTCGCATCCCCGAAGACTGATGAGTTAAGGAGTTTTCTGAGTTCTGTTCTTCACTAGGAGTCTACTATGTTCAAGGAGTCCATTATGTTCAAGAAATATTTTCGAATCATGGCGATCCTGGCGTTGTGCCTGGGCAGTGCCACGGCGTACGCGGATAAGTTTGCAAACATTCTTTCCAAGGGCGTCGTTCGGGTCGTGGTCTTCGCCGACGTGCCACCATTCAGCTCAAACAACGCCAAGCGGGAGTTGGAAGGTTTCGACATTGACCTCGCCAAGATGATTGCAGCAGGCCTCGGAGTGAAGCTTGAACTGGTTCCGGCCACGGCGGCCAACCGGATTCCCTATCTGCTCACCGACCGGGCGGATATCAATGTTGCAGCGATGTCCGTCACCTCCGAGCGCGCCAAGCAGGTGATGTACAGCGCGCCCTACGCGGACACCTCATTGGCGGTCTACGGCCCCAAGGCCACTATAGTGAAGTCGGCGGCTGATATCGCCAGACTCAAGACCAGCGTGGCCAAGGGCACCACCGAAGACATCGTCCTGACCTCCCTCAATCCGAACGCCGACATCATGCGCATGGAAGACAACGCCACCGCTGTCCAGGCCTACCTGTCGGGTCAATCGCAGTTGCTCGCGGCCAATTCCGTGGTGGTGGTCGACCTTGCCAAGAAGAATCCGACCAAGGAGTTTGATTTCAAGTTTGCGCTGCGCCGCGCGCCCGCGCATGTCACGGTCAAGCTCGGTGAACACAATCTGTTGCGCTGGCTCGACACCTTCATTTTTCAGAGCACGCTCAATGGCGAACTCAACAAGCTCCATGTGAAATGGCTGGGCGGCCCGATGACGGCGCCACTGCCGGCCTTGTAAGGCAGGCATCTCGACGACAGCGGCAGCCCCAGCTTGTCCAGGCACGATTTCAGCATCGAGGAATTCTCCGATCGTCGGCGCCGCGTGCGCGCCGCGATGGAGCGCGCCGGACTCGACTGGCTGATTTTGATTCATCCAGTATCAATTCATTGGCTGACCGGATCGGACGCTAAGAGTTATCAGGAATTCCAGTGCCTGCTGCTGGCGGCAGAACCCAGGCCGCTGATCATCCTGACGCGCGAGGGTGAACGCAACGAGGTTGAGAGCGATGCCTTGGTTGACGAGATTTACACCTATGGCGGCGGTGAAAACGAAGACCCCATAGCCGCCTTTGTGAAACTGGCCCTTGCGCATCGCTTGTCAGATTCCCGGGTTGGCATGGAGGTGCCGGCCTATTACCTGCACCCACACGATTACTTGAGAATTAAACAGTGGTTGGGTGAGGCCCTGCGCGCCGAGCCGACCAACCTGGTGCACGACCTCAAGCTCGTAAAGTCCCCGACTGAGTTGGGCTACATCCGAGCGGCTAGCCGCAAGGCCGATGGTGCCATGGCGGTCCTCGCGGCTTCCTTGGGCCAAGGGCGCAGCGAACTGGCGCTCGCTGGCAAGGTGCTTGAATCGCTGTTTGCGGCAGGTAGCGGCCTTGCCGCCAGCCCGATCAATCTGGTGTCGGGTGAGCGCTCCTGTTTCAGCCACGGCGCGCCCACGGAGCGCTTGTTGCGCCAGGGCGATTTCGGCAACGTGGAGTTTGGCGCAACGCATCGACGCTATACCTCGACGATCGGGCGCCAGTTCAGCATCGGTGCGCCGACAAGCCGGATGCTTGAACTGCATGATCTGGTGCGTCGCGCCTGCGACGCGTGCATCGCGGAAATCCGCGACGGCGTTCCCGCCACGCGACCCCACGAAGCCGCCAAGCGGGTGATCGCGCAAGCAGGCATGGATCGTTTTCGTGTCCATACGTCTGGCTACGGACTGGCGCCGGGTTTTCCGCCAACCTGGGGTGAGCCCCTGCACATGATCGGTGCCAGCGGATACACGCTGCGCGCCGGCATGGTCCTAAGCGTGGAGCCTCCAGTGTTCATCGGCGAGGAGCGTCTCGGCGCGCGCATCATTGACAACGTCGTCGTGACGCGTGACGGCGCCGAGTTGCTTTCGCGGTTCAGTCGCGACTTGATCGTGGTGGACTAAGCATGGAATATGCCGCGTCTTCCCGGCATAGCTGCAGGTTTACCTGTGACTGTAGGTGGAGGAATCGTAGGTTTTTCTGATTTTTGTTTTTCACTAGGAGTAAATCATGTTTAAAAAGTCGGCTCGTTTCTTGTCCGTCCTCGTGTTGTCTCTCGGCTTCTTGAATGCCGCGTGGGCTGACCGCTTCGAGGATATTATTTCGAAAGGCGTCATACGCATTGGGGTACCGCTGGATGTGCCGCCCTTCGGTTCACAAAACGTCAATCGTCAGGCAGAGGGCTTTGACGTTGACATGGCCAACATGGTTGCCAAGGCTCTGGGGGTCAAGTTGGAGCTGACGCAAGTCACCGGCGCCAACCGCTTGCCGTTCTTGCTCACGGACAAGGTTGACGTGGTGATTTCGGTCATGGGACTGACCCCCGAGCGCGCCAAACAAATCATGTTTACGGCACCCTATGCCAATACCTCGCTGGCTGTCTATGGTCCGAAGAACATCTCGGTCAAGTCCGCGGCGGACCTGGGAAAATACAAGGTTGCCGCGGCTAAAGGGACGACCCAGGAACTGGCCCTGTCTACAGCCAATCCAAAGGCCAATATGATGCGTACCGAGGACGACGCGACCGCCGCCGCAGCCTACCTGTCCGGACAGGCGGAATTGTTCTCGACCAACAGCATCGTCGCGATCGATCTGGCCAAAAAGAATCCCAAGAAAGAGTTCGATCTGAAATTCAATATCCGCCAAAGTCCGGCCCACATGGGCGTAAAAATGGGTGAACACAACCTGGTGCGCTGGCTCGACTCGTTCATCTTCTTCAACACGATGAACACCGAGCTGGACAAGTTGCACCTGAAGTGGCTTGGACGGTCAATGGACGCCATGCAGCCGCTGTGATGCGAGCGCCAGTACAACCGGAAGTGCGCTGGGACCGGATGACGGCCCCGGCGCTGCGCAAGGCCGCGCGGCGCAAGACGGTGATCATCATCCCGCTGGGCGCCACGGAGCAACACGGGCCGCATCTGCCGACCCAGGTTGACTGGAGACTTGCCTACGAAGTGTCGCTGCGCGCGGCACGCCTGATGGACGGCCGACAGACGGCGCTTGTCACGCCTGCCATTCCGTTTGGCATGTCAGAACATCACATGTCGCTGGGCGGTACGTTGACGCTGAACTACTCGACCATGGCCGCCGTCGTGGGCTGCATCGTGCGTTCCGCAGCGCGGCATGGTTTCAAGCGCATCTTTGTTTTGAACGGACACGGCGGAAACATCGCCGCGCTGGAAACCATCGTGACCGAACTGACCGTCGAGTTGAAGTTGCCACTGGCCTGCGGAACCTATTGGCACATAGCGGCCAGTTCCATCACCAGAATCCTAGAACACCAGGGCGGTCTGTTGCACGCCTGTGAGGCCGAGACCTCGATGTTGCAGGCGCTCTCGCCAGAGACGGTGATGCCACTGAAATCGTCATTCAAGTCGTCCCTGATCCCAGGTCTGTCGGCCATCGCGGGCGTCAACCCGGGTGTTTACCGGTGGCAACAACTCGAAACACGAAACCCCATGGGTCTGATTGGTCAGGCCTGGGCTGCCACCCCTGAAAAAGGCGTCCAACTGCTGGACGCGGTGGCGCACGATGTGGCCGATGCGTTGTCCAACCAAACCTTGTGGGATGCACCCATCTAAGCCTCCTGCGATAATTTATTTTTTATATGACTACAACCGTTTTTAGCGACATCAACTGGAACAGCTTTGGCAAACAGGTTGGGGTGCTTTGCCTGCCGCACTCGCCGGACGATGACGCTTGGGGAGTGATCCCGTTTCCCGCAGCGTCGATCAAAAATGGTGATGGGCCCGTTGTGGTGGTGACCGGTGCGGTCCATGGCGACGAATACGAGGGGCCGGTAGTCATTAGCGAACTGATTCGCCAAATTCAGGTGGACGATGTGCGTGGTCATCTGATCCTGCTGCCGTCGTTCAACGCGCCCGCCATGCGTGCCGGTCGACGCACTTCGCCGATTGATCATCTCAATCTCAATCGGGTGTTTCCAGGCGATGATTTCGGAGCCCCGACGCAGCAAATCGCCCGTTATGTCACCGAACACATATTTGACCGGGCGGATTTTTACCTGGACCTACACGCGGGCGGGCGGACCCTGTTTATCCAGTCCAGCGCGCATGTCGTAATATCCGATAACATGGATCCCAACCTTGCCAAGACGAACGCCCGGCTGGCCGAGGCGTTTGGGGTTGGCATAACGGTCCAGACCAGCAACATGGGTGACTACCGGACCTCGGCCGGATATACCAGTACCAAAGGTATCCCCACCCTGGCTGCCGAGATGGGTATGGGAGGATGGGTCACAGGAGCGTCGGTGCAAGCCACGCGGGAAGCAACCCATCGTTTCCTAAGACACACCGGTGTGTTGCCTGGAATCGCCACGGTGGCCGGGGTCAAGACCCAGTGGACCCGCATCGCTGGCCCGGAAGCCTATTTATTTGCGCCGTTCGACGGCTATTTCGAGCGACGTTTCATGCTGGGAGACGCGATTGAAGCGGGTCAATTGGCCGGCTTGATGCACCAATTATCCCGCCCTGAACAAGAACCTGAGCCGGTCCATTTCAAGTCTGGCGGCACACTGTATGCACACGGGCTGGTTGGCCACGTGCGGGCGGGACAAAACCTGGCCGTTCTCACACAAGATGTGGTCAACCCGTAACTAGTAGTCCGTTTCGCCAAAAGGATTACAAAATGAAATTGATGGATTTTTGCGCCAGACTAGGCGCACGGGCGCAGTCAGACCGGGAGTCTGGCAAGACCGGGCAACGACGTATGGCACAAAAAGACGCGATTTCATGTAAGCATTTTGGCAAAACGGACTACTAAAGGATTGCAACTTGTCCAACTCAACCCCGCAAGTCCTGCGCGAAGACGTCGTTGCCGCGCAGTCCAGAATATTCGACCAGTTCGGGCCCTTTTTGCGCCGCACCCCGGTGATCAAACTTACCGGGCAAGCGGTAGGGCTGAACTGTGCCGAAATTTGGTTCAAGCTCGAGCATCTACAGGTGAGCGGCAGCTTCAAAGCACGCGGCATACTTAACCGAATGTTGTCCAATACCATCCCCGACAGCGGCGTGATCATCGCCTCCGGGGGCAATGCAGGCATCGCCTGCGCCCAGGCGGCCAAGGCGCTGGGAGTCATCTGCGAGGTCTATGTGCCCGAACTTTGCCCGCCTGCCAAGCAGCGGAAACTCGCCGCGCTCGGGGCCAAGGTGGTTGTAGGTGGCGCGTTTTATCCGCAAGCGCTGCGGGCCTGCATTGCGCGCCGGGATGCCACGGGCGCATTACTCGTACATGCCTACGATCAGCCGGAGGTGGTTGCCGGCGCCGGCACGTTGGCACTGGAAATCGAAGACCAAGCCGGTATTCCGGATTCGGTATTGGTCAGCGTGGGCGGTGGCGGCCTGATCGCCGGGCTGGTGGCCGGTTTCGAGGCGCGCGTCCCCGTGGTAGCACTGGAGCCCGAACTGGCCCCGACCTTGTACCAGGCGCGTCTCCAGGGGCAGCCAACGGATGTCGAAGTGGCAGGCATCGCCGCCGATTCACTTGGAGCCAGGCGCATTGGCGACATCGCCTGGGATTTGACACAAAAATGGGTTCACACTTCCTTGCTGGTCAGCGACGAGGCCATCCGCACCGCGCAACTCTGGCTGTGGCGCGAAATGAAGCTGGCAGTCGAACCCGCAGCAGCCTTGCCCCTGGCCGCACTGCAATGCGGCGCCTACGTGCCACGGCCCGACGAAAAGACATGCCTGATCGTGTGCGGCGCCAACATCGACCCGTCATCGCTTTCGTAGATGCCGTTGTGGAGCGCACCTTCGGGATCACGCGCCAGGGCAACGGATAGGCCGCGTACCAGCGAGCGCACAGCAGCATGACTTCCAACCGGTAGTGCAGCGTTTGAGCACCTTGCGCAGCTCGCCAATCATCGCCATTTGGGTCGTCTCTGTGATGCCGATATTGTCAGGCATAGCTTACTGCGACAGAACCCGCTGCATGCTATGCTGAAACTCGCCGCCAACCGCAGGAAGTCGGCCAAAATGTTATGCCCTTCGCGTCCAACCACATCAGCCAGGAGACCACCCATGCGTATCTTTGCGGCATCCATCGGTACCGAAACCAATACCTTCGCACCAATTCCAACGGCCATCGAGAGTTTCCACAACGCCTATTACATGGCCCCCGGACAACACCCCGACGAGCCAAAACTGATTACCGCCCCGCTGTGGATTGCGCGCCGCCGCGCCAAGGCCGAGGGCTGGACCCTGATCGAGGGCTCCTGCTCGTGGGCCGAGCCGGCAGGCACGGTGTCGCGCAGCGCATACGAAACCTTGCGTGACGAGATCCTTGGCCAGTTGCGCGCCGCCCTGCCGCTTAACGGGGTGTTGTTCGGAATGCACGGCGCCATGGTCGCCGACGGGTACGACGATTGCGAGGGTGACCTCATCGAACGCGCCCGAGCTATCGTCGGGCCGGACGTGCCGATTGGCGTGGAACTCGATCCACATTGCCACATGACCGAAAAGCGCGTGAAGAACGCCAACATCATCATCTGCTTCAAGGAGTTCCCGCATACCGATTTTGTAGCCCGTGGCGAGGAAGTAGTGGAACTTACCCTGCAGGCGGTGCGCGGCAAGATCAAACCGGTGATGTCGCTCTACGACTGCCGCATGGTGGGCAGCTACCCGACCACGATGCAACCGATGCGCGCCTTCGTCGACAAGATGAGCTCACTTGAGGGGAAAAACGGCGTGCTCTCGGTCTCCGCGGCGCATTGTTTCCCTTATGCCGACGTGCCCGAAATGGGCTCGCGCATCCTCGTCATTACCGACAACCAGCGCGCCGCTGGTGACAAGCTCGCCAAGGAACTAGGCGACGAATTCTTCGCCATGCGCGGCAAGACGCAGCCACCGTATCACTCCCCCGACGAGGCGATCGACTTAGCCCTAGGGCAGCCCGGCCCGGTGGTCATTGCCGACCCTTCCGACAATGCCGGTGGCGGCGCGCCAAGCGACTCCACTGTGATTTTGCGCCGTCTGATCGCGCGCGGCGTGCAGGGTGCGGCACTCGCGCCAATCTGGGATCCGATCGCCGTGCAGATGTGCTTCATGGCCGGCGTCGGCGGCAAATTGAATCTGCGCTTTGGTGGCAAAACCGCTCCAACATCCGGTCAGCCGGTCGATGCGCTGGTGACCGTGACCGCGCTGGTGCACAACGCGACACAGGGGTTCGCTGATGCACGGATTGACATCGGCGACAGTGCGGCAATCGAGTTCAACGGCATCCACGTGGTGCTCATTACCAAGCGCGTACAGGCCACTGGCACCGACCTGTTCACCGGCATGGGAGTGACGCTGGCAGACAAACGCATCGTGGTGGTGAAATCCACCAACCACTTCCACGCGGCATTCGCGCCGCTGGCGCGCAAGGTGCTGTACTGCGATTCGGGCGGCCCGATCCCGCGCGACCACCGGGATGTTCCTTATACCCGGGTGCAACGCCCGATCTGGCCACTCGACGAGACCGCCAAACCCGTTCTCTTGAGTGTCTGACACCTCGCAACTGATTGCTTCACTAGGAGAAACAAGATGACCCCTTACGACCGTCTGAAGGCCCTGGGCCTGGAACTACCGACCCCTGCTGTCCCGGTCGCCAACTACGTGCCCTACGTACTGGCGAACGGATTCCTCTACCTGTCGGGACAAGGCCCGAAACGGCCTGACGGTGTAACGCCGAGCGGCAAGGTCGGCACCGAGGTGAGCGTGGAGGACGCTTACACACATGCACGCCAGACCGGCCTGAACCTGCTGGCGGTAGCCCACATGGCGCTGGGCGATCTAGGCCGGGTGCGCCGGGTGGTCAAGCTGCTGGGTATGGTCAATGGCGCGCCAACCTTTGGTGACCACCCCAAGGTCATCAACGGCTGCTCGGACCTGCTGGTGAACGTATTCGGTGACGCCGGCAAACATGCGCGTTCGGCCGTTGGCATGGGTTCGCTACCGGGCAACATGACGGTCGAGATCGAGGCCATCCTGCAAGTGGACGGTTGAGGCCAGTCCATGGATGACGCCACCGCAGCCGCCCTGACGCTGGCCCTGCAGCGCGACATCCGCACCGAGTGGGGATTGCGGCCCATCATCAACGCCTCGGGCACGATGACTGTGCTGGGCGCTTCGATCATGGTGCCACAGGCGGTAGCTGCGATGGCCGCCATCGCTGGCGAGTTCGTCGAGATGGACGCTTTGCACGACGCCGCCAGTACGGCAGTGGCACAAGCCACAGGCGCCGAGGCAGGTTTCATCACGGCCAGTTGTGCCAGCGCAATCACTTTAGCCGTGGCCGCCTGCATGACCGGTGAGCGGCTGCTGGCCATTGAACGCCTACCCGACACCGCCGGGTTACGCAACGAAGTGCTGGTCCAGTTGGGCCACATGGTCGGTTATGGCGCCGCGCTGGAACAATCGATCCGCATCAGCGGCGCCCGCGTGGTCACGGTCGGCACGGTCAGCGGTGCCCTCGACTACCAGCTGGAGCAGGCAATCAACCCGAACACCGCCTGCGCGGTGTTCGTGGTCTCGCACATGACCGTGCAGTACGCCATGCTCGCGCTAGAGACCGTGTGCCGCATCTGCCATGCGATGCAGGTGCCCGTCATCGTCGACGCCGCATCGGAATACGACTTGCGCAGTTTCCTGCGCTGTGGTGCCGACGTCGTCGTGTACAGCGGCCACAAGTTCCTGGGTGGACCAACCAGCGGTATCGTCGCCGGCAGCGAGTCACTGGTACGGGCGGCACGGCTGCAAAACCGCGGCATCGGACGCGGCATGAAGGTGGGCAAGGAGAGTATTGCCGGAGTGATGGCGGCGCTGCAAGCCTGGGAACAACGTGACCACGCCGCTGTGCGCTCGCGCGAGAATGCCACCCTTGCCTTGTGGCAGGAGCGCCTGCAGGGCCAAGCTGGCCTGTCCTGCGCAGTGATCCCCGACCCGACTGGCAACCCTTTGCAACGGATGCGCGTGACAGTGCAGCCGGGTGGCCGCTGGACGGCGCGCACGCTGGCTAACGCCCTGACCGACGGCGACCCGCCAGTGATGGTGCGCGATTACCAGACTGACCTGGGTTACTTCGATCTGGACCCGTGCAATCTGCACGCGGGCGAGGCCCGGATCGTGGCCGAGCGCTTGTTGCAGTGTTTGGGCCCATGAGCGCCGCTTGAAACCGCTCTAGAACAGCAAAACAACCGCCCGCGCCTCCATGCTCAGACCTTGCCCCACCGGCCCCAGCTTCTCGGCGGTTTTGGCTTTAACGTTCACGCGGCCCACATCAAGCCCTAGGGCCAGTGCAATTTTTTCACGCATCGCGGGTATGTGAGTTGCCAGCTTCGGTGCCTGCGCGATCACGGTGCTGTCGATATTGCCAATGCGCAAACCCCGCTCAGTCAGCAGGTGTGCCGTTTCAAGCAGCAAGGCCATCGAGTCAGCACCCTTGAAGCGCGCATCGGTGTCCGGGAAGTGCTTGCCAATATCACCCAGCCCGGCAGCGCCCAACAGCGCATCAATGATGGCGTGCAGCAGCACATCAGCATCCGAATGGCCGAGTAAACCCATCGTGTGCGGCACCTCAACGCCGCCAAGGATGAGCTTGCGGCCCGGCACCAGCGCATGGCTGTCCCAGCCTTCACCAATCCGGAATGAGGGAATGTTTGGAAAATCAGGCGTAGTCATCAACGGTGTTCCTTCTTGTTATTAGCAGCACGACTCGCCAGCACAGCCTCGGCCAGCGCAAAGTCTTCCGGATAAGTGATCTTGAAGTTCTGCGCGCTGCCAAGCACCAGCAGTGGCGTCAAACCCATCGCCTCAATGGCGCTAGCCTCATCAGTCACCGTTCGGCCGTCTCTTTCAGCGGCTTCCAGCGCGGCTATCAAAGCGCCTATGCGAAACATCTGCGGTGTTTGTGCCAGCCATTTATCACTGCGCTCTATGGTCGCTGAAACACGGCCGCTAGACGCCTGCTTGAGTGTATCTAGCAGGGGCTGCGCCAGCAAACCACCTACTGCGTCGCCCTTGCAGACATCCACCAGCGACATGATCTGTTCAGGGCTTATAAGGCAACGCGCCGCGTCATGCACCAGCACCCAGTCCCCTGGACTGGCAACCGTGAGCATCGCCTTCAGTCCATTGAGCACAGAAGCTGCCCGCGTAGCGCCACCGCCTTTGAGCAGTACCTCAGAGCCCGCACCATAGTCGGGGCAAGCGTTTAAAAAATCATCATCGTCAGGGGACACCACCACCCATAGCCCGGAAACCACTTTGCCCAGCGACTGAAAAGCACTCAATGTATGGGCCACCATAGCTTGCCCGTGCAAAGTCTGGTACTGCTTGGGGCCTGCGCTTGCCGCGCGGCTACCGTTGCCGGCACAGGGAATCAGGGCAAATATTCGGGATTTGTCAGTCGCTGTCGTCATCACTTCATCATAAATTCTAAAATGGAGGGTTTTTGGGGTCAGAGTCCAAATTCATCGTGCCCTTGGCACGCTCTTCGGGTGCGATGCTATGCATCGTAATGAAATTGGCGTCTGACCCCAATAGCCCTCCGCACCCGATCTTTTCGGATTTGGGGTGCTTGTGTTTTTCTGCTGATTTTTGCTACCTATTTGTTAATGCAATTACCCAAACTCAACATCGGCAAACGCCACACCCTGCCCCAGCCTGTCGGATCAGCCGACGCATTGCTGATCGCGCAGCTAGGCCTCAGAGAAAAAGCCGCTGGCAAGCTGACAGCCATCATCACATCAGACGCAGCCACGGCGCAGCGCCTGCTCGATGAGCTGGCATTTTTCGCGCCCGATTTGCGCTGCGCGCTGTTCCCGGATTGGGAAACGCTGCCTTACGACACCTTCTCGCCGCACCAGGATTTAATCAGCGAGCGCCTGGCCACGCTGTGGCGCATTCAGCAGCGCAGCAAGGGTAGCGGCGCAGATGTTGTCATCGTGCCCGCCACCACCGCGCTCTACCGCTTGGCCCCACCCAGCTTTCTGGCCGGCTACACCTTCGAGTTCAGGGTCAAGCAAAAGCTCGATGAAGCACGCCTCAAGGCGCAGCTCACACTGGCGGGCTACAGCCACGTTACGCAGGTCGTCAGCCCCGGCGAATACGCCGTGCGCGGCGGGCTGATTGACCTCTTCCCGATGGGTAGCCTGGTGCCGTATCGGGTTGATTTGTTTGACGACGAGATCGACAGCATCCGCACCTTCGATCCCGACAGCCAGCGCAGCCTGTACCCAGTGCCCGAAGTACGCCTGCTGCCGGGCCGCGAGTTCCCGATGGACGACGACGCGCGCACGCGCTTTCGCAAGCGCTGGCGCGAACTGCTTGAAGGCGACCCGACCAAAAGCCGCATTTACAAAGACATCGGTAATGGCGTGGCGACGGCTGGCATCGAGTACTACCTGCCACTGTTTTTTGAAGAAACGGCAACGGTTTTTGACTACCTCGGCAACGATGCTACCCTGGTGTTACATGGCGACCTAGAGCCCGCCTTTCAGCGCTTCTGGCAAGACACCAAAGACCGCTACCGCTTGGTGCAGGGTGCACCAGACCGCCCGGCACTGCCGCCCGAGTCGCTGTTTTTAAGTGCCGAGCAGTTTTATTCTTTAACCAATAACTATGCGCAGTTGGCATTCAAATCGTCCTCCGAAGACGTTGTTGATAACGCGCAGTTCCAGAAGCTGGGTGAAATGGCCGTGCTGCGCGGTGCCCAAGACCAGCTGGTCAAACTCAAAGGCCACATCCGCAATACCCAGCAACGCGTGTTGATTCTTGCCGAAAGCGCTGGCAGGCGCGAAAGTCTGCTGGATTTTTTACGTGCCAGCGGCATTAGCCCACTGGCGTTTGATTCGCTGGAAGATTTTCAAACCAGCACTGAAAAACTCGGCATAGCCACCGCCGCGCTTGACGTGGGCTTTAGCTGGCTGGATGACGATGGCGATGGCAGTAAGGGCGCTCAAGGCGGCATTGACTTCATCACCGAGACCGAGCTGTTCGCAGCAGGCACCGCCCTACGTCGCCGGAATAAAAAGCAGGAGCAGGTCAGCGACGTTGAAGCGCTGATCAAAGACCTGTCAGAGCTCAACATTGGCGACCCGGTGGTTCACAGCGCCCACGGCATAGGCCGCTACAAAGGGCTTGTCAATATGGACTTGGGCCTGGGGCCGGGCGGCACACCTTCGGTTCAGGAATTCCTGCATCTGCAATACGCCGACGATGCTACGCTGTACGTGCCCGTCAGCCAGTTGCAGCAAATCAGCCGCTACACCGGCGTCAGTGCTGACGAAGCGCCGCTGCACCGCTTAGGCGGCAGCCAGTGGGAAAAAGCCAAGCGCAAGGCCGCCGAGCAGGTGCGCGACTCGGCAGCCGAGTTGCTCAACATCTATGCCCGGCGCGCCGCACGCGTGGGCCACGCCTTCCGCTATTCCCCAAATGATTACGAGACCTTTGCCAACGACTTTGGCTTTGAAGAAACCGCCGACCAGCGCGCCGCCATTCATGCGGTGATTCAGGACATGATCTCGCCGCGCCCGATGGACAGGCTGGTCTGCGGTGACGTAGGTTTTGGCAAAACCGAAGTCGCTTTGCGCGCAGCCTTTATCGCCATCACAGGCGGTAAACAGGTCGCCCTGCTGGTACCCACCACGCTGCTGGCCGAGCAGCACTACCAGACGCTAATAGACCGCTTTGCCAAGTGGCCCGTCAAAGTGGCAGAGATGAGCCGCTTTCGATCAGGCAAAGAAATCACCGCCGCCATTAAGGGCATTGCCGATGGCACGATAGACATCGTGGTCGGCACACACAAGCTGCTGAGCAAAGACATCAACTTCCAGCGCCTGGGCCTGCTCATCATTGACGAAGAACACCGCTTTGGCGTGCGCCACAAAGAGGTGATGAAGGCCATGCGAGCCGAGGTCGATGTGCTGACGCTGACCGCCACGCCGATTCCCCGCACGTTGGGCATGGCGCTTGAAGGCTTGCGCGATTTAAGCGTGATTGCCACCGCTCCGCAGCGCCGCCTGGCGATCAAGACCTTTGTGCGTAGCGAGAGCAATGGCGTGATCCGCGAGGCCGTGCTGCGTGAACTCAAACGCGGCGGCCAGGTTTACTTTTTGCACAACGAAGTCGACACGATTCAAAACCGCCGCGAAAAGCTCGAAGCACTACTACCCGAAGCGCGTATCGCCGTAGCCCACGGCCAGATGCCCGAGCGCGAGCTTGAAAAAGTCATGAAAGATTTTGTCGCCCAGCGCTACAACCTGCTGCTGTGCTCAACGATTATTGAAACCGGTATTGACGTGCCAACGGCCAACACCATCGTCATGTCCAGGGCCGACAAATTTGGCCTGGCGCAGCTGCACCAGTTGCGCGGCAGGGTTGGCCGCAGCCACCACCAAGCCTATGCCTACCTGATGGTGCCAGACATTGAAGGCCTGACCAAACAGGCCAGCCAGCGCTTAGAGGCGATTCAGCAGATGGAAGAACTGGGCTCGGGCTTTTACCTCGCCATGCATGACCTGGAGATACGCGGTACCGGCGAAGTGCTGGGTGAAAACCAGTCCGGCAACATGATGGAGATCGGCTTTCAGCTTTACAACGAAATGCTCGGTGAAGCTGTGCGCTGCCTGAAAGCCGGCATTGAGCCGGATTTGCTCAACCCCCTCACCGTCACGACAGACATCAATCTGCATTCCCCCGCTCTGCTGCCCAGCGACTATTGCGGCGACGTGCATTTGCGCCTGAGTTTTTACAAAAAGCTGGCCACCGCCAAAACCACGGACCAGATAGATGCGCTGCTTGAAGAGCTGGTAGACCGCTTCGGCAAAATGCCGCCACAAGCCCAGACACTGATAGACGTACATCGCCTGCGCGTCATCGCCCGGCCCTACGGTGTCGTCAAGGTCGATGCCGCGCCCGGCGTTATCAGCATCACCTTCAAAAAAGACCCACCCATCGATTCCATGGCCATCATGCATTTGATCCAAAAAAATCGGCACATTAAACTGGCCGGCAACGACAAGCTGCGAATTGAACGCGACTTGCCAGAAGCCAAAGACCGGGCGCAGATGGTGCGGGATGTTTTGAAGCGTTTGGGGCAGCCGAAGGTAGCGGAGACCGCAAAGACATAGCCTATGCTTTAGCCTTGGGTGCAACACTGGTCACAAACAAAACCGAAAATAAGTCCATGAACCCGAACATCGAACCTTCAGCCGGCTTGGTCATTCAAAACCTGTCCACTCCACGCAAACTCAGCGACTTCAAGTTGATCGCGTTTGACATGGACTCGACCCTCATCAACATCGAGTGTGTCGATGAAATCGCTGATGCCGCTGGCCGCAAGATGGAAGTGGCGGCGCTTACCGAGGCCGCCATGCGTGGCGAGATTACCGACTACAAAGACAGCCTGCGCCAGCGTGTGGCATTACTCAAGGGCGTGACGGTTGCGCACATGGAGCAGGTTTACACCCAGCGCTTGCAGCTCAACCCCGGCGCGGCAGAGCTAGTGACGGCGTGCAAAGCGGCGGGCCTGAAGGTGCTGCTCGTCAGTGGTGGTTTTACTTTTTTTACCGACCGCATCAAGGCGCAACTGCAAATAGACTTTTCACGTTCCAACGTGCTGGGCATTGAAAACGGTGTGCTGACCGGCCAGATGATAGACCAGCCCTGGGGTGATATTTGCGACGGCTACGAGAAGCGCCGCACGCTGCTCGAAGTGGCCAGCCTGATGGGCATCACGCCAGCGCAGTGCATCGCCATGGGTGACGGCGCAAACGACTTGCCGATGATGGCTGCATGCTCGGAAGCGGGAGGCCTTTCAGTGGCCTACCACGCCAAACCAAAAGTGCGTGAACAAGCCATGGTAGCGATTAATTCCGGTGGACTGGACCGGCTGCTGGAAGTTTTTACCAATTAGGCTTTGCTGAACTTCAAATTTTCGCTAAATCTTGGGTAGTGCGATCCACTGGCCTGCGAGGGGGTGGATGGCAATACGATGGTCAAAAACCACCTCCAACGCGCGGTGCGTCAGCGCATCGCCGCAACTGCCCTGATGCGTGACACGGCCAGCATCCATCACCACCATCTCATCGGCCTGTAGCGCAAATGATATTTCATGCAGCACGCTGATAACCGTTTTTCCGCCTGCAACCAGTTCTCTAACCATGAGCAGCCAGTCGGTCTGATGCGGCGGATCAAGATTGGCCAGTGGCTCGTCCATCAGCAGCACCTCGGCCTCGACGGCGAGTGCGCGTGCCAGCAGCACACGCTGACGTTCACCGCCCGACAACTGGCCCAGCGGCCGACCGCGCCAGTCCCAGGCCTGCGTGCTGCGCAGGGCGCGCTCAACCGCAGCCACATCCTCTGGCGATGGCGCTGCCAACCAGGGCTGATACGGCAGGCGGCCCAGCATGGTCACGTCATACGCCGTGAGGTCGTCTGCCGAAGCCTCGTTCTGGCCTAGCCATGAAAGCTGCTGCGCACGCTGTTTGGCGCGCATCTTCGACAAAGGCTGGCCGAGCAAAGCGACATCCCCTGTGTAAGGCAACAAACCTGCCAGCACCTTGAGCAGCGTGGATTTTCCTGCGCCGTTGGGGCCAACAATGCTGGTCCAGCGTGCATGCGGGAATTGAATGGAAATACCGTGCAACACCTCTACATTGCCCAGCTTTGCGCTAACGGCTTTAGCAGCCAATGCGGTGGTCTGCAGGCCAGTCATAAACCCGACCCACGCCCGCTATGCCTATGCATCAACCACAGCAAATAGCCACCGCCCAGCACCGCAGTGAGAACGCCTACCGGCAACTCTTGCGGCGCAATCAGCCAGCGCGCCAGAATGTCGGCGGCCATCAGCAGCACCGCACCCATCAGGCTTGACAGCATAATCAAACGCCCATGCGTGGTCTTGACAACCGAACGCACCAGATGCGGTGCGGCCAGGCCGACAAACGCAATCAAGCCGGTTTGCGCCACCGCAGCACCCGTCGCCAATGCCAGCACCGCCACCAGCGCGGCGCGCATTTGCGGCAAACGCAGGCCCAGGCTTTGGGCCGTGGCTTCGCCCAATGCCAAACCATCAAGCACATGGCTCATCATCCAGGCGGCCAAGGCGCTGGCCAGCAACACTGCCGCCATGATGGCGCAAGCCGTCCAGCCGACAAAGCCGGTGCTGCCGAGCATGAAGGACTGCATGGCCTGCATGATCTCGGGCGTGAGCAGCAAAATCAGCGAGGTGATGGCACCCAGCACCACGCCGACAATCACGCCAGCCAGCAGCAGGCGCAGCGTGTGCTGCACGCCCTTGGCCAGCAGCAAGGTCAGCAACACGGCCAATACCGCACCCATAAAAGCAGCACCCGTGATCCCGATGCGCGTCAGCCAGTGCGTCGCCAGCGGCGACACGCCAAACAGCGCCATCGCCAGCGCCACACCCAGCGACGCACCCGAGGCACTGCCGAGCAAATAGGGGTCGGCCAGCGGGTTGCGAAACAGGCCCTGCGCCACTGCACCGGCAAGGCCTAACAGCGCGCCCGCTAGATAAGCACCAGCGGTACGCGGCAAACGAATGTCCCAGACGATCTGCATCGCCTGCGGGTCGCGCAGCATGTTGCGCACGCTTTCAAAACCGGTGCTGCCCACGCTCACGCCCAACAGCAACAGCGCTGCACTCGCCAGCAGCAACCCACCGGCGAGCAACAGGGCCTGGCGATGCTGATTGGGAAAACCCGAGCTCACGGCGCTTTGTCCTCAAGGCATTTCGCCATGATGCGGGCCGCCTCGGCCATGCGCGGGCCGGGCCGCACCACCACGTCGGACTCGTCGATACCAAACACGCAGATGCGCTGCTCGCGCACCGCCTTGATGCTGCTCCAGCCGGGGTAGGCCGCCATGGACTGCATGCTGCGGCTGCCGACCATGATCACGTCGGGGTTGGCGCGCACCACAAACTCCGGGTTGAGCCGGGGAAAAGGGCCAAGTGCCGCGGGCACGATGTTTTTCACACCGAGACGTGTGAGTGTTTCGCCAATGAAAGACGACTCGCCGGCGGCATATGGCCCGCGGTTGACCTCAAAATACACCCGCACACCTCTAACTTTCGCGGGCAGCGACTGGGCCGCTGCCGAAACGCTGGTGTCGATGATGCGCCACAGGCGATCCGCACCCTGCGCCTCGGGAATCTCAAACAACAAGCCAATTTTTTTGAGCACGCGCCGGACATCGGTATGGTTCCTCGGTTCCAGCGCCACCACCTTGATGCCCAGCGACTCTAGCCGCTGGCTGGCGCGTGAGGATGTGGCCAGCAGCACCACGTCAGGCTTGAGCGCCACGATGCCTTCAATGTTCGGGTCCAGCCCACCGCCCAGCACCGGCAGGTGCCGCACGCTGGCCGGGTAGTTGGAATAACGATCCACCCCGACCAGGCGCTGGCACTGGTCCATGGCGCAAACGCTTTCGGTCAGCGAGGGCAGCAGGCTGATGATGCGCTGCGGCGACTGCACGAAGGTGACCGTCACGCCTCTGTCGTCAGTGACTTGCAGCGCCTGCGCGTGGTTGCTGAGAGCGCTGATCGTCCACAAAAATCCGCATAAAAGCCACTTATCCATGCCGGGCACTCCAGTCCATGATGAGGCGATGCAGCTTTTCCACGCCGTCGGTCAGCGCCGCCGGTCCGGGCTGCAAAATCTCGGACGACTTGATCTCGAACAGTTGATGGGTTTTAATCGCAGCGACGTTTTCCCATCCCGGCCGAGCAGCGACCAGTTCGGGCCGGAACTTCTTGCCGCACCAAGAGCCGAAAATGATGTCCGGGTCGCGCCGCACGATCTCCAGCCCGTCGGCAATGATGCGGCCTTTGCCCATGGGTTCTTTGGCCAGTTCGGGAAAGCAGTCGTCGCCGCCGGCAATGCCGACCAGCTCCGACACCCAGGCAATGCAGCTGATGTGCGGGTCGTGCCACTCCTCAAAAAACACGCGCGGGCGGCGCTTGAGCGAAAGCGCCGCCTGCTCGATCTCCAGCAGCCGCTGCTGCATCTGCCCAATCAGCACCAGGCCGCGCTCCACTTGGCCGACCATGGCGGCGAGCTGGTACAGCATCGAAAAAATCTCGGCCACACTGCGCTGGTTGAAGATGGTGACTTGAATGCCTTTTTTAATCAACTGCGAGGCAATGTCGGCCTGCAGGTCTGAAAAGCCGATCACGCAGTCGGGCCGCAGTTCGACGATCTTGTCGATTTTGGCGCTCAGGTAGGCGCTGACCTTGGGTTTTTCGTCGCGGGCCCGCGGTGGCCGCACGGTGTAGCCCGAGATGCCGACAATGCGCCGCTCTTCGCCCAGCATGTAAAGCCACTCAGTCGGCTCTTCGGTCAGGCAGACGATGCGCTGGGGGCTAAAAATCATGTTCAGAATCTGCGTTGGGCCATCACATGAAACGTGCGCCCCGCTTCCGGATAGACCGACTTCAAACTCGCATCGCAGCGCGACCTGTAGTTGTAGTACTGCTTGTCGGCCAAATTTTTGACCATGGCAGAAAGTGTCCAATCTAGCATCCTCTGACTGTAGCGAACATTCATAGTCCCGTAGCCAGGAATTTTGCTCGCGCAGCTGTTGTCAAAATCGTCAGTAACACGTTGTGATGAGACCACCTGCGAAGTCAGCGACACCGTACGAGTTTTTGACAGTAGGTAGGTGACCCGCACCGTCAAACTCTGCGAAGGAACCATCGGCACTGTGTTACCGGCATAAGTACCACTGCGAAAAACAGCTTGGCGTTGTGCAAACTGGACACCTGCCTCAACCGCTTTCGCAAGCTTCGCACCGGCATCGACTTCGAAACCCTCCCTTCTGGTTGGATCAAAGTTAACGTTACTGTACGAATAAGGGTCGTAGCCGATCTCGTTGGTCAGGTCACTACGGTAATAGCGCACAGACCACTTACCCCAGCTCGGGCTGTGACGATAACCTAACTCAGTGTCTTTTGAAGTCTGCGGTTTTAGCAACGTTACTGGTGGACAAAATGGGCCTGAAGGATAGGGGTAGCACGCAAATTCGTCGGCATTACCCAAACGAAAACTTGTCCCTAATCGGCTGAACAGCTCACCGTTGTCGCCAGCACGGATGGCGAGGCCCGTGTCCCAACTGGTGTTGCTGACATCAAGTCGTCCAACCGCTGCACCGCTCAAGTCACGGTTAGAAACAGTGCGACGGACTCCGCCATAAATTTTTAGTCCGAGTTCCTTCAACGCAATCTCGTGACGGACATAAACAGCATCTGAGTGCTGGTTGATTTCTGTGCCGCCATGGTCTCGGTCTTGCGTCCATTGCTCGGTGTCCAATCCCACCAAAAATCGATGTTGCAAAGGTCCTTGGCTAAATTCTTTCCAGCTTCGAACTGCGGCACGGGTTGACTTAGCGTCACTGGTTGTAGCGTAACCATCCGACACATAGCTTGAATCGACTTTGTCCTGACGATGACTCAAATCACCCGCGACGCGCCAATCCCCAACTGACATTTCTCCGCTGACTTGAAAATTTCGCTTTTCGCTTCGGAAATTGTCTTGTAACTTGTACGACTGGCGCGGATTGATCGCAAAATCTGCTGGCGTAATACCCCCTGGTAAGCCGCCTTTAGAAGACTGCGCCCCGAATTGAAACGACAACTGAGTTGCTCCATCAATCCAAGTTGCACGAGCCAAAGCATTGCGATCTTGCCGAGAAAAATTATCCCGCTGATTGTCTGTATCAAAGGCGTTTGCATAAATTTGATAACGCCAAGACCCAGTTCCAGTCCGAAGTGACAAACGTGCATCTCTGGTAGCTTGACTGCCCAAGCTCAAACTAACCGAACCACCCGGCTCTGTCAGGCCTTTACTGGTAACGATGTTGACGATGCCCGCAGTGGCCCCCTCGCCGTGCAAGACAGAGCCATTACCGCGCACGATTTCAATACGCTCAATACTGTCAATTGGAATCCAAGAGAGGGCAACACCCGACGAGTCACCCTCGTTTTGCCTGATTCCATCGACAAGAAAAACAACGTTGCTGCTCGCAGCCTCCCCAAATCCGCGCAGATCAAGTGCTTGATCTCTACCACCGGTTGTGTCCACACGACCGACAACGCCACCAAGCCAGCGAATAGCTTCATTGGCATTGGTCATTCCTGCGGCCTGCATTTCTTCTGCGGTAATCACTACTACGCCTTGCGGCAACAAGCTTGGATCTTGCGAAACACGGGCTGCAGTCACCACAGTTTCAGACAAGGTTTGAGCTGGAGAGGTCTGCGCATTAGCGACAGTAGTAGATAGGACAGCTTGCGACAGCGCGGCCAATAGCCAGCGCGAATGATGCTTTTTCATGAGATAACAATCAACAAAAAGCCCTCACCAGCTTCCCCGCCAGTGCATGAGCGATACGAGCGGCGTGCCAAATCAATGACACGCACACCCACCTTGTTGGCCGGTATCCGGGCTGACGGAACTGCCTTCATCGCCTTCCCATGTGCTTGTTCAGGGCACTCAGTGGCTGTGATGAAAGCTGAATGTCCTGCGAGAAAAGTCTCGCAGGACATTCGTCCGTTTTACCGTTGCGGGGGCAGCGCAGGTTAAAAGTCTCGGCGCTTTTGAATCCGGGCTGACCCGAACCAGATGGCGTTGACTTCCTCCTGCTTCCCGTTGAACTGCGGCGTGTGAACCACACCGCGAGCACCAACAGGGAAGATTCTACGCGACAGCAGGCGGTAAACCCTACAATCCGACTTGCCATGTTCGAGAACCAAAACCCCAGCGACCAAATTGCCGAGCGCGTGATTGAGCAAGTTACCGAACGGGTAGAACGGCTGTTGCTGCGCCATGAAGAATTGCAGCGCACCAACACCCTGCTGGGCGATCAGCTTGCCATGTTGACGCAGGAACGCGATTCGCTCAAGTCACGCCTGGGTGCGGCGCGCGCCAGGGTTGATGCCCTGCTTGAACGTCTGCCCGAAAACGTCAGCAGCGACCGGACTTCGCCAGTAGGAACTGCTAGATGAAACAACTCGAAGTACAAATCATGGGGCAGATCTATTTACTGGGCTGCCCCGAAGACGGCGATGCCCTGATGCTTGATGCCGTCAACCGGGTTGACATGGCCATGTGCAAAATCCGCGATGCCGGCAAGATCAAGGCGCGTGACCGCATCGCCGTGCTGGCCGCACTCAATCTGGCTTTTGAGCTTTCGGCGCATTCAACAGCAGAGCCCCTTGCAGCCACCTCAGCAGACCGCAAAGCAGGCGTGGTTCAAACCGTCCATGCAAACGCGGCTGCAACGCAGGCGCACCCACAGCTGACAGCGCTGTTACAGCGACTCGATGCGGCACTGGATGCCGACGGACAACTGCTCTAGGCCTAGGGCGCTTCTAGAAATTCAGCTTTTCGGGATGAAGTGCAAGGCGCACGGAGGAGGGTTATTGGGGTCAGACGCCAATTTCATTACGATGCGAAGCATCGCACCCGAAGGGCGTGCCAAGGGCACGATGAATTTGGACTCTGACCCCAAAAACCCTCCGAGCACCGCGCAACGCAGCAATTCGCCCGAAAAATGAATTTATAGAAGTGCCCCCTACAATCGGGCGGTCTGCGATGCTCATTGGGCTTTATATTTCCTTGTACCAATGCTCTTAAGAAGCACGGGCTTGGTAAATTGTCTAGCAGGTGTGATCGTCTCGCGTCAGACGAACCCAAAGCCAGACTGCCCTCGCCCACCTGAACCCTGGTTCAGGATGACGGCCCAGTGGCATTCGCAGACACCT